>ERZ761609.3391-NODE-3391-length-10531-cov-9.884307_pt1 | contig 10531 bp, 14 predicted proteins | sample MGYA00511163_ERZ761609 | MGnify/ENA primary metagenome ERZ761609 (study PRJEB28899, sample SAMN02445070) | bioreactor sludge metagenome | biome: EBPR sludge | place: Australia: Brisbane, Thorneside Wastewater Treatment Plant | collected 2011-12-16 ... | reverse complement strand
CCCTACACGACGCTCTTCCGATCTCGGCGCGGAAAAGAACGAATTGGAACGGGGAGCGGACATGAGGGCCTCGTCACGGCAGAGAAAAACGCGCCCGCCGCTTAGCATGGGGGGCGCAGCGGGGAAAGGGTGCAGCGCGGGCTGCGGCATCGGCTACAGGACTGCCGTTTGCCTGCCCCCTCGCCGGTCTTGCCGGATGGCGCTCCTTGCGCGGGGTGCCTTCCCCCGAATCGCCTCGCCTGCTAGCGAGGGGCATGGGCAAGCCTGTCGAACCGCCGAAAGACGACGAGGTCGAGCACGTCGAACTCAAGACGGCGCTGGAAGAGCGCTATCTTGCCTATGCGCTGTCGACCATCATGCATCGCGCCCTGCCCGATGCGCGTGACGGGCTGAAGCCGGTCCATCGCCGGCTGATGCATGCCATGCGCCTGCTCAAGCTTGATCCCGGCCAGGGCTTCAAGAAATGCGCCCGCGTCGTCGGCGATGTCATCGGCAAATATCATCCGCATGGCGATCAGGCGGTCTATGACGCGATGGTCCGCCTCGCGCAGGATTTTGCCCAGCGCTATCCGCTGGTCGAGGGCCAGGGCAATTTCGGCAACATCGACGGTGATGGTGCCGCCGCCTACCGCTATACCGAGGCGCGACTGACCGATGTCGCCGCGCTGCTGCTCGACGGCATCGACGAGGATGCGGTCGATTTCCGCCCCACCTACAACGGTGAGGACGAGGAACCGATCGTCCTGCCCGCCGCATTCCCCAACCTGCTCGCCAACGGTTCGCAAGGCATCGCGGTGGGCATGGCAACCTCGATTCCGCCGCATAATGCCGCCGAACTGTGCCAGGCGGCGCTGCATCTGATCGACAGGCCCGAGGCGACGACGGACGATCTCCTGCAATTCGTGCCGGGGCCGGATTTCCCCACCGGCGGCATCATCGTCGAGGGGCGCGGCGCGATCGCCGAGACTTACCGGACCGGGCGCGGCGGTTTCCGGGTGCGGGCCCGCTGGAGCAGGGAGGACGGCCAGCGCGGCACCTGGGTGATCGTCGTCACCGAAATTCCCTACCTCGTCCAGAAAGGTCGGCTGATCGAGAAGATCGCCGAACTGATCAACGACAAGAAGCTGCCGCTGCTCGCCGATATCCGCGATGAATCGGCCGAGGATGTGCGCATCGTGCTGGAGCCGCGGGCCAAGACGGTCGATCCCGCGCTGCTGATGGAATCGCTGTTCCGGATGACGGAACTGGAATCGCGCCTGTCGATGAACATGAACGTGCTGGTCGATGGCCTCGCCCCGCGTGTCATCGGCCTCAAGGAAGCGCTGAAGGTCTGGCTCGACCATCGCCGCGTCGTGTTGCAGCGGCGTTCAAAATACCGGCTCGGCAAGATCGAGCATCGCCTCGAAATCCTGGGCGGCCTGCTGATCGTCTATCTCGATCTCGACGAGGTGATCCGCATCATCCGCGAGGAGGATGAGCCGAAGCCGGCGCTGATGAAGCGCTTCGACCTCACCGAATTGCAGGCCAATGCCATTCTCGATACCCGGCTGCGCTCGCTGCGCAAGCTGGAGGAGATGGAACTCAAGCGCGAGCACGCGGAATTGACCGCCGAAAAGGCGCAGATCGAGGCCCTGCTCGGCTCCGATGCCAAGCAATGGAAGACGATCGCTTGGGAAATCCGGCAGGTGCTGAAGAAATTCGGCCCTGAGACGGCGCTCGGCAAGCGGCGCACGACCTTCGCCGACGCGCCCGAGATCGGCGCCATCGACATCACCGATGCGCTGGTCGAGAAGGAACCGATCACCATCGTCATTTCGGAAAAGGGCTGGATCCGCGCGCTCAAGGGCCATGTCGGCGACCTGTCGAACGTCGCGTTCAAGGGCGATGACGGGCTCAAGCTTGCCTTCCGCGGCCAGACCACCGACAAGCTGCTGGTGCTCGCCACCAACGGCAAGGTGTTCACGCTGGAAGCCGCCAAGCTGCCCGGCGGGCGCGGTTTCGGCGATCCGATCCGGCTGATGGCCGACATTGATCCCGATGCCGACATCGTCACCGTCTGGCCGCATGAACCGGGGGCAAAGCGCCTCATCATCGGCCGCGATGCGCGCGGCTTTGTCGTCGCCTCCGACGATCTCGTCGCCAACACGCGCAAGGGCAAGAACGTGCTGACGGTCGACAGCGCGCGGGCCTGGCTGTCGGTGCCGGTCGAGGGCGACGGGGTGGCGATCATCGGCGAGAACCGCAAGCTGCTGGTGTTCCCGCTCGATCAGATTCCGGAGATGGCACGCGGCAAAGGCGTGCGGCTGCAACGCTACAAGGAAGGCGGCATCGCCGATGCCAAGACCTTCAGCCTCGCCGAGGGCCTGACCTTTACCGACAGCGCCGGGCGCACCTTCACCGTCAAGGGCAAGGACCTCGACGAATGGCGCGGCAACCGCGCCGAAGCCGGCAAGCTGCCACCCAAGGGCTTTCCCAAGACCAACCGCTTCGTGGGGTAACGGCCGCACCATGACAAGCGCAAAAGTTGCATTGTTTGATTTTTAACAATTTTAGGTTGTATTGCTCCTGGCCCCTTCGCCGGGAGATTTTCATGAAGGTCTTTTCTGCCCTGTCCGGCTCATTGATCGTCGCATTCGGCGTTTACGCCTACTGGGGCGAGCAGCCCTGCACCCGGATCCCGCCACGGCACTGGCTCAGCCCGCTCGAAGTCGAGATCAGGCTGCGCGATGCACAGCTTCGCATGGAAGCGGTGCGGACCACCTCCAACCGCTGTTATGAAACGGTCGCGCGCGATGTCTATGGCATGCGGCACATCATGGTCATCGACCCCGCCGATGGATCGATCCTGTCCTCGGAGCGCAAACCCGCCTCGATTGCCGACAATCAGGGTAATCCGGCTGCTGCAACCGGTGCGGATGGTCGCCGGGCAACGCCCCAGGTCCTTGATTGACGTTCCAGGGCATGCTGCGATCAGGTTGAATCCGGTTCATGTTCCGTGCTTTGGCAACTCCATAAGAATCACCGCGCGATCGACAGCGCCCTGCCAAAGCCCGACGCGATGCTCCGACATGTGACGGATTGATGCGGCGCCAATGATCTAGCGCAAGGCGGACGATGGCACGCAGGGCCACACTGACCCGCGATGGCCAGAGCCGATCAACGGCTGGTCTGAACGGAGGTTCGCATGAAGAAAATCCTGATGTGCTCGATGCTGACGCTGGCGCTTGCAGGCGGCAGCTTCCTGGCTTCGGCGACGCCGGCCGATGCCATCGGCATCAACTTTGACGGGAGCAAGAAGAAAAGCAAGAAGCCGCCAAAAGCCCAGCAGCGGCGCTGATCGCTGAGGTACGACGGTCCTCAAGGCCCGTTGATGCCGAAAGCGTCTGATTTGATATAACCGGACCTGGACGCCGGGGCGCTCCTGTTGCGGCGTTCGTTCCCTGAGGTGACACATGAAAAAAGTTCTCGCTCCCCTTGCCCTCGCCCTGCTGGTCGGCGGATCGGGCGTTCTGGTCTCAGCCACTCCGGCCGATGCGATCGGCATCAACTGGGATGGCCCGCGGAGCAAGCAGAAGCCGGCCCAGAAGCAGCAGAAGCAGCAGCCGCCAAGGACCAAGCAGCGGCGCTGACGCCAGCGGCCAACGCCGCAAGCTGACAGGCGCGGGCATCGCTTGAGATGCCCGTGCCCTGGCTGAATGGATCGGGCCATCTGTCGCTGCGACAGTCGGCTGATATTTCCGGAGGAACCAACGATGAAAAAGGCGCTCGCCTGTGTTGCACTTTCGCTGCTGATCGGCGGATCGGGCGTTCTGGTCTCGGCCACCCCTGCCGATGCGATCGGCATCGTCTACGGCAAGAAGGACGGCAAGCAGAAAAAGCCGGCGAAACAGCAGAAGGCGCCGCAGCGGCGTTGACGCGTTCGGCGTGAGGTCGGAAACGTCCTGCCCCGACCACCGGACTGGTGGCCGGCCGGCGGGCGTGGGGGTATTGTGCAGAATTGGTGCTTGCCATGACACGGCCTGATCTTGACGCCTATGCCCGCTCGCTGAACGGCGGCCCGCTCGACCTGATGAAAACGATCGCCGTTTTCACCATGGTGCTGGAGAGCGCGAATTTCGTGCTGTTCGACAATCGCTACGGCCTGCCGTGGTATATCGATCGGGTCACCTTTCCGATCTTCTGCTTTGCCTCGGCGGTGCATATCGCGCGCGGGTTCGATTTCCGCGGGCAGGTTGCGACGCTGGCGGTGCTCGGCGTTGTGGCGCAACCGTTCCATGCGCTGGCCTTTCCCGGCTATGGCGGGGCCAATGTGCTGGTGACGCTGGCCATCGGCGCGGCGCTGGCGGGCTCGCTGGCGAGCCGGCCACCCTGGCAGGGCGATGCGGTCATTGCTCTGGTCGCGGCGCTCAATATTGCCCTGCCCGCCGCCATTTCCGGCGGATGGGAATATGGCATGCTCGGCGCGGTGCTGCCGCTGGCCTTTGCCAGCGGTCTCAAACATGGCGGCATCCGCCTGTTATGGCCGGTTGTGGTCCTGACCGTGATGTATGCGATGAATGACTTCGCCAAGCCCGAAGCGCTTCGCATCCCCGGGCTCGACATCGCCTTTGCGGTTGTCGGCACGGCGCTGGTCATCCTGGCAGGACAGATGATGGTCGGCCGTCCGAGGTTTCTGCATCGCTATGCGCTGCATGTGGTCTATCCCGGCCATCTGGCGGTGCTTGTCGGCCTCCGGCTGCTGATGGGAGGTTAGGCCCGTCGGCGCTACGCCCGGCGCCAGCCAAGCGGGGTCAATTGTTCCTGCGGGCCGAAGCGGGCCTTGTAGGCCATCTTGGGCGAGCCATCGACCCAGTAGCCGAGATAGACGAACGGCAGGCCGAGGCTGCGGGCGCGGGCGATATGATCGAGGATCATGAAGGTGCCGAACGAGCGGCCGTCCTCGCTGGGATCGTAGAAGGAATAGACCATCGACAGCCCGTCGCTGAGCACATCGGTCAGCGCCACGCCGACCAGCACGCCGGCGCGCGGCCCGCAACGCAACCGGTATTCGACGACGCGGGTGTCGATATGGCTGTCCTCGACCATCATGGCATAATCGAGCGCCGACATGTCGGCCATGCCGCCATCGGCGTGGCGGGCATCGAGATAATCGCGGAACAGCGAATACTGCTCCGGCGTTGCCTTCGCCGGGCGCATGTCGGCGCTGAGGTCGCCGTTGTCGCGCACAACGCGCCGCATCCCGCGCGAAGGCCGGAACTCATCGGTCAGAACCCGCACCGAGACACAGGATTTGCAGGTCTCGCAGGCCGGCCGGTAGGCGATGGTCTGGCTGCGGCGGAACCCGCCATGGGTCAGCATGTCGTTCAGTTCGGGCGCGCGGCGCCCGACCACATGGGTGAACACCTTGCGCTCCATCCGCCCCGGCAGATAGGGGCAGGTGGTCGGCGCCGTCATGTAGAATTGCGGGGCGTCGCGCGGTTGTTCGGTCAAGACAAGACTCGGCACGGGCAGAAATCGATCCGGCCATAGTGCGTCCGGATCCGCCCCGAGGCAAGGCCGGGCTCAGCGGCGCGACACGATCACTCCGGTCAGGAAATCATGCGCGGTGCGCTTGGCCGCATTGAGCAGCGAGACGAACAGCAGCGCGATGGTCAGCTGCCCCATCGAGAAGGTCGTCGCCAGCCAGAAGATCAGCGCATGCCCGGCGGCGATGATGAAGCCGAGGCGCTGACCACCAAGATCGGTTGCCTTGAGCCCGACCGCGCGCATGCCCCAGGTGCCCATGCCGCGCCCGGACATGGTGAGGCCGGCGTAGAATACACCCACCAGCGACATCAGCGGCGCAAAGCCGAACGAGGCGCCGTAGGTCGGCCAGGCCAGCGCCACCATCAGCGCGCCGCACAGCCACCACAGCATCACCACAACGGCGGCATCGATCACGAAGGCGACCATGCGCAGCGTCCGCACATTGGCAAGATCGAACTGCGGCACAGCTTCGGTTTCCGGGCGGACAATCGGCACAGACGACATAGGCAGGCTCCCCAGGACGGCGCTTCCTATATAGGCGCGTCTGAACCTTCTTTAAACAACGGCCAGAGCCAGCAGCGCGGCGCGCTGGTCGGGCAGGCTGAGGCCGCGCGGCTCGAACACATGCCGCTCCAGAAAATGGCCGGTGAGCCGAAAGGCCGCCGCAAGGTCCGCGCCCATCGGCGAGGTTCCGCCATTGCGCAGGAAATCCGGCAAAGCCAGCAACCGGTCGGCATAGGGTGCGCCGGCATCGCGGCTGACCGCGCGCCCCGATTTCGGCGAGACATAGATGAGATCAGCGGCGGCCCCGGTTGCGGCACAGGCGTCGAGATCGAGGCCGAAGCCAAGATCGCCCAGCAGTGCCCGTTCGAACCGGGCGATCAGCGCGCAGGCGGTGGCCGGATCGTCGGCATGGTCGAAAATCACCGTCGCCGCCTCGTAGAGCGCTTCGTGCGGATCGCGCTCCGGCAACAGCCGCAGGTGACCGGACACCACCGACAGCGCGTAAAGCGCCGCCGCACTGTCGAGAAAGCGCGAACGCATCACCAATGGCTCGACCTGATACTGGCCGAGGTGCTCATCCAGCCGCGCACGCCAGACAAGATCGACCGTGTTGCCGGGTTGCAGCACCGGCGCATGGCGACGCCCGCGTCCGCCGCGCACCAGCCCAAGATGGCGGCCATGGCTGCGCGTCATCGCCTCGACGATGACCGACGTCTCGCCGTGGCGCCTCAAGCCGATGATGATGCCGTCGTCGTGCCAGTCCATGCGGGCGAATCTATTGCGCGATCGGCGCAGCAGAGCACGCCTTGCCGGGCCGCACTACCCTTTCGGAAACTCCAGCCCCATCTCGCGGTAGCGCTCGGGATCGTCGGCCCAGTTCTCGCGCACCTTGACGAACAGGAACAGGTGCACCTTGGCCTCCGCCGCCTCGGCAATCTCGCCGCGTGCTGCCTCGCCGATGGCCTTGATCGTGCGGCCCTTCTCGCCCAGCACGATCTTGCGATGGCCCTCGCGCTCAACAAAAATGACCTGCTCGATGCGTACCGAGCCGTCGCGCAGGGTCTTCCACTGCTCGGTCTCGACGGTTGAGCGGTAGGGCAATTCGTCGTGCAGGCGTTCGAACAGTTTTTCGCGGGTGATTTCGGCGGCAAGGAAGCGCAACGGCGCATCCGACATCTGATCCTCGGGATAGAGCCACGGCCCCGGCGGCAGGCGCGGCGCCAGCCAGGCCATCAGATCGGCGACGCCATCGCCGGTCAGCGCCGAGACCATGAAGGTTGCGGCGAAGGCATGGTCCTTGTTGAGGTCGGCGGCAATCGCCAGCAGCCGCTCGCGCGGCAGGGTGTCGATCTTGTTGAGCACCAGCGCCACCGGCGCCCTCAACTCCTTCACCTTGTCAAGCAAAGCCAGATTGGCCTCGTCGCCGGCCTTGTGGACATCCACCAGCAAGCAGACGAGATCGGCATCCCCTGCCCCGCCCCAGGCGGAGGTGACCATCGCCCGGTCGAGCCGGCGTTTGGGGGCGAAAATGCCCGGCGTATCGACAAAGATGATCTGCGTCTGCCCTGTGAGCGCGATACCGCGCACCTGGGTGCGGGTGGTCTGCACCTTGCGCGAGACGATCGACACCTTGGCACCGACCAGCGCATTGAGCAGCGTCGACTTGCCGGCATTGGGCGCGCCGATCAGCGCGACAAAACCGCAGCGGGTTGCTTCAGCCATCGACGTCTCCCAACTGGCGGGCAAGCATGCGCTGGGCTGCGGCACGCTCGGCCGCACGCTTGGACTTGCCGGACGCCTCAACCGGCTCAAGTCCGGCGACCAGCACTGCGATACAGAACTCGGGCGCGTGATCGGGACCGGAACGGCCGCGCTCCTCATAGCGCGGCTCGGCCAGCCCCTGGCTGTGCGCCCATTCCTGCAGCGCTGTCTTGGGATCGGCGGTGGCCACGCTGCCCAGTTCCGGCAGGCGATCCTGCCACAGCCGATGCACCAGCGCGGACGCTGCCGCAAAGCCGGCATCGCGATAGACCGCGCCAAGCAACGCCTCGCAGGCGTCGCCCAGCACGGACAGCTTCTTTGCGAGACCGGTGCGACGCTCTCCTCGCCCCAGGACGAGGCAGGGGCCGAGATCAAGCTTGATCGCAACGGCGGCGCAGGTTTCCTTGCGCACCAGATCGGCCAGCGCCCGCGACAACTGGCCTTCGGGCGCGCTCGGAAAACGGTCGAACAGCATGGCCGCCACAGCAAGCCCCAGAACCCGGTCACCGAGAAATTCCAGCCGCTGATAGCTGGCGCGCCCCGCCTCGTCGCCATTGAGCGCGCTGGCGTGGGTCAATGCCTGTTCCAGCAGCGCACGATCGGCAAACCGGTGGCCCAGCCGCGCCTCAAGCCCGGCAAGCCGGTCGTCCCCGGCCATCAGCGGATGCCGCTGAACATGCGATCCCAACGGATCGACCAGGGCCATTTCCAGAATTCGTAGAAGCGCGCGTTCTCATCCATCGAGAAGAAGATGATCTCCGCACGGCCAACCAGATTCTCAAACGGGACAAATCCGACCTCGCTCAGAACCCGGCTGTCCTGCGAATTGTCGCGGTTGTCGCCCATCATGAAGTAATGGCCGGCGGGAACGACATATTCGCTGGTGTTGTCGAGATAGGCATTGTCGCCTTCCACCTCGATGATGTCATGGGTGAAGCCGCCGGGCAGCGTCTCGCGGATGAGTGGCGTCGGCGCCGGGCGGCCCCAGCGATCGGGCGTGACGAAACTGCCGGCGCGCTCAAGCTTGACCGCCGAGCCGTTGATGAACAGCACGCCGCGGATCACCTGAAGCCGGTCGCCCGGCAGGCCGACAAGGCGCTTGATATAATCGGTCGAATTGTCCTTGGGCAGCTTGAACACCACGACATCGCCGCGCTTGGGCTCGGACACGAACAGGAAACGCCCGCCGACCGGCATCAGGCTGAACGGGAACGAATGCTTCGAGTAGCCGTAGGAATATTTCGAAACGAACAGATAGTCGCCGATCAGCAGCGTCGGGATCATCGAGCCGGACGGGATGTTGAACGGCTGGAACAGGAACGTGCGCACCACCAGCGCGATCGCCAGCGCCTCAAGGATGACGCGCAAGGTCTCGCCAAAACCGCCTTCGGACTTGCGGGCGGGGGGGGCTGTCCTGGGGGGAGTGTCAGTCACGCGCGGGGTTCCATTCGGGCGGCGCCCTGGGGGCGTCTCATGCGAGCCGGTATAGTCGCAGTTGGGCACAGGAGCAATGTGCAGATCAGCCCTGAGGGCGGGCCTCGATCACCACAAAGGCCTGCGCCAGCGGAAAATCATCGGTCATCGTCAGGTGGACGACAGCCTCCATGCCGGCGGGCGTCATCGCCCTGAGCCGTTGCAGCGCGCCGCCGGTCAATTGCATGGTCGGCTGGCCGGATGGGCGGTTGACAACGCCCATGTCGCTCCAGAACACGCCGGAACGGATGCCGGTGCCCAATGCCTTGGCACAGGCCTCCTTGGCGGCAAAGCGCTTGGCATAGGAGGCGGCGCGCGCTGCCTTCCGCTCGGAGCGCAGACGCTCGGCCTCGGTGAACACGCGCCCGGTAAAGCGGCTGCCGAATCGTTGCAGCGAACGCTCAATCCGGCGGATGTCGATGAGATCGGATCCCAGACCGAGAATCACCGGAACTTGCGCCCCCGGATCATCGCCGCCTTCATCTGCCGCACCGCCTCGCCAAAACCGACGAAAATCGCCTCGCCGACGATGAAATGGCCGATGTTGAATTCGACGAACGGATGGCAATGGGCCAGCTTCTCGGCCGTGCGGTAGTCGAGCCCGTGGCCGGCATGCATTTCCAGCCCCGCAGCCTGACCGATGGCGGCACCCTCGATCAGGCGCCGCAGCTCCTGGTCCGACCCGGCGTCGTGGTGGATCGCCGCCTCGCACCAGGTTCCGGTGTGTAGTTCGACGATATCCGCGCCGAGTTCAGCCGATGTCTCGATGGCGGCCCGGTCCGGCTCGATGAACAGCGAGACGCGGATCCCGGCATCCTTCAGCCGCCGGATGGTCGGGCGCAACGCCGCCTTGCCGCCCACCACATCAAGCCCGCCCTCGGTGGTGCGCTCCTCGCGCTTTTCCGGAACCAGACAACAGGCATGCGGGCGCAGTTTCAACGCGATCGCCACCATCTCCTCGGTGGCTGCCATTTCGAAATTCAGCGGCTTGGTGATCTCCGCCTTCAATCGCTCGATATCGGCATCGCGGATATGGCGACGATCCTCGCGCAGATGGGCGGTGATTCCGTCCGCCCCTGCCTCGATGGCGACATGGGCGGCGCGCACCGGATCGGGCAGCAGGCCGCCGCGGGCATTGCGCACCGTTGCGACGTGGTCGATGTTCACTCCGAGGCGGATCGGCGGAAATGGCATTGGCACTGTCCTTTCGTCGCCAGAGCATGTCGCGATTAAGTGGATACCGGTTAATCGCAGAAGACATGCTCTA
>ERZ761609.3390-NODE-3390-length-10531-cov-11.989786_pt1 | contig 10531 bp, 7 predicted proteins | sample MGYA00511163_ERZ761609 | MGnify/ENA primary metagenome ERZ761609 (study PRJEB28899, sample SAMN02445070) | bioreactor sludge metagenome | biome: EBPR sludge | place: Australia: Brisbane, Thorneside Wastewater Treatment Plant | collected 2011-12-16 ... | reverse complement strand
ATGGCTTGTATGATTGCGGCTGGATCTTCCCGGGCGCGAGCGACGGCAAGCAACGTGGACTGACCCTTTTCAAGACCCGCTTCGGCGGTGAACCGCACCGGGCCTTTCGTGCGCGCCGGCAGGTGGAACCCGCCCGCCCGTCAAACCCGGAGCCGGAGCCGGAGCCAGCGCCCGTCGGGCAGTCGGCGGACGAAAGGCCGACGACCGCGCAACGACGTCTCGGCCTTGTGCGCCGTTTGACTCGTCGCCTGCGATTTGATTGAGAGCGGCATGAGCGAGACCAACAGGCCCGACAGTCCGCGAGCGACGTTCGAGGCAGGCAAAGTCTACAAGGTCGAGACGATCTGTGCCCGCGCCGATGCGCAGTCGGCCGAATATGCGCTGCGCCTCCTGAAGCGAAAGCTCGAGATGGTCATCGCCCATCACGCCGAAGGCCTCACGCTCGATCTGTGCTGTGCTACGGGCGCCCATCTTCTGGACCTTGCGGATTTCATCCGCCCGGCGATCGGCATCGATTTTTCGGTGCCTTTTGTCAGGAAGGCGGCGGACGATGCCGCGGCCGCAGGGCATTCCGACCTGCGCTTTCTCGTTGGCGATGCCAAAGCTCTGCCGCTGACAGACGGCAGCATCGCGACGGCCTATTGTTTCTCCTCGCTTTACGTGATTCCTGACGTTCATCAGGTGATCGATGAACTGGCGCGCGTGTTACGGCCGGGCGGTCGCGCCATCCTTGATCTTGGCAACGCCCGGTCGCTGAACGCCTATTGCGTGCGCCACTATCCGGACCTTGCCCGGCAGCATTTCCAGACACGTGGCGCGATGCGCAAAATGGTTCAGAACGCCGGGCTTGCGATCGTGGAACAGCGTGCGTTCCAGATCCTGCCGCTCTGGGCCGATCGTCCCGGCTGGCTCTGGCCGTTGCTGCATCCACGCTGGAAGCGGATTCTCGCGACACGCGTCGGCGGCAGGATGCTCGATGAATGGATCAGCAATCTGCCGTTCCTCCGGTCACTGGCCTTCCGGCAGATGATCGTCTGCGAAAAGCCGGTAAGGAAGGACTGAGCCATGGCCGTTCACGAACGTTACCGCGACTTCATGGCCGACCAGCGCCAGTTCTTCGATGAGCTGATCACCGAAGACTGGGCCAGCTATGCTTCTCCGGTCTGGGATGAAATTCGCCGCTACGAACTGGACAAGATATTCGCTCGCGTGCAGCCGGCGCGCATCCTCGACATGGGCTGCGGCTGTGGCTTCCACGATGCCGAGATGGCGTTGCGTCCATTCGTTGAGCAGGTCGATGCGTTCGACTACTCATCGAAAAGCGTCGAAAAGGCCAATGAGGCCTATCCCCATTCCAAGGTCAAACGCTTTGTCGCCGACCTGGCGACCTTCGCCCCGGAAAACCGATACGATCTGGTCGCGAGCTTCCAGGTCTATGAGCATCTGGAGGACGTGGGTGCCTACTTCGACGCTTGCCGCCGCGCCTGCGCGCCGGGAGGCATGATCGTGATCGTCACGCCCAACCGCACGCGGCTCAACAACCGCATCCGCAATTGGCGTGGCCTGCCGGACGAATTGTGCGATCCCCAGCACTTCCGCGAGTACACCATCGCCGACATTCATGCGGACGCCGCGCGGCATGGGTTTGAGCCGGCCGGCGGCTTTGGCTATGGGCTCTACGGCTGGCCCTGGCTGGAGCGCATTCCGCACAGGGTGCGCCTGCGCCTGGGGGCGATCGTGCCGAGCATCGCACACGGCATAGCGGCATTCGCGCGGGCGCCACGATGACCGGTTCCGGACAGCTCAAGCCTTTCGAGGATGACGAGGCGGATGGTCTCGTCGCCTATCTCACGGCGCTCTACCAGGGCGTGTTCACGCCCGAGGCAATCCGCAGCCATCTTGCCAATCATGTCGGTTTTGGCTTCGCCGATTATGCCGTAGCCGTGACGAAGCAGGCGCTGCCGGCGGGCGCGCGCGTGCTCGATCTGGGCTGTGGGTTCGGCTCGTATGTGCTGGCTGCGCGGGAAGCCGGGCTTGATGCGATCGGCATTGAACTCGCGCCGTTCGAGATCGACTTCGCCCGCTCCCGCTCGCGGCGGCTGCGTCCGCAGGATGATGCCGAGCGGGTCTACCGTGTCGGTGACGCCACGCGGCTCGCCGAGGAAGCCGGCAGCTTCGATGGCGTGACGCTCTGGAACGTGCTCGAACATATCGAAGATGCGGGCAGCCTGCTGACCGCCGTGGATGCCCTGCTGAAACCGGGCGGCCAGATATTCATCGTGTGCCCGAATTACGATGCCGTTCGTGACGAGGCACACTACCATGTGCCCTGGACGCCGGAGTTGTCGCGCGATCGAAGGGCGGCCCGCGACTATCTTGTCTCGCTCGGCCGCGACCCTGCATATTTCGAATCCTCGATCCATTGCCGAACCTGGCGGGAGGTCGTGGGTCTTCTCGAAGGACGCGGCTACGACCTGTTCGACCTGTCGAGCCGGCGCGCCCTCAGCCTCCGACTTGGCAACCTGCGCTCGATCCTGGCGGACTGGAAAGGCTGGCGCGCGCTGCGCAACCCGGCACGCCATTCCGTCGAGCTCGCAGCGCTCAAATCCGGGCGGAGCCGCCTATGAGTCGTCTGCTCGTCATCATTCCGGACCGGATTACCGAAATCCTGGAAAAGGGAGAATTTCAGCCCTGTTACTACAATCCGGGCGAGGTCTTCGACGAGGTTCACATCCTCATGACCAATGACGATGCGCCGCCGCCCGAGGCGGTGCAGCATACGGTCGGCAGGGCAAGGCTGTTCCTGCACAATTACCCCGACGATCTGACGCTGGTCGACCGGCACAACCGCTGGCTGACGCCTTTCCGGCTGCGCAAATGGGCGAAGGGCGGCGTCGAGATCGCGCGCCGCATCAAGCCGGACATGATCCGTTGCCACGGTGCGGACTGGAACACCTATCTCGCGAGCCGGATCAATGCCGAACTCGGCATTCCATATGTGGTTTCGCTGCACATCAATCCTGATGAAAACCCTGTGCGCCGTTTCAAGGGTCCGCAGCTTACAGCGGAACAGCTGCGGCAGAATGCCTTCTACGAATACCTTGAGGGCTGCGCGCTCGGACGTGCCCAGTTGGTCATGCCGGTCTACAGGCCCATTCTGCCGTATCTGACGCGCAAGGGCATCAGCCGCGTGGAGGTCTGCTACAACATCCTTGACGGGCAGAACCTCAGACCCAAGCAGGAGTACCGTCTGTCGGACCCGCCGGAACTGCTCTATGTGGGGCGCCTGTTCAACCTGAAGGACCCGTCCAACATCCTGCGGGCGCTGGTGGATATTCCGCGCGCGCGCTACACCATCGTTGGCGACGGACCGATCAGGCCCGACCTCGAACGCCTCGCCGCCGATCTCGGCCTTTCCGATCGCGTGGTCTTCCGGCCAGCGGTGCCCAATGCGGAATTGTGCCGCATGCTCGCCGACTTTGACCTGTTCGTCATCCACACCGAGCATTTCGAGATCAGCAAATCGGTGCTTGAGGGCCTTCTGTGCGGGTTGCCGATGATCATCAACATCCGCAAGGGTGACCCGGTGCCGGAACTGCAAAGCGGCATCGTCCGGCTGGTTCCCAACACGGTCGAGGCCTATCGCGAGGCCATCGCGGGCCTGCTCTCCGATCCTCAGCAGCGCGAAGCTCTGGGGCGGCGCGCGTTCGCCGAGGCGCAGGCCCGCTATGCGCCTGCCCAGACCGAAAAGAAGGTTTCGGAGATTTATCGCACGATCTTGGAGTCCCGACGTGGCTGAGACAGGGTTGGGTCTTTCCCCGGAGCGCCTTGCGCCGCTGCGTTGTCCAACCTGCCGGGCCGGGACGCTTGCGGCAGGCGGCAGCCAGGAGGCGCTTGTGTGCTCCGCCTGCGGCGCGCAACATCTCGCGCAGGAGGGCGTGGCCTTCCTGGTCGCGGATGCCGGCGCCCATGGCGACGCGATCGAGAAGGCACGGTCCGTCAACCCGCTCTGGTATCAGGACGAGCAGCCGGCCGAACTGGTCAGCCCGTGGCGCCACCATATGCGCAAGCGTCGGCTTTACGTTCAGGGGGTCATTCGGGCCGAATTGGCGCGTCGCGGCCTCTCGCGCGTCCCGCGGCTGCTGGACATGGGCTGCGGCGACGGCAACCATCTGCGCTGGCTCTCGGATTTCGCCGAGGCGACCTATGGCAGCGACTACAATCCGGTGCGCTTGGCGCGGGCGCGCGCCCAGTTGCCGGACGCAACGCTGTTCATGGCGGATATTCTGGATTTCCCCGCCTTCGACCGATCCTTCGATGTGATCTTCTTCAATCACGTGATCGAGCATATTCCCCAGGACGTCAAAGCGCTCGAGACCGCGAAACGGCTGCTGGCTCCCGGTGGCCTGCTCATCCTGGGAACGCCCAACGAGGGCGCTTGGTGGTGGCAACTGGCCTATCGTCGCGATCCGGAGAGCCTGCGCACGACGGACCATGTCCATTTCTACACGGCCGGCCTGTTGCGGGAACGGATGCAGAGCGCCGGCCTTCGCGTGGAGCATATCCACCACATGGGCTGGGGGCCACCGGACTGGCGGCTTGATGGCAGGATCCGCAAGTACAAGCTCGTGGACGACGGGTTTGAATGGATCGGCCGCCTTTTCCTGAAGGGGCAGGCCTCTTCCCTCTACGCACTAGCGCGCGCCGACTAGCGAAGGCGCGCTGACGAAGCGACCTGTCGAACGGCGACCGGCCTATCGCGGCAGGCTGGTTCTCGGATCGTAGGGACCCAGGAAGCGCGCTTCGTAGACGGCCATCTGGCCGATGATGCGGCTGTCAACTTCGCCGATGCGGACCAGGCAGGCGACCGCAAAGGGCCACGTCTTGTCGAATTGCATGCCGCCCGGGCGAACGATCAGCGAGGTCATGGCGATCCGTTCCGTGCGCGGCGCGTGCGCGGCCAGTGTCATCACATAGGGTTCGCGCCTTGGCTCAAGCACCCTGCCCAGCTGGGGATCGAGGGCGCCGACCGCGAGCAGCAAGTCCGCACGCGTCACCTCGGGAATGATGAGGCGACGGGCAGCCGGGTCCGGGACAACCGAGAACAGGTCAAACCCGCCGCGCAGAACGGAGCGCACCTCGCCAGCCCCGCACGTCTGGCCAAGTCTTGACGTCACAAGCTCGGGTGGCCGCGCCGCGCGAAGGACCAGTGGTGCCGCCACGATCAGGGACAGGGCCAGCACAGCGCCGGCAAGCGCCGGCACGGTGTAGGCCGTCGGCGCGCCGGCAGGACTGAGGGCTGGCAAGTCTGGGTGCGCGATACCCTTGGGCTGCGGCTCGGCCGGCGCGTACACCTGGAAGAGCAGACGCCGGGTCCAGTTGAATCCACAAGCGACCAGAAGCGCCATCGCCGGTATGGCTCCGGCATAGGCGCGTTCCCCGCCGTCGGCCATCAGAATCGGCGAAGAGAGGATCAGGCCGAGCACGATCGACAGGCAGAGCAGGGCCCAGCGATCGCGTGTTGCGATCCAGGCGCCGATCGCGGCCACGACGCCGGCCATGAGCCAGACGTTCACGACGGAGATCTCGAAGAAGCGATAGAAGAATGCCGGAGTGCGCAGGAATTCCTGCCAGAGCGCCCCGATCAGGCGCCACGGGGACCTTCGAATTTCCAGAAAGGCATAGTGATAGATCAACGATTCCCGTTGCCCCTGGAAATCGCTCGCGAACAGTTCGGGATGATCCGACATGATCTGTGCCCATCCCTTGCCGCCGACTGCCAGGCCATAGAGAGTCTGCGAGAAGTTGCTCTGGAAGCCGGCGGAAACGCCGCCCAGAAGCCAGATCAGGTAGTTGGCATGGAGAACGCCAAGCAGCATGGCCGCCAGCCCCGCTGCCAGCCAGATCATCATCGATCGCAGTCCGGCAGGGCGCTGCAACAGCGCGCCAGCCGCGACGATGAAAGGCGCCACGAGCATCGGCCCTGCGCGTGCCGTGAGGCCGATGGTTGTCAGCAGCACACCGAAGGCGAAGGCCACCAGGTTGTTGGTTCTCCAGGCCGCCAGCAATGCCGCCAGCCCGTAGAGTCCCATGGCGCAACCCGTGACCTCGGACATGGTGACGGGAATCCACTCGGCGACGAAAAGGGCGCAGGCAAGCACGAGCGCGAGCGCGCCAAGTCCGCCAATGATCAGGGAGGCCTCGAGGGCGACGAGCGCGAGGCCAACGGAAACCAGCACCGCCCGCGCGACCATCACCACCGAGAGGTCTTGACCGGAGATCTGGGCGAACAGGGCAAGCAGCGTCGCGGTCAGGGGCCTGCGCGAGTTCCAGCTGTTCAACTCACCGGTCGCCAGGAGGTTGAGCGCGCCGGACAGGTAGTCATTGGCGTCCGAGACCGGAAGCATGCCAAAGGCATGGATCGGGGAGCGGGCCAGGCGTTCGATGCTTCCTCCTGACGTCCACACGTCGGCAAGGTTCAGCAGGGGGGCGACCAGCGCAAAGCCGATCAGCAGCACGATGCCGCCGGTCCGCAGGGCCCGTCCCATGCGCGGACGCCACGACAACAAAGCCGCAATCAACCCGGCCAAGGCCAGGGGAAGCAATGCGGCCGGACCTTGGGGGAGGGCCAGACCAACCACCATCGGCCTCGCTCCTGGCGGCAGAACACCGCTGCCGAGCGCAAGGCCCGCCGCCATCAGGCATAATCCGAGTCCTAGGCCGACGGCGGCGCGCGGCAACGCAGCTGAAACGGTCGCACCACTGCCGGCATGGGCGCGCATGACAAGCCCCCGCTGACCCACAGCGGCGACCAACGCCAGTAACAGCAGCACGGTGGCCGCTTCGGCGCTCAGTCGAAGCGTCCCGTGAACGCTCAGGGCGTTTTCGACAGCCTGCGGTCCGCCCGGATGCCGGAACGTGAACCTGATGAGGGAGCGCCAGAAATTCGCCCGTCCCCCGGCTTCCGCTTCGAACCGCGTGTCCATATGCTCTGGAATGAAGGGGGCCTGGATGTCCGAGAGCGTTGTGCGCCGCGACAGGACCCGCGGTTCCGCCGACGAGAAGCTCGTCCCCGGAAGGTAGTTCATGACCGAGTAGTGATGGATCTTGTCCGAAACCTTGTAGACCGCCGCCGGCTCCACCCGGTGGTGTCCGACGAGCATGCCGGAACTGGCAAGTCCGAGGGTCAACACGCAGGACAGGCTCAAGGCCTGGAGAATCATGGCCAATGCCGCTCTGCGGGGAGAGCACCCAGGCGGCGGACCTCCAAAGCAGATCCGCGCAAGGATCAGAGAAAACCCAAGAACGACGAGAAGCGGCGGCGCCATGGACGCATTCAGGCGGATTGCGGAAAAGGCCCCCACCGCCGGTATGATTGAAAAAACAAGGCCCGATGCGATACCAGTGGCTAAGATGTAAATCCTTTCCGGGCGCCTTGCCTGAGGGTTCTCAAATCGCAACTTATAATAAACGGTGATTGAAAACATCAACAACGCGGACAAACAAAAAAATACCAGATTTGACGGCCAAAGTATTGCTGTAAAGAACGCGCCATCTCTTATTTCTATTGAATTATCTGACCCTCTCAGCTTGATCACATTGTGCTTAGACCAGAAAAATTTTTCCAATAGGGAGTGGATGGAAGGCTTGCCACCGGAGTGGTGTCTGGGGGTGCCAGCCGGGGCGCTCGCGTCCGGCTGCGGGGCGAACTGAAATTCGGCGAAACGGTAAAACCGCGACGTCGGTACGGCTAGCGACGTGCCGGCTGTGGCGTCCTGCCGAACCTTGGAAGTGTCGATCCGTTTCTCTGCCAGGAGCAGCCCTGACGCGAGCACAAGCCAGACGGCCAGGACCGTCGTGCAAAACACGACGATGGTCAGGGCCACCGACTGGGCTGTCGACGGTCGCAGCGTCATGAGATCGGGTCCCCGGCGCAACGCGAGGCCTCTGGCGCTGACCTTACCGGCGTCGCCGCGGCGCCCGCCAGTCCACCGGATGTTTCGGATGTGATCGCTGCCAAAGGGGGGGCTGCCAGGCGTTCCATGACCTGCGCCTCAATGGCCCCAGCGACGGCGCCAGGCCTGGAGCATGAGCACGGTCCAGAGCGGGTACTGCCATTGTTCTCCGGCCAGATGTCGGTTCCACAGCGTGCGGACGGCGTCGGCCCGGAACAGCCCGTCAGCCTTCAGCGTCCGCTCGCTGATGAGGTCTTCGGCCCAGTCCCTGAGCGGCCCGCGCAGCCATACGTCGATCGGGACGCCGAAGCCCATTTTCGGACGCTCCACCAGCGCGCGCGGGACATGACGGTAAAGCACCTGCTTCAGCGCCCACTTGCCTTCGCCGTCCCGTCGCTTGAGGTTCTCGGGCAGGCGCCAGGCAAAATCGACCACGCGATGGTCCAGCAGCGGCGCGCGTGCCTCAAGGCTGACCGCCATGCTTGCACGATCCACTTTCACCAGGATGTCGTCGGGCAGATAGGTCAGGGTGTCGATCATCTGTGCCCGTTCGATCGCGCCCGGGAAATTGGTCGCCAGCGCGCCTTGCCAGATGTCCGCGACGCGTTCCGAGGGTGCGAGCAGGATGTCTTGCGGCGCGACGCCTTGGGCCACAGTCCGCCTGTAGGCGGTTTCCAGTCCGTTTTCCGCGCGCATCTCGGCAACGCGTCCGGACCAGCGGTCGACGCGCGCCCGGAAGACCGGGGGCATCATGGCGCGCATCGGCGCGAAGGCAGGCATCCGCATCAGCCTGTGCACGAAGCCGCCGAGATGGGCGGCCAGGCCGCCCGAGGCATTGACCGCCGCAGCGACCCTGGCGATCTGGTCATAGCGGCTGTACCCGGCGAAGAGCTCGTCGCCGCCGTCTCCGGACAATGCGACCGTGACGTGCCGACGCGCCATTGCCGAGACCATGTAGGTCGGCAGTTGCGACGAATCCGCGAAGGGTTCGTCCCAGATCTCGGGAAGGCGCGGCACAAGATCGATCATGTCCTGCGCGCTGAAGTAGAGTTCCTCGTGCTCGGTTCCCAGGTGCCTGGCCACCGCCCTGGCGTGGGGTGCTTCATCGAAGCCTTCGACGTGAAAACCGATGGAAAACGTCTTCACCGGCCGCGACGATTGCGCCTGCATCAGCGCGACGACGGTGGACGAATCGATGCCGCCGGACAGGAAGGCACCGAGCGGCACATCCGAGACCATGCAGCTCCGGACGGCCTGGCGCAACACCGCTTCGAGAGCGTCGACCGCGTCGCTCTCGCTGCCCTGAAACGGTGTCTGCTTCGCGGCCGCCGCCGTGGCCTCGGGTGTCCAGTAGCGCCCGATCTTCACCTCGCCATCCGGCGAAATGCGGACCAGCCCGCCGGGAGGCACCATCTGGACATTGCGATAGATCGAATGCGGGTGAGGCACATAGCCGAAGCGGACATAGGCCGACAGGCCCTCCGGATCGATCTCGGCGCGGAATTCCGGATGCTGGCGGAAACAGCGTAGTTCCGAGGCAAACAGGATCGTCTGGCCCAACCGTGCGACATACAGCGGCTTCTCGCCCATGCGGTCGCGCGCCAGCCAGGTGCTGCGGTCGCGCCTATCGTGCCAGCACATGGCGAACATGCCGACCGTCTTTCGCACCGCCGCTTCAAAGCCGAACGCCTCGGCGTACTCCAGGAACACTTCCGAATCGGAATGGCCCCGAAACCGCACCCCCCGGTCAGTCAGGGTCGGCCGGATTTCCTCGGCGTTGTAGATTTCGCCGTTGTAAACGAGCGCGCTCTGGCCCGAATGCGACACCATCGGCTGGTGCCCGGCCGGCGAAAGATCGATGATCGCCAGCCGACGGAAGCCAAGAGCTATGCCGGCCTGCGGGTCGCACCAGACGCCGTCGTCGTCGGGTCCGCGATGCGGCATCGCGGATGCCATCGCGCGCGCCGTCGCTTCCAGCCACTGGATACCCGCTTCACGCCGCGTATCCAGGAATCCCGTTATGCCACACATGCCTCGCCCTTCTTGGCGCCGGTTTCGGTCGCGCGATCTCGGCATCCCGCCATAGCATCATCGGGCCATCCATCAAGCGCCGCGATCCGCCGGCAGTCCGATGGCCTATGGCGCCTGATGGAGGCCTGAGCTATCAGGGCGCAAACGGCGGTGGCTGGAGGGATCACTCCTGCGATGGCCCGATACTGGCTGTCTGCGGGGACATTCATCGTTCTGGACCCGTCAGCCGAGGATGCATAACGTGTTTCATGCAGCGTTTGTCCTGGGCAAGTCTGCCCACGCTTGAGCGACGATCGATATCCTGTGCCCCACCCGTCCCGTTCTGCCACCTCCCTGGGTCATCGTCTCGTGCTGTGGACGCGTGCCGGGTGTCTGGGTGTGCTCGGGCTGTGGATACTGGCGACCGCCGGCTGGATGACGGTGACGGTCGACATCAATGCACGCCGTGTTTTCGCCGAGCAGGGCCTTGCCTATTATACGACCGTGCCCGCCCGCTTCGTCGCACCTGCGGACGACCGTGTGTCTGCCGCGAGCGCGCCGGCCCG
>ERZ761609.3389-NODE-3389-length-10532-cov-15.813401_pt1 | contig 10532 bp, 4 predicted proteins | sample MGYA00511163_ERZ761609 | MGnify/ENA primary metagenome ERZ761609 (study PRJEB28899, sample SAMN02445070) | bioreactor sludge metagenome | biome: EBPR sludge | place: Australia: Brisbane, Thorneside Wastewater Treatment Plant | collected 2011-12-16 ... | reverse complement strand
GCGAGCCCGTGGCCGCCGACGCCGCCCATCACCGGGCGCTGATCGCCAACTGTCTTGCCCAGACCGAGGCGCTGATGCGTGGCCGCACGCTGGCCGAGGCGCAGGCCCAGTTGACGGCGCAGGGCCTTTCCGCGGCAGAGGTCGCGGCCCTGGCCCCGCACAAGGTGTTTCCCGGCAGCCGGCCGACCAACACCCTCGTCTATCGCCGTCTGGACCCGGCGACGCTGGGCAAGCTTGTTGCGCTCTACGAGCACAAGGTGTTCGTTCAGGGCGTCATCTGGGGCGTGAACTCGTTCGACCAGTGGGGCGTGGAACTGGGCAAGGAACTCGCCCAGCGGCTGCTGCCCGTGGTCGGCGGCGATGCTTCCGCGACCGGCCTGGACGGCTCCACCGCCGGACTGGTCGCCCACCTAAGACCAGCGACAAGAAGCGCCTGAACGACGCCACGGAAATCGATCTGAACCGCGTTGCGTAAAGGGGATGTGCCTTGAAGACCGCAATGAAGAGCCTGAAGCCCGCCGTCAACGACGATGCCCGCTCCGGAGAGCCTGCTCCCTCCCCGGCGGACGTGGCGCTGTTCCGCAAGGCGATCGAGGCCAAGCTTCACTACGCCATCGGCAAGGATCCGAGCGTGGCCAGCCAGCGCGACTGGTTCCTCGCCACGACGCTGGCGGTCCGCGACAAGATCGTCGACGGCTGGATGGAGGCGACCCGCCACACGCGAGAATCCGGGCGCAAGCGCGTCTACTACCTGTCGATGGAATTCCTCATCGGCCGCCTGCTGACCGACGCCCTAAACAACCTCGGCGTCACCAGCATCGTCCGTTCCGCCTTGAAGGACCTCGACGTCGACTTCGAGGCGCTGAAGGAATGCGAGCCGGATGCAGCCCTTGGCAACGGCGGCCTCGGCCGCCTCGCCGCCTGTTTCATGGAGAGCCTGGCGACGCTGTCGGTTGCCGCCTATGGCTACGGCATCCGCTACGATCACGGCTTCTTCCGCCAGGAGATCCGCAACGGCTGGCAGGAAGAGTATCCGGAGAACTGGCTTTGGTTCGGCAATCCCTGGGAGTTCGAGCGGCCCGAGGCGATCTACGACATCGGCTTCGGCGGCGCCATCGACCATGCCCCCGGCGATCCGCGCCGCCAGTCCTGGCGACCGTCCGAAATCGTCAAGGCCATCGCCTATGATACGCCCGTGGTCGGCTGGCGCGGCGCGCACATCAACACCCTGCGCCTGTGGCGCTCCCGCTCGGCGGAACCGCTGAAGCTCGACGCCTTCAACCAGGGTGACTACCTCCAGGCCCTGTCCAACCGGGTGCGGGCCGAATCGATCTCGAAAATCCTCTATCCGTCGGACGCGACGCCGGCGGGCCAGGAACTGCGCCTGCGCCAGGAGTTCTTCTTCGTTTCCGCCTCGCTGCAGGATCTGGTGCGCCGGCATGTCTCGCAGCAGGGCGACATCCGCACGCTGGGCGACAAGGTCGCGATCCAGATGAACGACACGCATCCCGCCATCGCCGTGGCGGAACTGATGCGCATCCTGGTCGATCTCCACAATCTGGGCTGGAAGGAGGCCTGGTCGATCACCCAGAAGGTGATGGGCTACACCAACCACACGCTGATGCCGGAGGCGCTCGAAAGCTGGCCGGTGCCGCTGATGGAACGGCTGCTGCCGCGCCACATGCAGATCATCTACCTGATCAACGCCGACCATCTCGAAGCGCTGCGCGCCTCAGGCCGCGACAATCCGGACCTCTTGCGCTCGGTCTCGCTCATCGACGAGGCCAACGGCCGGCGCGTGCGCATGGGCCATCTCGCCTTCGTCGGCTCCCATGCGGTGAACGGCGTTTCCGCCCTGCACTCCGACCTGATGACCAAGACCGTCTTCCGCGATCTGCACGCGGTGTTCCCCGGTCGCATCCAGAACAAGACCAACGGCATCACCTTCCGCCGTTGGCTGATGGAGGCCAATCCGGGACTGACCCGGGCTCTGGTCGAAGCAGCAGGGCCGGAACTGCTCGACGACCCTCAACGGCTCACGGGCATCCTTCCGCTCGCCGAGGACTCCGGTTTCCATGTGCGGCTCGACCGCATCCGCCGCGACAACAAGGCACGTCTGGCGCGCATCATCGCCGAGCGCTGCGGCGTCACGGTTGATCCGTCCGCCATGTTCGACGTGCAGATCAAGCGAATCCACGAGTACAAGCGCCAGCTGCTGAACATCCTGGAAACGGTCGCGCTCTACAACGCCATCCGCGCCGGCGCCGACAGCGGCATCGCCCCCCGCGTCAAGATCTTTGCAGGCAAGGCGGCGCCGAGCTACCACATGGCGAAGACCATCATCAAACTCGCCAACGATGTCGCCCGTATCGTCAACAACGACCCGACCGTGCGTGGCCTGCTGAAGGTGGCGTTCCTGCCGAACTACAACGTCACGCTGGCCGAGGCCATCATCCCGGCCTCCGACCTCTCCGAGCAGATTTCCACGGCCGGAACCGAAGCCTCCGGAACGGGGAACATGAAGCTCGCCCTCAATGGTGCGCTGACCATCGGCACGCTCGACGGCGCCAACGTCGAAATCCGCAAGCACGTCGGCGAGGACAACATCTTCATCTTCGGCCTCAAGGCCGACGAGGTCGAGGCGCGCCGCGCCCACGGTATCAGCGGACGGCCCTACATCGAGAGTTCGCGCTGGCTGAAGGAGGTGCTCGCCTCCATCGCCTCCGGCGTGTTCTCGCCCGACGATCCCGGCCGCTACCGCGACCTGGTGGACGTGATCACCAACTACGACCACTACATGGTCTCGGCCGATTTCGACGCCTACTACACGACCCAGCGCCAGATCGACCGGCTGTGGAACGACAAGGCGGGCTGGTGGACCAAGTCGGTGCGCAATACCGCGCAGATGGGCTGGTTCTCCTCGGACCGTACCATCCGCGAATACGCCAGCGACATCTGGGGCGCGGAAACCCGGGCCTGATCCCAAGCGCCGCGCCTCGCAAGCACCGCGGCGTCCGGCAGCTCCCCGGACGCCGCCGGCGCGAAAGAATTTCCGCTGCGTCAGCGATTTGGTCTTTTCAGGCGCGCGGTGATGAATATTGTGGCGCGCGTGGATCAGCGGGAGATTTCCGCCGCGGCGGGCGGAACGCGCTGACCCGAGGATTGGTAATGTCCAACCGCATGCCGCCAAGCGCGCCCTTGTCGCGTTACGCCATGGCGTATGTGCTGGCCGGTGGGCGCGGGTCACGCCTGATGGAACTGACGGACCGGCGCGCCAAGCCGGCGGTCTATTTCGGCGGCAAGTCGCGCATCATCGATTTTGCCCTGTCGAACGCACTCAATTCCGGCATCCGCCGCATCGCCATCGCCACACAATACAAGGCCCACAGCCTGATCCGCCATTTGCAGCACGGCTGGAACTTCTTCCGCCCGGAGCGCAATGAATCCTTCGACATCCTGCCGGCGAGCCAGCGCGTTTCCGAAGACCGCTGGTATGTCGGCACCGCCGATGCGGTGTTCCAGAACCTCGACATCATCCAGGATCAGGAGGCGAAGTACATCGTCATCCTGGCCGGCGACCACATCTACAAGATGGACTACGAGCGCATGCTTCAGCAGCATGTCGAACAGGGCGCCGACGTGACGGTGGGCTGCCTCGAAGTGCCGCGCAAGGAGGCCTCCGGCTTCGGCGTGATGCACGTCGACGCCCATGACCGCATCATCGATTTCCAGGAAAAGCCCAAGAAGCCGCCCGCCATGCCCGGCAAGCCGGACAAGAGCCTGGCCAGCATGGGCATCTACGTCTTCGACACGAAGTTCCTGGCCGAGCAGCTGGATCGCGACGCCAGCGACATGAATTCGAGCCACGATTTCGGCAAGGACATCATCCCCTACATCGTCAAGCACGGCAAAGCGGTGGCGCATCACTTCTCGCGCTCCTGCGTGCGCTCCAGCATGGAGACCGAGGCCTACTGGCGCGACGTCGGCACCATCGACGCCTACTGGGAAGCGAACATCGACCTGACCGACATCGTGCCCGCCCTCGACCTGTTCGACCGCGACTGGCCGATCTGGACCTATTCCGAGATCACCCCCCCGGCGAAGTTCGTCCATGACCAGGATGGCCGGCGGGGCCATGCCGTCTCCTCGCTGGTTTCGGGCGGCTGCATCGTCTCCGGCTCGCGGCTGAAGCGGTCCCTGCTGTTCACGGGCGTCAGGGTCAATTCCTATTCGGCCATCGAGAACGCCGTGGTGCTGCCCTATGTCGACATCGGCCGACACGCCCGCCTGAAGAACGTCGTGGTGGATCGCGGCGTGCGCATTCCCGAGGGTCTGGTGGTGGGCGACGACCCGGAGCTGGACGGCCGCCGCTTCCGGCGCACGGACAAGGGCATCTGCCTGATCACCCAGCGCATGATTGATCGCTTGCCCCGGTAGCACCATGCAGATCCTTTCGGTGGCCTCCGAAGTCTTCCCGCTGATCAAGACCGGCGGCCTTGCCGACGTAGCCGGTTCCTTGCCGACGGCGCTCGCCGGCATGGGCATCCGCATGCGCACGCTGCTGCCGGCCTATCCGGCGCTGCGCGAGAAAATCCGCGGCGGGGTGGCCCTGCACGAATTCGCGGAATTCTACGGCGGCAAGGCCCGCATCATCGCCGCCAAGGCGGGCGATCTCGACCTGCTCCTGCTGGAAGCGGCCCATCTCTACGAGCGCCCCGGCAACCCCTATGTCATGGCCGACGGGCGCGACTGGCCCGACAACGCCACGCGCTTCGCCGCGCTGGCCCGGGCCGCCGCGCTGATCGGCAAGGGCCTGCTCAAGACCTGGCGCCCGGACATCGTGCATTCTCATGACTGGCAGACAGGCCTGGCGCCCGCCTTCCTGCACTACGATGACGGAGCGCGGCCGAAAACGGTGATGACCGTGCACAACATGGCCTTCCAGGGCCAGTTCGCACCCGACCTGCTGGAGCGGCTGGGGCTGCCGTCGCAGGCCTGGTCGGTCGCCGGCGTCGAATACTACGGCACGATCGGGTTCCTGAAGGCAGGCTTGCAGTTTGCCGATCGCATCACCACGGTCTCGCCGACCTATGCGGCCGAAATCCAGACGCCGGAAGCCGGCATGGGGCTGGACGGGTTGCTGCGGGCGCGCGCCGCCGACATCGTCGGCATCCTCAACGGCATCGACACGCGCGTCTGGAACCCCGCGACCGATCCGGCGCTGAGCGCGAACTACGACGCCGACAATCTCGGCGCGCGCTGGTCCAACAAGGCCGCCCTGCAGGAGCGCCTGGGCCTGGACGCCGATGCCGAGGCCCTGCTGGTCGGCATCGTCTCACGCCTGTCGTGGCAGAAGGGCCTGGACCTGGTGCTTGAGGCCCTGCCGACCCTCATCGAGACCGGCGCCCAGCTTGTGCTGCTTGGTGCCGGCGACCCGGCTCTGGAGCAAGGCTTCAGGGCCGCGCAGGCCGCTCATCGCGGGCGCATCGCCTGCGAGTTCGGCTATGATGAATCGCTTGCCCACCAGATCCAGGCCGGCAGCGACGCCATCCTGGTGCCCTCTCGCTTCGAACCCTGCGGGCTGACCCAGCTCTGCGCCCTGCGCTATGGCGCCGTGCCGCTCGTCGCACGCGTCGGCGGCCTCGCCGATACCGTGGTCGACGCCAATGCGATGGCACTCTCTGCCGGCGTCGCCACGGGACTGCAATTCCATCCGGTGGCGCTGGACGCGCTGACCATGACGCTGCGCCGCGCCACCAGCCTCTACGCCGACGCCGACGACTGGCAGATCATGCAGCAGAACGGCATGGCCGCGGACGTTTCCTGGTCCGCTCCGGCGCGCCGGTATGCGGATCTTTACCGCTCGCTGCTAGGGGCTGACGCCGGGCGCTGAATCCGGCGCATTGTCATTTCTCGGAGTTCGCGATGATCAGGACCGTCAAGACAACCCCGTTCCCGGACCAGAAGCCCGGCACCTCGGGCTTGCGCAAGAAGGTGACGGTTTTCCAGACGCCGCATTATGTCGAGAATTTCGTGCAAGCGATCTTCGACAGCCTCGAAGGCTTTGCCGGCAAGACCCTGGTCGTCGGCGGCGACGGACGCTACTTCAACCGCGAGACCATCCAGACCGTGCTGAAGATGGCGGCCGCCAACGGCTTCGGCCGTGCCATCGTCGGCCGGGGCGGCATCCTCTCGACGCCGGCCGCGTCCAACGTGATCCGCAAGTACGGCGCGTTCGGCGGCATCGTGCTGTCGGCCAGCCACAATCCCGGCGGCCCGGACGGCGACTTCGGCATCAAGTACAATGCCGCCAACGGCGGCCCCGCGCCGGAGAAGATCACCGACGCTGTATTCGCCCGCTCCAGGGTGCTGACGGAATACCGGATTGCCGATGCGCCGGACATCGATCTCGATCGCATCGGACGGAGCGACTGCGCCGGCATGGCTGTCGAGGTGATCGACTCGGTAGCCGACTATCAAACCCTGATGCAGTCGCTGTTCGACTTTGACCGGATCGCTGCGATGCTGCGGGGCGGCTTCACCATGAAATTCGACGCGATGAGCGCCGTGACCGGACCTTACGGCAAGGCCATCTTCGAAGGCGCGCTCGGCGCCGCGACCGGCAGCGTGCTGAACGGCGAACCGCTGCCGGACTTCGGCCATAATCACCCCGATCCGAACCTCGTGCACTGCAAGCACCTCTATGACCTCGCCATGTCGAAGGACGCGCCTGATTTCTGCGCCGCCTCGGACGGCGACGGCGACCGGAACCTGATCATCGGTCGCGCCATGTTCGTCACCCCGTCGGATTCGCTGGCCCTGATCGCGGCAAACGCCCATCTCGCACCGGGCTACGCCAAGGGTCTGGCGGGCGTCGCCCGATCCATGCCCACCAGCGGCGCGGCGGATCGCGTCGCCCGCAAACTCGGCATCAATTTCTACGAGACGCCCACGGGCTGGAAGTTCTTCGGCAACCTCATGGACGCCGGGCTCGTCACCCTTTGCGGCGAAGAAAGCGCCGGCACCGGCTCCAACCACGTGCGCGAGAAGGACGGCGTCTGGGCCATCCTGATGTGGCTGAACATCCTTGCGGCGCGCCGCCAGAGCGTCGCCGAAATCGTACGCCGCCACTGGGCGGAGTACGGCCGCAACTATTACGCCCGGCACGATTTCGAGGAGGTCTCCGCCGATGGCGCGGGGGCTCTAATGCAGGCGCTTCGCGAGCAACTCGGCGCCCTCAAGGGCCGCACCTTCGGCGGGCTGGAAATCGCCACGGCCGATGATTTCGCCTACCACGACCCGGTCGACGGTTCGGACACGGCGAAGCAGGGCCTGCGCCTGCTCTTCGCCGACGGCTCGCGCATTGTCTACCGCCTGTCCGGAACGGGCACCGTGGGCGCGACGCTGCGCGTCTACATCGAGCGCTATGAGAGCGATTCCGCCCGGCTTGGCATGGACACCGGCGCAGCGCTTGCCGACCTCATCCGCCTGTCGCGCGACATCGCCCGCATCGAGCACTTCACCCAGCGCCAAGAGCCGGACGTGGTGACGTGATCCGCACCATCGCCGAGGGATCGCCGGAACCGCTCGGGGTAACCCCCCGGGACGGCGGCGTGAACGTGGCGGTGTTCTCGGCCAACGCCGGGCTAATCGAGTTCTGCCTGTTTGACGCCGCCGGCGAACGCGAGCTGGCGCGCCTGCCCCTGACCGGTCGCACCGGCGACATCCATCATGCCTTTGTGGCCGAGGTGCCGCCGGGCAGCCGCTACGGGCTCCGGGCGCACGGACCTTACGATCCTGCACGCGGCCATCGCTTCAATCCGCACAAGCTGCTCATCGACCCCTATGCGACCATGGTGGATCGCCGCTTCGCGCTTCACGCCAGCATGTTCGCCCATGAAACGCCGGACGGCGCAGGATTCAGCCGCAGCGACAGCGCACCCTTCATGCCGAAGGCGATCGTCCGCCACGCCGAGACCAATCAGTTTGCCGGCAAACGACCAGAGATTCCCTGGCGTGACACCGTTCTTTACGAACTCAACGTCCGGGGCTTTTCCAAGCGCCGCCTCGACCTGCCGGAGGCCGTGCGCGGCACCTTCATGGCGCTGTCCAGCCCGGCTTCGATCGCGCATTTCCAGCGGCTCGGCGTCACCGCGATCGAAGTCATGCCGGCTGCGGCCTGGATCGACGAACGTCACCTCGGCCCGCTCGGCCTGACCAACGCCTGGGGTTACAATCCGGTCGCCCTCGGCGCCCCGGACCCCAGGCTCGCCCCCGGCGGCTGGGAGGAGATCCGCCAGGCCGTCGCCGCGCTTCACGAGGCCGGCATCGAGGTCCTCCTCGATGTCGTGCTCAATCACACCGGCGAAGGTGACGAACTCGGCCCGACGCTGTCGTTCCGCGGCCTCGACAACGCCAGCTACTTCCGTCTGCGCCCGGATGATCCTGCCCGCTACATCGACGATATGGGCTGCGGCAATTGCCTCGCCCTGAACCGTCCGCATCTGGTGCGGCTGTGCATGGAGTCGCTGCGCGGCTGGGCCGGCGCCGGCATCGACGGATTCCGGTTCGATCTCGCGACGGCGCTGGGCCGCAGGCCCGAGGGGTTTGATCCGGACGCGCCGCTGATCGCCGCGATCCGCCAGGACCCGGACCTGCGCGGCCTGAAGCTGATCGCCGAGGCCTGGGACGTCGGCCCTGGGGGCTATCAGGTCGGCCGCTTTCCTGCCGAGTTTGGCGAATGGAATGATCGCTATCGTGATGCAGCGCGCCGGTTCTGGCGTGGCGATGCCGGTGCGCAGCGGGAGATGGCGACCCGGTTCGCAGGATCGCATGACCTGTTTGCCGGCAAAGGACGTCCATCCCGTTCGATCAATTTCGTCACTGCCCACGACGGTTTCACGCTGGCCGACCTCGTCGCCCATGAGCACAAGCACAATCTGGCGAATGGCGAGAGCAACCGCGACGGGACGGACGAGAACCAGTCCTGGAACCACGGCGTCGAGGGCCCCTCGGACGATCCGGCAGTCCTCGGGGCACGCCACCGCGATCAGCTCAACCTGCTCGCCACGCTGCTGTTTTCGCGCGGAACGCCGATGCTGGCGATGGGATCGGAACTCGGCCACAGCCAGTCCGGCAACAACAACGCCTATGCGCAGGACAATGACCTGACCTGGCTGGACTGGTCCGCTCCTGACGAAGCAGTGCTGCAGGCGACGCAGGCGCTTGTCGCGGCGCGCCGGTCGACGCCCGTGCTGACCGAGGATCGCTTCCTGACGGGCACAGCCATCACCCTGGACGGTTTGCCCGACGCACGCTGGCTGACAGCAGCAGGTGGCACAGCCGGCGAGGCTGACTGGAGCCGGGATTTCGGTGAGACGCTGCTGCTGGAATTGGCGAGCGAATCGGGGACCGGCCCGCACCGCGCGCTGCTCGTCCTGCATCGCGGCGCCGAACCGCTCGACCTCGTGCTGCCGCAGCCAAGGCCTGGCCATGCCTGGCGCCGGCAGGCCGACACCGCCACCCCTCCGGAGCGCTGGGGTCGCCTGGAGGCCGCCTCCCACACGAATCTCGACGCTCGCAGCGTTGTCCTGTTCGCCGAGGCGGCGACCGAAATCGGAGCAGGGAAACTCGCCGCGCCGACCGATGCCGTGATCGACCGCCTGGCCGACGAAGCCGGCATCTACCGCGACTGGTGGGACCACGCCGGAGGCAACCATGCCGTCGGCATCGAGACGAAGCGCATTGTCCTGCGGGCGATGGGGTTCGACACGCAGTCGCTGTCGGCCTGCCGGGACGCGATCCATCACCTCAAGGCGCTTCGGCCAAATGCGCAGCCGCCCTCCCCCGAGCCCTGCTGGTTGCCCGGCGACAGGCACCGTGGCAGCGGGATCGCTGGGCAACTCTACGCGCTGCGACGCCGGGGCGACCAGGGAATCGGCGACCTGACCACACTTGCCCTCGCCGCAACGCAGGCGGCAGGGCATGGCGCCTGCGTGTTCGGCATCAATCCCCTGCATGCCCTGTTTCCCGATGACCGGCACCGGGCCAGCCCCTATCATCCCTCCGACCGGCGTTTCCTCGACGAGATCTACATCGATCTCGAACAGGTCGCGGCGATGCCCGGCGGTGAGGAGGCCGGGCGAGCGCTGTCTGGGGAATCCAGGCTGCTGGAGCAGCTGCGCGCGCGACCCGATATCGATTACGAAACTGTCGGTGCCTTCAAGCGCCGCATCCTGCGCACATATTTTGCCGGCTTCCGATCTACCGCGGCGAGCAGCGCGCCGAGCGAGCTACACCGCGATTTCGAAGCCTTCTGCCGGTCGGGTGGGGAGGCGATCAAGACCTTCGCCGCGTTCCGGACGATCCAGGCCCGGCATCCCGGCTTGGACTGGCGGGACTGGCCCGGTGGTCTCGGCGCTGCCGGATCGCAGGCCGTCCGCGACTGGATGGGACACCATGCGGAAGACCTGCGCTTCGAGTGCTTCATGCAATGGCTGGCCGATCGCCAGTTGGGGGAGGCCGCCGCAGCC
>ERZ761609.3386-NODE-3386-length-10547-cov-27.071769_pt1 | contig 10547 bp, 10 predicted proteins | sample MGYA00511163_ERZ761609 | MGnify/ENA primary metagenome ERZ761609 (study PRJEB28899, sample SAMN02445070) | bioreactor sludge metagenome | biome: EBPR sludge | place: Australia: Brisbane, Thorneside Wastewater Treatment Plant | collected 2011-12-16 ... | reverse complement strand
AGGGCTCGCGTCCGGCCTTGTCGCCGCCGGGCAGACGAAACGGCCTGAACGAAGCGGCGCGCTGCCAGCGACCGGGCGCGCCGGTGAAAGCTTCGCCGCCCCACAGGGTCTGATCCTCGCCGAGGCCGACGCCGTCCCAGGCGAACACGATCCTGTCGTCCGCATCCGGACATTCCCAGGCCAGCGCCGAGGCATGGGCGTGGTGATGCCAGATCTCGGTCAGGGGCAAATGGCTGTCGCGGGCAAAACGGCGATAGCCGTAGCCGGGATGCCGATCCACCAGCAAGCGCGAGGCCTGCACCTGATACAGGCGCTGCAGGTCCGCCGTCACCTGCGCCAGCGTATCGAGGCTGCGCGCCGTGTCGAGTTCGCCGATATGCGGCGAGACGACGGCGCGCGTACCCCACGCAAGGCACACGGTGTTTTTCATGTGGCTGCCGAGCGCCAGAACGGGCTCGGCAAGCGGCGAGGACAATCCGAATTCCAGCGGCGCACTGCCGCGCCCCAGCCGCAGCGGGCGTGACACGCCGGTGATGATGCGATACACCGGATCGTCGGCCGGCCGCACGATGGGGCGGTCGTGATGCAGGAAGGCATCGGCGATGTGGGCAAGCCGGGTCTGCGCTTCGTGGTTGTCGGTCAGCACCGGTTCGCCGGAAAGATTGCCCGAGGTCGCCACCAGCGGCCCGCCAAAATCGTTCAGCAGCAGATCGTGCAGCGGCGAGTAGGGCAGCAGGCAGCCGATTTCCGCGAGGCCGGGGGCAATGAGGTCGGACAGGGGCACATTGGCGCGCTTGGGAAGCAACACGATGGGGCGCTCGGGCGAAGCGAGGGCCGCTTCCCGTTCCGGCGTAACGTGAACCGCGCGGCGCACATCATCGATATCGCGGAACATCACTGCCAGCGGCTTGGCCGGACGCGGCTTTCTCGCACGCAGCGTGGCGACTGCCGCGTCGTTTCTTGCATCGCACATCAGGTGATAGCCGCCGACGCCTTTCACCGCGACGATTTTTCCCGCATGCAGCGCTGCGACCGTCGCGGCCAGCGCCACCTGATCTCCCTCGTGCGTCTCTTCACCGGAAACGAATTGCAGATGCGGTCCACACACCGGGCAGGCAATCGGCTCGGCGTGGAAACGGCGGTCGAGCGGGTTCCCGTATTCCTGCCGACAGTCCGGACACAGCGCGAAGTCGCGCATCGCCGTGTTGGGGCGGTCGTAGGGCAGGACAGTGATCAGGGTGTAGCGCGGGCCGCACTGGGTACAGTTGATGAACGGGTAGCGATGGCGGCGGTTGACCGGGTCATGCATTTCGGCGAGGCAGTCGACGCAGACGAAGCCGTCGGGCGGCAGGTGAATGGACCATGCATCGGCCATTTTTGACGATGCATCATTCAAGCAGGCATGATTTTCCGCAACACTGTCGAGGATGGAAAACGCTTCGGCGTGTTCGGGCTCGCAGTCTGCAATGACAAGAGGGCCGGGCGCAGACAAGGGGGGCGCTTCCATCAGCAGTCCATCGCTGAAACGCTGGAGTTGCGCGGACGCGCCTTCGGCATGGATCTCCACTGTGCCGTTGACGTTGCGTACCCAGCCGGTGATGTCGTGTTGATGCGCCAGGCGGTAGACGAAAGGCCGGAAGCCCACGCCCTGCACCCGGCCGCTGATGGTAATGAATCGGGCGACGCGTTCAGGCATCGGCGGCTACACGCACCCCGCCTGCCCACCAGATGCGGCAGGCGCCTTCGTCCGACACCATGCAGGGGCCAACTGGATTTCTAGGCGTGCAGGCCTTGCCGTAAATGCGGCACTGGTTGGGGTAGATCTTGCCGAGCACCACCTGCGCGCAATCGCAGCCGGGCGGCATCTCGCCGGCACGGCGGCGGCCGGGTTGATTGGAGTCGGCGTCGGCATGGTCGAGGAACAGCCGGCGCGCGTCGTGTTTGGCGAAGGCCGGCTTCAGCGCGTAGCCCGAGTTCGGGATGACGCCGATGCCGCGCCAGTTGGCATCGACGATGTCGAGCGTGTCGGCCAGCATGCGGCGCGCGGTGGGATTGCCGCCAGAGTGCGCGACTTCGCGGTAGCAGTTGTCGAGGAAGCGCTCGCCGCTTTTCAGCTGCCGCAGCACGGAATAGAACGACGCCAGCAGCGACTCCGGCGCGAAGCCGGCGACCGCGGCGGGGATCTCGTGGCGGTCGACGACGAAGGCCCATTCCTCAGGCCCCATCACGGTGGAGACGTGGCCGGGGGCGACCAGGGCGTCGAAGCCGGGGCTGCCGGACTCCAGCAGCATGGCCACGGCCGGCCAGGTCAGCCGGCCGGACAGCAGAATGGACAGATTGTCCGGAATGCCCTCCGCCAGCATCGCCGCGGTCGGCGCAGTGGTGGTCTCGAAGCCGGCGGCGAAGAACACCACCGGACGCTCCGGATTGTCGCGCGCGGTCTTGCGCGCATCGAGCGGGCTGGCGATCGGCCGCACGTCGGCGCCGGCGGCCTGCGCCTCGGCGAGCGAACGCACCTCGCCCTTCTTCACATTGACCGGCACCCGCAGCATGTCGCCGAAAGCAACCAGGATGACCTTGTCCTGCAGCGCGAGCTGCATCGCCTGGTAGACGTCCTCCTCCGGACACACGCACACCGGACAGCCGGGGCCGGGCACCAGTTCGACCCACTTCGGCAGCGCGCCGCGCAGGCCGGCGTGGGTGATCGAACGCTCATGGCCGCCGCACACGTTCATGATCTTGATCGTGCGGTCGAATTCGAGGGCGTGGATTTTCTCCAGCCAGGCGCGGGCGTCGTCCATCAGGCGGTGACGCTGTGGTATTTCATGCCATCGCTCTGGATCGCCGGACGGCGCGACTGGCCGATCGCCACGCGGGCGCGCTGGGCGCCGAGCTGCTCGCGCAGCCACGTGAGCCACACATCCATGCCCAGATCCTTGCGCGCCGACAGGCGCATCACCGGCGCCGGGTTGGCCAGGTTGCGCAGGTGCGCTTCCGCCTTGTCCGGATCGAAGTCGTCGAGCACGGCCAAGAGGTCGGTCTTGGTCAGCAGCATGGCGTCAGCGGCACGGAACATCACCGGATACTTGGCTGGCTTGTCATCGCCCTCGGTGACCGAGAGCAGGGTGACGTTGAGATGCTGGCCGAGGTCGAAGCTCGCCGGGCAGACCAGGTTGCCGACGTTCTCGATGAACAGGATGTCGACGCCGTCGAGACTCATCTGGTGCAGCGCATCGTGCACCAGATGAGCGTCGAGATGGCAGGCGGTGCCGGTGACGATCTGGTGCGCCGTAACCCCGATGGCGCGGATGCGCTCGGCGTCGTTCTCGGTTTCCAGATCGCCCTCGATCACGGCACAGGTGAATTCGCCCTTCAGTGCGGTCAGCGTCGCTTCGAGCAGCGCGGTCTTGCCGGAACCGGGCGACGACATCAGGTTGATGGCGAGGATGCCGCGCTTGTCGAAGTGTTCGCGGTTGTGCGCGGCCTGGTCATCGTTCTTTTGCAGCAGGCCCTTCAACACGGACACTGCCGTCGTGCCTTGGGCGACGGGCTTGAACGCGAGGTGCTTGTTGCCGGGGGTGAGGTTGCAGCCGCAGGTATCACACATGTTTAGGGGCCAGGATCTAGGAGTTAGGGGCCAGGGCGGGGGAAGTTTCGAGTTCGACGCTTTCGAGCAGCAGCTCGTCGCCGCTGACGATCTGGGTGTGCCAGTCGCCGCAGGCGCCGCAGATCAGTCGGTTCATCGCGGCTTCGGTTTCCTCGCCGCAGGTCTGGCAGCGCACCCGGATCGGCGCGCGAGCGAATTCGAGTTGGGCGCGTTCCATGCGGCTGCCGGCGGCGGCGAGCGGGAAGGCCGTGGCCAGCAGTTCAGGCACCACGCCGGCGAGCGGGCCGATGCGCACGCGGATAGACGTGGCACTGCTCGCCTGATGCTGATCGATCACGGCGTCCACCTGCTCGACGAGCGCCTGGGCAACGGCGAGTTCATGCACCGCTTTCCTCCAGAATCTGGTCCAGCAGTTCCCAGGTGGTGCGGGCATCGGCCTCGGCGATTGTCTGGATGGCGTAGCCGACGTGCACCATGACGAAGTCGCCGATGACCGGCAGCGCATCCTGCATCATGAACAGGCTGACGTCGCGCCACACGCCCTTGGCCTGGCAGCGGGCGGTATAGCCTTCGATCGATTCGATCTGCATCGGAATGGCGAGACACATGGGCGGCAACCGGAATCTACACTTGAACCAGTATATGTGATTTGCCGGGCCAGCAGCGGATCAGGCGGGTTGCAAAAAGAGGATGGAAAATCATGAATTTGAGCGAATAACCTGGTTGTTATTCGCGCTGCGGGCTGATAGATTGAATCGATGAAAACGCTCGTGCTCGGCATCGGCAACACCCTGCTCACCGACGAAGGCATTGGCATTCATGTGCTGCAGGCGCTCGAACCCGAACTGGCGAACTGGCCCGACGTGACCCTGCTCGATGGCGGCACGCTCTCGTTCACGCTGGCGGGGCCGATCGAGGAAGCCGACGCGCTGATCGTCGTCGATGCCGCCAATATCAAATCGAAACCGGGCGACTGGGCATTGCTGGCGGGGGAGGAGATGGACGCATTCCTGATGGGAAATCGCAAGGCCTCGGTGCATGAAGTCGGGCTGACCGATCTGCGCACCATCGCACTGCTGGCCGGCCACTGGCCGGAGAAGCGGGCGATGCTGGCAATCCGGCCCGGCACCGTCGACTGGGGCGAACAGCCGACCCCTGCCGTCGCGGCGGCTATTCCCCCGGCCTGCGCGGCCATCCGCGACCTGATCCTGGAATGGCAGCATGTCGCTTGATGCCATTCCCATACACGTCATCAATCCCGCGTCGGAGACCTCCGGCCTGACTGGCAATGCGCCCCCCTTGCTGCGCGAACTGTCCGAAGGGGTGAAACGCCTGCTGGCGTCAGGTCAAACCTCTGCCATCGATCTGTCCGCCTTGCCGCTGACGCCCGCCGACCTGGGCTGGCTGCAGGACAAACTCGGCGCCGGCGAAATCAGCGTCACCCTGCAGGCCAACGGCGAGTCCACGCTGAACGAGACGGCCTGTCCGGGAATCTGGTGGGTCACGCATCGCAACGAGCAGGGCGCGGTCATCTCGCAGTTCATCGAAGTGGCGTTTGTGCCCGAACTGGTGAAAGCGCATCCCGAAGAGGTGCAAACTGGGTGGGAATATCTTGAATCCTTGATTTCCGGCCTCTAAGGTGAGTCGAGCGCCGGCACGATATTCATAACGGCGAAGTTTACGGCTGCGATGTTAAACGTCAGGAGACACGCATCATGCAGGATTCGCTGATCGACACGCTCGCGCGGCAGGGCATCACCCGTCGCACTTTTCTGAAGTATTGCGCAACGCTGGCCTCGATGATGGCATTGCCGCCCGTGGCTGGCCGCGCGATGGCCGAGGCCATGGCCGCTACGCGGCGGCCCTCGGTGATCTGGCTGCCGTTCCAGGAATGTACCGGCTGCACCGAGTCGATCACGCGCTCGCACTCACCGACCCTGGAAGGCATGATCTTCGACATGATTTCGCTCGACTACCAGGAGACGCTGATGGCGGCAGCCGGCCACCAAGCCGAGGAAGCCCGGCACGCCGCGATGAAGGATAACGCCGGCAAGTACCTGCTCGTCGTCGATGGCTCGATTCCGCTCGAACTTGACGGCGCCTATTCCTGCATCGGCGGGCGCTCCAATGTGGACATCCTGAAGGAAGCTGCCAAGGGCGCGGCGGCCATCATCGCCATGGGTTCCTGTGCCTCCTACGGCGGCATCCCCAAAGCCAACCCGAACCCGACCGGTGCGGTCTCGGTGTCCGACATCATCAAGGACAAACCCATCGTCAATATTCCCGGCTGCCCGCCGATCCCTGTGGTGATGACCGGCGTGCTGGCGCATTACCTCACCTTCGGCAGCCTGCCGGAACTCGACGAAAAAGGACGTCCGAAGGCCTTCTTCGGCGAAACCATTCACGACCGCTGCTACCGCCGCCCGTTCTACGACCAGGGCAAATTCGCCAAGACCTTCGACGACGAAGGCGCGCGCCAGGGCTGGTGCCTGTTCGAGCTGGGCTGCAAGGGACCGGTCACCTACAACGCCTGCGCCACGGTGAAGTGGAACGGCGGTACCTCGTGGCCGGTGGAATCCGGGCACGGCTGCCTCGGCTGTTCCGAACCCGATTTCTGGGATGCCGGCGGCTTCTACAAGGCGCTGTCGGTGCCGGCCGACCCGCTCAAGATCGGCGCCGCCGCGGCCTTGGTGGGCGCGGGGGCAGGCGTGGCGGTGAGCTTCGCCAACCGGGCCAAGAAGGGCGCTGCCAAGTCGGCGCATGAAACCACGACGCTGGCTGATCTGGAGAAATGAGCATGAACGAACTGCAATTTCTGACCTGGGTGCGCGGACCGGGGCTCGACATCGCGGTGGGGATTTTCCTGCTGGGCGTGTTGTGGCGCCTGTTCGAAATCTACTCGCTGGGCCGCAAGAAAGACCTGTCCGCACCGCGCCACGCATCCGGCGCGTCGGGCCTGCACACCGTGTTCCGGCGTTCCCTTCCCCCGCCCGGCATGCTGAAGCGCTCGCCGGTAAGCTACATCGGCGGCTACATCTTCCACATCGGTCTGGCCATCGTGGTGTTCGGGTTCGCGCCGCACATCCTGCTGGTGACCAATCTGACCGGCCTGTCGTGGCCCGGCCTACCTTCGCAGTTCGTCGACCTGGCAGCGGTGGTGACGATGGCGGCGATGGTGGTGGTACTGGTCGACCGCATCAACAAGCCGGTCAAGCGCTTTCTCAGCACCTTCGAGGACTGGTTCACCTGGGCGATGACCTTCCTGCCGGTGCTGACCGGCTGGATGGCGGTGCAGCATCTGCTGCTGCCTTACACCACAATGCTGGCGCTACACATCCTCTCGGTGGAACTCCTGCTGGTGGTGCTGCCTTTCACCAAGCTGTTCCATGCTTTCACCCTGTTCGGCTCGCGCTGGTACAACGGCCGCGTGAACGCGCACAAAGGAGTGCCGGTATGAGCGCCACGCTCGAAAAAGGCATCCGCGTCCTCAAGGAGGTCATCGACGCGCCCCTCGCCAGTTATTTCAACAGCTGCGTGCACTGCGGCCTGTGCGCCGAGGCCTGTCTGTTCTACACCGAGACCGGCGATCCCAGGTACACGCCGATCCACAAGCTGGAACCGCTACGCCGTGTTTATGAACAGGAATACACCCTGCTGGGGCGGCTGAAGAAGAGGGTTGGGCTGTCCAGGCCTGTTACCGACGATGAACTCAATCAATGGCAGGAGCTGGTCTACAACAGCTGCACGCTGTGCGGCCGCTGTTCCGCCGTCTGCCCGGTCGGCAACGACATTGTCTACATGGTGCGCAAGTTCCGCGAGGGCATGTCGGCTTCGGGCCATGCGCCGGAAGGCATCAAGGGCGCAGTCAAGCGCACCGTCACGGTTGGCAGCCCGATGAACGTCAAGCTGCCCGCGGTGATGGCGCAGATGAAACACGTCGAAGCGGACTATGGCATTCCGATTCCGCTGGATGCCGAAGGCGCCGAGTACATGGTGGTGCTATCGTCGATGGAAATCATCAACTTCCCCGAATACCTGGGCGCCGTCGCCAAGATCATGCAGCAGGCCGGCAAGACCTGGACGCTGTGCTCGACCGCCTTCGAGGCCACCAACGCCGGCATCCAGATCGGCAACTCGGACCTGGCGAGAGCGATCGTCTCGCGCATCGTCGAAGGCGCGGAAAAGCTCAAGGCCAAGACCGTGATCAGCCCCGAGTGCGGTCACGCCTACACCGCGCTGCGCTGGGAAGGCGCCAACCTGATCGGACGGCCGTTCAACTTCGAGGTCAAGCACATCATCGAGGTGCTGGGCGAGTTCCAGCAGCAGGGATTGCTGAAAACGGAAGGTTTCGAAACCGACAAGCTGACCTTCCATGATCCTTGTCAGCTGGTGCGTCGTGGCGGCGTGATCGAGCAGCCACGCACGCTGATGAACCTGGTGGCGAAAAATTTTGTCGAGATGCCCGATGCCGGTTTCATGAACTGGTGCTGCGGCGGTGGCGGCGGTGCGTCGGCGATCGAGGAGGGCGAAGCATTGCGGCTGGAAGCGTTCAAGAAGAAAAAATCCCAGTTCGAGGCTGTTAAACCGGGTCGGGTCGTAACGGCCTGCGCCAACTGCCGCATCGTGCTGGAAGAAGGTCTCGAGCACTATCAGATGGATATTCCGGTGGTCGGCCTGACCGAAATGATCGCTGAACATATCCCGGATAACGCCTCGCAAGCAGCAACCCCGTCGTAAGGAGCTTCATTCATGACCACAGCACAGCGCGTCGTCGTCGACCCCATCACCCGCATCGAGGGCCACCTGCGCATCGAGGCGGAAACCGACGCCGATGGCAGGATCACCAGCGCCTATTCAGCCGGCACCATGGTGCGCGGGATCGAGATCATTCTTCGAGGCCGCGACCCACGCGATGCCTGGGCCTTCGCCCAGCGCATCTGCGGCGTCTGCACCCTGGTGCACGGCATCGCCTCGGTGCGCTCGGTGGAGGATGCGCTGCATCGCGCCATCCCGGGCTACGGCATTCCGCGGAACGCCGAGCTGATCCGCAACCTGATGATCGCGGCACAACACGTTCACGATCACGTGATGCACTTCTACCACCTGCACGCGCTCGACTGGGTCGACGTGGTGTCGGCGCTGAAGGCCGACCCCAAGGCCACCTCGGCGCTGGCGCAGAGCCTGTCCAGCTATCCCCGATCTTCGCCCGGCTATTTCGCCGACGTGCAGAAGAAGGTGAAGACCTTCGTCGAACAGGGCCAGCTCGGCATTTTCGCCAACGCCTACTGGGGTCATCCCGCCTACAAGCTGCCGCCTGAAGCCAACCTGATGGCGGTGGCGCACTACCTCGATGCGCTCGCCTGGCAGCGCGATGTGGTCAAGCTGCATGCCATCTTCGGCGGCAAGAACCCGCACCCCAATTTCGTCGTTGGCGGCGTGCCCTCGGCCATTTCGGTGCACACCCGCGGCGGCGGCCAGGATGCCACCGCGCTCAACATGGTGGGTCTGCAGACGGTGCAGAACGTCATCAGGCAGATGCGCGACTTCGTCGACCAGGTCTACGTGCCGGACACGCTCGCCATTGCCGGTTTCTACAAGGACTGGGCAGGGCGCGGCGAAGGCCTGGGCAACTTCCTGTCGTTCGGCGATCTGCCGTCGGAACACTTCTGGAATCCGGATTCCTATCTCATCCCGCGCGGCGTCATCCTCGACCGCGACCTGACCAGGATTCACCCGATCGACCTGGATGCGGACAACGAGATCCAGGAATTCGTCAGCCACTCCTGGTACAAGTACAGTCAGGGCGACGCACAGGGCCTGCATCCGTTCAAGGGCGAGACCGAACTCAATTACACCGGGCCGAAGCCGCCCTACCAACAACTCGACGTCGACAAGAAGTATTCCTGGATGAAGTCGCCGCGCTGGCAGGGCAAGTCCATGGAAGTCGGCCCGCTCGCCCGGGTGCTGATGCTGTATGCCGGCGGCAACGCCCAGGCCAGGGAACTGGTTGACATGACCTTGAAGAGCCTCGACCTGCCGGTCGACGCGCTGTTCTCGACGCTGGGCCGCACCGCTGCGCGCGCGCTGGAATCAAAGATCCTGGCCGATGCCATGCAGGGCTGGTTCGACCAGCTGATGGCCAACATCAAGGCTGGCGACGTGCGCACCTTCAACGAGCAATACTGGGAACCGTCGACCTGGCCGAAGCACATGCAGGGCGTCGGCCTGATGGAGGCGCCGCGCGGCGGCCTCTCGCACTGGATCGTCGTCGACAATGCCAGGATCAGCAACTACCAGGCAGTGGTGCCCAGTACCTGGAACGCTGGCCCGCGCGACATGAACGGCCAGCCGGGCGCCTACGAGGCGGCGCTGCAGCACAATCACGTGATGCACGACCCGAAACAGCCGCTCGAGATCCTGCGCACCATCCATTCCTTCGACCCCTGCATCGCCTGCGCCGTGCACGTGACCGACCCGGATGGCGAGGAACTGGTGCAGGTAAAAATCAAGTAATGCTGATTGAAAATGGAGAACACGCAATGAAGCCGATGAAACTTTCACGCCCGATCGCACTGGTTGCCCTCTGCCTGTTTGCGGGCACCGCGTCTGCGCACACCGGAAGCCAGACGCTCGCTGGATTTACCGGCGGGCTGATCCACCCCTTGCTGGGGCTGGATCACCTGCTCGCCATGATCGCGGTCGGCCTGTGGGCGGCGCAGCAGGGCGGACGGGCGTTGTGGGCCGTGCCCGCCGCCTTCGTCGCTGCGATGGGGCTGGGCGGCGCGCTGGCCTGGATGGGCGGGGAACTGCCGCAGGTCGAGGCCGCCATCGCCCTGTCGGTGCTGGCGCTGGGTCTGCTGATCGCCACGCGGCGCCGCTGGGCGGTGCCGGCCAGATCGGAAGAGCGTCGTGTAGGGAAAGAGTGTAGATCTCGGTGGTC
>ERZ761609.3385-NODE-3385-length-10550-cov-10.377227_pt1 | contig 10550 bp, 7 predicted proteins | sample MGYA00511163_ERZ761609 | MGnify/ENA primary metagenome ERZ761609 (study PRJEB28899, sample SAMN02445070) | bioreactor sludge metagenome | biome: EBPR sludge | place: Australia: Brisbane, Thorneside Wastewater Treatment Plant | collected 2011-12-16 ... | reverse complement strand
CGATCACGTTATCCGCATTTTGATGATTCCATCAAAATGCGGCGTGATCTAGCGTTCCGGCGGCGCCTGGCAGCGCCACCGGAGCAATCGGGATGGCTATTCCGCCGCGGCCTTGGCCGCCTGCAATTCCATTTCCTTCAGCGCGCGCCGATATTCGAGCGGCATCACCTTGACGAATTTGGTGCGATACTCGGCCCAGTTGTCGAGAATGTGCCGTGCACGGGTCGAACCGGTGTAGCGCGCATGATTGGAGACAAGCTGATGCAGCCGTTCCTGATCATGACGCGACATGTCGGCCAGAACATCGACCTTGCCCTTGGTGGCCATGTCACCGCCCTGGTGATGCAGGCGCTGCATCAGGTCTTCCTCTTCCGGGACCGGCTCAAGGTCGACCATCGACATGTTGCAGCGCTTGGCGAAGGTCTTGTCCTCGTCCAGCACATAGGCGATGCCGCCCGACATGCCGGCGGCGAAGTTGCGTCCGGTGTTGCCGAGCACGACGACGATGCCGCCGGTCATGTATTCGCAGCCATGGTCGCCGGTGCCTTCCACCACAGCGATGGCACCGGAGTTGCGCACGGCGAAGCGTTCGCCGGCGACACCCCGGAAATAGCATTCGCCGGAGATCGCGCCGTAAAGCACGGTGTTGCCGACGATGATCGAGGCTTCCGGCTTGATCTGCTGCGCCTTTGCCGAGGGATAGATGATCAATTTGCCACCCGACAGGCCCTTGCCGACATAATCGTTGGCCTCGCCTTCGAGTTCCAGTGTCACGCCGCGCGCAACCCAGGCGCCGAAGCTCTGCCCGGCGGTGCCATTGAGCTTGAGGTGGATCGTATCTTCCGGCAGTCCTGCATGGCCATAGGCCTTGGCGACCTCGCCCGACAGCATCGCGCCTGCGGTGCGGTCGACGTTGGTGATTTTGAACTCGGCGCGAACCCTGGTCTTGTCAGTCAGGGCGGGTGACGCCGCCGCGATGAACTGCCGGTCGAGCACCTTCTCGAGGTGATGGTCCTGCCGCTCGCTGACGAAGATGCCGGTTTCGGCGCCTTCCTCGGGTTTGTGGAACAGGCGTGTGAAGTCGATGCCCTTGGCCTTCCATGCGGCAATAGCCTCGGACCGATCGAGCATCTGCATCTGGCCGACCATCTCGTTGAACGTGCGGTAGCCCATCTCCGCCATCAACTGGCGCACTTCCTCGGCAACAAAGAAGAAGTAGTTGATGACATGCTCCGGCGTGCCGATGAAGCGCTTCCTGAGCACCGGATCCTGGGTGGCGACACCGACCGGGCAGGTGTTGAGGTGACACTTGCGCATCATGATGCAGCCGGCTGCGATCAGCGGGGCGGTGGCAAAACCGAATTCGTCAGCGCCGAGCAAGGCTCCGACAACGACATCGCGTCCGGTGCGAAGGCCACCGTCGACCTGCACCGCGATGCGTGAACGCAGACGGTTCCTGACGAGAGTCTGGTGCGTCTCGGCAAGGCCAATCTCCCACGGCGAGCCGGCATGCTTGATCGAGGTGAGCGGGGATGCGCCCGTGCCGCCCTCGAAGCCGGAAATGGTCACATGATCGGCGCGTGCCTTGGCAACGCCGGCCGCGACCGTGCCGACTCCGACCTCCGAGACCAGCTTGACCGAAACATCGCCCGCCGGGTTTACGTTCTTCAGATCGTAGATGAGCTGGGCAAGGTCCTCGATCGAATAGATGTCATGATGCGGCGGCGGCGAGATGAGGCCGACGCCCGGGGTCGAATGGCGCACCTTGGCGATCACCGCATCGACCTTGTGGCCGGGCAGCTGACCGCCTTCGCCGGGCTTGGCACCCTGCGCCATCTTGATCTGCATCATGTCGGAATTGACGAGATATTCCGTCGTCACGCCGAAACGGCCCGAGGCGACCTGCTTGATCGCCGACCGTTCCGGATTGGAACGCCCGTCCGGCAGCGGCCGGAAGCGATCGGATTCCTCGCCGCCCTCGCCGGTGTTTGACTTGCCGCCCAGCGCATTCATCGCCCGCGCCAGCGTGGTGTGGGCCTCGCGCGAGATGGACCCGAACGACATCGCGCCGGTGGCAAAGCGCCGGACAATCACGTTCGCCGGCTCGACTTCGGACACATCGACCGGCTTGCGGCCATCTTCCGCTGCCGCCTTGATGCGGAACAGGCCACGAATGGTCAGCAACCGCTCGTTCTGCTCGTTGATGGCGCGGGCGAATTCTTCGTAGCGCTCCTTGGAATTGCCACGCACGGCGTGCTGGAGCGCGGCCACAGTGGTCGGCGACCAGGCATGCGCCTCGCCACGGAAGCGGAAGGCATATTCGCCGCCGACCTCGAGGCTGGTCTTGAGCACCGGATTGTCACCGAAAGCATCGCGATGACGCATCACCGTCTCGATCGCGACCTCGGCAAGTCCGACGCCGCCGATGCGGCTGGCGGTGCCGAAGAAATACTTGTCGACAAAGCTCTGGCCGAGGCCGACCGCGTCGAAAATCTGCGCCCCGCAATAGGATTGATAGGTCGAGATGCCCATCTTGGACATGACCTTGAGGATACCCTTGCCGACGGACTTGATGTAGCGCTTGACGACTTCCTTGGCCTCGACCTCGGGCGGGAATTCGCCCTTCTCGTGCATCGCCTCCATGGTCTCGAATGCGAGATAGGGGTTGATTGCCTCGGCCCCATAGCCGGCGAGACAGCAGAAGTGATGCACCTCGCGCGCTTCCCCGGTCTCGACCACGAGCCCGACCGACGTGCGCAGACCCTTGCGGATCAGGTGGTGGTGAACAGCCGCCGTCGCCAGAAGCGCCGGAATCGGCACCCGCTCCGGCCCGACCAGACGATCGGACAGGATAATGATGTTGTAGCCGCCGGCCACCGCCGCCTCGGCGCGGTCGCACAGCCGTTCAATGGCGTCCTGCATGCCGCCGGCGCCGCGTTCGGCCGGATAGGTTATGTCGAGCGTCTTGGTGTCGAAGCGGTCCTCGAAATGGCCGATACCGCGGATCTTCTCGAGATCCTCGTTGGTCAGGATCGGCTGGCGCACCTCGAGCCGCTTGCGGCGGGAGAGGCCCTCGAGATCAAAAAGGTTCGGCCGCGGCCCGATGAACGAGACCAGGCTCATCACCAGTTCTTCGCGGATCGGATCGATCGGCGGGTTGGTGACCTGCGCGAAGTTCTGCTTGAAATAGGTGTAGAGCAGCTTGGACTTGTCCGACAGCGCCGAGATCGGCGTGTCGGTGCCCATCGAGCCCACTGCTTCCTGCCCGGTGGTGGCCATCGGCGCCATCAGCAGCGCCAGATCCTCCTGCGAGTAGCCAAAGGCCTGTTGCTTGTCGAGCAGCGGCACGTCCGTGCGCGGGGCGCGCGGCTCGACCGGCGGCAGGTCCTCAAGCACGATCTGGGTGCGCTTCAGCCAGTCCTTGTAGGGATTGGCTGAGGCGAGCTCTGCCTTGATCTCTTCATCGGAGATGATGCGTCCTTCGCCAAGGTCGATAAGCAGCATCTTGCCCGGCTGCAGGCGCCACTTGGTGACGATTTTCTCTTCAGGTATCGGCAGGACGCCCATCTCGGAAGCCATGACCACCAGGCCATCGTCGGTGACAAAATAGCGCGCGGGGCGCAGGCCGTTGCGATCGAGGGTGGCGCCGATCTGGCGTCCGTCCGTGAAGGCAACCGCGGCCGGCCCGTCCCATGGCTCCATCAGGGCGGCATTGTATTCGTAAAAGGCGCGGCGCTGATCATCCATCAGCGGATTGCCGGCCCAGGCTTCGGGCACCAGCATCATCATGGCATGGGCGAGCGAATAGCCGCCCTGGACGAGGAATTCGAGCGCGTTGTCAAAGCAGGCCGTGTCCGACTGGCCTTCGTAGGAGATCGGCCAGAGCTTGGAAATGTCACTGCCGAACAACTCGGAATCGACACTCGCCTGCCGCGCGGCCATCCAGTTGACGTTGCCGCGCAGGGTGTTGATCTCGCCGTTATGCGCCACCATCCGGTAGGGATGGGCCAGCGACCAGGTCGGGAAGGTGTTGGTCGAAAAACGCTGGTGCACCAGCGCCAGCGCGCTTTCAAAGCGCGGATCGTTGAGATCGGCAAAATAGCTGCCGAGCTGGCCGGCCAGCAGCATGCCCTTGTAGACAACCGTGCGGCAGGACGAGGAGACTGGGTAATAGCCCTTTGTCGTCGGGTCCTTGAGGTCATAGACTGCGTTGGAGATGACCTTGCGCAGAATGAACAGGCGACGCTCGAACTCATCCTCATTGGCGATGCCTTCACCGCGACCGATGAACACCTGACGATGCACCGGCTCTGTCGGCAGAACGCTGACCCCGAGGTCGCCATTGTCAACCGGAACGTCGCGCCAGCCAATCAGCCTCTGGCCCTCGGCCTTGATCACCTTGTCGACGATCTTCTGCACGGTCCGGCGGCCGGCCTTGTCGCGCGGCAGGAACAACTGGAGGATGGCGTAATGGCCCGGCTCCGGCAGATCGTAGCCGAGCTTGGCGCATTCCTCCTTGAAGAAACGATGCGGGATCTGCACCAGCATGCCGCAACCATCGCCAGCCTTTGGATCAGCGCCCACCGCGCCGCGATGATCGAGGTTGTGGAGAATCTGCAGGCCCTGCGTTACGATCGCGTGGCTCTTGACGTTCTTCATGTTGGCGATGAAGCCGACGCCGCAGGAATCCTTTTCCAAGGCAGGGTCATAAAGACCCTCTGCCACAGGAAGGCCGGGATCGACGACCCGAAGGGTGCGGCTCTGCGCCTCCCCGCTGTCATGGGATTGCGCGCGATCGTTCACGAACCGGACGGTCATGTCGTCTCTCCTTGCTGCCACCCCGGCAGCTTGGGCTATGTCCACGCTTTTTCCCGCGCACCTGCGGGTCCGGCGGGCTGCGACGCAATAGGTCAGCAACTCTGCCCTAACCGGGACTCGCACTTACGCAGATCGTGCCCGCTGGCACAAGGGGGCCGATTCGGTGTTTTCCTGGCTGTTGCCGATTTGCAAGGGCCTGTAGCTGCCCCTTGCCAAATGAATGACAATCAGGTTCCGATCACAAAAACGGACATTGGGCAGCGGGCCGCAGCATGATCTTCACTTCCGACAATGTAGTGGGTGCTTCCGACAAGGTGATGGCGGGGTTGGCGGTAGCCAACAGCGGAGCGCTTGCATCCTATGGTGCTGATCCGATCACCCAGCGAGTCGAGGCGGCGTTTGATGCCCTGTTCGAGCGCAAGGTGACGAGTTTTCTGGTGACCACCGGCACGGCAGCCAATGCGCTGGCGATCGCGGCGATGGTGCCGCCCTATGCGGCCGCCCTGTGCCATCGGGAAAGCCACATCATCGACGACGAATGCGGCGCGCCGGAGTTCTTCGCCGGCGGTGCCAAGCTGGTTGGAATCGCCGGCACCGGTGCCAAGCTCTCTGCCAGGGCGATTGCCGCCCACCTTGCGGAGGAACCGGGCGGCACCAATCATCCGCCGTTTCGCGGCATCAGCCTGTCGCAGGCGACCGAATGCGGCATGGTCCACCGGCTTGATGAGATCCGGGCCATTGCTGAAACGGCCCATGCTGCGGGCATGAGCCTGCATATGGACGGGGCGCGGTTTGCCAACGCGCTGCTGACGCTCGGCTGCACACCGGCCGAAATGACCTGGAAGGCCGGGGTCGATTGCCTGTCGTTCGGCGGCACCAAGAACGGTTGTCTGATGGCCGAGGCGGTCATTTTCTTCAACGAGAAGCTGGCTGAGGATTTCAAGTTCCGTCGCAAGCGCGCCGGTCAGACGGTCTCGAAGGGGCGGCTGCTGTCGGCGCAGTTCGAGGCCTATCTTGATGCCGGCCACTGGCTGGACCTGGCGGCAAAGGCCAATGGCGCGGCCACGCGTCTGTCACTGGAGCTTGCCGCAATCCCCGGGGTGCGCCTTGCCTGGCCGACCGAAGCCAATGAAGTCTTCGTGATCCTCAAGCGAGAGGTGATCGCAGCACTCCGGGCCAGGGGGGCTGCATTCTACGAGTGGACAGCCAAGAGTCTCGCGCCGGATGACCGGCTTGCGGAGGACGAAGACGTGGTCCGCCTCGTCTGCTCCTTCGCCACAAGTTCGGCCGAAGTTGAACGTTTCATCGACATTGTCCGTTCAAACCCCGTTCAGGGCGGCTGAACAAGGCTGCACTGTCCCAGAACGGGACAGGGGCGGGACAGATGAGGAGCGGGGCTTAGCCTCGCGTTTGGTCATGATGAGAAGTCGAACGATCCCTGCTCGGCCGCTGGTTCGCCTGCTGCCACTCGCTCTGGTTCTGGCGCTGGCTGCGCCGGTCGCGAGCCCTGCGACGGCGCAGTATTTCGGCAGGGGATTTGACGATGACGTGCTGTCACCCCGGGAGGTCGTCGAAATCCTGAGGGACCGCGGGTTCAGCCGGCTGACGCGGCCGCTGCGCAATCGCGATGTCTATGTGGTCAATGCCATCGACCCGTATGGGGTGCCGGTGCGGTTGATCGTGTCGAGCGATGATGGATCAATCCTCGAAGCATTCCGCCAGCGCGGTATTCCGCGCGGTTCGCGCATCGAGATCGATCCCGAGGATGATCCGCGCGTCGTCGTTCCACCGCCGCGTGCCGAGCCGCCGCGCGCCACCCGTCCGGCGCCGCAGCGAGACGCTGTGCCGAGATCGAACGATGCGGAACAGGCCCCTGCGCCACCAACGAGCGCCAAACGGTCACCGCTGGCACTTCCAAAAGACCCTGCCGCGCCCGGCAAGACCGACCCCTCGGCAGGAACCAGGGAAAGGCCGCGTGTCATTCCTCTGACACCGGGCGTAACGGCCCCCTCGACGCAGGCTGTGCCGCAGCTCTCTCCCGGTGTGCAGACCAGTCAGACGCCGGTGCTGCCGGACCTTCCCAATGCTCCGCCGCCGGCCGTGCTCGATCCCAGGGGGCCGCAACTGGCGCCATCGCAGGGGCAAGGCGGCTCGTTGCTCGATTTTCGCAGCGGACGCGGGGGCGACGGCTCCGCCATCCCTCCGCCGCCGCTTGACTGAACGGCAAACAGGCGCCCCTGCGGGCGCCTGCCGGTATTCATGGAGTCAGGAGCACACCCCAATCAATGGGCGATTTCCACCGGCTTTGCGCCGTGCCCGATCGGGATCATGCGCGGCTTGCGGGCCTCGGGAATCTCGCGCTTGAGATCGACCGAGAGCAGGCCGTTTTCCAATCTGGCACCGGCCACGGTCACGCTGTCGGCAAGCTGGAACCGACGCTCGAACGCGCGCGCGGCAATGCCCTGGAACAGCATCTCGGGGCGTGCTTCGCCGTCCTTTTCCTGCCGGGTGCCGCGCACAATCAGCACGCCATCGGCCACCTCGACGGCAAGGTCGGCCTCGCCAAAGCCGGCGACAGCCAACGTAATGCGATAGTCGTGCTCACCGGTCTTTTCGATGTTGTAGCGGGGATAGCCGCCGGACGAATCGAGGTTGGGCAGGTCATCGAACAGCGAAAACAGCCGGTCGAAGCCAATGGTGGAACGATAGAGGGGAGTCAAATCGAAGTGACGCATGCTGTCCTCCTTGAAGCGACAGTGTTCATGGAACCTTCCGCCACAATGGCCGGCGTTCCCTTGTGAAATCGCAGCCATGCTGGCCTGCGACGTCACAGGAGGTGGGAAGGCTTCCAGTCAATGTCAAGGGTCGCGCCCCCGGATGAGCCGGAGTTGAACGCTGGCTTAATGGCCGCTTCCAGCCCAATTCAGGCTGGGGCGCTTAAGACCTCACGATGCTCAGCAAGCTTTCCCCGACTCTCGGTATCGCATGGCCCCGCCGCCCCGCAGGCCGGCTGTCGCGCGCCATGCTGCTGGTGATCGCCGGCGGATTGGCGGCAGCGATCTGGCTTGCTGTCGGCAGTTGGAGCCCGAAGCTGCCGGCCCTGTCCGCACTCAAGGACCCTTCCCATGCAAGTCTTCCCGCAAATCGTGGTCTCAGCGGCGAGGCTGTCACCCGGCGGCTGATGCAGGCGGGCTATCTCGATGTGCATGATGTGCGGCGGCGGGGGGCGGTCTATCTTGCCAGGGCGCGCATCTCCGACCGCCAGGGCGTGCGGCTGGTGGTGCATGCTCAAAGTGGCGAGGTGCTCGGGCTCAAGACCGTGATCGAGCGCGGCAGCGGGGGGCCACAACGGGCGGCCGAGGTGCTGGCCGGGCCCTGACGACAGGCTTGTGTTCTTGTCTTGGCGATGACAAGCACAGCGAGAGCCGGAGACGATGCGATGCGTGACGCACTCAATCGCCTGTATTCAATTGACGCCAATCCGGCCCCGCCCGGGGCTGAAGTCGTCCGGCTGACCACGACCGACGGCCTGGCGCTGCGTGCCGCAGTGTTTCGCCCTGCCAATCCGCGAGCGAGCGTGGTGATCCTGCAGGGGCGGAGCGAATACATCGAGCGGTATTTCGAGACCATCGGCGAGCTGATGCAGCGCGGATTTGCCGTGGTTGCATTCGACTGGCGCGGACAGGGCGGTTCGATGCGCGAACTGTCGGACCCGATGAAGGGCCATGTCGATGATTTTCTTTTGTATCTGCGCGATCTCGACGCGGTCCTCACCTTCATCGGGGCATCCGATCTTCCGCGCCCGTGCTTTGGCCTCGCCCATTCGATGGGCGGGGCGGTTCTGGCGCTGGCGCTCAATCACGGCGAGCAGCGGCTGGCCCGTGCGGTGGTTACGGCGCCGATGCTAGGGATCTATCATGCCCCGACAGGCGGCTGGGGGCACATCGCCGCGCGCCTGCTCAACGTGGTTGGTCTTGGCGGTCAATATGTGCCGGTCACCTCGCCGCAGACGGCGACCGCCTTTGCCCCATTCGAGGACAATGTCCTGACCAGCGATCCGGAGCGACATGAGCGGTCTGTGGCCATCCTGACCGCCGCCCCCGAGCTTGCCGTCGGTGCGCCGACCATATCCTGGGTTGCTGCGGCGTTCAGGCTGATCGGCGACTTCAACAATCCGGAATTTGGGCTGCGTTTTGCCTGCCCGCTGCTGCTTGTGCTGGCCGGCGGCGACCGGGTGGTCGATACGCCGGCGGCGGAACGTTTCGCCCTGCGCGCACGCGGCGCCTCAACGGTGACGCTGACAGGGGCGCAACACGAAATCCTGATGGAACGGGATGTGTTCCGCGCCGAATTCTGGGCAGCGTTCGATGCCTTTGTGCCGCATTGCCAGCCTGGTGAAGAGCCCGGGCTCTCCGCCGAGACTTCGGACGCCAGCCCGGTCAGCGGTTGAGCAGCTTCAGCGCCTTTTCGTGCAGCTGGTGATTGGCGGCAACCACCACATCACCCCCGTTTATGACCGAGCCACCGGAAAAATCCGTGATCACGCCGCCTGCACCCTCGATGATCGGGATCAGGGCAACGATGTCATAGGCCTTGAGACCGGTTTCAATGACAAGATCGACGTGACCGGACGCCAGCATCGCATAGGCATAGCAATCGGTACCATACCGGGCGAGGCGAACCGTGTTTTCAACCCGGTCGTAGGCCTCGCGCATGCTGCCCTTGAACAATGCCGGGGTGGTGGTCATCAGCGTCGCCTCGGCAAGGTCGGTGGTGGCGCGCGTTGACAGCTTGCGTTCGCCTGACGGCCCTTTCAGCCAGGCGCGGGCCCCATCGCCGAAGAAGCGTTCACGGGTGTAGGGCTGGTGCATCAGGCCGAGCACAGCAGCATCGAAACGCTTGAGTCCGATCAGCGTGCCCCACACCGGCAGGCCGCAGATGAACGAGCGCGTGCCGTCGATCGGATCCACCACCCAGACGAACTCGGCCTCCTCATGATCGCCACCGAATTCCTCGCCCAGAATGCCGTGCTGGGGAAACCGCTGCTTGATCTCGCGCCGGATCACCAGTTCTGCGGCGCGATCGGCCTCTGTGACGGGATCAAACACGCCTTTTCCGGCCTTGTCGGTCACCGAGATATGATTTCGGAAGAACGGCAGGATCGCTTCACCCGAAAGCAGCGCAAGATGATCGAGAAATTCGACGAGATCGACCGGACGCATGGGAAGCCTTTCATGGCCTCGAACGGCCAAAGCGGATTGGGGTCAGGACCGCACATAGCGGGTTTGCAGCCACACGCAACTGGCTATGCCAAAGAGTGACCATTTAGTTTACAAATGAACTTGATTTTTGTGCGACGCACATATATTAGTGTCGGTGCAAGGCATGAGTCTTTCTGCCTTGCGTGCCCTCCTTTGGGCGTTTCCTCCCTAGACTTGGGCCACCCTTCGTGGGTGGCCTTTTTTATAATTTTGCGCCTGAATCAGCTTATATTATAAAGGCGTGATTATATTTTAGCACTTTTTCGGGGCGTTTCGCGCAATTCCTGAATGCGTGATGATCTTGCCATCCGGCCAAGAATGGCCTTTCGGAGGAAGCGAGCGGGAAAGGTTTTTTAACGGAAGCCAAGATTCAGGCTTGAAATTTGTGCGGCGCAACATTACTCTTTCCACATCGGACGACGGTTTGCCCTCGTTCGATAGCCCTCCTTTGGGCGTTTCCTCCCTAGACTT
>ERZ761609.3384-NODE-3384-length-10553-cov-9.196133_pt1 | contig 10553 bp, 8 predicted proteins | sample MGYA00511163_ERZ761609 | MGnify/ENA primary metagenome ERZ761609 (study PRJEB28899, sample SAMN02445070) | bioreactor sludge metagenome | biome: EBPR sludge | place: Australia: Brisbane, Thorneside Wastewater Treatment Plant | collected 2011-12-16 ... | reverse complement strand
GGCCGCCGCCTGATGCAAAGCGCGATGGCCGCCGATGTCGGCATCGGACGTGCCGGATATCACCGTCTTTGACACGCGGGAGCAAAACCGCGGCGGCGGGGGCACGCCCGCCTATACGCGCCCGCAAGGGGCGGCAGCGGACGTGCCGGATATCACCGTCTTTGACACGCCGGAGCTGCACGGGTTTGAGCAAACGGCAGAGGAAGCGCTGTTCATCCTCGCCCAGAGCGCCACAGGCCGCCGCCTGATGCAAAGCGCGATGGCCGCCGATGTCGGCATCGTTTTCATGGATGATGCAGAGACTCAAAACAGCACGCGCGGCTATGTCGATTGGGAACAAAAAATCGTTTTTCTGGCCAAAGAGCAAGACCCGCGCCTGCTCGCCCTCACCCTCGGGCATGAACTGGCGCATGTCAGCCAGTTCGCAAACGGCGGCGTGACGCTGAATGTTATCAAAGAGCAGCCGCTGCATGCGCTGAAAAAATTTCTGGCCATCGAAGCGGATGCGCGGGCATACGAAATCAAAATCGCACTGGAACTTGAATACCCCGCCCCCGCCGAAAACGCGGCGCGCATAAAATTTGACGGCATGGCGCAGCTGGCGGCGGAAAAAACAGAAATCGCCACCCTGCCCGCGCTGGTGGCAAGCGTCGCGCCGCGGCTGCATGACGGCAGTCTGGACGATGCGCGTATCATGGCCGCGTGTTTCCGCGCGTTTTACTATGACATCAACCTGCGCGCGACGTACGAAAATATTATCATGACCCGCATCGAAAAACTCGACGACGCGATTCTGCGCGACGCGCAAAGCTTTGTGCAGGAAACGGACAGCACCGGTTTCATCGCGCGGCTGGATGGTCATGATACGCCCTATATGCTCAAAAACCGCGACGCGACCGACATCACAGATGCGCGCCTTGCCGCCGTATCGGCGCAGACGCTGGCGCGGCTTGAACGGCTTGCGGGCATGCGCGCGGATGCAGGCATTGCGATGAATGCCGCCGCGTGGCGCGCGCCCGTTTATGCACCGGCGCCTGCAAACGGCACACCCGCCGCGAAAGGCCCGCAAGCATGAGCCGCCGCGCGTTTAACACATCAGCAGATTCTCTTTTCACCGCGCTGAAACGCGGGGATGAAAAAACCGCCCAGCGCCTGATTGCGGACGGCGCACCGTTTTTGCAAGAAAACGCCGACGGCGATACCGCATGGCATATCGCGGCGCGCGCAGGCCTGCACGGTGCTTTGCGTCTGATGGCGCAAATGGATGCAGGCGCGCTGAACAGCACCGCCGCCCAAGGCAGCGCCATGAGCGAAGCCGCCGCGCAGGGGGATATTAAAACAATCGCGGTGCTGCTCGACATCGGCGCATCGCCGGATACGCCTGATGCAAATGGCAAAACACCGATGATGCGCGCGCTGGAGCAGCAGGAATACCGCGCGCTTGAATATCTGGCGCGCATGGGCGCGAAAATTGCGGCGGCGGATGCCGAGCACAAAAACATTCTGCATCTGGCAGCCGAAATGAACGACACGGCCGCGCTGCGCATTTTGCTTTCCGCGGGCGGCGCGCTGCATGTGCAAACCCGCATGGAAAGCGCGGCGAAAATGACGCCGCTGATGGCCGCGGCGCGTGCAGGCGCCGAAGAAGCCGCGCGGATTTTGCTGCACGCGGGCGCAAACCCGAATATTCCCGATGCGCAAAACATGACACCGCTGCATGCGGCGGCGGAACGCAACGACGCGGGCATGATTTATACGCTGGTCTGCGAAGGCCACGCCGATATCGACCGCAGCGCAAACGCCGGCTATAGCGCGCTGCATACCGCCGTCATCCACAAAAGCGCGGAGGCCATGCGCGCCCTGTGCGACCTTGGCGCGGATGCGCATTTGAAAGACGACGAAAAACGCACACCGCTGAACATCGCCGGGTGGGGCGGTTTTTTGGCGGGCGTCAAATATTTGATGGAAGACGTCGCCGCCGAAACCGACAACGACGACGCGCTGCAATCACGCACGCAGGCGTTTTACGACGCGCTGTTTTATGACCATGCCGCCGTGGCGGATTATATGCTGGAAAGCGGCAAGGTCGATATGAACCGCCCGACGCGCGCGGGCGAATACCCGCTGCAGGCCGCGCTTCAGAACGGTCAGAGCGACATGGCAGAAAAAATTATTGCCGCGGGTGCGGATGTGAATGTCAAAAACAAGCAGGGCATGAGCCCGCTTTTGCTTTGCGCGCTGCGCAATCTTGTCGTACCCGCATCGCTGCTTTTGCAAAAAGGCGCGAACCCGAACCTTGCCCCCTTGAGCGAGCCGCCGCTGCATGCCGCCATCGCGGGCGATTTTCCGTTCATGGTCACGCTGCTGCTGAACCATGGCGCGAATCCGATGCAGGCCGACAGCATGGGGCGCGTCGCCATCGACCTCGCCCGCCAGAAAGGCCGCGGGCAAAACATGGTCGGCGATATCGCCCGCGCGCAAGAGCGTTTCACCAATATGAAAAACGGCAGCGCCCCTAAACCCGCGACGCCCGACGCATAAGCGTCCATACGCTGCGGTGCAGCGCGAAAACAGCGTGAACCCCGCGTCCGAATCTTTTCATAAGCGGTTGCCGCCCCCGCCCCTGCATGCTATACCGCAAAGACCCAGACAACAGTGATTTCACGCAACCGGAGAAGGCGCAGCGGCCCAACAGCCACCCGCGCGGCAGGCATGAGCAACGACAACCAGCCCAACAGCCCGGACGACGGCGACCCGATTGATAAAATCTTCGGGCGGGTATCGGATATGTTCGGCAAAATGGCGAACATCGACCCGACGCGCAAACCGACCGACACGGATAAATTTTTCCGCGCCGTGAAATCCCGCAAATTCGACGAAGTGAAAGCGGCGCTGGAGGCGGGCTTCGACCCCAACCAGCACAACAAGGACGGCGATACGGCGCTGCATATCTGCGCGCGCGCAAACCTTGCCGACATGGCCGCGCTTTTGCTGGAACACAAGGCAAACCCGCGCATAGGCAAAAAAGACAAACCGGACGAGCTGCCGCTCAACGACGCCGTGAATTTCGGCAAAGCGGAAATGACCGAGCTTCTGGCGCGCCACGGCGGCTATCTGCCCGGCAACAGCACCGATGGCTGGAACCTGCTGCACCGCGCCTGTGAAAAGGGGAAACCGCAGCTGGTCGGCGCGCTTTTGAAAGCGGGCGCAGGCGCCAACGACACCACCAATAACGGCTCTACCCCGCTTTTGATTTCGATTATGCGCGCGCAGGCCGATGTCGCCGATGTGCTGCTGGACGACCCGCAGGTCATCGCGAAAATGAACGAGCTTTACGCAAAGACCGATGAAAAACGCCGCACCGCCTTTCAACTGGCGATAGAGCGCGGACAGGGCGCGATTGCCCGCAAAATCATCGCGCGCGGCACCCAGCTGAACGCGGAAGACGCCGAGGGTGTCTCGCCGCTGCAAGCCGCCATCCGCCGCGGCGATGCCGAACTGGTCGGGCTTTTGACCAAAAGCGGCGCGGACATCAACCATCAAAACGCGCACGGCACGCCGCTTTATTTCGCCGTGACAACGCCGGAGCTGCGCGACGATGCCGTGCGCGAAAAAATCATTTCGCTGTTGCTGGCGCGCGGTGCCGACCCCGACATCGCGGAGCCCGCAACAGGCCGCACCCCCCTGATGGCGGCGGCGGCAAACATTGACCGTCTTGGCGCCTTGAACGCGCTTTTGGCGCATCCGGTCAACAAAGACCTCTGCGACAACGACGGCATGAACGCGGTTTTCCACGCACTGAAAAACCCGCGCGCACTGGATGCGCTGCTGCAAGCGGGCGCGAGCCCCGATGCGCGGCACATGAAAGACGCATCGACGCCCCTGATTGCCGCCGCCAAAGACGACAACCCGCATACAGTGCGCCGCCTCTTGGATGCGGGCGCGAACCCGATGCTGTTCGATGCGCGGGGCAAATCGGCGCTGTCCTATGCGCGCGACAACGTGGTGAACGAATACGCAGGCGCGGCAAACGCGCATACGATTGTGGCGATGATTGAAGAAAAACTCGCCCCGCAAACGCGCGCGCGGCGCAAACAAAAACCCCGCGGCGCGGAGTATGATTTGTGAGCGGCGCCTATCTGCGCAGCCTTATCGCCGCCGGCGATGAAACAGCGCTGAAAGAGGCGCTCGACAACCCCGTTCTTTCCAACTTCGCCGACGATATCGACGACAAAGGCCGCAGCCTTTTGCATGATGCGATTGAATCCGGTCTTTATGCCGCCGTGCCCGCGCTGATGGCCGCAGGCGCCAGCGCGAAGACGCAAGACCCGCTTGGCCGCAGCCCCCTGCATCTGGCCGCGCAGCACGGGCAGGCAGATATTTGCCGCCTGATACTGGCGACACAAAAAAATATTGATACACGCACGCATGCAGGGGAAACCCCGCTGATGCTGGCCATTGCGCACGGGCATGTGGATGCCGCCGTTTTTTTGCTGGCGTGCGGCGCTGACCCGACGCTGAAAAATCCGGCCGACAAAGACGGCATGAACGCGTGGCATCTGGCCGCCAAATGCGAAAACCCCGCGATGATAGATATTTTTCTGCGTCATGGCGAACATGCGCGCATGAACGACGTTTGCGCGGTCGGGCGCACGCATGCCGACGCCTTCCGCCTTGCCCTGCGCGAAGGGCACGGCGCGGTTGTGCAGCGTTTTATCGACCACGGCATCGACGTCAACAAACGCGACAGCGAAGGGCACACGCCGCTGCACTGGCTGCTTTTGCACCGCAAGACGCGGGCGGAGGCTTTGCCGATGATAAAGCTTTTGCTCAAAAACGGTGCGGACGGCGACAAGGCCGCAAACCTGTGGGGCGAAACGCCGCTGATGATTGCCGCCAAGGCCGATTTTCCGGAGGCGATGAAATTGCTGCTCGACAAGGGCGCGGATGTCACGCGCCTCAGCCATTACCGCGAAACCGCGCTGCATTTCGCCGCGCATCATTACACCGTCGATACCATTCTTATCCTGCTCGACCACGGGGCGGACATCAACGCGCCCGACCGCATCGGGCAGACGCCGCTGCATATCGCGGCGCACCACAACCGCCGCGACGTCGTGAAAACACTGGTGGCGCAGGGGGCAGACCCGCTTTTGAAAGACCAGCGCGGGCGCACACCCGACCTTTTGTGCCAGGCACCCGTGCAGGAAACCACCCGCGCCATCGTTTTGCGCGCGCAGGATGAATGGCGCAAAGGCGGCCGCCCTGTATTGGAAAATGGGCGTCTGAAAAAACGCTTTAATTTGCAAAGCCGCCGCCCGCGCAGCGGTCTGCCGCGGCGTTTTGACAAAAAACCGCCTTCTAACGGCGGCGGATATCAGCCATAATGCTTGCCGTAGTCTGGTATCGCGCCCTGCGCGTTATGACAGGCATGCCAAGCCCGATACATGTGAAGAAAGGACAAGCCCGTTGCTGCCGCCAAGCATTGAACGCCTTGACCCCCCTTCGCGCGCGACTGTCAATCAGGCGCTTGATACATCGGGCAACCGCTATCTTCATGCCGTTTGCCGCCAGAGCGGCTATGCCGCCCGCGCTATCGACGCCATCGACAGGCTGAAGGCCGACGTCAATACCGTGAATACCGACGGTTATTCGCCGCTGCGCTATGCCATTGAATACGGCGATAGCGAAACGGTTGCCGCGCTTTTGAAACGCGGCGCGCGCACAAGCTATAACGTAAACGGCAAAACCTATAACGCCGTCACCGCCGCCATTTTGCGCGGGCGGGGCGACATTCTGGATGCTGTTTTGCGCGGCGGCGGCGCGGCGCTGGTCAACAGCCCCGGCATCGATACGCGCAGCGAGGTTGAAAAAACCCCAGCCCTCGTGCTGGCTGTGCAAAAATATCATTATGACCTTATCCCGCTTCTGGCGCGCGCGGGCGCGGATTTGAACCGCGCGTCGGATACAAACGGCATGACGCCGTTGATGCAGGCGGCGCAAAACGATGCGGCGGGCGTGATACAAACGCTCGCGCGGCTGGGCGCGGATGTGAACGCGGCAGGCGCAAGCGGGCAAACCGCCCTGCATCTGGCCGCGGCTCACAACGACCACCGCGTATCTGTCATGGATGTGCTTTTGGCGCTGGGGGCGGATGTGAATGTGCGCGACGGCAAAGGACGCACGCCGCTGATGCTGGCGATTGAGGCCAACAACACCCGCATGGCCACCAAACTGATTGCCGCAGGTGCGCAGCTGGATGTGCAAAACGCGCAGGACAATAACGAATCTGCGCTGATGATTGCTGCGCGCAAAGGGCATGGCGATGCCGCCGCGCTGCTGCTCAAGGCGGGGGCGGATGTTTTGCTGTGCGACCGTTTCAACCGCACTGCCGCGAAGATTGCCGAAGACCATCCGGGCACAAACCGCAGCCAGTACGACCCCATGATGGGTTTTTCCGCGCCGCAGCCGAAAACGATGCTGCAAGAGGCGGAGAAAAAAGCCATGGCACAGAAATTCGAAGGACAATACAGGGACGCGCGCAGAAGGCACGGCCCCTAATCGATATGCCCAAATAATTTTTCACGCCGGCGGGTAATAAAGGGTGTCCACAAAAAAGGGACGACGACGTGAAAAAGAAAAAACAGACTGCCCCGAAACCGCCCGCCGCCGCACGCGGCGCGGATATCAAGGCGCCGAGCGCCGCCTTCAACGGCCGGTTCCTGAAGGAGCCGGATAAAATCACCGATGCCGCCAGCGGCCGCACCCGTTTGATGGATGCCGTGCTGTCGGGCGATACCGCGCAGGCGGAACGTCTTTTGCAATCGGGCGCCAGTATCAATAAAACGAATAAAGAAGGCAAAACCGCGCTGCATTACGCCGCGCGCCTTGGCCAGCTGGAAATGATTTCGCTTCTGGCCGGATACAACGCGCAAATGAACCCGCGCGACAAAAACCTGCGCACGCCGCTGCAAGACGCACTGGACGCGCCGCAGCCGCTGCGCATCATCGGCGCGCTTATCAAAGCAGGGGCTGATGCGAATATCCCCGACAGCACCGGCCGCCTGCCGCTGCACCACGCCGCCGTATCGGCGCAAAACGGCGTTGTCAAAAAACTTTTGAAACACACCGAAAACCCCAATAGTCCGGACAAAAAATATGCACAGCCGCTGCATCTGGCGGCGGAGAGCAACGGCGTCGATGTCGTGCAAACGATTATGTTCGAGCGTGTTGCGGTTCTAAGCGCGAACCAGAACGGCGATACCGCCCTGCATCTGGCCGCGATGCGCGCCGACCCTGAAGTCGCCCTGTTCCTGCTGAAAACCGAAGCGGCGCAGATGGTGAACGCCGTCAATCTGGATGGCCGCACGCCGCTGCATGCGACGCTCAAATCCGGCAGCGAAAAACTGGCGCGTGCCATGATTGACGCGGGTGCCGATGTGAACGTCACCGACCGCGCAGGGTTTACCCCCCTTTGCGAAGCGGTCATGAGCGGCAATGCGAAGCTGGTGCGGCTGCTGATTGACGCAGGCGCGGACGTCGGCAAAAAAGCGGACGGCGCGAAAACAACGCCGCTGGTGCTGGCGATACAAAACAAGCGCGGGGAGCGCATATTGCAGCATCTGATGGATGCGGGCGCCGATGTGAATACGCCCAACGACGATGGGCAGACGCCGCTGATGGCCGCGGCCGCGCGCGGCGATAACGCGCTTGTCAGCCTGCTTTTGGAGGGCGGCGCGAACCCCGCGCTGAAAGACAAGAACGGCCAGACGGTTTTGCATTACTGCACCAATACCACGCCCGCAAAGCTGGTGGAGGCGATGATAGACGGCGGTGCCGATGTAAACGCCAAAAGCGGCTGGGGCAGAAGTGCCCTGATGGCCGCGCTGCAGGAGCGCAATGTGCCGCTGGCCGAGATTCTTTTGAAACGCGGCGCAGACCCGAAGGTGCAAGACAACCAGGGCCTGACCCCGCTGCACGCCGCGCTGCAACTGCGCCAGCTGGCGCTTATCAATACCCTGATTGACAAGGGCGCGGATGTGAATGCTGCGGGCAGTTATTCCAAGGTCACGCCGCTGCATCTGGCCTGCAGCATGGGGCTGGAGCGTGAAGCGCAAAAGTTGCTGGAAAAAGGCGCGAATCCGAATACGCAGGACAACATGGGGCGCACGCCGCTGTGGCATTTGCTGCAGTCGCACAATGCCAGCGCGGATTTGGTGCGCAAAATGCTGGAAAAAGGCGCCGACCCGCTGGCCGACGACCATTACGGCACGAATCCCTATGACATGGCGCATAGCCAGCGCAAAACCGTGGTGACGGAGCTGTTCCGCCAGCACCAGCTGAAAAAATCGGCCAAACCCTATAGCCCGAAGCCGCCGCGGCCGCCCTGGGGCTATTATTAAGCCTTAAACAGCTGGAATATAATAAAACACAAAGCTTTCATGGACATAATCCGGAATCGCCTGTAGTATAGCGCAACACCGGACAGAGCGAATGAGGACGACCGCCTATGGCGAAAAAACAGCCCCCTTCCGTACATTCGAACTTTCTCAAAGCGGCCCGCGATGGCGACTTTGACGGCGTCCGCCATTACTTTGAAGAAGGCGCATCGCTAAGCGCCCGCGACGAGCAAGGCCGCACCGCCATGCACATCGCGGCGGAGCGCGGTTTCAGCAAAACCATCGAGCTTCTGGTCGAACTGGGCGCCGACATCAACGCGCGCGACAACAACATGGAAACGCCGCTGCACCGCGCGGTGCGCCAGAGCAGTTTTTCATCCGACGTCAGCGCGCTTCTGATTTTGCATGGCGCAGACATTACGCTCCGCAACCGTTTCAACGAAACGCCGTTCAATATCGTGAAGCAGGAAAACCAGCTGAAACAGGTGCTGCGCGGCGCATGGCTGAGCGCGCTTCAGAAAAACCCCATCAATGTCGAAACCGCACTTGACCGCGATGTGGATGTGCTGCCGCCCATGACGGTTATCAAGCGCCGCAATTCGTCAGACACGCCGCCGGCCGCGCCCTGATTTTCTAAAAACCTTCTCCGCTTTTTCTGTTGCGCTGCATTTGCTGCGCCGCTTTTGTTGCATAATCCTGTTTCATTCTTGCGTGCCTTGGCAACGTGCATAAAGCACGGTGGCATCGGCGTTTTTTGCACATAAAAAGCGGCCTGAAGCATTGACCCGCTGATAACGATATGTCAAAAATCTAAACGTTCTGGACATTTTCATGCTGCCCATGGGCGCGCCGTTTTTTTGCGCGCGCCGCCGCGGGCGGTGACAGAAAGAAAGGCAAGCAGGCAGTGGAACAGCAATCGGCTCAAGGCAGTTTCAACGAAAACGCAAAGGACGCGGCAAACGAAAACACCGCGCGCGAAGCCCCCGCCGTCGAAATCAAACAAGACGCGCTGCATGCCGCCGCCAAAGACGGCAAACACGATGACGCCGTGGCGCTGCTGCGCGCGGGCGCACGCGTCAATGCGATGAACGAAGCGCAAGACACGCCGCTTACCCTTGCGCTTGGCAATTACGATGTGCGCATGACGCGCATTTTCCTGCACGCAGGCGCGGATGTGGCAAAGTACGAAGAGGCCACGGGCAAATCGCTTTTGTCCGTCCTGCGCCATGCCGGCACGAACTTCAAACCCGAAGAAGAAACCATCGCCTGCCTGCTGCTGGACCACGGCGCGGCGGCGAATGTACGCGACAACCACGGTATGCCGCTGGTATCGCGCTATGCCTCGCTGGGCATGCTGCAGGCGGTCGAACGCATTTTGCACGCAGGCGCAGACCCGAACGCGCCCAATAGTTCCAGTAACTTCTCCGCGCTTTATTTCGCCATTTCCGGCGATGCGAAATGTTTGCCTGTCATCCACGCGCTTTTGGCGGGCGGTGCCGACCCGAACGGGGCGGAGGGCGAAACCACCGTGCCGCTGCTGACCGCCGTGCGCCAAAAAAACTTCGCCGCGACCGAAGCGCTTTTGCAAGCGGGCGCCGACCCCAACCGCATCAGCCCGTCGATTGCGACCACACCGCTTGTGCAATCGCTGAAAAGCGGCGAGGCGGCGCTGACCGACCTTTTGCTCGCGCACGGGGCAAAACCCGATGCGCCGGTTGATAACGGTTTTCGCGCCCTCGATATTCTGGTGCGTGACAACAACGACATTGCGGCGGTTGAAAAAATCATTACCGCAGGCGCGAAGGCCGATACCAACCGCATGGACGGACACGGCGCGCCCGTTGAAACGCCGCTGCATCTGGCCGTGCGCCACAAGCGCCTTGAAATGCTGAACATAATGCTGAAACACGGCGCCGACCCGCTGGTTGTCGATGGTTTTGGCTATACCCCGCTGCAGCTGGCGCATAGCCTTTTGGGCAGTGACGACGCCATCGTTGACCGGTTGCGCATTGCCGACGGTGCCGCGCGCATCGCCCGCGAAGCCGCCGTGCGCGAAGCCGCGGTCGATACCCCGCCGCAAGGCACGCCGAAGCCCACATCGCACCAGCCAGATCGGAAGAGCACACGTCTGAACTCCAGTCACTGACCAATCTC
>ERZ761609.3382-NODE-3382-length-10556-cov-13.891915_pt1 | contig 10556 bp, 7 predicted proteins | sample MGYA00511163_ERZ761609 | MGnify/ENA primary metagenome ERZ761609 (study PRJEB28899, sample SAMN02445070) | bioreactor sludge metagenome | biome: EBPR sludge | place: Australia: Brisbane, Thorneside Wastewater Treatment Plant | collected 2011-12-16 ... | reverse complement strand
GCTTGGCGCCGGCCCAGTTCTCCTGCTGGTGGGACGCGCAGGGCCCGCGCGTGCGAAGCGTCGACGAGACAGATCCCAACTTCCGCGCCTGCCTGAAGATCGCAAGGCGGGTGCTGTCCGGAAACTACCTAGACCCCACCGGCGGCGCCGACCACTACCACCGCGACGACGTCCGCCCGTCCTGGGCACGCGGGCGCAAGCCGATCCGCGTCATCGGGAGGCACTGGTTCTATAAGCTAGGGAAGAGCGGAGTGGGATGAGGACAACTATTTCCAGTGCCGCAGCCCATCGATCGTGGCAGCCTTGTGGTGCAGATTATCATTCTGCCCAAGCTCTTTCACGACGTGACGACCAACTCCACGGCTGTTCAACCGCTAGAGCCGGTGTATCGGTTGCGATAAGGTCGCTTTAGGGCGGATGGACGCCAGCAGTTGACGATCGGTTCGGGGAGGAGCGCTGAGCATGTACGGCACCATCAAGCCTCAGCGTATCCGCGATCCCCTACATAATCTGGTCGAGTTCGGCACGGATCAGTTCGAGCACGTCCTTTGGCAGGTCATCAAGACCCGGCCGTTTCAGCGGCTACGCCGCGTTCGTCAGCTCGGATTTTCAGAGTTGGTTTACCCGGGAGCAACTCACACGCGCTTCGCGCACAGCGTCGGCGCGTTCCACACGGCACGACAGCTAATGAGAATCATAAAACGCCACATCGGGCGGCAGGATCGCCAAGTTAAAGAGCATCAGTTACAAGTGGCGTTGGCCGCGGCTCTCGTACATGACATCGGTCACGGCATGTTTAGCCATGCCTTTGAGGATGTAGGTAAGAAGCTGAACTTAAAAATGGCCCATCACGAATATGTCAGTGATCTTCTGATCCGCGACAGTGAAGTCAGCGAAGCGTTCAAGAGTGAGATGGGTAGTGGCTTCGCTACAGACGTTGCCGATGTGATTGGACGTGGCCGCCCGGGAAATTTGTATGATGCTGTGGTGTCCAGTCAATTCGACGCTGATCGGCTGGATTACATGCAGCGCGACCGGCTCATGGCGGGGGTCCAGAACAGTGGCATCGACTTTGTCTGGCTAATGGCAAACCTCGAGATCGGTACTGTACCGATTGGAGCGGATGAACAGCAGGCGGGAGAGGTCGAGACATTTGTGCTGGGTCCGAAGGCGAGCTATGCGGCGGAGACTTACGTGCTCGCCCTCTTCCAGCTTTACCCGACCGTTTACTTCCACAAGGCGACGCGCGCGGCGGAAAAGATGTTCTCTGCCCTGATGATTCATCTGATCAACCTCGTTCGTGACGGTCAGGAGGATAAGACCGGGCTGCCGGCGATCCATCCCATTGTGCGTTTCGCTCGGGAACCCGACCAGATTGCTCGCGCCTTGTCCCTGGACGACACTGTTTTTTGGGGAGGGCTGCCGATGCTGGATGAAGCACCAGATCCCCTGGTTCGCGATCTTGCCACACGGTTGCGTGATCGGCGGCTACCCAAGTGCGTCGATATCTATCAGCGCCTCGTTAGCGTTATGGCTCCCGCGCACGCTCCGACACTTCAGGACCGAGAAGCGCGGAAGAAACGGCTTAAGCGCGCCATATCCTCCATCGAAGAACGCCTGCAGGCTTGGTCAAACGAGAAATCCGAGATCATACCCAGGATTCTGACCGATAAAGCAGAGCGGCCGCCATACAAAAGTTTTCAGGACTCTAAGGGGCCATTAAACCAGATTCGTATCCGCCTCGGGAACCAAAAAATTCTTGACCTGGAAGAGAGCTCGCGAGTGGTTGCCGCCATTGAGACATTTGAGTTGTTCCGCGCTTATTTCGACGAAGCGGACTCAGAGGCAAAAAATATGATCGAGAGCGTCGTGAATGAAGAACTTAGGAGCAACGGCGATGGTAACTGAAAGGCGAGATCGAGAAAAGGCAGCGGAAATAGTGCGCGATGCAGGTGGCCAAGTTGTCGGTCGCACAAAACTTCAGAAAGTCGCGTATCTGCTCGAACTGGCGGGTTTTGGAGCCGGCTTCAAATTTGAGTATCGTCATTACGGCCCCTTTAGCGAAGATCTGGCGAATGCTATCAGGCTAGCAGATGCATTCGGTTTGGTGACGGAGACGGAGCGAGTAGCAAACTGGGGCGGTTGCTATTCGATTTATTCGGCTACTGCAGACGCAGGCGCACGAGTCGAAGGTCCGCGATCGACTTTCTGCGAGCGCGCTGCGAAGATAGATCCTGTCGAGCTGGAGCTCGCCGCGACAGCTGCATTTCTGAATGTGGTCGAAGGCTGTAAAGATCCATGGGAAGAGACAGCTCGCCGCAAGCCAGAAAAGGTGGGTGGAAGGCGGATAGAAAGAGCAAAGGAGGCATATCGAAATCTCCTTGCTTTGGAAACAGCGAGACCTTTGCCCAAGATCGTTTGAACCTTGATGCCTGAAAAAGGACATGAGGCACGAGACTTTCAAACTACTCCGGCATCTTTGACACGGCTCGGACTCTTGCAACATCGTGCTTGCGCCAGTCGGGCACGTGCAAGTTCATGAGCGCCCTGAAGAGTTTCCCGTGATCGTAGCCTTTCAGGTGCAACAGCTCGTGGGCGATCACAAAGTCCTGGAAGCCCTGGTCTTGCTCGGTGAGGTCATCCGCCAGCGTCAGGATGCCGCTGGTCGAGCATGACCCCCATTTCCTGGTCATCCGTTGCACGCGCAGAACCCGCGGCGCCACGTTCAGTCGCTGGGACCACCACAGCACGCGTTGTCGAAGTTCAGCCTGCCGGCCGTCACGCGTCCGCATCTGCGTCGCCGTCGAGCAGCATCCCGAGGACGACATCGACGACCCGACCACGATCCTCCTTGTCGAGCCCGAGCAGAGGCCGATAAAGCGCCGCGCGAAGCTTACGACGCTCATCGTCGTTGACCCTAGCGTTCCGGAAGCGAAGCGCCTCGGTTTCGGCGTCACGCGCCAGCTCCATGGCCGAGATGCCAGCCTTACGCAGCCCTTCATCGTCCTTCAGGTTCAGATAGACGCCGAACGCTCGCGTCGAGAGGCCGCTGTCCTTCGCCGCCTTGACGACCGCTTCTTTCTCCTTGGCCAGTGCCGCGAGCATGTCCATGGCGGCGAGACCGGTTGTGTTCCGGTTTTCCAGCTCCTTTAGGATCCGCTCGGCCCGATCTTTCAGCGGCTGCAGAACCGGCGCCATATCGGCCTCGTCCTCGATCTCTTTCCGAAGGCCGCGGACGAGGTTGAACACCTTGCCTTCGTCCGAGCCCGGCTTGCCGCGTAAGCCCTCCAGGGTCTGGACGTCGAAGGTCACGGTCTTGGTCAAGCGGCCAAGGCCGCCCTGCGTGGCGGCATCCTCAACCAGGCGACGGGTCTTGTAGGCGAGGTCGGCGACGTAGCCGACGCCGTCCGCGTAGGCGTTGCGCACTGCTGCGTAAAGCTCCGCCAGCCGTTTGAAGGTCGCAATGTGATCTCGCAGCTCGGGGGATGGCGACAGGATCTCCCACAGCGCCTCGATCTCCTTGTAAGCCTCGAAGAATGCCTTCCTCGGTTCCGGTTCGAGAAAGCGGCCATAGACCAGCTTTTCCAGCTGCTCGTCGGCGGCGCCCTGGTCAGCGGCTCCGAGGTACTCGCTCTTTGCCTTCTCGATCTTGCCGAGGAAGTCGTCGAGCAGGAGGTCGAGATCCTCGATGACGCCGCTGACGTCGGAGCTGTCGAACTGGAGGGCCTTCTTCAGCTCGCGCAGGACGCCGACGAAATCGAGGACGAGCCCCACACGCTTCTGCACCCCATTGGCATCCACATAGGGGCGGTTCACCCGGGCGATGGCCTGAAGCAAGACATGATCGCGCATCGGCTTGTCGAGATACATGCAGTAGAGCAGCGGCGCGTCGTAGCCGGTCAGCAGCTTGTCGGTAACGATGAGGATCTTCGGGTCCTCGTTCGGCTTCTTGAACAGCAGGCGCACGTCGGCCTCGCGCTCGTCCGATAGCTGAACCTCGGCCACCAGCGGCCGGTCGATGACGTCCGCTGCATTCTCCGTGTAGACCGCCTCCGACCATTCGGGCGGCAAGAGCCTGTCCAGGGCGCGCTTGTACTTGGCACACGCCTCGCGGTTGACGCCGACCAGAAACGCCTTGTACCCGAGCGGCAGGACCGTCTCCTTGAAGTGCTGCGCAACGAACGCGGCGACCTTCAAAATGCGGTCGTCGGCCGTCAGGAATGTGCGCAGCCCCACCGCACGGTCGAGAACCTTGTTCAGCTCGTCGATGTCCGTCACGCCTTCGGCCGCCGCGAGAGCGAAAAACTCCTTGTCCAGCTGCTCGGCCGGCACCGTGATCTCGCTGGGCGCCATGGTGTGGCGGATCGGCAGAGTCGTCTCGTCTTCGATCGACTCGCGGATCGAGTACTTGTCGAGGTAGCCTCGCTCGTCGTCTGTGCCGAAGATCTTGAAGGTGCCTTCGCCCTGCGCAGTCCGGGCGATCGGCGTGCCGGTGAAGCCGATGATGGTCGCCTTGGGAACCGCCGCCATCATGTAGGTGCCGAGGTCCTTGGCGACCGAGCGGTGCGCCTCGTCGATGAAGACGTAGATGTTTGCCCGGGTGTTGGCGTCCTTTTCGATGCCTTCGAACTTGTGGATCATCGAGATGATCAGGCCGCGCTTGTCGGTTTGAAGCAGCTCCTGCACCTGCGCCTTGGATCCCGCTCGCCAGACCGGGATGTCTTGGCTCTGCAATTCGCCGAGCAGCTTCTCGACCCAACCCTTGAGCTGCCCTTCCAGCTCGGTCCGATCCACGACCAGGATCACGGTGGCGTTCCTGAAGCGCTGCTTGTCCTCCAGGATCAGCCGCGCGGCGGTCAGCAACGTGAAAGTCTTGCCCGAGCCCTGCGTGTGCCACACGAGGCCGCGCTTCTTGGCGGGGTCCTCGCAGCGCTTGACGACCTTATCCACGGCGATGCGCTGGTGCTGGCGCAGGATGGACTTCCGGGTCTCGCCGTCCTCGACGTAGAACAGGATCCAGTCCCGGAGCGTGCGCAGGAAGTCGGTCGGCTCGAAGAACGCCTGCACCGCGAACCTGTAGGTTTCCTCGCGCTGCTGCTTCCAGCGCGCCATGAAGCGGCGGTTGGCGTTCCAGGTGACACCGTACCAGTAGTCTAGCAGATGGGTGACGTTGAAGAGCTGCGGCGCGCCGATCAGCTCGGGCGTCTCGATCTCGTAGCGCTTGAGCTGAGTCACGCCTTTTTCGATGGCGCCGCCGTCCTTCGGGTTCTTGTGTTCGACGATGCAGACAGGGACGCCGTTGATGACGAACATCACGTCGGCGCGGTTGCCCTTGCGGGCGGGCGGCTTCAGCTTCCACTCCCAGGTGACGTGAAAGACGTTCTCGCCGGGCTGCTCGAAGTCGATGATCTGAACGCGGCGGTGGCGCTCCTCGGCTTGGTCGTACCATTGCCGCTCGCCGCGCAGCCAGGCGAGCATGTCACGGTTGCCCTCTATGGTCGGCGGGACCGCCTCCAGCTTCTCGATCACCTGGCGGATGACGTCCGCCGTCATCCACGAATTGAACTTGGCGAGCGCCGCCTCGAGCTCGTCGCGCAGCATCATGCCGGCTTCACCGCCGCGCTTCTGCTTGGCGACCTCGGGGCCGATCGGCGTCCAGCCGATACCCGCCGCATGCGCGACCATCGGGAACTGGACGGTGCCGGCCTCGCTGATTTTCAGCTCAGACATCGCCATTTCGGCCAACCCGCGGCTTGCGTCTCGCCGGTTGAGCACAAACGCACTTGTGTCTCACCAAATGGCATTCCGTGATACACAAAACCCGTTGTTGCTCATGGCTGAGACTCAAAAAACCTCCCGTCCTTCGGCGATGTTCAGGAGGGCACGAAAAGCGTAGATCGCGGCGCGGCGCCCGGCGTTCTCTCGCACGGTCATCAGAACGCCTTCGTCGCGCAGAAGCTGGATGATCCGGAGCGCCGTAGGCCGGGGCACACCGGACCTGTCCACGAAGATCGTGCTCGGAAAGACCGGCTGGGAAAACAGGAACTCGACCGCGCGGCCTGAATACTGGGAATGGGTCAGCTCCGTCACCCGGTGCTGCATCTTCTGGTAGAGGTCGAGGATCGCCTGCGCCTTCGCTTGATTCTCGGAGGCTTGCTCAATCAGCCCCTGCAGAAAGAAAGCCGACCAAGCCGTCCAGTCGTCATCGCGCGAGATGCCGCGTAGCCGTTCGACGTACTCGTCCCGCCGCTGCTCGAGATAGCCGCTCATGTAGAAGTTGGGGCCGCTCAGGATGCCGCGCTCGTAGAGGAAGAGCGGAATGATCATGCGCCCGAGCCGGCCGTTGCCGTCCTTGAAGGGGTGCAGCGCCTCGAATTCAGCGTGGGTCACGGCCAGTTGCACCAGCGGATCGGGCTCGTTTCGGCTGGCGACATAGGCCGACCACCGGTCGAGCCCGGTCTGGAGCTGGGCCTGAGGGATCGGCACGAAGGCGGCCTGCTCGATCGGGCAGCCGGCATGGCCGATCCAATTCTGCTCGTTGCGGAACGCGCCGGGGTCCTTGTCGCGGCCGCGCACACCGTCCATGAGCAGGGCGTGAACCTCGCGCAGGAGATGCGGCGTCAACGGACGCTCGGCCACCGCCTTTGCGGCTACGCTGAGCGCGATGCGATAGTTGCGGATCTCCTCGGCGTCGTCCCGCTTGGGCTGAGCCACCTCGCCGTCGGCGCCGGCCTCGATCTCGAGCACCTCGCCCATGGTGACATTGGTGCCTTCGATCCGCGACGACAGGACCGCCTCCTGCGTCGTCAGCGGCGACAGCAGCACCGAGGCATTGGGGATGGCGGCGACCAGGCCGTCGTAGCGTGCCAGCGCCGCGTTGGCCCGGCCGATAAGGGGAACGAGCCGCTCCCAGTCGATCCCGCCGGGGGGAAACCCTTCCAAGTGGTAGCGGACCGGCCCGTTCATGCGGTCGCCGCTTCCGCCTCACGCCGCGGCGTCAGTGCCGAAAGGTCGAGATCGGCGACCCGGATCTCGCCGGTCATCAGCTTGTGCAGCAGCGCCTTGAACAGCTCGTCGAGCACCGCCCGCTTCCTGCGGTGCAGATCGATCTTCCGGTCGATGGCGTCGAGGACGGCGACGATTTCACGTTGTTCGTCGAGGGTCGGAGGCAGGGGAATCGGCAGCCTGTCGATGGTTCCCGTGTTCAGGTTGTACTTGCCATCAGCCGCCGGGGTGGCGCGGCCAGCCACTATGCTGGTGCCGAGTTCGGACCCGAAGAAATGTGTGGCGAAGTAGGGGTTGATCCAATCCAGCTTGAGCCGGGCGCGGATCAGGTAGGACGCGAACAGCGCGCCTTCGGGCTCTCCTGCGTAAACTGCACAGGCGCCGAGGCGCTCGATCACGCCGTTCGTCCGGATGAAGATCAGGTCGCCATCCTCTAGGCGGTATCGCGCTGCTTCATCCGCGCGGAGCGTACCGAATTTGATGTCTTCCGCGTTCACTCGCCCCGGCTCGATGTTGGGGATACGTAGCACCGGGAAGTTGGTCGGCACGTAGGTGCAGCGAGTCGATGTGCCGTACTGGAGCCATTCGCGGACCGCGCCGAAATCGACCACATCCCAACTCTCCGGCACCGGGCCGATTTCGGTTTCCTTCTGCGCCTCGCCCTTCAGCCCCCGCGTGAACAGCGCCCGCATCGCCGCGCGCTTGCAATGCTCAAGTGCTTGAAGTTCCTGATCCTGAACAGCAAGCGTATCCTCAACCAACTTCAGCGACCGAGAAATATCGGCCTGCTCAGCATCCGAAGGAACGGCAATTTCTTTCTCTTTGAGGGCCTTGAAGTGCCGGTTGTATCCTCGGCTGGGAAGGTCGACGGCGCGGAGAGCATAAAAGAAGAACAGCGGATCTATGCCAAATTTAGGCTTAAGGACCTGCGTTCCATCAGCCCCGCGCACGAAGGGGAAATCTATGAACTTAAATGCACGGGTGTGATCGCCAAACACGACGACCGGCAGGCCTTGCGTTATCAGCCCACTCTCATCATCAGTCCAGCCGGCAATCAGCGCCTGGCCTTGATCGATGATCGGATAGAGCCCCGAGAAGCGGTAATCCTGAGTTTGAAGCTTTTTAAGCGCTGCAAGAGGAAGCCGAACAAGGCAATCTTCAACAGTCTCGGTTCGCCATTCAGGCATTGGTCGACTCCTCCGCCAGTGGCGCGAGGGCCTTGAGAACATCGTTGGTCAACGACGCATCTCGTTGATGGAGGCTTTCGAGCTCCTGAAGGAGGGCCGAGATCGAGCCGTGGTCGACTTCTCCATTTTGTTGCACCCACCTGCTCGGGCTGAGGTTGTAGTCCGCCTCCGCAGCCTGCTTCAGCGTGATCACGGCAATCTCGCCCTCGGCCGGCTCGCCCTTGAGGTAAGCCGCCGCCAACGGCCGAATAGCGTCCTCGGGGATGAAGTTCTTCGGCTTCCCTTTCTTCACCCGGCGCGAGGCGTTCAGCAGCACGATCCTGTCCTTGCGCGCCGCGGGCTTGCGCTTGGACAGCACCACGATCACCCCTGCGGCGGTGGTGTTGTAGAAGAGGTCGTCCGGCAAGAGGATCACGCCGTCGATAAGGTCGCGGTCGACGAACCACTTGCGGATGTTGCGCTCCCTGTCCTCGTTCTTCGATCCCGAGCCGCGTGTGACGGCGCCGGTATCGAGAACCACCGCCGCCCGGCCGCGGTCGTTCAGACAGGCGAGCGTGTGCTGCAGCCAAGCCCAGTCGCCCTTGCCGACGGTTGCGCCGCCCTGGGTGCGGAAGCGGTCGAACGGGTCATCGGCGAACACGGCGGGGTTGAACGGCTGGTTCCACATCGGGTTGGCAACGACGACGTCGTAGGTGCGGATCCTGCTGTCCGCGGTCTTGAACTTCGGATTGATCATCGTGTCGCCGCGCGCCATCTCCACGCTCATGTCGTGGATGATCGCGTTCATCTGCGCGACGGCGTAGCTTTCCGCCGTCAGCTCCTGGCCGTAGAGCTTGAGCGGCACCTTGCTGGTCGGGTCCAGCTCGCGGGCGACGAGCTGGAGCTTCACCAGCAGCCCGGCCGATCCGCAGGCGTAGTCGTGGCACTCCTCCCCGGGCTTCGGCCGCATGATGTGCGCCATCAGGAAACCGACCTCGGTCGGGGTGAAAAACTCGCCGGCGCTCTGTCCCGACCCCTCGGCGAACTTGCGCAGGAGGTACTCGTAGGCCCGGCCGAGGAAGTCGGGCTGCACGTCGGCGAGGCCGAGCCGGTAGCGCGGATCGGAGAAGGTCTCGACCACCTCCCGCAGCTTGGCCGGGTTGATGTCGCGCTCGCCGTTCCGCTCGGCGGCAAAGTCAACGACGTCGATGACGCCCGAGAGCGACGGGTTGTGCCGGACGACGGCGCGCACGGCCTTCGTGAGATGCTCGCCGATATCCTTGGGACGGGTGCTGCGGCCCTGCTCGTCGTCGCGCCAATCGTAAGGCTCCCGGCCGCTGATCACCGCCCAACGCGCCTCCGGCGGCAGGTAGAAGCGTAGCAGCGCGTGGTCCTCCTCGGCGATCTCCAGCGCCGTGCCCCGGTCCCCGTACTCCTCGGCCAAGCGCTCGATCTCGTCGTCGAAGACGTCGGACAGGCGCTTGAGGAACAGGAGCGGCAGCAGGTAGTCCTTGAACTTCGCCGCGTCCCTCTCGCCACGGATGGAGCAGGCGGCGTCCCAGAGCATCTGCTCCATGGATTTCGTGGAGGGCACGGTAGAGCGTGTTCCGGACCGGCGCCGGGTGACCTTCGCTGCCGCCTCGGCAGGATCCGCGCCCGGCTCGTCCCAGTCGACGCCCGCTTCGGCGGCGAGTGCGGCTATGGTGGCTCGGGCAGCCTTCTGCGGCATGTTCGCTCCGCCTTCCCAGCGGTTGACGGTGGCGAAGGAGACGCCGAGCCGCTCGGCGAGCTGCTCCTGCGTCAGGTTTAGGTTGACGCGAATGGCGCGCAAGGTCGCGGCGATAGCAGTCGGATTTGCCATGTCTGCAGGGTTTGCTCTATAGCAGAGGCGATGTCAATAGCGACTCACCCGGCTGGGCACCCCGAGCATTTGAGGCATACGCTCGTGCCGCTAGCCTCCGACTAGGCGCGAGGCATGCGCGAGCTGCCGCGGATGAACAAACTGCAGAGAGGTAGTCGGGTAGTCGCGGTCGGGGCTGAAGGCGGAAGCACCGTTTCCTGCCGCGTCGCTGTATCCGCAGGGCCACGGGAGTGCCCGTCGAGAACGAGCGGGAGCCCGGCTGTTTGCCCGTGAGCCGGCACGGCTAAGGGAGCGGCAGCAGCGGTAGCCGAGCGGCGCGCTCAGCTTCAAACGGGTATTGATACCCCGAACAAGAGGGGAACTTCTTCCCTACATTTCCCTACAATTTCGTGCTCTTGTTCACGGTTCGATCACGTTTTGCGGAGTTCGGCGATTTTCGCAAGGTCCGGCTAAGTGCCTCTGAAATCGCTGGAAAAATGGTGCCGCCGGAGTGAATTGAACACTCGACCCCACCCTTACCAAGG
>ERZ761609.3379-NODE-3379-length-10562-cov-33.692681_pt1 | contig 10562 bp, 11 predicted proteins | sample MGYA00511163_ERZ761609 | MGnify/ENA primary metagenome ERZ761609 (study PRJEB28899, sample SAMN02445070) | bioreactor sludge metagenome | biome: EBPR sludge | place: Australia: Brisbane, Thorneside Wastewater Treatment Plant | collected 2011-12-16 ... | reverse complement strand
GGGCGCGCTCCCGCGCGTTGGCGTGGATCATGTTGCAGTAGTTGAACAGGTCGGCATTGCTCAAAAAATTGATGTTCCGCAGATACTCGCGCAGTGTTTCCGTCAACGTGATCATGCCGGAGGCCTGATCCCGCCGCGTCTTGTCCTTGGCGACCGCCGCAGGGTCCATGTCATCGGTGGAAATCAGCCTTGGTGTCTGCGCGCTGTGAATTAGATCGTGTGATGAACTTCGAGGTGAAAAAGCGCCGCACACTCGAACAAGGCGCGAGCATGAGCTGCGGATGCCCCAAGAACCAAAGAGGCCGACGAGCCAGCGAACAGTCAGTTCTATGAACGCCTGCCCAGCACCCTCGCCGGCCTGCACTGGCTAGCCGCTGTCTTCCTACTGCTCAACAACCTCTTCTAGAGTGCATGACACGCTCCAGCCAGCGCGGCGGTATGTGAGTGGATTCATGGCAGGCTCTTGTGCAGCTCATGCACCTTGCTGATGATGCGCTCCTCCACATCCTCCGCCCAGCCTGCGGCGGCCTCGTAACCGCCCTCTTTCTGGATGCGCAGGCTGGGGATGTAGCCTGTGTAGTCGTTGCTGTATCCGGCCACCCACACACCCGCCTTGCCGGCCAGCTCTTTTTTCAGCCGCAGGGAGTAGTCCACCACCACCTCGCTGCCGAGAGCCACCAGCGTCAGGTCATCCCCAAACTTCACCACCTGCACGGGGTAGGCGTGCGGCTCCTTGCCATCCCTGGCATAATGCAGCGTGACCTCCTCATAAGCGGAGCGCAGCCTGCCGGTGACGGGCATCGGATTCGCGGATATGGCCACCTCCACCGCGTTCGCCAGCGAGCGCCCGTGCTGCTGCGCCAGCTCCACATCGCTGACCCCAGGCACCACTTCGGAGCGGCGCGGATAAGGATTCTGGTCGCCGCCGCAGCCTGTGAGAAACATTGCCTGAAAGTCCGGACGGTGCTTCTCCAGATATTCCTGCGCGTAGCCCGCGTAGTCTCCGCACCAGTTGTAAAAGCCCAGGCAGGTGTTGTGGCAGGCGTAGCCAAACAGCACACCGCGCGGCGCACCCTCTGGAGACTCAATGCGAAGGGAGGGAACCTCGTGATCCACCACCCCGGCGGGGTTGGGCGCCTTGTTCGCGTTCGGATGCTCCGGCGGCAGCGTGTAGTCCCGGCGGCGGTTCATGGCAAAGCCGCAGCGCGCCTTGTTCCAAGTGAGACGCGCGGGTTTCATGTCTCCGAGTGCCGCGCGGATGATGCCGAGGATTTTTCCTTCGAGGTCCTGGGTGTACTCCCAGGCATCGCGGATTTTCGGATTCTCCAAGTCCGCGTCCGTCACCGGCGAGCCGCGCAATTGCGGGCCGCTGTGCGTGTGCGAGGCGTTCATCAAAAGCGCGGAGGGAGGCAGGCCATGCTCCTTTTCCACAGCAGCGGCCAGCCGCCGCCGCAGACTCTGCGGCACGCCGATCAAATCCAGCGTCACAAACACCATGCGCGCGCCCGCCTCGTCTTCCAGCGCCAGCGCCTTGGCGAACAACTCCTGCTGCTTGCCCTCCGCCGGCTTTTTGCGCGCCGCGTAACCGGCCATCCAGATCAGCTTTTCCGGAGTGACAATGACCGAGGCCAGCCCCGCCTTCCACACCGCCGGCACATGCGGCGCCACGGACTTCGGCGCGGGCGCGGTCTGCGCCAGAATCAATCCCGCCAGGATGAAGGGCATGAGAACAGTGAACGGGAATGCGCGGCTCATAATCAGATGTGGCAACTTCAAGCAATAAGCTCCCGCCAGCCCCGCCCTTTCCATCAGTTCGCCTGCCGCATCCACGCCAGCAATCGAGCGGCGGGCTGGAACCCACTGGTCTGGGCGGTCAGTTTGCCATCGCGGATCAATGCGAAGGCCGGAATGCCCTGGATGCGGAATTGTCCGGCGATCTGCGGCTGCTCGTCGGTGTTCACTTTGACGAAAAGAGCCTCGCCAGCCGCTTGTGCGGCCGCTTTGGCAAACTCGGGTGCCATCATCTGGCAGGGGCCGCACCACGGCGCCCAAAAGTCGATCACGACGGGCAACGGGCTCTGGCTGACGAGCGCGGTGAAGGCCTCGATGTCGCTGATCTCGGCCGGCGCAGCGACGAGCGGCAGATCGGCTTTGCAGGTGCCGCAGCGGCCTTGCTGGCTGACTTTGGCGTAGGCGATGCGGTTCGCGGTGCCGCAGGCGGGACAGGGCAGGATGATGCCTCGGGCGTCGGATTCGAGAGAGGCGCTCATGAAGGACAAAATCGGGTTGGAGTTAAATCTTGCATATACGCATACGCTCATATAGTCGCATTGCAAGACAACGTTTCCTAACCATGAACAAGCACCTCCTCATCCTCGGCGGCGGCACCGCAGGCACCATGATGGCCAACCATCTACGGCGTCTTCTTTCGGCCACCGAGTGGCGCATGACGGTGGTGGACCGCTCCGAAAAGCACCTCTACCAGCCGGGCTTTCTCTTCCTGCCCTTCGGCATCTACGACGAAAGCCAGATCGTGCGGCAGACGCGGGATTTCATGCCGCACGGCGTCGAGTTCATGCAGGCTGAGGTGGATCAAATCACGTCGCAGGATCATGCGGTGACGCTGAAGGATGGTCGAGAGCTGAAGTATGACGTGCTCATCGTCGCCACGGGCTGCCGCACGGCACCGGAGGAGACGGAAGGCATGCTGGGGCCGAAGTGGCGGGTAAACGTGCATGACTTCTACACCCTTGATGGTGCCAAAGCCCTGCGGGAGAAGCTCCAAAGCTTCCCCGGCGGCCGCGTCGTGGTGCACATCAATGAGATGCCGATCAAGTGCCCGGTGGCTCCGCTGGAGTTCACTTTCCTTGCAGACACCTTTTTCCGCGAAAGAGGCATCCGGGAAAAAGTGACGCTTACCTATGTGACGCCGCTCTCTGGAGCCTTCACGAAACCTAAAGCATCGAAAAAGCTCGGACACCTGCTCACAGACAAGCGCATCGAACTCGTCACCGACTTCGTGGCCGAGCGTGTGGACCAGGAGAACGACAAGCTGGTGTGCTTTGACGGTCGCGAGGTGCCCTACGACCTGCTGGTGACCACACCGACGAACATGGGCGACGAGGCCGTGCGCCGCAGCTCCCTTGGTGATGACCTCGACTTCATCCCGACGCACAAACACACGCTGCAATCGCTGCAGCATCCAGATGTCTTCGTCATCGGCGATGCCACGAACGTCCCCGCGTCGAAGGCGGGTTCGGTGGCGCACTTTGAGAGCGAAACACTCGCCGACAACGTCATGCGCCACATCCAAGGCGAGCCGCTGAAGGAGGAATTCGACGGTCACTCGAACTGCTTCATCGAATCCGGCAACGGCAAGGCGCTGCTCATCGACTTCAACTACGAGTATGAGCCGCACGAGGGGAATTTCCCCTTCGCCTTCGGCCCCATGAAGCTGCTGGAGGAGTCCCGCCTCAACCACTTCGGCAAGCTCGCCTTCCGTCATGTGTATTGGAATGTGCTTCTCAAAGCCTGGCCCATGCCCGGAATCAGCCGCCAGAAAAAGAAACCGCTCAACGCATAACCCACCATGAAAAAGAACATCGCAGGAACAGAGATCGACGTGAACGAAGAAGGCTATCTGACGGACATGTCGCAGTGGAATGAAGCCATCGCCGCCGCCATCGCGGTGGAGGAAGGCATCGGTGCACTCGGCGACGGTCACATGAAGGTCGTGCGCTATTTGCGTGAGCAGCAGGCCAAAGGCGCGGCGCTGACGATTCGCAGCATGGGCAAGAGCGGCGTCGTGACGACGAAGGAACTCTATGATCTCTTCCCCGGCGGCCCGCTGAAGAAGTCCTCGAAGATCGCCGGCATTCCGAAACCCGTCGGCTGCATTTGATCAACAAAGAACCACCAACCAAGAACTCTATGTCCGACGACAAACAACCCGTGAAAAAGATGTCCATCATCGTGAGCCGCGGCTCGCTGGATGGGATTTACCCGGCGCTGATCATGGCGAATGGCGCCCGCATGGAGGGCATCGAGGCGTCGCTGTTCTTCACCTTCTTTGGCCTGAATGCGCTGGCGAACAAGACGCTCGACAGCCTCAAAGTGTCCACCGTGGGCAATTCCGCGCTGAACATGGCCATGCCCATGCTCGGCCTGCCGATGACGATGCCGTTTCCCACCTGGATGGGTGCGATTCCCGGCGTTTCGGCCTTTGCCACGCGTCTCATGAACAAGGAGATGGAGAAGCTCGACATCCCGCCGGTGCGCGAGTTTTTGGAGCTCATCTCCGATTCCGGCGGCAAAATTTATGCCTGCAAGCTGGCGATGGACATGTTCAAGCTGAAGAAGGAGGACCTCATGGAACGCGTCGATGGCGTGCTGACCGTGGGCGATTTCTACAACGAGTCCGCCGGAGCCGGCACGCACATCCTTTTCACCTGAGCCATGCCCGCGCTGAGCAATGACGCAGCCCGCTGCGAGGTGATGAACCTGGGGTGGGGACCAAACGGGCACGGACCGTATCTCGTGCGTCAGGAGGGTTATGAGCCCGGCAGCAGCACTTTCAAAATGCAGCGCTTCATCCTGAAAAGAGACGGCCGCTGGCTGCTCAATCTCGCCTTTGTCATGCTGCCGGAGGCCGAGCAGGAGGCGCAGTTGTTTCATTCCCTCAAAGATGTGCTCGTGCTGCTCGATCAACTCGCCGGACAACCCGTGCTGGCGGATGCCGCTCTGCCGCCGGGCACGAATGCCGATGAAATCCTCGAGCACTTCGAGCAATGCACCCACCGCATCCTGCGCGGCATGAGGGATGCCGCCGCGACTCCGCTCCACTCCTGACGGGGAAAATTGTGGCGGAAGGGGTGGGATTCGAACCCACGGTGAAGTTGCCCCCACGTCTGATTTCGAGTCAGATACTTTAGACCACTCAGCCACCCTTCCGTGCCGACGATGATAAGCCGCCGCGTCCTCTTGGCAAGTGCCGGACTTCGCGAACAGCCTGACGCATGTTTTCAAACCGCGCCAACGGGCGGAATTCTCCATGCGGGTGTGATTGACGGACGTGCCGCGCTTCGTTCTGAATGCCCCATGTTCCCGCGCTCCACCCTCCTTTTCCTGCTCGCCCTAGGCACCGCCTCCGGCGAGGTGACTTATGAATTCCAGCCCGACTTCATTCAGCCGCCGCCGGGCAGGGAGACCATTGGCAATGGCCACGGCGAGATCGCCTGTGACAGCGCCGGGAATTTTTATGTGAGCGTGCAGGGTCCGGAAAACAAGGACGCGGGTGTGCAGGTTTACGGGCCGGACGGCAAGTTCGTCAGAGCGCTGAACCTGCCGAACTCCCTGCACGGCTTCGTCATCCGCAAAGACGAGGGCCGGGAGTTCATCTTCGCCGCCGTGCTGGGCGAAAAGAAAGTCATCAAAGCCAGTCTGGACGGCGCCATCGTGCTGGAAATTCCCACCAGCGCATTCCCGGAAGGCAAGGCTGGTCCGAAAGGGCTCGCCCTCACCAACTGCGATGTGGCCCCGAACGGAGACATCTATGTCGTGGACGGCTACGGCCAGAGCTGGATTTTCGTCTTCGACCGCGCCGGCAAATTCAAAAAAGTCTTCGGCGGCCCTGTCGAGCCCCTCAAGCTGGCGAACACCCACAAAATCTTCATTGACCGCCGCTTTGAACCCGCCCGCGTTCTTGCCTGCGACCGCGGCAACAACCGCCTGCTCCACCTCGACCTTGACGGCAATCTCATCAGTGTCATCGCCAGCGAGGGGCTGCGCCGCCCCAGCAGCGCGTCCTTTCATGGCGACCTCATGTGCGTGGCCGAAATCGCCGGCCGAGTGAGCGTCTGGGACAAGGAGGGAATACTGGTGGCCCAGCTTGGCACCAATGACACGCCCGGCCAGACAAACACACCCAAGGTCGAACCCAAGGACTGGCTCCAGGGCACCGTCACCTCCCCGCACGGCATCACCTTCGACAATCAGGGCAACATCTTGGAAACCGAATGGAACCTCTTCGGCCGCGTGCTGCGCTGGAACCGCAAAGGATGATGCGCCGCCTTCGGAACTTCATTTTATCCGCGGCAGGGGGGACCGTTCTGGCCCCCCTGTTCGCTTGCGGGCATGGATGCGAGTTCCTGATGGCGCGCTTGGATGTGGAAAGCGGCAGGGTGCGGCTGGAGATCACCGCCGACGTGGCGGGCAATCCGCTGATTCAGGATGAATCAGCCGCCGAGGAGGCCGTGCGCACCAGTCTCCAGTTGCGCACACCGGCGGGCTTGGTTCCGCTGTCCGGTCTGGGCTCCATGACACTGGAGCGCCGCAGCGAATGGGATGCCGGGGCGCCCGCGCTTTCCGCGCCAGCCACCCCCGGCCAGCCGCACCAGCTCACCACAGCCGTCTGGGAATGGAGGCCTGATTTGCCGGATCTCGTCTTCGCAGTTCCAAGGGGCAGTCTTCACGACGTGCTGCTCTGGACTCGCGCCGGCGCCAGCACAGGCAAACAAGCCCAATGGACCCTGCTCGTTGAAGGCGAAAGCAGCCCCGTCATCCAGATACCGCGAACCGCGTCCGGCAAAATGCTGGCATGGCTGTCCAGCGGCCTCGTCCTGGCCGGAGTGCTGCTTCTCCATCACAACCGCTCCCGCTTCCGGCGAATCCGCGCTTTTTCCCTGGAATGACCCTGCTTTGCTCGCCGACCCGCCCTCGCGTCACCCATGCTGGACAAAAAAAGAGCACGCCCGGTTGGGATCGAACCAACGACCAGCGGATTAGAAATCCCCCCTTGTTGCTTTGCTCACGAATAGAAAGATGCGCACCAAATCATTGAAAATCAGATATATATGGCGATTTGGCGCGCCGGGTTGTCTCAAGAGAGAGTGACAGATAATGCCACAAATTGACAGTTTTCAGCCCTTAACTGTCACCTATCTGGCAATGTCAGCCCGGCCAATGCCGAAAAAATTCCTGGCCCTGAATCCATTGTAGCGAGTCCAGGCTTCGCCACCAGCCGCCCCCTCCCCCCCCCGGTTTGTTGAGCACTATCTTTTCCCGGCACTGCTCCACATGGCGCGGCTGTTTCTTTGGGTTGAACTGTCGTATGCGCCCGACCGTTGCCACCTTGTTATCTGCCGTCCAGTTCCCGGCCTTTTTCTGATACCACAGCGCTTCGAAGAACGCGGCGTGAACCTTGCCAGTTCTTTCCGGTTCCGCTGGCCTCCGGCTCTATGATCGTTCCTCCTCCATCTTCCCCGCCGCGCCCGGAATCGCCCTCCAATGCCGCCGCCTTTCCTCCTCCTCCGGCTCCTCCCCTTTACAGATTCACCCGGAGCAGGAGCCGGATTCAGTGCCCGGCTATGCTTCCAGCGCCGCTTTCACCCGTTGCACCGTGGACGGCCCCTTGCCTGTGATCTTGGCAGCGTTGCGGACAGAATGCCCGGCTTTCAGCGCCTTCACCACGTCCTTGTGCTTTGCCAGTAGTGCCGGGGCATCCAGACCGCTGCCAACAGGGCGGCCCAGCGTGACGCCCTTCCGCCTCGCCTCAGCCAGCCCGCTATTGATGCGCTCCCGCATCGTCTCCACTTCCGCCCGCGCCATCTCCGCAAGCAGCGCCAGCATGATTCCCGCCGCCGGGTTGCGCTTGCAGTTCGGCAGCAGGGTTTCGATGCGTTGCGCGTGCCAGTAGAGGGAGACACAGCAGGCTTCCAGCGCCTCAACAAAGGACATCACCACGGAAGGACGGCGGCCCAGGCGTGAAACCTCATGCACCAGAACCTTCTTGATCTTGCCCGCCTTTGCCAGTGCCAGCGCCTCTTGCAGACCGTGGCGGTCTTCTGCTGCCGCACGGCCAGAGACGCCGCTTTCCTGACAGATTGCCGCCACCTGCCAGCCTTTGGAATCAGCCAGGGCTTTCAACTCTGACACCTGCCGCGCCGTCTCCTGCTTGGAGGTGGACACGCGGACGAGGATGGCGACGGGAACGTGAGAGGATGCGGTTTTCATGGCGGTTTCAGTCTCAACAAGAGTGTTATCAAATAAACTATAGTATATCGCAATACACAACGCAAGCCCGTTTTTCGCCCGCCAGCGCCCGTTTCACTGTTCGTTTTTGGCGGAGTGATTTTTTGAATACACTTCGCGCCAGCTCTTGCCAGATCGCTCCATTCCACTCCCCCGGCTTCTGCCCTTTGGAGATTCACCCGGAGGAGGAGCCGGATTCATTGCCCGGCTTCCATTTTTGCCTCGACTCGCAAAATACGATTCAGCAAAAGCTGGTCATAAAAGGCCGGGTCTTTCATCGCGTGCCTCACCACGTCATCTACTGCCGTTTTGCAAAAAGCGCGCTTCAAGCTGCCACCCAGCACCCATGCCACCAAAACAACAATAACCCATATCCACCATTCCCACTTGAGCCAAAGGCCAAAGCCAACGGCAGCCATCAGAGGCAAACATCCAAAGCCGCGCATGAAAACCCAGCCTGTTCCGAAAATTTCGGGTTTCGCCAAAACAATCTGGCCTGCGGCAGCGGTTGGCATTGTGACATGCAATCGGCCCTCATTCACACCCCGAACGAATTCTTCATGATCAAGTAATAACGGCTCCATTTTTCAAACTCGCCTTTTCATTGGCACAAGCAAAATGAATTCCTCCTCTGGCTCCTCCCCTTTAGAGATTCACCCGGAGGAGGAGCCGGAACCCGCCGCCCGCTCAATCCTCCCCGCCGTCCCCTTCGTCATCCTCGAAAGGCGAGGACTCCGCTTTGTGCTCCTCTTTGAGCGTGAACAGCAGCCCGCCCGGCAGCTTCTCCAGGCAGTGCGCAAAGCGCTTGTTCACCGCTTCGGAAACCGCGCTCCGGCCCGCGCCGGTCAGTTCTTCCAGCTTCCGGCCCAGCTCCTGCCGTGTCAGCGCCCCGCCTCTGAAGACCTCCTGCAAGTGCTCCAGGCGAATCTTGCTCTTGTCCTTCTTCGGCCCGGCATTGCCGCCGCCACTCCATTCTTCAAAGTCGAAGTCATCCAGCTTTTCAAAGCCATGCTCCAGCAGCCTCCAGGCCGTGGCCGGGCCTTTGCTTTTCCCGTTGTTCTTCTTCACCGTCACCACCACCACGCGGTTGTCTTCGGGATCGTCGGAATAGGGCAGGTAGGAGATCACACAGCGCGGGTTGCTCTGCATCACATAGCTGCCGGAGATCAGGTCCGCCAGCCGCCGCCCGGCATGGTTGTCACCCTCCCGCTTCTTCCGGTTGTGCGCCACGATCAGGCAGGCCGGAGGCACCGGCGCGGCTTCCAGAATGGACAGAATGCCCCGCACCGCCTCCTTACATTCCTTCTCGTTGGAGTCCCCGGAAAACTGGTTGAACGGGTCCACCACCACCAAGTCCGGCTGGAAGTCCGCCACCAGCTCCCGCAGCTTCGTCAACAGCTTCAGGTCTTGCAGGCTGATATTGCCCCAGTCGAATTCCAGCACCTTCAGCCGCTCGTTGTGCTCCTCCGGCATCATCACCCGCTTGGCATCCATGATCAGCCGCAGCAGGTTGTTTTCCGCCTGAATGATCAGCGTCTTGAATGGCCGGTTGATCTTGTAGCCCAGCCATTCCCCCGTGCCTTGCGCCGCCTGGATGCCCAGCATCAGCGAGGCAAAGCTCTTGCCAATGCCAGGACTTCCGGCCAGCACCGTGACCGCGCCGCGTGTGATATGGTAGTCCCCCACCAGATTCCAGCCCTCCGGCTCCTCCAGCCGTCGCAGTTCCCCCAGGGTCCACACGCGGAAAAGCGGCTTCTCCGGCTCCCTGGCTTTCTCCGCTTTCGTTCCGCCCGCTTGCGGGCAGGTCGGGTCCATCACCCGAGTTTTCCGTGCGGTCTTCGGTTCGTTCATTGATTGCATGGAAAAAGATCCTCCAACAGTTCAGGGTTGCCCCGCAGGCAGCGCGGGTCCGCGTTCACCAGGTCCGCCAGGTCTTTGCCTGGCTTCCCGTCCTTCGTGGTCAGTCCGCTCAAGTCGAAGGCATCCACCACCAGCGCACCCGCCTCTTTGATTTGCAGCGCCCAGGCCCGCGCCGCATCGCCGCCGCTTTCATCGCAGTGCGGATACAGCCGCACCCGCCGCCCCTTGAAGCAGGGCAGGCACTCCGCCGCCAGCCGCCGCACACCCGCGCCCAGCACCGTGCAAAAGCCCGCCCGTTCCGCAGCGCCCAGTTGCCACGCCAGATCATGGGCCGCCACCAGGTCCGGCATTCCTTCACAGATGCCGATGAAGGAGAAGCCCGCCGCCTCCTCAATGCCGCAGGGCCGGTCCTTCCCCGTGCCGATGCTATGCGCCTTGCGCCGTGGCGTGCCGCCGTCCCGCTCCGGCCAGAAAGCGCCGTCCAGCCGCCGCAGCTCCACCAGCCGCCGCGCCGCATCCGTCACCGCCCAAAAAGCCGCGCCGCGCCAGTGCTGCCGCCAAGGGCAGGCCGCGTCATACGTCCCGAAATGCAGCAGCCCGCGCCGTTCCGCCAGCTCAATGCCGCCCTCGCCCCGCACAAGCAGCCGATTGCGCCCCGTCAGCGCAAGCCCGAG
>ERZ761609.3378-NODE-3378-length-10563-cov-10.391987_pt1 | contig 10563 bp, 14 predicted proteins | sample MGYA00511163_ERZ761609 | MGnify/ENA primary metagenome ERZ761609 (study PRJEB28899, sample SAMN02445070) | bioreactor sludge metagenome | biome: EBPR sludge | place: Australia: Brisbane, Thorneside Wastewater Treatment Plant | collected 2011-12-16 ... | reverse complement strand
CATGCCTTACGACCATTTGCTCAATCAGAGCAGGCGGCCTTCACCGCAGGCATACGTTGATTTAGAGATTAATGATTCAAAGGCTCGCGAAGGCCAAACTTTGGCCCGCCAAGTCAATAGTTCCGGAGAGTGTCGGCCCTGAGATACTGCTTCCGAGGCTCTTGGCACCGGGACCGCTCAACAATACGTCCCGCATAACACTCGAAAACAAGGGGAAAATCCGTTCGTAGCCAGATCGAGAGAACGCTTTCGCGAGGGTAAATGGCGGAGGGGATGGGCCTGATGTCCAACCTTCTCCACCCTAAGTCATTGTTTTCGTTATGACCGACTTCGCATCGCCACCGCACGGTGGCTGGTGTCAGCCAGCATCCTCCTTTCCTCCATGTCCATACAGGCTTGCGTTCTGGTGGGCCCGCTCTTGTCGCTCGAATTCCAGCGTCGAATGAGCAATGCCGAACTGGCTCTCAAGCATTCGCTTGATCTCGTCCTTGATGTCCTCGAGGCGCTCCCAAGATGCTGTCTCGATGACAACATGCGTATCGAGTGCCGCCGCGTGTTCTTGCATCTGCCAGAAATGAGCGTGGTGGATGTCCGCCACGCCGGCGATGCCGCGCACCGCGTCGACGACAGCGCCGTTGTCGATGTCGGGCGGACTGCCGAGCATCAGTGTGCGAATGGGGCCGCCGATCTCCGTAAACGCCAGGTAGAGGATGTACAGCGCGATACCGATGGTGATCGCAGGATCGACCCATCGCATGTCGTAGAGGATGATGAGCGCACCACCGATGATGACCGCAACGGAGGCCAGCGCATCCGACAGGTTGTGCAGGAACAGGGCGCGAATGTTCACGCTGCCCTTCTGCATCGAATAGGTGAGCAGCGCTGTCAGCGTGTCCACGGCAAGCGCCACACCGCCGAGGATCACGACCGTCCAGCCGGCGACCTCAGGCGGGTCGATCATCCGCATCCCGCCTTCGTAGATCAGGTAGAAGCCGACGAGGATCAACGTGGTGTAGTTGATCAGAGCCGCCACGATCTCGATCCGACCATATCCAAAGGTCATCCGTTCATCCGCAGGCCGCCGCGCGATCTTGCGTGCTGCGAAGGCGATCACCAGGGACGCCATGTCCGAGAAGTTGTGCAGCGCATCAGCAATCAGCGCGAGGCTGCCCGAGAGGATGCCTCCGACGATTTGCGCGACGGTTAGAAGAGCATTCGCCCAGATCGCGACGGAGACGCGGCGATCGCCGGACTTGGGGTCGATATGGGCGTGGCCATGATCATGCGGCATGTGCGTCCCCCTCGTGGCGGTGCCGGGCAGTGCCTGGCTTGAGAGGCAGGCGCCCATCGCGGATCCTGCGAACCCGAGCATTCATCCAGTGCCGGACGATGTGACGATAGAGCCAATCGCGCAGCTGGCCGAACGCTTGCCGGTGCACATCATAAAATTGGTCCGGCGTCTCGAATGTTCCCAGATCCCGGGCAATGCCGGTTTTTTGGATATACGTGCTGGCCCCCGTCCATTCGACCGGCGGACTGTTCAGGCACTCGGTGCCCGCACCATAGCCGCAGAGGCTGTCACTGTCGCTGAACGCCCGCTGCAACGCCGTGAGGTACGGCGCGTCGAGGATGAAACCCTCCAGGTCGATCCACGTGTCGCCGGTCTCCACCTCGATCCAGGAATGGAGGATTTCCGCGGGCGCGACCGGATAGACAAGCTCGGGGACGACACCGCGCTGGAGCGCCTTGTGAATGGTGAAGCCATGCAATCTGCACCGGATGCCGGTTCCCCTGAGCAGCGCCATCAGCAATGTGCCCTTGGTGTTGCACTGGCCGAAGCCGTCCACCAGCACCTGTGATGCCGGAATGTCGTCCGCCCGATTGTAGCCGAAGGCGATTTCGTTGCGGACGAAATCGTAGATGGCCCCGATCCGCGCGTCAGGCGGCAGAGCTTTCCAGCCCCGCGCTTCCAATAGCGCCGCGATCGCCGGACTCTCGAAATCGAGAAGCCGCGTGGGGGCGAGCAATGGGTCTGTTTGAATCATGACATCTCTCCTCGAATCGGTATGGGAGAGAGATAATTGCTACAGCGACTGTAGCTTCAAGCCCTGAATTCACGCACCGCGCGGGGCGGCCAGAATGATCGCGGCGCCAACCAGGCACACCGCTGTACCAAGTAAGTCCCACCCATCCGGCCTGTGTCCTTCCGCGAGCCACATCCACAGAACCGATGCCGCGATATAGACCCCGCCATAGGCCGCAAAGGCGCGTCCCGCAGCCACGGTGTCGACCTGCGCCAGAAGCCAGCCGAACGCCACCAGCGCGGCCACGCCAGGCACGAGCCAGAGGGCGGATGCGCCGAGACGCCACCACGCCCAGATTGCGAAGCATCCGGCGGATCTCGGCCAAGGCCGCGAGCGGATAGGCGAGCGCGGCAGGCATCTCAGGCGCCGATCTCGTCGTGCTCCGTCAGGCACTCGGAATGGTCGCGCAGCACCTCCAGCACGCGGCAATCGGCCGTCTGCCCGCCACTGCATTCGTGAACCATGCGCTGTAGTTCGGTGCGCAGGGCTTCCAGACGCGCAAGGCGCTGCTCCACCTGCTTCAACTGCCTGCGCGCGATGGCGTCGGCCTCAAGGCACGGGCGATGGGGGTGATCGCTGAGGTCCAGCAATTCCCGGATCGCTTCGAGGGAAAAGCCCAATTGTCGCGCGTGCCGGATGAAGGCGAGCCGGTCGAGCTCATCGTCGCCATAGCGGCGCTGGCCACCCTCGGTCCGGCCGGGTTCCGGCATCAGACCGATCTGCTCGTAATAGCGGATCGTCTGCACCTTGGTGCCGGTTTTATTGGCCAGACTGCCGATCGTAAGCATGGGCGCCTCCGTAATGCTTCAGTGTTGGTAGGTTTTGCCGCACCGATTGGCAAGGCCGTGAGCCGCTACACAGGTCCGTGAAGCCGCCATGACGACGGAACAAGCGGGTTGAACCTCTAGTAGCTTGAGGGTGTACACGACCACAAAATCAAGAATCACAGGCAGGCCACGCGCATTGCGACTGACATTTCTTCAAAAGATCCTCTGGGGGCTCGTGGGCGTTGCGGCGCTGGCTTTCGTCTGGTTGCTGCTCTGGGCGGACTATCGAGCCGACCAGGCTGGGGAGGGCGAGCCTGCGTTTCGTGCGGATTTCGAATTGACGGATCACACCGGAATGGTCCGGACGCAGGAAGATTACGCGGGCCGCTGGATGCTGGTCTTCTTCGGTTTCGCCAACTGCCCCGATGTCTGCCCGACGACGCTGGCCGAGGTCGCCGCCGTCATGGACGGGCTGGACGAGGATGCGGCGCAGGTTCAGCCTCTCTTCATCACCATCGACCCCGAGCGGGACACGCCGTCGGTCCTCGCGGATTTCGTGCCGAGGTTCGAGGCCGGGATCGTGGGCCTGACCGGAACGCCCGACCAGATCGACCGGACCGCCGACAGCTTTCACATCTTCTACGAAAAGGTCGAGGAGGCCGCGGCGCCCGGCGGCTACACGATGGGTCATTCCTCGCAGTTGTTTCTGTTCGATCCGGAGGGCGGTTACGTGAAAGCCTGGAGCTACGGCACCCCGGCCGAGGAGATCCTTGCCGATCTGAGGGGGCGCGTCGCCGGATGAGTCGGGGATTGACGGGAGAAGCGGCTCTGACTGCCGCCTGGGTGGTGGCGCTCGTGGCAACGCTCTCGGTGCTGTTCATCGGCGAGGTGCTGGGCCAGATGCCTTGTCTGCTGTGCTGGTATCAGCGCGCCTTCATGTTCCCGTTGCCCATCGTTCTGGGGCTCGGCCTGTGGTGGCAGGACGCCCGCGTCGGACGCTATGGGTTGGCGCTCAGCCTGCTCGGCGGGGCCGTCGCGCTCTGGCACATGGGCCTTTACGTCGGCATCATCCCGGAGCCCATCCAGCCCTGCACGGCGACCGGCCCCTCCTGCACCGACGCCAATCAATTGATCCTCGGGGTTCCGATCCCGCTCCTGTCGCTTGTCGCCTTCACGCTCACCGCGAGCCTGTCGGCCCTCTCTCTGAAGGACCCGCGCCCATGAATCGTCGCGCTATCATGCTCTCCGTTGTTGCCGTCGCCGTTGCCGTCTTTGCCGCAGCGGCCTGGTTCACGACACGTCCCGCGTCCGTCGCCGCGACCGCGACGGTTCCGCCAGAACAGAGCGAGGCGCTGCTGCGGTCTTACTCCCCGATCCTCGGACCCGAGGATGCCCCCGTCACCATCGTCGAGTTCTTCGATCCGGCCTGCGAGGCGTGCCGCGCCTTCTATCCGGTGGTCAAGGACATCATGGAAGAGCACGGCGACGCGGTGCGCGTCGCGATCCGCTACACGCCGTTCCACGGCGAAGCGTCGGAGGAAGCGATCCGCGTGCTCGAGGCGGCCCGGATGCAGGACGTCTACGAGCCCGTGATGGAGGCGCTGCTGCGCGAGCAGCCCCGGTGGGCCTCGCATGGCGCGCCGGCTCCGGGACTGATTCTGGAGGTCGCTGCGACCGCGGGGCTGGATGTGGAAGCGGCGCGCACGCAGATGCTCGCGCCGGACGTCGTGGCGATCCTGAACCAAGATCGCGCCGATGTCGAAACCATGGGTGTGCGCCAGACGCCCACATTCTTCGTCAACGGGCGGCCGCTCGATCCGTTCGGTGAGGCCGAACTGCGCGCGCTGGTGGCCGAGGAAGTGGCCGCGAGCGGCTCGTGACCCTGGCACGCACGACAAGGAGGCACTTACGAATGACCAAGCTCACCACCCCGATGCTGGCGACCCTCACCACACTTGCGCTCACCTCCGGTGTCGCCCTTGCCGGGTCGGAGGATGTGGTCGTCGATGACGCGTGGGCGCGGGCCTCCATCGGCGTCAACCGCCCCGGCGCGGCCTACATGACGATCCGCAACAACGGAGACGAGGCCGTCACGCTGACCGGCATTTCCACGCCGCTCGCCATGATGCCGGAGATCCACGAGAGCAAGACCAATGCCGAGGGTGTCAGTTCGATGGCGCCTGCGGGCGAGATAACCATCGCCCCCGGCGAAGCCGCGGAACTGGCGCCCGGCGGGCTGCACGCGATGCTCATGCAGCTACAACAGCCGATGACCGAGGGCGACAGCTTTCCGCTGACGCTGAGCTTCTCGGATGGCGGCGACGTGACAGTCGACGTGCCGATCCTCGGAATCGCGGCGCGCGGGCCGGAGGGCTGATGCGGCGCCGAACGGCTCTTGGATACGGCGCCACTGCTCTGGGTGCCATGGGGCTGACGCTGTTCGTCGGCTGGTGGCGGGTGGACGGCCCCGGCGCGCCGGAGGCTGTGGCAAGCCTTCCCCTACCGCTCACTGAAATGGACTTTCGTCTTACTGATCACGAGGGGCAGCCGGTTGGCCCGGAGACCCTGGTCGGCCGTCCGACCATGGTGTTCTTCGGCTTCACCTTCTGCCCCGACGTCTGCCCGACCACACTGTCGGACATTTCCGGCTGGCTCGATGCGCTCGGCGAGGATGCCGGGCAGATGAACGTGGTCTTCATCACCGTGGATCCGGACCGCGACACCGTCGAGGCAATGGCCGAATATGTCGGCTACTTCCATCCGGCGATCCGCGGCTGGACCGGTGCGCAAGATCAGATAGCACGCGCGGCGGAAGGGTTCCGGGCGAGCTACGAGCGTGTTCCGACCGACGGCGGCGACTACACCATGAACCACACGGCGAGCGTGTTCCTGTTCGACGCGGCCGGCGGGTTCGTCAGCATGATCGACTATCACGAACCGAGGGAGTTCGCAGTGCCGAAGATCCGCCGGGCACTGGAAGAAGAAACGGAGGGGGCGACATGAAGCTGAGGTATCTGGCAGTCGGAATCGTGACGGCGGGAAGCGTGTCTGCGACCGCCCTCGCTCTTTCGGGCACCTGGACACGGGACCCTGTTCCGCCCGGTCTTGCCGAGGCTGCACTCTGGACGCCTGAGGCCATGCCCATGCCGGCGTCCACTGAGGCCCCGGTCCTCGCGCCGACCCTCGCCCGTTCGGATGTTGCCCCGATGGTCAGCCCACCGGCTCTGCCGTCTGCCGTGGTAGTCGCGCCATCGCTTCCGAGGGTCGAGCCTTCGCTCCGGACGTGGGCACGGGAGATCGCCGCGGGCGAGACGCTCGATGCAGTTCTCGCGGAGGCAGGTCTCGATGCCCCGGTTCGCGCCGAGGTGGCGCTTGCACTTGCGGCAGAGTTCGACCTGCGCCGCTTGCGTCCGGGACATGCCCTGAGCGTCATCACCACCCCGGAGGGCAGCCCCCGTCGCGTCGTTCTGGAGGTGGACGACGGCGTCCGGATCGAGGCTGTCTTTGGCGTGCAGGTTGCGACGCGCGTTGTCGCCCCCGATCCCGAAACCGTCCACCTCGCCGGTGAAGCCCGCATCGAAAGCTCGGTCTTCGCCGCGCTCGACGCGGGCGGCATTCCGGCACGCTTCGCGGTCGATCTGGCGCAGATGCTGGGTGGCGCCGTAGATTTCCGGCGCGACCTGACGGGTGGCGAAACCCTTAGGCTGATGTGGCGCGAGGCGCGGATCGGCGACGACATCGTCGGCCAGCCGGACCTGACCTTCGCGGCGCTTGACCTTGGCGACACGCTGTTCGAGATCGTCTGGCCGGAGGATGGCTCCGGGCGGGCCACGATTTACCGTGATGGCGTGGTTTTGCGCGTCTTCGCGCAGCCGGTCGAGGGCGCGCGGCTCAGTTCCGTGTTCGGGCGCAGGACGCACCCTGTTTACGGCGATGTGCGGATGCACACGGGCGTCGATTTCGCGGCCGCACGGGGTACCCCGGTCTACGCGACCGCACCGGGCCGCGTCAGCTTTGTCGGCTCGCGCGGCGGCTATGGCCGCGTGGTCGAGATTGCGCATGGCTCGGAGACCACGACCCTTTACGCGCATCTCAGCGCTGTCCCCGATGGGCTGGCGCAGGGTGACCGAGTCGCGGCGGGCGATCTTATTGGCAGCGTTGGCGCGACGGGCACCGCAACTGGGCCCAACCTGCATTACGAGGTGCGCGTGAACGGCCGTCCGACCGACCCTCTCTCGGACGACCGCCTTGCGGAAGCCGCGGAGCGGGTCGCCGACGACGGAGCGGCTCTTGCGCGTCTTGGCGATGCGCGCGCCCGTCTCGAGGAGCGTCTCGCAAGTGCGCTCGCCCCTAATACCAACGAAAGGCTCTGACCCGTGAAACGATCCCTTGCCGCTTTGGCCCTCGCCCTTGCTCTCCTCCCGGCCGCACAGGCGCTGGCGCAGGCGACGCCGATCGAGGTCCGCAAGACCAACGGCTGCGGGTGTTGCCTCGCCTGGATGGAGCACCTGGAAGAAAACGGTTTCGCGCCGACCGGGCAGGACATGTTCGCGGGACTTCTGGTGCGCTTCAAGCTCGACAATGGCGTGCCCCCGCGGATGGTCTCCTGCCACACGGCGCTCGTCGACGGCTACGTGATCGAGGGTCACGTGCCCGCGTCGGACATCCGGCGATTGCTGGCGGAGCGTCCGGACGCGGTGGGTCTTGCGGTGCCCGAGATGCCGCTCGGGTCGCCCGGCATGGATCAAGGCAGATGGCGCGAAGCCTACGACGTCTTCCTCATCCGAAACGACGGCTCGACGGAAGTCTTCGCCAGCTATGAAGGAAATTGACACATGATCCGATCGCGCACGCCGGGCAAGACGCTTCTGCTGATTGGAAGCTTGCTGGCCCTCGGCGCCTGCGCCGTCCCAGTCGCCGAAACCGCAGACCCGGATACGGGCCTTTCGGCAGAAGTGATGACCCAGCTGAGTGCGATGGCGGCACCCTACCAGGATCTGCAGTCGGTCCGGTTGCGTCCCGAGGACGGCTGCTACTGGTACCGCCACGTCGGACCCGTCGAGACGACGCTGCTTCCGCTCCGAACGGCGGACGGTCGACCGATCTGCACACAGCGCGTGGCCGAGGCGTGATGGCTGGATCGGCGCGCCCCGGTCCCCTGGCTTCGGAGTGCGATCTCCCGCGGATCCGAAAGCCGTCAGCTGTGTGCGGTGACCGGTCCGTCGCCCGCAGCCGGGTAGAGGTGAGCGGTCACCCCGGTCTCGACCTGCTCGTAGAGGTCGTTGATATGGGCCATGACCATGCGCACGCAGCCCGAACTGGCCCGACTGCCGATCGAGCGGGGGTATGGCGTGCCGTGGATCCGGAGGTAGGTGTCCCTGTCGCCGACAAAAAGATAGAGCGCGCGCGACCCAAGGGCGTTCTGGGGACCGGGCTCCATCCCGTCGGCATACTGCGCGTAGGCTTCGGGTTCCCGCTCGATCATCGTCTGCGTCGGCGTCCAGTGCGGCCACTCCACCTTGCGGCGGATCGTGTAGGTGCCAGGCTCGTAGAGGCCACCCCGACCGATGGCCACACCGTAGCGCATGGCCGTTCCGCCTTCCTCGATATGATAGAGGTAGCGCGCGGTCGCATCGACGTGGATGTCCCCCGGAACGAGTCCGGCCCGGGCCTCGACCCGCTGCGGCAGCAGACGCGGATGCAGACCCCACGGGTTCGTCGTGGCCGGATCGTATCCCGGCGGCGTCACTTGCGCGTCCCACGCAGCCTTCTGGTCTTCGGTCGGCCAGGAGCTGGCAAAGACCGGCCCGGCGATCGGCGCAGAGAACATTGCGGCGGCCGTAACAATGAAATGGCGTCGGGTAGTCTTTTCGGTCACTTGCACCTCAGGGTCTCTGCTTCATTTTCTGCTTATAGCCGGTTCGCTTCTGAAATAGAACCGAAGGCCACGGATGTTGGTTCCGATCACGTGGGTGTGAGGTCGCTGAATATAGATCGGTCAATTCCGCGACGAATGCTTCGTCACGAGGTCGCAATGCTAACAATTCAGCCGATCCGTTTATTTTGTCAGGAGCGATCATGAATGAACTTTCGCCGATCGCGCTCGGCTTTCTGGGTAGCCTCGCGGCCGGGTCCCTGACCGCGGTCGGAGCTGTTCCGGTCCTCTTCGGCAAGGTGCCCTCGCGGTCCACGCGGGACATGGCACTCGGCTTTGCGGCCGGTGTGATGCTGGCGGCGTCGTTCTTTTCGCTGATCATCCCGGCACTGGATGCAGCCGAACCCATGTTCGAGAACGGCGCGATGCCCGCCGCCATCGTCTGCGTCTCGATCCTGCTCGGAATGGGAGCGGTCGCGCTGATGAACGAGCGTCTGCCGCACGAGCACTTCAAGACAGGGCGCGAGGGGCCGGAGGCCGCGTCGCTCAGGCGCGTCTGGCTCTTCATCATCGCGATCACCATCCACAATTTCCCCGAAGGCCTTGCCGTCGGCGTGGGCTTCGGAGCGGACGGGCTGTCTGGCGGACTACCGCTCGCAATCGGCATCGGCCTGCAGAACGCGCCCGAGGGTCTGGCGGTGGCCGTCTCCCTCCTCGGCGAGGGCTATCCCAGGGTTCGCGCCTGGGGCATAGCTGCGCTGACCGGTCTGGTGGAACCCATTGGCGGCCTTCTCGGTGCCGGGATCATAACCTTGTCCCAGCCGCTCCTGCCTTGGGGCCTCGCTTTCGCGGCCGGCGCGATGCTCTACGTCATAAGCCACGAGATCATTCCCGAGACACATCGCAGCGGACACCAGAACCGCGCAACGCTTGGCCTCGCTATCGGCCTCGTCCTGATGCTGTTCCTCGATGTCTGGCTGGGGTGACGACTGTGTAACGTCCCGGCTCTACCCTCAGTGTCCGTGCGCCAATGCCCCTTCGGCCATCCGTTCGCCCACTCGCTCACCGTCCTGGGGCGGTCTCGGCTTTCGCTCGGTCCCGTTCAGAAGCCTTAGTGCGTTGGCGACAACGACGAGCGACACGCCGACATCGGCGGCGATGGCGCCCCACATCGATGCCATCCCGAACGCAGTCAATCCGACGAACAGCGCCTTGGTCGCCAGCGAGATACCGATGTTCTGGTGGATGATCGTCATCGTCCGGCGCGAGTGGTCGATCAGCCACGGAACCCTGGCAAGATCGTCGGTCATGAGCGCGATATCCGCCGTCTCAATCGCCGCATCCGAACCGACCGCGCCCATGGCGATGCCGTAATGCGCGCGCGCCATGGCCGGCGCGTCGTTCACCCCGTCGCCGATCATCGCGACCATCGCGTGGGTCGCCACCAGTTCCTCGATGGCGGCCACCTTGTCCTCCGGCAGCAGTTCGGCGCGCACCTCGTCGATGCCGACCTCGGCCGCCACCGCCCGCGCCGTGCGTTCGTTGTCGCCGGTCAGCATGACGATGGTCTTCACGCCCTGCGCGTGGAGTTGCGCCACGATGGCCCGGGCATCGGGCCGGATCCGGTCGCGCAGTTCCAGCAACCCGCGAAGCCCGGTATCGTCGCCGACGGCGACCAGCGTGCTTCCGGCACCTTCGATCCGGTCGCGCAGCTCGGCGGGGATGGCATCGCCGAACCCCTTTTCCAGGGCAAAACGGTCCGAGCCGAGCCAGATCGCGCGACCGCCCATGCGGCCCACAAGCCCGCGGCCCGGCACCGTCCGCGTATCCTCGGCGG
>ERZ761609.3377-NODE-3377-length-10567-cov-8.193398_pt1 | contig 10567 bp, 18 predicted proteins | sample MGYA00511163_ERZ761609 | MGnify/ENA primary metagenome ERZ761609 (study PRJEB28899, sample SAMN02445070) | bioreactor sludge metagenome | biome: EBPR sludge | place: Australia: Brisbane, Thorneside Wastewater Treatment Plant | collected 2011-12-16 ... | reverse complement strand
ACCGCAGCAGCAGGATTGTAACTTAAAGGGTGGACTCTAAAATGGGGGTTGACCACAAACACGTTTTTTAGCGCAAAAATTAGCACAAATAATAAAAAACAATAAAAAGCCAAATAAATTCAATAAATTAGAATGTGGCTAATCCGTCTCATAACCTGAAGGCCGCAGGTTCAAATCCTGCCCCCGCAACCACCTTTTCCCTGCACTCGTTCTGCGCGACAAAATTAAGCAGGTTTGCAAGGCTTCCCTCTACCTCCACATGCCACTGCCCGCGCTGGCTTACAGGCGCATAGGGCACGATCCGGTCAACCATAGACCGGAACAGCCCGATGGCTTCCTGACGTGCTGTGCTGTCTCTCAGCGCGGCATGGAGGCTTTCAATCTTGCGGGTATAGAGGTCGGTCATATTGGGCTGGATGTCGATAATGTTGCCGGGATCATCGGCGCCTGCCAGGTCGGCTTGTAATGCAGCCTTTTCCGACTCAAGCTCGGACATCTTTTCTTTCATGGCGGGCGAATACATGCCGTCAAGTATCGCCTTCATCATGGCGTCGATCTGGCGCTGGACGGTTGCCAGCCGCTTTTCGGTGCCGGCCAGGCCGGCAAGTTTTTCGGCGCGGAGCCGGCGTACCTCGGCATGAAATTCTGCCGCGAATATCTTCATAAGATCGGGATCGCGGAGATGTGTTTTTAATCCGTCGATGACAATGTCTTCCATGACCTCGATGCGGATCGCACGGCCATTGGTGCAGGTGCCGGATTCCTTGTTGCGGGCGCAGCTCATTTTTCCGCGCCCGACGACGGTAAAATTGCCGCCGCATTCCGGACATTTGACAAGACCGCTGAGCGTATGTTTTGGCCGGCGGGACTTGTGCGGTGTCACGGGACGGTCAAAGGCTTTCCTGACCTGTTCTGCCGCCATCCAGAGACTTTCATCGATCACTCGCAGCTCCGGCACTTCTTTCACGATCCATGCGCTTTCCGGATTGGGCCGCGCCGTCCGCTTGCCGGTTTCGGGGTCTTTGACGAATGTTTGGCGGTTATAGACGATTTTGCCGGCATACAGGGCGTTATTGAGAATACCGTTTTGCCGCCCCTTGCTTCCGTTGATCGTGGATGCGTTCCAGTGCCCGCCGCGCGGTGAGGGGATGCCATCACGGTTCAGAGCGGCAGCGATCATGCGCGCCGATTTCCCTGATACATAGTCTTCAAAAATGCGCTGGACGACGGCGGCTTGTTCGGCGTCGATTTCGCGCAACCCGCGGATCGGTTCGCCTTTGGCGTCGAAGGTGCGGACGGCGCGATAACCGTAAGTGATGCCGCCAGGTATGGCGCCTTGCTCGACACGGCCGCGCTGGCCGCGCCGCGTCTTGTCGGCGAGGTCTTTCAAGTGAAGGGCGTTCATCGTGCCTTTGAGGCCGATATGCAGCTCGTTTACTTCGCCTTCAGCCAGCGTAACGATCTTGACGCCTGCGAATTTCAGGCGCTTGAAAAGGGCGGCAATGTCCTCCTGGTCGCGTGAGAGACGGTCAAGCGCTTCGGTCAGCACGACATCGAATTGTCCGGCCTTGGCGGCGTCAACCATTTTGAGCAATTCCGGCCGATTGAGCATGTGCCCGCCGGATATGGCATGGTCGGTATAAACCGCCGTTATGCTACCATCTGCGGCGCGCTCGCGGCAGATTCTGACCTGATCCTCGATAGAGGTATCAGACTGCCGGTCGCTGGAATAGCGGGCATATATGGCATAACGTGTCATTTTGGCTCCGGAGCGGAGCCATTAACGTATTCTGCCGCCGCCTGACGCGCAAGTAATTTGATTAAATCCCTGATTTCATTGCGGCATGGCTCCGCCACCACGCCCTTGCGCGGTTTCCATACAGGTACTGCCTGACTGGGTTGGCGGCTCATGTTTCCTCTTACGATTCCTGACCGGATTTTTCTTTTCGGGCCTGTTGGATCGCGGCATTCAGACCTGCCATCATGTCGGCGCTGCCGCCGTTGTCCGGGTGCGCGCTACGCGCCATGGTTCGATAGGCTTTCTCGACTTCCGCAAGCGGCGCCGCCCGATGCACACCGAAGACATGCCACCATTCCTTTGCGCTGGAAGGCGGGGGAAGTGCTGCATAGCCACGGAAGGCGGCACGGACAAGGTTCAGGCCGCCATGACGCAGTTTGGTGCGTTCGGCCTCGATGCAGTGGTGAATGGCCTGCAGGTTTTCCTCGACCTTGAGATAACGATCAACCGCAATGCAGGTATTCAGGCCATCCCACGAGAAGTAGATCGCAACGCCGGGATCTGCTGGCTTTTGCGCGCCCAGCGTGACATTTGAGGAAATCACCACGTCTTTTATCGCTTTTTTGCTATCAGAGCTAAAAAGTTGAAGGCTTTTTTCGACATTCGCCAAAGCGCCGGAGAGTGTCGTTTTAAACTGACTGCTTTTTCGGTCTGTTGTGCGTGGCCAGCTTTCCGGCCAGTGAAGGGGATATGCCTGTGTCATAAGACCTCCTGTTGTTTTACCGACATCGCGCTGTCTTTTTTTATGATGGCAACAATATCTCCGGCGGCTTCCACGTGTGAAACACCATCCCTGCGGTGGGTATGATAGCGCCCCCCGCCACCATCCAGATCAACCATAAATCTGGCCTGCGCCGTGCGGCGCGGTTGGCGCGTACCATCTATTATTTTGGTGGCGATGGTGCGCACGATGCCTGTTTTACCATCTCGGTACGCAACCCGATCACCTTCTGAAATATCGTTAATATCGATCATGGTTACCCCCTTAATCCGCGGTCCGGAGGATTTCCGGCACCCAGATGGATTTTTCGGCCTGGTGTTCCGCGAATTCGGCGGCATCGGCCTTTGACGTTTTTGCGGCGTCGAGCAGTTCGCTTTGGCCGATTTCCTTGATGTCTTCGAGGATTTGCGCCTTGGAGATTTTACCGAAGTAGTTTTCTGCGGTGGGCTTGAACCATTTCGACATATCGAGGTCGAGTTCCTGCGCCAGCAATTCAGCATTGGGCAGGCGGCATCCTTTATCCCACCCGCTCTTGCGCTGGACGGCATCGACGGTGCAGGCTGCACAGAAGGTCAGCAGGGCGAGCAGTGTCGTTTCGTCCTGCGTCATGCACCATTGCCAGATCGCATCGGGATTGTCGGTGAGTTCTTTTGCCCATTCTGCGCGCTGGTTTGCCATTTTGGTGAAGGCTTTGGAGCCTTCGACGGTGCCGGACAGAGAATAATCGTGTGCGTCAATGCGCAGGCAGCTTTCAGCGCCGGTGTCGAAGATTTGCACTGCCATGCTGTAGACGACCATGGCTAGGGCTTTGACGGGCTTATCGAGCAGTTCGGCCTGCAGAGCCGCCGATTTATGTTCTGTCAGGCTTTCGATCAGCGCGGCGGGCAGGGCGGGTGCGGCCTCTTCTTCGGTTCCCGATACGCTTTCGGCCTTGGCTTTTTTGCCTTTGGCTTTGGGCATGTCTTCCGTATCGACGAGGCCTTCATGAATTTCCTGCTTCCCATCATAACTGATGGTGATAACGGCGCCGGCGGATGCCTTTTGTTCGGCGCTTAATTTGCCGTCAATACCACGATAGATATGCTTGTATTTGTTGCGTTCGTCATAGCCGAAGGATTCTCGGAATTCCGCCCATTTCCAGCCTTCTTTCAGAAGCTTGGCTACCGCCTTTTCACCTTTCTCCGTGACGAGGCGGGCGAGCAGGGCGGTATCTTCGACATATCCGTCCTTTTCGTTGTCGCTGAAGAGGTCGCGCTTCACGGTACCGCCTGCCTTTTCGTAGGCCTTGAGCCCGACGAATTTCACCCGCTTGTCGGTTACAGGAATATCGTCTTCTGTCAGCGCGGCGCGGATGTCGTCCGCATCGAGGTGGGCGATACCGGAAATAAGGTTTTCCTGCGCGTCATGATCATCAACAATGGCGAAGGCCATGACCATTTCGAGGTTGATTTTGCCTTCGCGGAAAATATCGATCACGCGCGGGCTGACACGGGCCAGCTTGAGCCGGCGTTCCACGACTTTGGGCGTGACGCCGAAGGCGGCGGCGACATCCTCGATGGATTTGCCTTTTTCGACCAGATCGCGGAAGGCTTCGAATTCATCGGCGGGGTGCATGTCGGCGCGGACGGCGTTTTCGGCCAGAGAGATTTCTTCGGCATCCGCATCGGCCGGCAGCACGGTGCAGGCGACCATGTAATCCTTGGGCAGTGTTTTGTTTTCGATATTGCGCCAGATCGCCTTGAGACGCTGGGCACCGGCAACGACATGGAAGTGCTGTTCTTTCCTGCCCGTGGCAGGTTTGACAATCAGCGGGTTAATGAGCCCGTGCCGTGCGATCGAGGCTGTCAGGGCATCAAGTGCCGCTTCCTCCGGCGCCGTTTTGCGGGCGTTGCCTGACCATTCAAGAAGTTTCGTGACCGAGATATGCTCGATTTTGCTTTCGTCGGCTTGCGTCTCGGTTTGTTTTTTAGCGGTTTTTGCCATGGGTTTTCTCCTTTGTTTGGCGAGTCAGAAATTCGGGGATGTCGGTTTCTTCGCGTTCCCACCTGGCGCAGGCAGGATCTTTGAGGCGGATGTCGGTACCGGGGCCGCGTGTCGCGGCGTGTCTGGCGATGCCGCATTTGAAATACGTTTTCTTGCCGTGCGCAAAGCCATAGGCATGGCGGCAGCTGCGGCATTTCTCGCCGGCGGGGCCGGGGAGGTCGGAGGCGCGGGCTTGGCGGCGGGTGCCGTTTGTTTTGGCCGGATCCTTGTTCAGTGCGACGCTGGAGACTGGATTGCCGAAGAGGTCTTGTGCTTTCATGATGATTTCTCCCTTTTGGTGGGACGCAGCGGACTGGACGCGCTGCGGAGTTCGATCATTATTTTGTTGTTATGATACAGAAAATCGATATGGAGATTGGTTTTGCCGAGATTGTTAAGGGCAAGATCGACACCGCGCTGGATGCCGCGGGCATAAATCCGCATCCCGACATCGACAAGGAAAAGCCCGGTGCCAGCGGCCAGAAAAACCATTACCAAGAAATCTGTGGCTGTCATTATGCCCCCTCCATGATCCAGTCAAGCGAGCGGACGGCAGATTTCCGCAGACGCATTTTGAGATGGCCGACAGTGCCGGGCGCATAGACGCCGGCGAATTCCATTGTGGCTTCGCCGGTCAGCTGTGAGCAGACGACATCATATTTGTAGACCTGCCGGATGATGATTTCCCCGTCCGCGATACGGCGTTTCAGGTGCGGGCATTGCGCAAGCGCGATGCGGGCACAGACACGGCAGCAAAGCGGTTCGACCACCAGCGGCATTTTGACGCCTTGCACGTCTGTCCAGCGTTCTTCGGACATCGAGACCTTCGTGCGGTTACGCATCGGCATGGCGCAGATGTCGCAGAGGCCTTTGAACAGGCTTTCCCGCTGGCGGTTCATGTGCGGTGTCGCAAATGTTGGCCGACCCTGCGCTGGAGCGTCTATCTGGTTCAGCGCATCCCGTCCGCCCGCATAGGGGCAATTACCTATGGTAAAGGTATTTTCCTCCGTCCATGCCGCGGAATATGGTACAGGGATATTGCCGTACATAAGCGCGGTCATGCCGCCAACTCCCCCGAATACACAGGCCGTATTGTGAGGCTGTCTGTGTGGCTGGTCAGGCGCTCTGCTTCGTCGCGGCGGTAAAGGCCGGCAGCGGATTTATCGCTGGTATAGCCGCAGGCGTTCGGCCGGTAATAGGCTTCGTGCTTTTTCGACCAGATGCGGAAGAGCGGATCTTTGCCGAAAAGCAGGTTTTTAATTTGATCCGCGCGCTGGAAATCCATGCGGCCTATGGCACTGGAAAGCAGGCCTTCCAAGACCTTCCGGCGGCTTTCTCCGTTCCGCTTCAACCGGAGGTTTTCCGGCGGTGCTGTCCAAAGTTCACCGGCTGATCTATAGGTGAAATCATCATGGCTGATCCTGATCATCCACTGCGCACTCAGGCTATAAAATGCTTTCCCGCGAATGACACGTCCCTTGCGGTCTGTCGTCCAGACCGTTTGCCCATGTTTCAAGGTCTGCTTGTCTGCGGAGGTGCGGTTGCATTCCATGCTGAAGCTGGCATGGCCGAGTTCCGGCCTGTAATGGCCTGATTTTTGTATATTGTCCTGTATCGCCTTATCGGCGTCACCGACGATAGGGTTTCTATTCTCAACGGGGTAAGCTGTTATGTGCTGCAGGTATGCAGTGAGCTTTTGCATTTCCAGATCGCAGCGTTTGCCAAGAAGGTACGGCATACGTTTGCGTTTGTCGAATTCCCATCGGCCACTGTCGGAGCGTGAGCGGTTATATAGGTCTTGCCAAATCTCTACCTCAAGATGCCGACCACGGATTTCAATCCGCGCATGCAGTTCCCCTTTTTGGGCAATACGTGTGTATTTGCTCAGGCAGGAGTAGCGCTTTTTTGTTTCTGGACAGATCGTAACTTTCCAGCCACGGCGGCCAAGGAAACGTATAACGGGAATGAATACACGGCTTTTGAAATCGCCTTCATTAACCTTTTCTTCCCATACGGATACGGTCGTGTCACTAAAAAAAATTTTATTCATGGCAGGCACTCGTCGCAGATAGGCTTGAAGAGGGTCGTGGGCTTATTGCATCCGGCGCAGACGATCTGCGGCCCGTTCATGGGCGCTGGCATCCATCCATACTCGGCGTGCAGCTTCTCAACGTAACCGCGCAGCATCTTCTCGGCCAACTGCGGGCCTTCGACGTTCCACATGTGCTCGGTGAAGTCGTCAGGGTCTGTATTCGGATACGCATCGCAGAGTGCGCGCTCAACGTAATCGTCCTTTTGGTACTCGATATAGGCGTCCGCATTACAGAACGGGCATGGTACGTCACCGCCAGAAAAAAGCGGCCCCTTGGGTTCGTCGCAGCTGTCCAGATCCCACATGTATCCGTCGATGCAGGTGCCATCTGGATAGGAGGCTCCGAAGAAGGGTATATCAGGGCATGGTTGCGTCATGGTGCGGGCTTTCGTTAAATTGAGAAATTGGCTTTGAGGAATTTGCCGTCGGGCAGGGGGATATAGATGTATCCTTCGAAGCTGTCGCCTTCCATGCCGACACTCCATTGCTCGACATATACCTGTTTGAACGATCCCCAGTCTTCGGCCTGCGGCCGGCCCGTGGGTTTATCGACGATTTGGAGGCGGCTGAAATCGGCTGGCGCTGGCACATCTGCCAGACATTCAAGAATATGGTCGGCGTATATGGTTCCGAAGTCGGTTTTGATTTTTTCGAGCAGGGCGTTGTTTTCGGCGTCCGCTTCGCTCTGCGCATCCGCCATGGCTTTGAAGCCTTCCTGCATTGCAAGCCATGTGCTGGCATCATCGACCCATAGATCGTTTTCGCGCACATTGACATGGATGATAGAAGTGCCTGCGGGATAATGAGCGATTAGCTCACGCGCAAAGGCCTCTTCGTCATCGCCTGGTCGCTTGATGTATGGCGACATGTCTGGCTCTTTGATAATGAAATAGATGTTTCCGGTCATGACAACAGGCTCCGGTCATAGGTGACGTTGAAGAATCCGAGCTGGCCTTTGCAGGGCATGAAGGGCAGGGGACGGGCGTTTTGCAGGACAAGGCCGCGGGGGCCGAAAAACCAAGGACTGTCGTGGTGCATGACGCAGTCCGTGATTTCGGCCATGCCGATGATGCCGCCGCGCTGGAGATCTTCGTGTGCGGGGATTTGCGCTTCGCACATCGCCGCCGCCATGTTATAGGGGAAATCAATATCAATCTTTTTGCCGACATGGATCAGTACCGGCCCGCGGAATTTGATGGCGGGATTGTTAAATGCCCAGTTCCGGTTTTCGACATCCTTGATGCGGTTTCTGGCATAAGCGATTTGCCGTTCCACATCATCCTCGATGTCGGGGCGGATGACACACCACCCCCAGGGCTGCATAATCGAAAGCGCCTTGTCCGGTATAATGACGATGCCTGTTTTCCATGTCCTGTATTGCTCTTCCGCCCAGGCGATGAGGGAATGCATCATCAGTTCATCCGGCGATGCCGCAGGCGTGTTTCCTTGGCGCTGGAGGGCAGCCCAGCATTGGCGTTTGAAGCTCGGATTCTGCGGGAGCGTTTCGCGCCAGAATTCGATTTCATCCATGCCACGGAGGCGGGTATCGAGATAGCCGGCCAGCGGCAAAACCCTGTCGTCCGATGGGTTCATGCCGATGCCTGCCCCGCCGCGCCAGTTGATATAGGCCGCGCGCCTGACCGGCACCGCACCGCCCGTAATGACGCACGGGCGTTCGGTGACGGTTTTGAGCCATATCGGATCGCGGATCGGATTTGCCTTGGGTAACAGCATGGTTATTCCGCCATACCGATGGCCGACATGTACATGTCGAGCAGTTCTTGTTCTTCGCGGCGCTTTTCGAGGCTGGCCTTGCGCAGGGAAACGATTTTGCGCAGGATTTTCGGTTCGAAACCGGTCGCCTTGGACTCGCCGTAGACATCGCGGATGTCTTCGGACAGGGCTTTCTTTTCCTCTTCCAGACGCTCGATGCGCTCGATAAAGGATTTCAGGCGCGCGCCAGAGACCTGGCCTTCGGTGTTTTCAGCTGGTTTTTCTGTTTTCGTTTTCGCCATGTTTATTCTCCGTTTCTCTCAAGAGGGGCGGGCTTGTTAAGACCCGCCCCTTCCCGGAGGGGTATCGGGCACAGAAACCGCCGTGCCCTGCGCGGTCGCGGCCTGATCAAGCGGCCTTGGATTGTTCCTGCGGCGGCGGCAGAGCTGCGCGCACGGCGGCATCTTTCGCTTCCAGAAGCTTGCGCAAGGCAACAGCCTTTTCGGCACCGGCTGGCAGGTTTTGATCAACCCATTCAGCCGTGGCGCAGAAAGGGCGGCTCACGTTCTGCAGGTGTTCCGGCAGGTGTGCGAAGCTGAAAAAACGCAGGATTTCGCTCGGTTTATTCTGGTCTGTCATATTGTCCTCTCGATGTTTGGGCGCTGGAAACCGCCGCGCCCGGCGCGGTGCAGTATTGGATTGATCAGGGCGGCATGTGTCGGTGCAGCGCCAAAGAGGCGCGCAGGAGCGCCAGCGCGCTTTCGAGGCCACGTTCGAGATCAAGGACGGCACCAATGGCGCCATTCCGGTTTTTGTCATTGTCGATGGCGGCGATACCTTCCTCGATGCTTTTCGCGCTTTGCGTGATGATCGCGTGCAGGGCGTGGAGGTTTGCCGATATGGCTGTTTGCGTTGCGTCGGTCATGCCGCCTCCTGTGCTTTATGAGCGGCAGCCCAAAAATCCCATTCTTCGGGGAGAATACGTTTGCATCCCTGCGGGATCTGCCAATTTTGAGGATCGCCTTCAAAGATGGGGGGTTCTTCCCGCTCTTCGGCCAAAAATTCTTTACATGCCGCTGGCGCATCGGCAGTGACGACAAGGAAGGGACCGCCCTTTTTGAACCAGCATATTTGATAGGGGGTAATGAGATTCCCTATGACAAAGTTTCCGGAGGATTTTGAATCCTTGTACCGGTAGCTTACGCAGGTCGGTGCTTTTATCAGGTCGTGCAAGTAATCGTATGGGATTGGTTTGCGCTGGAAATCATTTAGCGCCACTGCCCATGCGCTACCTTTTTTCGGTCTGGCGATGTTATTTTTATCCGGCTTTTTGAATCCTTCCGGTATCTGTCCATCGAATACCAAGCCGACGAGAATTCCCTCTCTGGCACTGCATTGATATCCGGTACAGTTGTCGAATTGACGGCTGAATTCGACAATATCGGCGTGATGCTTCTGCATGTCATCGTAATAACGCTGACATGCGTCCAGCACCGGCCCGCTTTCAGCGATGAAGTAAGCGAGATTGATTTTCATGCCGCACCGCCTTCAATCTTTGCGATTACTTCTCCGGCCTTGCTGTCGATCACAGCTATGACGCCATCGAGGTAGCCGGCGTCCCGCGCCTTTGCGATGAAGGGCATATCTGTGCGCTCCATAACGGCATCTTTAAGCCGTTGGAATTCGGCCTTGATGCCTTTCAGCGCGGCCAGCATTTCAGGCGCGGCGGCGGCAACGTTTGCGCGTCGGCGGTCTTCGGTGGAAGGGTGGGGGACGTTGTAAACGGTTGGATTATTCGTGAAAGTCGTGACATAGACTTCCAGATAATCGTCGCCTTCGTGTACCGCCCATGCCTCGGTGATTTGTTCGGAAGTCATCATGCCCCCGCCGATTTCAATAAGGACTGGTCGCAGATGCATTTAATACCGCCGAAGCTGATCAGATAGCGCACGGTGTCGCTATGCATGACCTGATGCACGGTGCCGATGCTTTCCGGCTCCCGTTTCAGGGCGACTTTGTCACCGACGCCGAAGAGGGCTTTCTCGGCGCGGGCCGCATGGAGGACACGGTCGACGAAGTTGGCGCGGTTGCTGCCGGGTACGATGCTGGCGCTGGTGGTCAGACCACGCGCATTCAGGGCGCGGCGGGTCTGGAGGGATACGATGTTGTTCATGATGCGTGCTCGATAGCGTTTGGCTATCGCCCATCTATCAGGAGGTTA
>ERZ761609.3376-NODE-3376-length-10570-cov-6.244888_pt1 | contig 10570 bp, 6 predicted proteins | sample MGYA00511163_ERZ761609 | MGnify/ENA primary metagenome ERZ761609 (study PRJEB28899, sample SAMN02445070) | bioreactor sludge metagenome | biome: EBPR sludge | place: Australia: Brisbane, Thorneside Wastewater Treatment Plant | collected 2011-12-16 ... | reverse complement strand
ACGGCATACGAGATTGGTCAATGACTGGAGTTCAGACGTGTGCTCTTCCGATCTATTTGACGACGACGACGGCGAACTCATCTATGAGATCAAGATCCTGACCCGGCGCGGTATCGTTCTCGAGATGGAGATCGATGCGCGGACGGGGCGGATTCTCGAGATCGAGGAGGACGACTGATGCGGGTGTTGCTCGTCGAAGACGAGCCGGTGATTGCCGATGACGTAGCCGCTGCGCTGCGGGACGCGGGCTTTGCCGTGGATCATGCCCGCGATGGCGAGGAAGCCTGGTTCATGGGCGACACCGAGCCGTACGCCGCCATTATTCTCGACCTTGGCCTGCCGCGGCTGGATGGCTTGTCTGTTCTGAAGCGCTGGCGCGCGGGCGGGCAGACTATGCCCATCCTGATCCTGTCGGCGCGTGGCAGCTGGATGGAGCGGGTGGATGGGATCGAGGCAGGCGCTGATGACTACCTGCCGAAGCCGTTCGAGATGGCAGAGCTGATCACACGCCTGCGTGCGCTGATCCGCCGTTCGGCAGGCGCGGCGCAGCCAGTGTTTCAATCCGGCGATCTTGTCGTGGATACGCGGCGTATGGCCATTCTTTATGCAGGCCAGCCGGTGAAGGTGACGCCGCTGGAGTTTCGTCTGGTGGATTATTTGATGCACAATTCCGGACGCGCGGTGTCTGCAGGCGAACTCTCCGAGCATCTGCACGGACTGGACGGCGCAGCGGACACGAACGCCATCGAGGCGATGGTGTCGCGCCTGCGCCGCAAACTTGGGCCAGGTGTGATCGAAACGCGCCGGGGCTTCGGCTACGTGATTGCTGCGGGCGGCTGACTCAGATGCGTTCGGTGCGCCTTCGGTTGCTGGCAGGGGCGGCGTGCGCCATCGCAGCGGCGCTGGTGATCGGCTGGGTCGTGCTGGTGCTGCTGTTTGATAGGCATGTTCGAAGGAATGTTGAAGATGACCTGATCCGGCACGGCCAGCAGATCGTAGCAGTTCTTCCGACGACGAATGCTCAGATCGTGCTGCCGCCGGAGGCCGGCGGAGACAGCCGGTTCAGCCAGCCGATGAGCGGCCTTTACTGGCAGGTTTCTCAGTCAGACAGTATTGTCCGTTCACGGTCTTTATGGGACGCGGCGCTGGACGTGCCGGAAGCTCCGAGCGCGGATTGGGCGCGGGATGTGGCGGCCGGACCCTTCGGATTTGAAATTGTCCGTGTATATCGAAGTGTGCGGGTGTCCGAGGCAGCAGAACCAATGACACTGGTTGTCGGGCTGAACCGGTCGAGCCTCAATGATGCGCGCAATGAATTTGCAAGCGAACTCGCGCTGTTCCTGGTGCTGCTGTGGGCAACACTCAGTGCAGCGGCGTGGTTACAAGTGCGCATCGGGCTACGCCCGCTCCGGTCCGTTGAGGCGTCTGTTGCGGGCATGAAGGCTTCGCCGGCGTCGCGGCTGGATGCGGCCGATTTTCCAACCGAAGTTTCGCCGTTGGTCGACCAGATCAACACTTTGGCGGAGACACGCGAAGCCGACTTGCGCGCTGCACGCGACCGTGCGGCGAACCTTGCGCATGCGCTCAAAACGCCGCTGGCTGCGCTTTCTGCGCTTGCGCGCAAGGCGCGTGCGTCGGGTGACGCTGATCTGGCGGATGGATTTGAAGCGTCGATCCGGGCGGCGTCGGAAACAGTGGAGCGCGAACTCGCGCGGGCGCGGACTGCGGCGAGTGTTGAGCGGGGCCCGTGTGAAGCGGAGCCCGTGTTGTCGCGGCTGGCAGAAGTGTTGCGGCGCACGGAGCGCGGCGCGCGGCTTGAAATTTCAGTCCAGGCGCCGGGCGCAATGCTTCCCGTTCACGCTGACCAGCTGTTCGAAATGGCCGGGCCGCTGATGGAAAACGCAGTAAGATTTGCGCGCGCGCGCGTGATCGTTTCGGCGAAAAACGGCGAGCTGCGTATTGAGGATGATGGGCCGGGCCTTGGCAGTGAAGACCGCGAGCTAGTCGTCCTCAGAGGTCAGCGCGCGGATGAAAGACCGGGCGGGCACGGACTTGGGCTGTCGATTGCGCATGACCTGGCCGAAGCAACTGGAGGACAGCTGCTGCTGGAGACTTCTCCGCTGGGCGGACTGCTGGCGCGTGTGCTTTGGTAATCCTTATGCGAACTGCTTCGCCAGCCACTTGGCGCCGTCTTCGATCGCCTGATCGGCGACGCGGGAAATGCTGACGGCTTCGAGGAAGCTGTGCGTGGCGCCGGGATAGACTATGGCGGAGACGGAGTTGCCGGCGGCGCGCAGACGCTCGCGCAGGTCGAAATTTTCATCGCGCAGGATGTCGCATTCGGCGATGCAAAGGTGCACGGATGGCAGGCCGGAAAGGTCGGCGAGCAGCGGGCGAGCGTAAGGATTTGTGGTGGAAGGCGTCCCGAGATAGCCCGTCCAGAAATCGCGCATTTCGCCAGTGCCGAGCATGTAAGGTTCGCCGTCATATCGATCCCAGGAGGGGCGGCTTTCATAGTCGAGCGCTGCGTAGTTAAGCAGAAGTGCATCCGGCATGCGGGCGCCCTTGTCGCGTCGCCGCAGGGCAGTGGTGAGCGAGAGATTGCCGCCGGCGGAGTCGCCACCTATCGCGATGCGGTGGGCGGAGAGGCCGCGAGAAGCGCCTTCCGCGATCAGCCAGTCGAGGCAGGCGTCGATGTCGTCGAGGGCCGTTGGGAAGCGGTGTTCCGGGGACAAGGAATAGTCGAGTGCGATGACGGCACAACCCGCGCGGTTTGCATACTCGCGCATCAGGCGGTCGTGCGTGTCGATCGAGAAAATCATCCAGCCTCCGCCGTGGAGATAAATCAAGGTGCCGGTTCCTGCGCCGGACTTCGGAATATGAATCCGCATACGGACATTGCGAGGACCTACTGTGAGATTGATGGTTTCAGCCATCTGTGGCCCGCCAGCAGCCCAGGGCGCACGGACCTGTTCGGCGATTTCGCGGCGCCGTTCCATGGAGATCGGCGACGCGCCAGTGAAAGCAGCATAGTCGGCCGATGTACGCTCGATAAAAGCTCTGATCTCGGGATCAATATCGTCGGCCTGGGGCAGGAGGGAGGCGCTCATTGCGGGGGTCTTTTCGGTGTCGATGGGAGGATTAGGCGGCAGGTGCGGCTGCACGCTGCTTCTTTGCAGCGATACGCGGGCCGCGCTTCTTCAGCCAGAGCCAGACGCCTGTGATGCATTGCTCGGCGGTGGCAATGCCAAGGATGAAGACGAAGAATACCGTCAGGCCGCCGCTGATTTCGCCGCTGTGGAGCGGGTAGACGATACGCATCATCACCAGGCCTGCACTGTCTGTATAAGGATTGACCTCGTGAATGTACGCGCCGCTCGCGCCGTCGAAATAATGATAGATCGGCCCGAGGTGCTTGTAGTTCAGGATGCCGTTGTCGCTGTAGGTGACGCCGTAGAGGTTCCAATTTGGATAGTAGAGCATCGTGGCGGGTTGCCACTCGATGCCGTCGGCAGCGGCCTGTTGGACGGCGAGCGCATATGCATCGGCATAGGTCAGTTCCGGCGCCATGCCCGCCGGGAAAGGGGCTTCGAGATGGAATAGCGATTTCTCCAGCGGTGCGATCCAGCTCGCGAAGGGGTCCCAGAATTCGCCGAAATAGTTGAGGGTCACAGACGTGAACGCGAGGATGACGAGGAAGATGTAAAGCCAGAGCGCGCTGGAGCGGTGGAGGTCCAGCATCTGGCGGGCAAAGCTTCGCTTCGGGCTATAGGTCCATGCTGGCCACCAGTTCTGCAGGAACGGGCCTTTCTTCGGGAACGTGAGGTAAAGGCCGATGAAGGCACTGAGGAGCCAGCCGAGTGCAATAAAGCCCATGAAGATGCGGCCTGCCTCTCCGGCAAGGAGGTTGTAGTGAAGTTCGAGGATGAGCGGGACGATCTGGCGGCCGGAGAAACCGGGCGCGGTGCTGCGCGCGCCAACGGCTTCGCCCGTGGACGGATCAAGGAAGACTTCGTCTTCTGATATATCGTCTGTGCCAGGCTTGGGAGCCACTCCGATGACGATGTTTTCGTCCGTTGGCGGATTGAGCGGGAACACAGTGACCTGCACATCAGGGTTTGCGGTTTCGTAGCGCGCAACAGCTTCGATGGCGTCGAGGCGGCTTTCTGCAGCGCCGGAATAGGCGAACAGGTCGCCGTTCACCCAGCGGTCGAGGCTGGCGCGGAAGGTGAGGACCGAGCCGGTGATCGCTGCGATCAGAAGGAACACGGCCGTGATGATTCCAAACCACCGGTGCAGGAACAGCCAGCTGTTCTTGGTTGCAATTCCTGCCATTGCTGTCTCCGCCCTGTATTCTTCCACTGAACGTTAGAATTTCGTCCCGGCAGCCTCCATAACGCACCGGGCCGATCTTTGCCTCTATCGGGTCAAGGCATTCTTCTCCTTCGGGCACCCTCTCAAGTTTGGCCAAAAAGCAGAAGAGACAGACCCGAAGCCGAAATACACTCTTGCCATGTGGTGATAGAATTGAGAATGGTTCGCAAAGTGTGAATCTCAACGATGCAGGGGTGTCAGGACCATGACGCAGGATAAACGTCTCTCAATTCAATCGGTGGCGCTGAAGAGTGCGCTGCTGGGCGCCGCCGCCGGACTGGCGCTGATTTCTCCGGCGGCAATGGCACAGGAGCAGGAAGAGGATGCCGTCAGCATTCAGGAAAAGGTCGTCGTCATCGCGCCGAACTATGTTCCTGAAGACGGTGCCACGGCCAACAAGGCAAACATTCCGCTGATCCAGACGCCTCAATCGGTGTCGGTCATCACGCGTGATCAGATCGACCTTCTGGCCTTTATCGATGCCCAGCAGGCCGTGCGCTATACGGCTGGCGCGTTCGGTGAAAACTACGGCCCGGACCTGCGCTACGACTTTGTCACGGTGCGCGGCTTCACGCCGAAACAATACATCGACGGTCTCGCGGCGCCGGTTTCAACGTCGATCCAGTCGGTTGGTGTCGACCTTTACGCGTTTGAATCGTTTGACGTTCTGAAGGGCCCGGCCTCGGCACTCTATGGTAGTTCGCCGCCCGGTGGTCTCTACAACCAGATCTCGCGTCGCCCCGATAGCGAGTTCGGGGGTGAGATCCAGGCCAAGTATGGCTCGCACGATTACAAGCAGATTGCCGGTACGGTGCATGGCCCGCTGAGCGATGCTGTCAGCTATTCGCTGACGGGCCTCTACCTCGACCGAGAAGCGGAGCGTGATCTGGTTTCGGCCGAGCGGATGCTGATTGCGCCGGCGATTTCGTTCCAGCTGACACCCGACACGGTGCTGACCGGCCTTGCCTATTACCAGAAAGACGAAGTGTTGGGCGACACCAACGGATTCCTGCCGGTCTATGGCACGCTTCTGCCAAACCCGCTCGGCAAGATTGATCCGTCCACGAACCTTGGCGATCCGAACAACCGGTACGAGCGGGATCAATGGTCGATAGGCTATGAACTCGTCCACAATTTCTCGGACACACTCAGCTTCATTTCGAACCTGAAATGGAACGACTATGAAGAAGATACGCCGACCGGCATCTATGGCGGCGGCGGGCTTGTCGATGCGGATTTCAATGGCACGCCGGATGATTACCGCACTGTTCAGCAATACAACTTCTCCTACCGCGAAGCGGTCGAGAGCGTGACGACGGACAACCGGATTGATCTCAAGCTTGATCAGGGCGGCGTCACACACGGCATCATCGCGGGTCTCGACTACCGAAAGGTCGAGAACAAGGCCGATTTCGGCTTCATCTTTGCCAACCAGATCGACCTGTTCAATCCGGTCTATGCGCCGCAAGCGACGCTGGAGCCAGGCTATCCGTTCGGCTTCAATGACCAGACGATGAAGCAGACGGGCCTGTATGTTCAGGACCATATCGGCATCGGCAATTTCTATCTGACCGTCAGTGCTCGGCAGGATTGGGTCAAGGTCGAAAACCACGCCGCCAGTACTGAAACCGAACAGGACAAGTTCACCTGGCGCATTGGTGGCAACTATGTGTTCGACAACGGATTTGCGCCGTACGCGAGCTACGCCACCTCGTTCGAGCCTGTGCTGGGCACGGACTCGGTCACCGGCAACCCGTTCGAGCCAAGCGAAGGCGAGCAGATGGAAGCCGGCATCAAGTGGGATGCCCGCGGCCTGCCGGATGGATACAAGCTGCTGCTGACGGCTGCGGCTTACCAGATCACGCAGTCGAACCTCGTCAGCACCTCCTCATCAATCACGCCGGTGTTCGGCACGCAGGTCGGCGAAGTGGAAGTGAGCGGCCTCGAGTTCGAACTCGTCAGCCGGATCAATGACGCGCTTTCGATCAACGCCTCCTACACCGTGACCGACAGCGAAGTGACCAAGAGCGGCACGCCGCAGGAAGTTGGTGCGGAGTTGCCGGTGACGCCGGAAAACAAGGCATCGCTGTTTGTCGACTACTCGGTGCGCAACGGCATGTTCGCCGGGTTCGGCGTTGGCGCGGGTGTGCGCTACACAAGCGAGAGCCAGGGTGCGCTGCCAGGACCATTCAACCCGGTCGTCTATACTGGTGAGGACTCGACGCTGTTCGATGCCATCATCCGTTATGACATGGCCAACTGGCGACTTGCGCTCAATGCCTCCAACCTGTTCGATGAGCAGTATGTTGCGCGCTGTGCCGGTCCGGCAGGGTGTACATATGGCGCAGGCCGTCAGATCATTGCGACGGTGACTCGCAAGTTCTGAGGCAGAAGATATGACTGACATGGCCAGCCCGGAGCGACGGCGAACTGCCACCCTCCGGGCTGGTCTTTCCTTTTGCGCACTGCTCGCGTTCCTGGCGACCTGCCAGATGTGGTCGGCGCGGCCCGGTGTTGAGACAAAATGGCCGGCGGGCAGCCCGCCGGTGGTTTCGGGCAAGCCACCTGTACCCTATGGCGTGCAGGGGCAGTCGCTGCCGTTGCAGCCTGCGCGTAAGATTGCGTTTGACACTTCCGAAGGTACGGAACTGTCGATCGACGTTTCGCCGGACGGGCGGACAATCATCTTCGACATGTTGGGCGATATTTATGAGCTGCCTCTTGCAGGCGGTACAGCACGGCGCCTGGTGGGCGGCATGTCGCTGGATACGCAGCCGGTTTATTCGCCGGATGGACGCAGCATCCTGTTTCTCAGCGACCGAAGCGGCGCAGAAAACCTGTGGCTGATGGATGCTGACGGAAGCAATGTTCGTCAGATCAGTCCGTATGATGATGATCCCGTGTTCGTGTCTCCGGAATGGGCGCCGGACGGGGAGAGTATTCTGATCTCCCGGTTCTGGGCGGACAGGAATGCCTATGAGCTCTGGCAGTTCCGGCCGGTGCCCGGGGATGTGGGCGAAGTCCTGCGCTCTTCGAAGGGCGCTGAGGGTGCAGACATCAACACACTTGGCGCGCGTATTTCGCCTGAAGGATCGGAGGCCTACTTCGCATCTCTGGAATCCAAATCTCCCGATTTTGATGCGTTGACGCCTTGGCAGATCGTGAAACGCGATCTGAAGACCGGTGCCGAACAATTTGTTCTGCCTGCCGTGACAGATGAAGGGATCGCCGTGCCCCGCATGCGTCCGGCGGTTTCTCCGGACGGGCAGAGTCTCGTGTTCGCGGAGCGACGGGGCGGAAAGACGGCGCTCATGGTGATGGATATTGCCAGCGCAAATTTGCGCCAGCTCGGCGAGACGGATCCTGACTCGGTGCTCGCGGCAATGACGCATGATGCGATCCCGCGATTTGATTTTGCGCCTGACAGTTCGGCAATCTTCGTTAATCGCGGCGGACGTATTGATCGCATCTCTCTGGACACCGGCGATGCGGACGCCATTCCGTTCACAGCGCATGTAGAGCAGGAATTGGGGCCGCTGGTGCGCCATGCAGCTGTATTCGAGGATGGGCCGGTGCGGGCGCGGCTTCTGATGGCGCCGGACGAGTCGCCAGACAGCAGGACACTTGCGTTTTCGGCGCTGGGGCGGGTGATTGTAGCGAAACATGATGGGGCAGAGCTGCGCGCGCTTAGGCAGGACGACGTGCGAGGTTACCAGCCCTCCTGGTCGCCGGACGGTACGTCAATTGCCTATGTCACATGGACGCACGAAGCGGGCGGACAGATATGGCTATCGGCCGCTGATGGCGGCGCGCATCGTCAGCTTACGGAGGAGGATGCTTTCTACACCCATCCTGTGTTCACGCCGGATGGAGGCGCGATTGTTGCCGTTCGCTCTGCTTCTGAAGCGCGGCGGACGACGTATATGGAGTACGGCCAGCTGCGAGATGCTGAGTTGGTGTTGATTGCGCTCGACGGTACTGCGCCGCGTGTGCTGGCATCAGGCCGGATTGGTGGAACACCGCATTTTGCAAGTCTGGCGGACGAGGTGCTGTTCAACTCGCCGGAAGGGATTGAAGCGGTTTCACTGGCAGGCGGTGCGCGGCGGTTTGTGACGCAGGCGGTCGGGCCGAACTGGTATTTTGCGGAAGGCTCGGCAGCGGCAGATGACCTGCGCGTATCGCCGGATGGGAAATGGGCCCTGGCGCAGATTGCGCACCAGTTGCACCTCTATGCTGTTTCGCCTGATGCGGCGGCTGTGACGGACCTGTCGTCGCCCGCTTCCCTGCATGTCCAATTGACCGATGTTGGGGCGGACTATTTTGGATGGAGCGATGATGGCACGGCTCTTTTCTGGACGGCTGGGGCAGATGTCTACCGGCTGGAACTTTCAGGTGTGGATTTCGGCGCGGATCGCGGTGGTCAGCTTGCGGCGAAGACTTCAATCCGAGTTCAAACGCCGAGAGATGCGCCGGGCGGATTGGTGCTGCTGTCAGGCGCGCGTGTTCTGACAATGGCGGACCGCGCTGCGCCGGGAGAATGGCAGGATGCGGACATTCTGATTGACGGCAATCGCATCGCGGCCGTGGCGCCGCGCGGGGCTGTTTCTGTGCCCGCAGGCACACAGACGGTTGATGTCAGCGGTGCATACATCATCCCGGGACTGATTGACGCGCATTATCATGTGGCAGACATCAGGCGCGAAGTTCTGGACACGTCCGCCTGGGGCCTGCGTATCGGGCTCGCGTTTGGTGTCACCACGCTGTTTGATCCGTCTTCACTGACGATCGATATGCTGACCTACCAGGACCTAGTCGAGGCGGGTGAGATCACCGGCTCGCGCCTCTATACAACCGGGCCGGCGATATTCGACTACAATGATTTTCGCACGAAGGAGCAAGTGCGCGCAGTGCTGACGCGCTACCGCGACAGCTACCGGCTTTCCAATATCAAGCAATACCGGGCGGGGAACCGGCGCGTGCGGCAATGGATTGCGGAAGTGGCGAACGAACTCGGCCTGACGCCGACGACGGAAGGGGCGCTGTCCTATAAGTTGGGGATCACGCAGATTCTCGATGGCTATTCCGGGTTGGAGCATGCGCTGCCACCGCCTGTCCTGCATGGGGATGTTACGAAATTGTTTGCGAAAAGCGGAACGTCGTCCGTCCTTACGCTGATGATTTCCCATGGTGGGCTGCGCGCCGACAGAATGTTCATTGACCGATCGAGACCGTTTGAGAACGCAAAGTATGCGCGCTTCGCGCCGGACTGGTATCGCACCAGCCGGTTCACCAACTCTCCCGTTCATCCCTTCTGTCAGTATCACTATCCGCTCTCGGCCTCGAGCGCAGCGCAGATTTTCCGCGAGGGCGGTCTCGTCGGCTTAGGCGCGCATGGTGATACCCCGGGGCTGGGCACGCATTGGGAGTTGCATGCCTATGTCGAAGGAGGCTGGACGCCTGCTGAGGCGCTGTGGGCCGCAACGATGGGCAGTGCGACAACCATTGGCCGTGAAGCCCAGCTCGGTAGTCTGGAGGCCGGTAAACTCGCGGACCTGGTCATTCTCGATGCCGATCCGCTTGCCGATATCCGCAATACGCTTGAAATCCGGTATGTGGTGAAGAATGGCCGGATTTATGAGGATGAAGGCCTGAAGGAAGTAGCCGCTTCGCGCTGAAATACGCATTTTCCCTAGGATAGAATGATCCGAGGGAGGAATATGTTCATGCGAAGCATTCTCGTTGCCGCGACGGCTGTTGCCCTGCTGCCGATGACGGCTGAAGCCAGCGGTACAAGTTTCTTCGCGGATGCGGCCGTCTCTACGGCGCTCATCGATCGCGGTGAACATCTTGCGCTCGATGTTCTGGAGGCGACGATTGGTGCGGAAGCAGATGTGCGCGGAGTAACCGTTTACGGTGCGGTCTACCGCATCCTGCCGTTCGGAAATGCACAAGGCGAATTTGACGATGAGGCGGACTACACGCTCGGTGTTGCCTGGGAGGGCGCGGGGTATTCTGCCGACCTTTCTGCGAACTGGCTGACCTATCCTGGGGCAGGCTCCGAGGCGAGCCTCGAGCTTGCGGCAACAGTTGCACTGGATGCGGCCTTTGCTCCGACGCTGGCGGGCTTCTACGATGCGGACCTGCAGGATTGGGGGCTCGAAGTTTCGGCGGGTCCGGAATGGGAAGTCGGTGACTG
>ERZ761609.3375-NODE-3375-length-10570-cov-8.774988_pt1 | contig 10570 bp, 4 predicted proteins | sample MGYA00511163_ERZ761609 | MGnify/ENA primary metagenome ERZ761609 (study PRJEB28899, sample SAMN02445070) | bioreactor sludge metagenome | biome: EBPR sludge | place: Australia: Brisbane, Thorneside Wastewater Treatment Plant | collected 2011-12-16 ... | reverse complement strand
TCGATATATTTTGATCGTACCCGGAATTTGGGGCTTTCAAGTGATTCCGTGCAACTCTACGGGGATGTTGCAGTATTTGATCGGGGTACATTCTCCACCCAATTTGGGGTAACGCTGCCCGTTGTGGATAATAGGGATACTGAGAGCTCGTTGCTTGGGTTAGTGCGGGACGGAAGTTTGAATCGGGAAGTTTCGTACATAGGCCGCGGAATTTTTGAGACGAATGATAAGCGGCTTCGTTTAGGTATCAGTGGAATATGGTTGAATACATCGTATGATCCGAAAAATCCGATCTCTTCGCTAAATCCGTTAGAGCTGGGTCCTGGTGGATTAGAATTTACCCCCGTGTTTTTTTCTGCACAATATAATGCGGAGCGTTGGACATTGACATCTGAATATGCCATACGGCCTTTCCAGTATAATCACAATTTCCAAAACCCAAACCTCAATGGATTGCATGTCGTTGGTGAGAGCTATTACTTCCAGGGGGAATATCGCTTTACTCCAAAATGGGAAGGAATTTTGCGGTATGATGCGCTATTTACCGATCGTTCAGATCGGAATGGAAGCGACTGGGTTGCTGAGAATCCTGCAAGGCGGCATGGTCTGGAGCATTCCCGCTTTGCCAAAGATATCACTGTGGGCTTACGCTGGAATGTTACACCGGCGTTCATGCTGCGGGCTGAATATCATTATGTGAACGGAACGGCATGGTTATCAGGTTTGGATAATCCAATTGATCTAAGAACGGGGCGACCATTTGATACTGATCAACACTGGCATCTTTTCGCAATTCAGGCTTCTTATCGTTTCTAGGCAGGTATTCTAATGGAGACTAGTTCCGGAGTTAAATTGGAAAAAGCGCCCATTATTTCAAGCTACAAGGGTCGCCGGTTCCGCAGCCTGAGATGGAAAATCTCATTAAGCAGCAGTTTGATATTGCTGGCCGTTGTAATGCTGTTTTGTTTTGTTAGCTATCTGGGTTTAATGGCTAATTTTGACAATCAACGGGAGAGTGATTACCGGCGTTATTCCAGAGAAGTCAACAGCCTGATCCAGAACACTTCGCAGAATTTATATCAGCTGGCTGAAATGATTCCGTTCCTGGACGGCATGAAAAAGGCCTTGCTGATGAACGATGATGAAGCTATCAGCAATGTTTTTGATTCGCATTGGGCTCTGTTGCAATTTCATAATAGTGTTGAATTTATTCATTTCTATAATCCGTCGAATCAATTGAGTGCCAGTTGGGATAGTTTGGCTACCAATATAGATGACAGTATTTTATTGTCAAATTGGGTGTACCAGGTTAATCAGTCCGAACGGCCGATTAATCCGCTGCTTTGCCGGGAAAGTTGCATTCAATACATTGTCGCGCCTCTGCTGGTAGAAGGAAAGAAAGTGGGTGTCGTGGTTATGGGAATTTCCCTGGCGGACGTGTTTCTGGCTTTTAAGCGACTTTCCGGCGCCGATATGGGCTTGTTGATCAAAGAGCAAGATAACCTGAAGCAGGGCGATTCTGATTTCTGGCATTGGGATATTTATATTTCAGCATTAACCAGCAAAGAAAGAAATCTTGAGATTCTCAATAAGGCGGCCCAGAACTATACGGATATGTCTGCGTTGAGCGATGGAATTCAAGTTCGCTGGAATGATCAGTATTTTCAATTAAAGGTATTTCCGCTTAATTCATATGAGCCGGATAAGGCCTATCTGGTCATCATCACGGATGTTACGGCCGCAGTGAATAATATTTATGATTCTATCTGGAAAATTGCATTAATCGGTTTGCTGGGGTTAATCTGCTCTGAAATTTTGTTGTTTCTTATTTTTACCAGGTTACTGGCAAAGCTCAAAGATGTGGCGTTCATGCTTCCACTGCTTGCCGACGGACAGTTTGAGAAATTCCGCTTGTCTCTGGTTTCTACAGGCCGTGTGCAACGTTTTAGAGATGAGGTCGATACACTTTCGGAAGCGGCCGTGTCTTTGTCGGTACAGCTGGAAAAGCTGGAGCGGGAGGTATCAAGTCGAACTGAAATGCTGATTGAGCAAAAGAATGAGCTCAGCAAAGAAAGAGATTTTGTGAAGAATTTGCTGGATACGGCGCAGGCAATTGTGTTAACTCAGGATTCCAACGGCGAAATTATGTCATTAAACGCCTATGGAGAGATGCTGACCCGTTATTCGGAAAGTGAGCTGTATGGCAAATCTTTTCTGGATATCTTGATCCCGGATTATGAATCATATGATCTGCTTTTTCACATTAAAGAAATTCATACCGGACAAAGGATGCAATTGCGTCATGAGGCTATAACGCATTGTAAGGATGGAACAACGCGCCATGTCGCTTGGCTGCACTCGCATTTATCCTGGAAATCTCCCGATGAGCCATCAATTTTATCAGTCGGTCTGGATGTTACCGAGTACAAGCGGGTTGAAGGGCATTTGGCCTGGCTGGCTGATCATGATCCGTTGACTAATTTGTTTAACCGGCGCCGTTTTAGTGAAGAACTGGAGCAGGTGCTTAGCCGCGCGGAGCGGTATAACCACCCGGGTGCTTTGTTATTCTTTGATTTGGATCGCTTTAAGTACATCAACGATACCAGTGGACACCAGGCTGGCGATACATTGCTTAAAATGGTTTCGAGCATGCTGGCGCAAAACATTAGGGTGGATGATATTACAGGCCGTCTCGGAGGGGATGAGTTTGCGATCATTCTGCCGGAAATCAATGCCAACGGGGCCATAGGCGTGGCCAAGAAAGTGTTGGATCAACTGAGTTTGGCGCAATTGACGATCAATAATCGTACCCACAAAATTTCAGCCAGTATCGGGATTGCCTTATTTCCCGAACATGGCGCCAACATTCATGATTTGCTGGCAGCCGCTGATCTCGCCATGTATCAGGCAAAAGCAATGGGGCGGAATGCCTGGTATTTGTTCTCGGATAAGGACCGCAGCCGCGAACGTATTCATACGTTGGTATATTGGAAGGAAAAAATCGAGTATTCGCATTTACATGATAATTTCATGTTGTATTTGCAGCCGATTATGCATGTTAAATCGAAAAAAATTTCACATTATGAAGTATTGTTGCGTATGCAGGATATCGATGGCACGGTGTTATCACCGGCAGATTTTATCCCCGCTGCAGAGCATACCGGGTTAATTCATGCGATTGATCATATGGTGCTGCGCAAGGCGATAGCGCAAGTAGCCAAAATTTACCAGGCCGGATTTCAAGTTAATTTCTCGATCAATTTATCTGCGCATGCTTTCAATGATCCGGAATTATTGCCAATTCTCAAGGCAGAATTGGCGTTGCATCAAATGGAACCGGCATGCGTGATGTTTGAAATTACGGAAACTGCGGCATTGGAAGACTTGCCCGGAGCACGCGGATTAATGGTGGAGATTAAGGAATTGGGGTGTGGTTTTGTGTTGGATGACTTTGGTGTTGGTTTTTCGTCATTTTATTATTTGCGGGAATTGCCGGTGGATGCTGTAAAAATCGATGGTTCGTTTATACGTAACTTATCCGAAAACAGTGATGATCTTATTCTGGTGAATGCACTCTGTAGTGTCGCGAGGGGGTTTGGCAAAAAAATTACAGCGGAATTTGTCGAGAGTGCGGAAATACTCTCATTAATAGAAAAAATGGATATCGATTATGCTCAAGGCTATTACATAGGAGAGCCGGCGCCTGCAAGTCAGTTTCTGATGAAATAAACGGTGGTTCAGTGGCGCGCGGCGTATGGGTAGCCATATCATAGTTTGTTCGATAAGCGGCCATTTAGAATAATGGCGGAGCAATGGAGCAATGGAGCAATGGAGCAATGGAGCAATGGAGCAAGTTCAGCATGAAGTTTCGTCATAGCGGAGTTTTTCTAATTTTGCTGACCGGACTGGCGATTTTATTTGTTCAGCCGGTATTTGCGGAAAAAGCCAATGGAATTTTCTCCGCACAGCAGTCTTGTCCAGCCTTTGTATCAAAAAATAAATCAACCAATCCGGATCATGCGCAAATTCTGGCGGGTAACCGGTACGCCATTATCGAGGCTGGCAAACCAAACCCTCCTGCTTGGTACCGGATTATTTTGCCAGGGGTTAATCCGGAAGCGCGTTGGATAAGTGCGGCCTGCGGTCAGGCGCAGATAACAGCCGGAGGCATGGGGGATCATGAGAGTGGCGAAAGTGATAATAACTGTAATACTCCGGGCCAAGCGGATAGTTATGTACTGGCGCTATCATGGCAGCCTGCTTTCTGTGAGACCAAACCGGACAAGCCGGAATGTGAAATAACTGATCCGAATGCGTATCACGCCAAGCATTTTGCATTGCATGGTTTGTGGCCGAACAAAAAAAACTGCAATAAGAATTATGCATTCTGCGGTGCTGTAAAAAAGAAGAAAGATGAATTTTGCGATTATCCGGAAATTCAATTGGATTCCGCTTCTCAAGCATCGTTGGCGGAAGTGATGCCCAGCGTGATAGCCGGCTCTTGCCTTGAGCGGCATGAGTGGCACAAACATGGCAGTTGTCAGGAAAGCTGGCCGGTAAGTGAATTTTTTGATCTGTCTGCTGATTTGGCGCGCCAGTTTAATGATTCCGGTATGGCTTATTTTATGAATCGCAGAATTAATCAGCAGGTGCGTACGGAAGATTTTCTTAATCGCCTGGAGGCGGTATTGGGTTCCGCTGCCAGAGATCGAATTAAACTGAATTGCAACCAGCAAGGAATGATGGTGGAGATTCAGTTGAGCTTGTCTGGTGATTTAATTGCGGGTGCTGATCTTGAAAAATTGATCATGAATGCGCCAGTGCAAGAAAAATCCAATTGCGGAGAAACGTTCCGGGTTGACCGCATTGGACAGTAATCCTGTCTGAGGAAATACAAAGATTATCCGCTTCCGGTTTTATTTCGGTCCCGGTATTTGAAGAAAATCATATTCGATTGATCAAGCGATTTGGAATTATTCATAAGATCAAGTATCAATGGAACACTGAAAATTCCGTAATCATAAATTCACGAGGGGAGTCTACTACAGGTTTCTAGCATCATAAGAATCAAATGGCTGTGAGTAATTGGGTGACACTTGATGTTTGCTGTTGATAATCAATTTGAGATCATTAGGATTATGTTATTGCTGATATTTGTATCGCTAAAGTTTTTGTCTGGTAATCGCAGGGGGCGATTATATGAATCAATTTGCTAATGCTAGTCCATCCGTAATCGCACGGGAGACATTAAAGCAGCTTGCCATACTCAAAATACAACCTACTCCTGAAAGTTATTTTAAGCTGTACAACCAGATCGCAGGTAATCCGGATAGCCAGGTTTCTACTGCTACTGCAAAATTACTGATAGAGATGGTAAAAGAATTTCCTCGTCATACACCACCTTTGCTCAACTGCGCCAACAGGTTAGAGCAGGCTGTCAAAGATAGCAGTTGGTCCGATTTTAAATCCGTATTGATAAAATTTGTTGCGACCGTAACGGCTTCTTCTAATAAGGCTGCTCCACCGGTTGAAACTGCAAAATCTATACCTGGAACACTCTGGGTAAAGATCATTAACGGCTTATTCGATGATCTAGCTGATGCGGAAAATTTTTCTAAGAACGTCAATAAAAGAAAAAAATTAAAATATGTACTGGATGAATTTTCTGATGATCCTGAACTTGCTTGCAGTGAATTAATGGCATTGATTCAGTCATGGAAAGTTCCGGATTTTACCTCGCAAGAATCTGAAGAGAGTATAGAAAATGTATCGATGCCGGTATCGGATACGAACTCTTTTGAGCAACGATCTGGACCCAAAGAGGATATTCTGGCGCAAGAATATCAAATCAGCGGCTATACGGATCAATTGCTGGAATTGCTGGCACAGATTCTGGAACAAATAATTGCTAATCGGATTGAAGATAAAATTCTGGCAGGCGAAGCCAGGTCTCTGGGTGCACAGGTTAAAAAAATTCAAAGTAAGCTGGGAATGGAACAATTCATGGCCAGTTTTCAGAGATTCTGTGTCAAGTTGGAATTGGGTAATGAAGACAAATCGAACATACAGCAAGGTCTGCTTAAATTATTGAGCATGCTGATGGATAGCACAAGCGAATTGTTGTCCAAAGATCAGTGGATTAAATTACAGGTTTCCAAGTTAAAGAAAACGATGTCCAAGCCACTGGATATGCAGATAATAGCGCAAGCTGAATTTTCGCTTGAGAAAATAATACAAAGGCAGACCAAAGTAAAACAAAGCCTGAATAAAGCCAGGGAAACCATGCGGCAAATGATAACTTCCTTCATTTCCAATCTTGAAGAGCTTTCGGATGCTGCAGGCGGATATCATGAGAAATTAGAATACTATTCCGAGAAAATCAATCAAATTAATAGTATTAATGATATCAATCAATTGTTTGAAGATATAATGCAAGAGACTCAAAAAATGCAAAATAATGTGCTGAAATATCGCGATGATTTGGTATTTGCGCGTGCAGAGATTAGTGAAGCACAAAATCAAATCAATCAGCTTGAAACGAAGCTGCAGGAAATGAGTGAACAAGTGCAAGAAGATCATCTTACGGGTGCACTGAATCGACGGGGATTTGATAAGGCATTCGAACGTGAGATTACACAATTGGCTCGCAGCAAGGGAATGCTTTGCTTTGCTTTATTGGATATTGATAATTTTAAGCAGTTAAACGATACGCATGGACACCAGGTGGGTGATGATGCATTGAAATACTTGGTTGAGGCCGTCAAAGAAACCGTGCGCCGGGATGACGTGATATCACGCTATGGTGGCGAGGAATTTGCAATTTTACTGCCTAATTCCGGGTTAAAAGCGGCGATATCGACCGTTGCGAGGATACGGCGTTATCTAACCAAGAAGTTCTTCTTGCATGGAAACAATCGATTGTTGATTACATTCAGCGCTGGCGTGGCTCAATATCAGCCGGGGGAATCTCAGGAAAGTTTGTTTAAGCGTACTGATGAAGCGTTATATTCTGCTAAAAGAAACGGTAAGAATCAGATTGTTGCAGCTGAAGAGGCTGCATCTGGTGAAATTTGTAACAGTCAGAATTTAAATCCGGTTACACCATTTGATTCAATGTAGTGACGCAATCGCCAGGATCCAACATCAGTTCGAATATTACATGCTGTGCTGGCGTGATATGTTATTTTGTTCGTTTCTTTGTTCTTATCGTTTAGTATCTGGATTGCTGTAACTGAGAAAATTGCCCGGGTTATTCGCCAATGAAAGACGAGGTTTATTAATGTCTTATAGGGTGTCATGTAAAGGGTTTGAAGGGTCTGTGCTTTGGTAAATCCATTTGTTCAGTAACAGCCGGGCGGCACCGATAACTTCCGATGCAATCATTCCCAGCGGTCCATGATTTTTCTGCAGCAGGCGGTCTGCCGCAGTACCATGCAAGTAAACAGCAAGCAATAGTGCCTGGCCGGGATTCAAACCTTGTGCGATCAGTGCGCCAATAATTCCGGCTAATACATCGCCGGTGCCGGCAGTACTCAGTCCAGGATTACCGCTGGTGTTCAGATAACGTTTTCCATCCGGGAAACAACAAATGCTGCCAGTGCCTTTAAGCACGACATAACAATTAAAGTGACGTGATATCTGATATGCAGCATTCATTCGATCGTTTTGCACAGCAACGGTATCGGTATTCAAGAGGCGCGCAGCCTCGGCGGGGTGTGGGGTCAAAATAGCCGGTACATTGCGCTGGCTGAGATTTCTGGCTAGATCAGGATGCCGAGCAATCAGGTTGAGCGCATCAGCATCCAGCACCAGCGTGAATTCACTATTCAAAGCAGTTTCCAGCCACAACGATGCTGGCGCGGATTGTCCCAGGCCGGGGCCGACTACCAAGCAATTCAATGGACTTAATGTGAGCAATTCAGATGGGGCGCGTAGCATCAATTCCGGCTGCGAGAAATCGACCGGTGGTGCGTTCTCTGCCAGTAAGCCGAGATACACGCGCCCTGCGCCCAGGTGCAAAGCGGATCGGCCTGCCATCAGCGCAGCGCCAATCATACCGGTGGAGCCGCCGAGAATCGCCACGTTGCCGAATGAACCTTTATGACTGTTGACAGGGCGGGGTGGTGGCAGAAGTGAATGCACAAGCTTCTGATTCAAAATCCAGATGTGCGGCTGGAGTGGTGAGGACGACAAGATATCCAGGTCACGCAAAATAATCGTGCCGCAGCATTCCGGCCCGAAGTTCGTGAACAGGCCCGGTTTGAGTCCAATAAATGTTATGGTGAGGGTGGCGCGGATTGCCGTACCGTAAATACAGCCATCATCGCTGCCGAGCCCGGATGGAACATCCAGAGATACAATGGGAATATTCATTCGATTGACGGCATCCACCCATTCTCGATATTTACCTTCTATGAGCCGGCTTTGAGACAGATTCAGACCAATGCCGAATATGCCATCAATGACCGTGTCCCAATTTCGATCGCCGTCAGGTATGTCAGCAAGAATTTCGCCGCCGGTATCGAGCCAGGCTTGCATTGCCAGTTTGGCATCCGGTGGAACGCGATTACGATCACCGTGGAAAACCACGGTAACGGCATTTCCCCATTCCTTCAAGTAACGTGCTGTAACGAAGGCGTCGCCGCCGTTATTGCCCGGGCCGGCAAGCACCAATACGTGAGGATTGGGTTCTTTGTGCAATTGATCACGGATGACTTGTGCGGCGGCTAAGCCCGCTTTTTCCATTAACCGGGGAGGTTCGGGCAGCAGGGTGGTCAGATGTTCTATTGCGCGAATTTCTGCAGTAAGCAAAACCGGATCAGCAGTCATCATATTTCTCATACTCATGGGATGATCAGCGATAAGTACATCTTCTCGTGTAAAATTGCAATCTTTATATAATAATTCTATTTCCTCCGATGCTCCAATTTTGTGGTGGACGTGCGCTTTCTCCGTTTCGTCTAGAGAAGTTATTCAAAGAGATTAGAATCTTTAATCTGTCAGTAACAGCGATTCATGCGGAATATTGGCATTTTTGTTCCGTGACGCGTGATTTGCGAGGTAATGAACTGGATGCGTTAAGAAAAATACTTAACCATGATCAGATACAGGAAAGTGAGCGTCATTCAGGGGAGTTTTTTTTAGTCTTGCCGCGTCCGGGGACAATTTCCCCATGGTCAACAAAAGCCACGGATATTGCTCATCATTGCGGCTTAGCCGCCGTAGAACGCATTGAGCGAGGGGTTGCGTATTATATTCAATGCGATGTACAGCTTGCGATGGATGACAAGAATCGCCTCGCGCTCGCGTTGCATGACCGCATGACAGAAGCCGTTTTTGCTGCGTTTGATGATGCTGCCAAACTATTTCAGCATTTCCCTCCGCAACCGCTCAACACGATTGATGTGATGCACGGTGGCATCGAGGCTTTGTTACAAGCGAATCGGAACATGGGATTGGCTTTATCACCCGATGAAATTGATTATTTGTTGCATCATTTCAAGAGCGTGCAGCGTAATCCGACTGACGTCGAATTGATGATGTTCGCGCAGGCTAATTCCGAGCATTGCCGTCACAAAATATTCAACGCTGACTGGATTGTTGATGACAAGCCGCAAGATAAATCGTTGTTTGCCATGATACGTAATACGCATCAAATGCATCCGCAGGGTACTCTGGTGGCGTACGCCGACAATGCCAGCGTGATAGAGGGTGCGAAAATCAACCGTTTTTATCCAGGTCATCAGCAAACCTATGGTTACGCCGAAGAAGAAACGCATGTATTGATGAAGGTTGAAACGCACAACCATCCGACTGCGATTTCACCGTTTCCAGGGGCTGCAACCGGAGTTGGTGGTGAAATTCGCGATGAAGGCGCTACAGGGCGGGGCGCTAAACCAAAGGCGGGATTATGCGGTTTCTCGGTATCCAATCTGAATATTGATGGGTTTGTGCAACCGTGGGAGTACGATGGAAGCGATAATCGAGCAACCTATGGCAAGCCCGGACGCATTGCATCGGCGCTACAGATTATGCTGGAAGGTCCGATTGGCGGAGCGGCATTCAACAATGAATTCGGGCGTCCCAATTTGGCGGGTTATTTCCGTACTTTTGAAGAGCGCCTGGGCGGAGAGATGCGTGGTTATCACAAGCCAATCATGCTGGCGGGCGGTATCGGGCAGATTTCAGAGGGACACGTACGTAAGGAAAAATTCCCCGCGGGCACTCTGCTGATTCAGCTGGGCGGGCCGGGTATGTTGATTGGTTTGGGTGGCGGTGCGGCTTCCAGCATGGATACCGGCAGCAATGCCGAGGCATTGGATTTTGATTCGGTGCAGCGCGGTAATCCGGAAATGCAGCGACGCGCACAGGAAGTGATAGACCGGTGCTGGCAACTACAGCGAAGTGGCGTTGAGAATCCAATTTTATTCATCCATGATGTGGGGGCGGGAGGTTTGTCCAATGCATTTCCGGAATTGGTGCATGACTCCGGCTGCGGTGGACGTTTCAATTTGCGTGCTGTTCCTTCCGAAGAAACCAGTCTGTCACCGATGCAGATTTGGAGTAACGA
>ERZ761609.3374-NODE-3374-length-10571-cov-7.421263_pt1 | contig 10571 bp, 12 predicted proteins | sample MGYA00511163_ERZ761609 | MGnify/ENA primary metagenome ERZ761609 (study PRJEB28899, sample SAMN02445070) | bioreactor sludge metagenome | biome: EBPR sludge | place: Australia: Brisbane, Thorneside Wastewater Treatment Plant | collected 2011-12-16 ... | reverse complement strand
TCGGCCAAGGCCTCTTCGGCGCGGTCGAAATCTCCCAGCCGCGCCATCAAGGCGGCCAGCAGCCGCCCGCGATCCTCGGCCATCACGCGGGCGAGAGCCCGGCTGGTCGCAAGGGCGCGGGCGGCCTGTGTCATCTCAGTTTCCGGCCGGGTCGTAATCCATGACAGGACGAATCTCGATTGTGCCCGTGCGGGCAATCGGGATCGCAGCCGCAAAGGTCCGAGCATCCTCCAGACTGGCCGCTTCGATCAGGTAATAGCCACCCAGATGCTCGCGCGTCTCGGCAAAGGGGCCATCCATGATCTCTACCTTTCCATTGGGCGCTTTGAGGCAAGAGGCGGTCTCCACGCCCTGAAGCCCCTCACCTGACAGAACCGTCGCCACATGGGCCATGCGCGTATCGAGCGTCATGAACTCCTCCATCCATGGGTCAAATTCGGGGCTGCCCGGCATGGGATCATCAGCAGGATCACCGTAAAGCAGAACCATGTATTTCATCATCTTCTCCATTGGTTAATCAAAATGCAGGTCGGCTCACAACAGGAACGAACGTCTCAGCGCCGCGACCAGGATCATGGCAGGTGCGGTCATGGTGCAAATCCTGCCTCGCGTTTGTCGATGCCCTCAGGACGCTTCGCCTCCCCGGATTTCGACAGAGGGCCCGAAAAGACGGCAGCCGGGGCGAAAAATCTGCCGCCACAGGCGCATCATTTCCGCTTGCCCCATTTCCGCTTGCCCCGGACACCCTGACAGGCGCGCAAGCCCTCACTTTCCGGCCGGGTTGTAATCCATCAACGGGCGCAGCTCGATCGTGCCGAAGGCTGCCGAAGGGATCATTGCGGCATATTTCAACGCCGTCTCCAGATCGGGCACATCCATGATGTAATAGCCTCCCAGATGCTCCTTCGTTTCGGCAAAGGGGCCATCCATGGTTTCCACCTTGCCGCCCCGCAACCGGAGCGAGGTGGCCGTTTCCACCCCTTGCAGCCCTTCCCCGGCGATCAGATGACCCGCGGCCTTGAGCGCATCATTCACGTCGAAATAGCCCTTCATCATCGCATCGAATTCAGGCGTCCCCCAGGCAGGTTCCAGCGCGGGGTCGGTATAGATCAGCGCCATATATTGCATCTTCGGCCTCCGTTATGTTTGCAAAGTTTCCGGTTTGCGATTTGCAGTTTCAAAACAGGCGCAGAGCCAGACAGACGATCAGCGTCACCATGGCCAGAATATTGGTGCTGTTGCCCACGATCCGCAGCGCATGGGTCGGGCGATGTGCCTTCAGCCCGAAAGGATGGGCCAGCCGCCCCAGAACCAGCAACGCCCCTGACGCATGCAGGTAGAGGCCATCCGTCCCCAAGGATTCCGCCAGAATCATCAGGATCAGAACCATGGGCACCCATTCCACAAAATTGCCGTGCTGGCGGATGCGTTCATGCAGGGTCACATTCCCATTGTCACCGATAGAGACAGCCAGGCCAGCGCGCATCTGGGTCACGCGGAACCAAAGCACCAGATAGATCAAGGCCAGCGGCAGGGCATGAAGCGCAGTAATTGTCAGAGCGGTCATGTTGCACATCCAGTTTTGCGTTTGTCGATGTCCCAAGGACGCTTCACCTTCCCAGATTTCGACAGAGGCTCCGGAAAAAACTGCGACCGTGGCGAAAAAAGTTTGCTGCCGCCCCCCATGCGCACCTTTTCCGCTTGGCCCGGATACCCTAAGAGGCGCACAAGCCCGCAGATTTCGGCCTTTCACAGATGAGGGATGCCATGACCGACCCCGCAATCACGCCCGAGCTGATCGCTTCGCATGGCCTCAAACCCGATGAATACCAGCGTATCCTTGACATCATCGGGCGCGAGCCGACCTTCACGGAGTTGGGCATCTTCTCGGCGATGTGGAACGAGCATTGCTCTTACAAATCCTCGAAGAAATGGCTGCGCACCCTGCCGACCACCGGCCCGCAGGTGATTTGCGGCCCCGGCGAGAATGCCGGTGTGGTCGATATCGGCGACGGGCAAGCCGTCATCTTCAAGATGGAAAGCCATAACCACCCCTCTTACATCGAGCCACATCAGGGCGCGGCCACCGGTGTCGGCGGCATCCTGCGCGATGTGTTCACCATGGGTGCCCGCCCGATTGCCGCGATGAATGCGTTGTCTTTCGGCCTGCCCTCGCATCCGAAAACCAGCCACCTGGTGAAAGGCGTCGTTGAGGGCATTGGCAGCTATGGCAACGCCTTCGGCGTGCCGACTGTGGGCGGTGAAGTGCGCTTCCACCGCAGCTATAACGGCAATTGCCTTGTGAATGCCTTTGCGGCTGGTATCGCCGATACCGACAAGATTTTTTACTCGGTCGCTTCGGGCGTGGGGATGCCGGTCGTCTATCTGGGTGCCAAGACGGGCCGCGATGGCGTCGGCGGGGCCACCATGGCTTCGGCCGAATTCGATGACACGATCGAGGAAAAGCGCCCCACCGTGCAGGTTGGTGACCCCTTCACCGAAAAGCGCCTGCTGGAGGCCAGCCTGGAGCTGATGGGCTCGGGCGCGGTGATCTCGATTCAAGATATGGGGGCCGCCGGCCTCACCTGCTCGGCGGTCGAGATGGGCGACAAGGGCGGGCTTGGCATCAAGCTGAACCTCGACGCCGTGCCGCAGCGCGAGGCGGCGATGACCGCCTATGAGATGATGCTGTCGGAAAGCCAGGAGCGCATGCTCATGGTGCTGAAGCCCGAAAAAGAGGCTGAGGCGCGGGCGATCTTTGAAAAATGGGATCTGGATTTTGCCATCGTGGGCGAAACCATCCCCGAGGACCGCTTCCTCATCCTGCTGGGCAATGAGGTGAAAGCCGATCTGCCGCTGTCGAAACTGTCGTCGAACGCGCCGGAATATGACCGGCCCTGGGTGGAAACTCCGGCTGCCGCGCCTTTGGGCGAGGTGCCCGCGATTGGCGCGATTGACGCGCTGAAAGCGCTGATTTCCAGCCCGTCTTATGCCCACAAGGCCTGGGTCTGGGAGCAATATGACAGCCAGGTGGGCGCTGATACCGTGATCCGCCCCGGCATGGCGGCGGGCGTGGTGCGGGTGCATGGCACCGGCAAGGCGCTGGCCTTCACCAGCGATGTGACACCGCGTTATGTGAAGGCCAACCCGTTCGAGGGCGGCAAGCAGGCCGTGGCCGAGGCCTATCGCAACCTCACCGCCGTGGGGGCCCTGCCCCTTGCCACCACCGACAACCTGAACTTCGGCAACCCGGAAAAGCCTGAAATCATGGGGCAATTCGTGGGTGCGATCAAAGGTATCGGCGCAGCCGTGGCGGCACTGGATATGCCGATCGTCTCGGGCAACGTCTCGCTCTATAACGAGACCGACGGTTCGGCCATTCTGCCCACACCGACCATCGGCGCGGTGGGCATCCTCTCCAGCCTCGACGATCTGATCGCGGGCCAGCCCGCCGAGGGCGATATTGCCCTGCTGATCGGCGAGACATTCGGCCATCTGGGCCAATCGGCGCTGCTGGCCGAGGCCTTTGGCATTGAGGCCGGCGATGCGCCGGTCGTCGATCTGGTCGCCGAGAAGCGCAACGGCGATTTCCTGCGCAGCATCCGCAAATCGGTGCGGGCCTGCACCGATCTGGGCGATGGCGGTCTGGCGCTGGCGGCCTTCGAGATGGCCGAGGGCGCGGGCCTTGGCCTGAGCCTTGACGCGGGCGACATTCCGACGCTGTTCGGCGAAGATCAGGCGCGCTATCTGCTCGCCGTTTCGGAAGACGGTGCCAAGGCCATCGAAGCCGCCGCCCTGACGACTGGCGTGCCGGTTCTGCGCGTGGGCCGCTTCGGTGGCAGCACGGTGACGCTGGGTGCAGACAGCACCCCCTTGGCCGCCCTTTCAGCGCTCTATCGCGGGGCCTTTGCTGCGGCGATTGGCGAATGATCGTTCCGGCATGCCCGGAGCATGTCAGCTTCGTGCATGCCCTTTGGACGGCTGACTGCAACAGCGCCTATCTCGACCCGCCCGATCCGGGCGAGATCGAGGCCCTTCAGGCGGAAGGCAACCTGCTCCTCTGGATGGAGCAGAACACCCCTTCGGGCTTTGCCGTTCTGACAGAATGGCTTCCTGACGTGTGGGGCTTGCGCGAATTTGCGGTGCAACGTCCCGGACAAGGTACCGGACAAGGCCGCTCCTTCCTGGAGGCGCTCCTGATCGAGGTTTTCGATCACAGGCACGGGCACCGGCTTGGCCTCGACTGCACGGCAGACAATACCCGCGCCATCCGCTTTTTCCAGAAGGCCGGTTTCGTGCAAGAGGGTGTCTGGCGCGAATGTTGGAAACGCAGCGATGGCCATTGGGTCGATTGTATTTTCTACGCATTGCTCGCCCGCGAATGGCGTGAGGAACGGGCCAAGCCCTCAGGCCGCGCATGACCTGCCTTGCAGGGGCCTCACCCTCATCCTAGATTGATCCGGAAGGACAGGAGACGACCATGGCCATGGAAGGCAAGGATATCGAGGCGCTGATCCGGGAAAGTTTCCCGGAGGCGAAGATCACGATCACCGATCTCGCAGGGGATGGCAATCACTGGGCGGCCGAGGTGATCGACGCCAGCTTCAAGGGCATGAACCGGGTGCAGCAACAGCGCGCGGTCTATGCCAGCCTGAAGGGCAAGATGGATGGGGCCAATGGCGAATTGCACGCGCTGGCCCTGACCACCAAGGCCCCAGAATAAGCTGCAATGGATGCGTTATCGGCATGTTTGCGCCTGATTGACGCAGGTTTGCGGCTGTTGTCGGCGCTGGACATTTGCCACAACTTGGCGCTTTTCATGAAATATGGCAGCGGGATGTGGACACGGCAGCGCCGGGTCGACCGCTGGAGAGCGAAAAAGGAACAACGGGTATGAGCGCGCAGGACCAGATCCGCGAGACGATCAGCAAGAATGACGTGGTGCTGTTCATGAAGGGCACCAAGATGATGCCGCAATGTGGCTTCTCCAGCCGCGTGGCCGGCATCCTCAATTACATGGGCGTCGAATTTGCCGATGTGAACGTGCTGGCCGATGCCGAGATTCGCCAAGGGATCAAGGATTTTTCCGATTGGCCGACCATCCCGCAGCTTTATGTGAAGGGTGAGTTCATCGGCGGCTGCGACATCGTGACCGAGATGACCATCTCGGGCGAGTTGGACACGCTGTTCGAAACCAATGGTGTGGCCTTCAACAAGGAAGCCGCAGACAAGATCCGTGAAGCGAACGCCTGAAATTTGCAAACCACCTGATTTGCAAATGCAAAGCCCGCCGAAAGGCGGGCTTTTTCATGCGCGCACTGGGCTCAGGCTTCCACCCTGGCAGCCAGAGCCTCTGCGCGCTCCGCGATCTCCGCCAAGGTCTGGCTCACCTGCGGCGGCACCACCGGCACCTCGATGCGCACCGGCTCGGGCGTCGCCTGGGCCTCCAGACTGGCCAGCCGGGCTTTCAGGTTGCGCATCTCATCTTCCAGCGCGGCGGTCTTGTCGGCCAGCATCAGACCCGCCATCAACAGCATGCGCGCTTCGGGCAGGCGGCCCATCTGTTGCACCAGCGGTGCCGCTTCGGCATCCAGCATGGCGGCGGCCGAACGCAGGAAATGCTCCTCGCCGGCCTGACAGGCGACAGGAAACTCACGCCCGCCAATGGTGATCACAACCTCAGGCATCCGCCTTCTCCTCTCCGGTCAGAGCGGCAAGCTCGGCGATGATCTCTTCCAGCTCCACCGTTTCCGAGGAGCGCGCCGCGCGCAGCCCCTCCAGCTCGGCCAGCATGGCCTTGTTGATCATGGCCGCATCGACACAGGCCCCATCCGCCCCTTCGCGCAGCACCCGGAGCGCCTCGCGCAACTGGATCATGCTTTTGCGCAAGCGATGCAGTTCCAGACCCTGAACATCCAGTTGCTTGGTCAATTGATCAATCCGCGCCTGCAACCCCGCCTCATTGCGGCTTTCGCGCCCCTTGAGGGCGCGGATGCGTTCCATCAACGCGGCAACCTGCGCCTTTTCCGCCGCGAGTTCGGCCCGCAGCGCCTCAAGCGCGCCATCTTCTGCTGGGGGGGCGACTTCGGCCTCAGCATCAATAGCCGCCTCGGATTGTGCATCAGAGGCTTCAACCGGTTCCAGAGCTTCGCCCTGTTCATCTGCCGAAGGCTCTGCCCCCGCCACCCAAGGGTCAGAGGTGCCGGAGCCATCCGCCGCCGTCACAACCTCCGACAACACCGCCGCCGCGGCCTCCGTCACCGGACGCCCGGAGGCCTCCGCTGCCTGCATTTGCAGCCGGTCGAGCCCCGCATCCACGCGCGCCAAGGCCGCGACGATCCTGCGCTCCAGCTCAGCCAAATCGGTCATGCTCTCTGCCTTCTTCGGGTTTTCCCATTTGGACCCAACACCAATGACATCCCCCAAGACCAGGGGCACGAATCGCAACGGGCCGTGTCTGAATGATCTTAACGCAAAGATTGGCGGGATTGCGCCCCCCGAGGAGCGTTTTTCGGGCGGGAATAGCCGCCATTTGCTTGATCTTGGCACTCAGACTGGTAGGACACGGGCCGAGAGCCCGTCACACATAAGGATCGCCGCCTTGGATATTGCCAGCCTGCGCGCCCAGCACCCCCACCATTGGAAGAAAGCCTGCGCCATCCGCGTGCTGACGCTGGATGCGGTCGCGGCCGCCAATTCCGGCCATTCCGGCATGCCGATGGGCATGGCCGATGTGGCGACCGTGCTGTTTGAAAAGCACCTGAACTTCGATCCCGCCGCGCCGCTGTGGCCGAACCGGGACCGGTTCATCCTGTCGGCGGGCCATGGCTCGATGCTGATCTACAGCCTGCTGCACCTCACGGGCTACAAACAGGCCACGCTGGAGGAGCTGAAGAACTTCCGCCAATGGGGTGCCCGCACCGCCGGCCACCCGGAATATGGCCATCTGGAGGGCGTGGAAACCACCACCGGCCCGCTGGGTCAGGGCATCTCCAACGCCGTGGGCTTTGCCATGGCCGAAGAAAGCCTGCGCGCCCGGTATGGGGCCAAGCTGATGGATCACTACACCTATGTCATCGCCGGTGACGGCTGCCTGATGGAGGGCGTGAGCCAGGAGGCCATCGGCATTGCCGGCAAGCATCAGCTCTCGCGCCTCATCGTGTTGTGGGACAACAACGGCATCACCATTGACGGCAAGGTCGAACTGTCGGACGTGACCGACCAGATGGCCCGCTTCGCGGCAAGTGACTGGGATGTCTTCGAATGCGACGGCCATGATCCGGTCGAGATCGACGCGGCGCTGGACCGCGCCAAACGCTCGCCCCGCCCGGCGCTGATCGCCTGCAAGACCCATATCGCGCTTGGCTCCTCGGCGCAGGACACCTCGAAAGGCCATGGCGCGCTGACCGACAAACAGTTGATCGCCGATACCCGCGCCGTTTACGGCTGGGATCATGGCCCCTTCGAAATCCCCGCCGATGTGAAAGCTGCCTGGGAAGCGACTGGTGCCCGTGGTGCCGCCGCCCGCGCCGAATGGGAAGCCCGTCTGGCCGCCCTGCCCGCCGGGAAACAGGCCGAGTTCAACCGCCTGTTCTCGGGCGATGCGCCCGCCAAGCTGGCCGGCGCCATCCGCGGCGTGAAGAAAGCCGCCGTTGAGGCACCAAAGAAACTGGCCACCCGCTCGGCCTCCGAAGTTGTTCTGGCCGCCGTGAACCCGGTGATGCCGGAAACCATTGGCGGTTCGGCCGACCTGACCGGCTCCAACAACACCAAGACCCCCGATCTGGGCGTGTTCGACCCGCTGAACCGCAAGGGTCGTTACGTCTATTGGGGCATCCGCGAGCATGGCATGGCCGCCGCGATGAACGGCATGGCGCTGCATGGCGGCGTGCGCCCCTATGCAGGCACCTTCATGTGCTTCACCGATTATGCGCGCCCCTCGATGCGCCTGTCGGCGCTGATGCAGATCCCGGTCGTTTATGTCATGACCCATGACAGCATCGGCCTTGGTGAAGATGGCCCGACCCACCAGCCGGTCGAGCATCTGGCGATCAGCCGCGCCACGCCGAACACCTGGGTCTTCCGCCCCGCCGATCTGGTGGAAACGGCTGAGGCCTGGGAACTGGCGCTCTCCACCAAGACGACGCCTTCCGTCATGGCGCTCAGCCGTCAGGGTGTGGCCGCCGTGCGCAAAACCCATACCAACCAGAACCTGACCGCCAAGGGCGCCTATGTTCTGGCCGAAGCGACCGGCAAGCGTCAGGTCATCCTGATCGCCACCGGCACCGAGGTGGAAATCGCGCTGAAAGCCCGCGAGATGCTGGAGGCCGAAGGCATCGGCACCCGGGTCGTCTCCATGCCCTGCATGGAACTGTTCGCAGCGCAGGACGAGGCCTATCGCAAGAAAGTGCTGCCTGCAGGCCCGGCCCGCATCGCCATCGAGGCGGGCGTGCGCATGGGCTGGGATCGCTGGCTGCTGGGCGAGCGTGGGCGCGAGGCCAAGGCCGATTTCGTCGGCATGTCCTCCTTCGGCGCCTCGGCCCCGGCAGAACGCCTGTATCAGGAATTCGGCATCACCGCCGAAGCGACCGTTGCCAAGGCCAAAGCGCTGCTCTGATCGGGGTCACCTGGACCCCGATTTTTCGGCGAAAAATCGCATGACCCAAAACGAAAAAGAGCCGCATCATGCGGCCCTTTTTGCTATAGTTAGTCATTGTGAGGGCTTTCAAAATGACCACATCAGTATGGCTCGATATAGATTCAAATAGGGATGTTATCGCAAATGTCAGACATGCGTTGCATTGCATCGAACTGGCAAAAAGTGATCCCTATGCATGGAAATGGGCATTTCTAGCATTGCACGCGGCCTTGCAGGGGGCATGTGTGTGCCATCTGACAACAACAGCTACTCCAATTGGAGTAACGAATGAAAAAGACACCTTAGTTTGGCTTAATTACCTGGAAGCCTCTCGCACCACCCCTGCACTAAAGCCACCAAAGACAAGAATCATGGCTTTTCCAGACTTGCTGAGGGCATTGCGGGATGGAAAAGCTGGCAACAGGCCTTCTGGCGGAAATACATTCAATCTCAGCGATGATGAATTTTCTTATCTGAAACGCCTACACGACGAAATACGCAATCAGTTCATCCATTTTGCGCCTGCCAGCTGGTCAATAGATTTCAGTGGCGTCAACACATTTGCCTCTCTCACCTCGCGTATCATCAGCGACATAATGGATTACGGATGGGCATTCAGGTTAATGGACCCTGACGAAAAGACGGAGTTACGCGATAGTCTGATAATATTAGCAAGGCTATAATATAACGGAGCGCCGATCGGTTCCCCATTACATTATTGTCCTCAATGCGCCGCTTGCTTCCCCATCAGCGGCAGCAGCACGCGCGTCACCAGCGGCACGATCAAGAGGCCAAGACCCAGCCCCAGCACCCCATCACAGGCCGCCGTCACCAGCCAGTTCACAAAGCCTTGCAGGCTGGCGGGCATGGCATGGGCTGCGACCTCGGCCAGATGGTGAATGCTGCCATAGGGCTCATGCGCGCCCAGCTCATGCATGCCATGGATCACGATATTGCCGCCCACCCACAGCATCGCCAGGGTGCCAACCGTGGACAGAAACGCCATCAGCTTGGGCATCCCCGCCACCAGCCCACGTCCGATGGCCCGACCCGCGCCAGTGCCGCCCTTCGCCATATGCAGGCCCACATCATCCATCTTCACGATCAGCGCCACCGCGCCATAGACCGCCGCCGTAATGATCGTGCCGACCACCGCCAGCGTGATCGCCTCCATCCAGACCGCGCTTTCCGGAATGGCTGCCAGCGCAATCGTCATGATCTCGGCCGAGAGGATGAAATCGGTCTTGATGGCACCCGCCACCTTTTCCTCCTCCAGATGGCTTGGGTCTTTGGTGTCGAAATCCGCCTCGACTGCCTCATCGGCATAAGGAGCGAACATGTGCAGCACCTTTTCGGCCCCCTCGAAACACAGATAGGCCCCGCCCAGCATCAACAGCGGCGTGATGACAAAGGGCGCAAAAGTGTTCAGCAGCAGCAGGCCCGGCAGAAGGATGATCAGCTTGTTTTTCAGGCTGCCCTTGGCGATGCGCCAGATGATCGGCAGTTCACGATCCGCCGAAAAGCCATGCACATATTTCGGCGTCACGGCGGCGTCGTCGATCACGACCCCCGCCGCCTTGGACCCGGCCTTGGCCGCAGCCGCGGCCACATCATCCACCGAAGCTGCCGCCACCTTGGCAATCGCCGCCACATCATCCAGCAGCGCAAGCAATCCGCTCATCACATATCCCCCGAAAATACCGGCGGACAGTAGCGCAGCCCGCCCCGCGCGGAAAGATGCCAATCTGCGGGGAATGTTAGCGAAAACACCGCAGGTTTGCGCTAACACAATGAAAAACAGTCGTTTTTCTGCTTTGCGCATGCGGCATCCGCGTGTATCCCCGAAGCCAATTCGGGATCAGACTCGGGAGAGCACGCGCATGACCATCACTGTTGCCATCAATGGGTTCGGCCGTATCGGGCGCTGCACGCT
>ERZ761609.3373-NODE-3373-length-10571-cov-36.905477_pt1 | contig 10571 bp, 7 predicted proteins | sample MGYA00511163_ERZ761609 | MGnify/ENA primary metagenome ERZ761609 (study PRJEB28899, sample SAMN02445070) | bioreactor sludge metagenome | biome: EBPR sludge | place: Australia: Brisbane, Thorneside Wastewater Treatment Plant | collected 2011-12-16 ... | reverse complement strand
CTCCCCATCTGCCTCCCCATCTGCCTCCCCATCTGCCTCCCCATCTGCCTCCCCACCTGCCTCCCCACCTTTAACCCCACCTGTGTCCATCCTCAACGATCAGCGCCTTCGTCTTCTTGATGCCCTTCGTGCTCGGGGTATCCACGATTCTCGTGTACTAAACGCTCTATCTCGTGTACCACGCGAACTCTTTGTTCCAACGGCATTACGATCACGTGCGTATGAGGACTCAGCACTTCCTATAGAGTCGCGGCAGACAATATCACAGCCGTTTACGGTTGCCATGATGACGCAGGCACTAGACCTTCAGCCGGGCAGTCGTGTGTTAGAAATCGGTACCGGTAGTGGATATCAGGCGGCAGTTCTGGCGGAAATGGGAATGCAGGTGTATTCGATTGAACGACATGCATCACTGTCGCGTACGGCGGGCCTTGCCCTAACGGCAGCCGGATACGATGTAAAGTTGCGTGTCGGCGATGGTACGATTGGATGGAGCGAGTTTGCTCCGTACGATGGAATCATTGTCACCGCAGGTGCTCCCGATGTACCAGAACCATTGGCGCGCCAACTTAAACTACATGGTAAACTTGTTGTGCCCGTAGGTGATCGGAAGAGTCAGACGTTATATCTCGTTACGCGAACCGGAGAGGAAAACTGGACCGTTGATGATCTTGGTCCGTTTAAGTTTGTCCCCCTTATTGGCCGAGCCGGATGGCATGAATCCGACGTCTGACCTGCGTCCAGTTGTTGTCATTGTTGGCCCCACGGCCGTTGGGAAGAGTGCCCTTGCTGCGCGTCTGACGTCCGTCTTCAACATGCACGTCATCAATGCCGATGCCCGCCAGATTTTCCGCACAATGAATGTTGGAACGGCAAAGCCCACGCGCGAAGAACTCGACCTTGCGCCCAGTTTTGGATATGACATACTCGACCCAACGGAATCAACGTCAGCTGCAGACTATGCAACACGTGTACGTGCCTACATCGCTTCGATGCCATCGACGGCTCTGCCTGTTCTGGTAGGTGGGTCGGGGCTCTACGTTTCCGCAATCATCGATGGTTTTTCATCCGCTCCACAACCGACGGACGACATCCGACGTTTGGTGCAGGACCTTTTGCTGGAGAAGGGGCGAACGGGGCTTTGGGAAGAACTGTATCGCAGAGATCCCGTTGCTGCAGAACGGTATGCCGACAAAAATCCTCGACGTGTAGCTCGGGCCTTGGAACACATTTTTTCGACGGATACACTGTTTAGTACTACGTGGCAGGAAGAACGAGACAGTGCCCCTTTTGCCCCCTTCATGATTGGACTTCATCGTCAACGTGACATTGAGCGAAACGTCATCGAACAACGCTGTAGAGACATGTGGGCAGGAGGATTACTTGACGAAGCTCAACATCTTCTCAGTATACCTGCATCGGAACAGGCCTTGGCCACCGTTGGATATGCAGAAGCGCTTCGGTGGATACGTGGAGAGATCACAGAAGAACAGGCACTCACAGCGTTTATCCGGAATAGTCAGCGATATGCAAAACGACAAATGACGTGGTTTCGGCGTGATGATCGAATTCGTTGGTACGAGGCCGATACCAACAAAATTTTCGAGACGATAGTGAACGACCTGCTCGACCAATCTGACGTTCGTAGATTTGCCGTGCAGCATGAAGGTTCTTAAGCTCGTCGGCATTGCCGTATCGTACATTCTTGTTTTTGTCGTTCCAGCACAGTCGCAGGATCGGCCAGGAACCGTTACGCCAAGGTCAAGTTTTATTACGCCAGCAGACTCGGCGCGGGCATATTCACAACTGCGTACACGTCTCGACGCATTGTTTACGTCGAAGACATACAAGACAGGTCAAGTTTCTGCTGTTGTTCACTCACTTGACCGACGCGTAAATATTTACGAGCGTTCGGCCGACCTAGCCCTTGCACCTGCATCAACAACAAAACTCTTCAGTACAGGAGCACTGTATTCACTTCATCGTGGTAACGGAGCTATCGAAACTGACGTCGTCACCGACGCAGTGATTCGCGACGATGGAACGGTACTTGGTGATGTGTGGCTTGTAGGCCGCGGAGATGCGTTGTTATCCGTCAATGACCTTGAAGCACTTGCCGACGAAGTACGCCGGGCTGGTATTCAGCGCATAACAGGTAACGTCTACGCCGATGATACATTTTTTGATGACAATGTTGACAGAGCATCGTACAGTGGAGACGGTGAAGTTGTTCAGGCTACCGGTGCCATTCGTGCCCTTGTTACGAATAAGGGAAGCGTAACGGTCGTGGTAAACGGTGCACCTAACGGGAGGACGACAGCCCAGTGTGTACCAGGTTCTGATGGATTCGAAATTGTGATTGTTAGTCCACCAAAAGGACGTCGGCGTAGAGGCCGTGTGTCGATTACAACGTCTCGCCGTGCCGACGGTGTTCAGGTATTTACCGTAACGGGCTGGCCGGGAGCAAATCGAAGTGTTACGAAGGTCTTTCAGATGACGTCACCAGCTGTGGCAACGGCAGGTGTGTTCTCCAGACGACTTCAAGCCGGCGGTGTTGACGTAGATGGAACGGTAGCGGCACAGCAAGCGCCCCGTCGTACTCGACGCATTGCGGCGTTTCGTAGGTCAATCGAAGACTTCTGTTCGGTTGTTAATAAACGAAGTGACAATTTTCTCGCCGAACACGTCTTTAAGATGGTTGGTGCACTCTGTGGTGACCATACAACAACGCCAACTACAGCAAAACGTGTGATGTTAACGTCACTCGATACGTTAAAGGTGTCTCGCACTGGCTGTGTGTTTAACGACGGCAGCGGACTAAGCCGCCGGAATCGCGTAAGTGCACGAACCGAAACAGAACTGTTGCGCGCTATTTATCGAATGCCATGGGCTACGTCGTTCAAAAACACGTTACCCATAGCTGGAGTTGACGGTACGTTACGAGGTCGAATGCATGGCACTGCAGCCGTCGGAAACGTTCGCGCAAAAACAGGGACGTTACGGAACGTCAGCGCTCTTGCAGGTTACGTAACAACAGCGGATGGCGAAAGACTAGCGTTTGCCTTTGTGAGTAATGGACCAAATGTTCATGGTTATAAGGGAACGGAAAATCTCGCGGCAATTGCTCTTGCAGAGTTCAGCCTCAGGAAGACTCCATCTACTGTGTCGCCAGACGCAGAACAGGGTACGATTGCTGGTGAAGATGAGGAAGTGCTTGACGATGTTCCACCAGAAGAAGATGTTGACGCCGAGATACTCAATACAATTCGAACAAGCCGCCCTCCCGAGCACTCCGTACTCCCCTTGCCGGATACACCTGTACGACGTCCTCCTGTTCAACAACCAACTGACGGTGCGCAGTCAGCACAACCATCAAGGTCGGCCACACAGCGAACAACACAAACACATCCAACGACAACTCAAGCTGCTGCAGCACGCCAAAGGCCAACGGTACAACCACGAACGTCAACACGACGTCGACAAACACGTGCTTCACGTCGTACAAGGACTCGCCAGAGGGTCGTTCGACCAAATCGTCGTACTACCGTTCGCCAGAGATCTCAAACGAGGTCTCGACAACGTGCCACACCCACTCGCAGAGCTCCTCAGAGCAGACGTCGATAGACTACACGTACCATACGGCTCACAAGTGGCATCATCGTGAGTGACAATAACACGCCGACTACATCAGCCAACACGTCGTCGATTCCGGCCTGACGATTGGGTACAACGTATTGATGTAGTTCGTCGGAAACGGCAAAGACGATACTCAACGCTACCGTAAACACAACATGAGAACGGCGTGATGCCGACGGACGAAGTCCCATTGAGGCCCAAAGAACCGTCAGTCCATAACCGAGGAATGCAATGGCATGGTAGACCTTGTCTTGCCATGCAACTCCAAGCGATGGTGGTGTGAGCCCCGGGATGGACGAGAGGTAAAATAGTGTACCACTGCACAGTAACACAGGGAGTAAAAAGACAATCTTCATCGGGGGATAACGTTCCGTAATCCGTCAATGATGTCCGATGCAATGAGTGTTTCCGGAGCGTAACGCTGGACATAGTTGTCCGCTGAACGTGCATGCAGGTAGGCACCGAGAGCTGCCGATTGTAGCGCGGGAACGTGCTGGGCAAGTAAGCCACCAATTATTCCGGCAAGTACATCACCACTACCAGCTGTGGCCATTCCTGGATTTCCGTTTGAGGTAACAAATGAAGCGGTGCCGTCGGTTGTGACGGAGGGAACGGACTTCAAATGGACAGTGACACCATATTCTTTGGCAAAGGAGTTTGCAATATCAAAGCTTCGTCTCTGAAGATCCTGATGGTGTTTGTCGCTACCGTGTACGAGATGTCGCATCTCTCCGAGATGTGGAGTAAGTATAAGTTGTTTCGGACGCTTGGTGAGTTGAGGAAACACTCGCAGGCCATCGGCATCAAGCACAACGGGGAGATCCGGTCGAACGGTTTCCAACACCTCCGTTACCATTCCGAGAGTTTCTTCGTTTGCACCCATTCCCGGACCAACGACGAGCACGGTTGCTTTCTTCAGTCGATCGACGATAACATCGCGTGACGATGATGCCATAGTACCATCGGCTGTTGATGGTACAACATACGTCATCACTTCTCGTGGTGTCAGCGGATGAAGGGTAGAGGTAACAAGTTCAACAATTCCCGCCCCAGACGTAATTGCTGCATGCGCTGCGAGGGATGCTGCACCACGCATCGAGCGTGAACCACCAAGAACGAGCACACGTCCGTAATCAAATTTTGATGTTGTTCTGGCACGAGCTGGGAGCAATGTTCTGATATCAGAATCTTCAAGGTGAAAGGCCGTTGCAACCTCAGCGGTCACACCGCGCCGTTCACCGATTCCAACAATGTGGATTGTCCCGGTATGGTGTGGACCGTCATTCAAGAACATTCCAAGTTTTGGGGCCACCATGGTAATGGTATGGTGTGCGCGGAATGCCGCCGGATGTGCATCACCGGTGGTTGCATCAAGACCCGTGGCAACGTCGATCGAAAATCGTCTTCCGCGTAACCTGCGAATTCGTTCGAGCCGCTGTATCCACACATCACTCAGTCCTGGTCGTGCTCCGGTACCAAGGATGGCGTCAATAATCACGTCGAACGAATCACTGCGTAACAACTCAACTGTGTCTGGTGAATCCCATAACGTTACGATTCCCAAGGACGTGGCAGCCAGGTATTCTGAAGTTGCCTCGGCTGACGTTGACGGTGTGGGTGGATCTGCGAGAACGACGACGTCGGCTGATGATGATAACAACCTGGCCATAGCAAAACCATCACCACCATTGTTGCCTGGTCCACACAGAACGAGGACACGTTGCAGGGGTGCTGACGACGTTGCCATACACCGACGTACCTCGGCCGTGGCATTCGATGCTGCCGTTGCCATCAACACTGACGATGGAATCAATTCGTCGACGCAGCGTCGATCAATGGCAAGAGCCTGCGCAGATGTCAACAGCGGAACCATGTTCAAAACTACACGGAACGATGTGACCGCGAACAAGGGTTGTATTTTGCCGTATGTACCACTTCACAGCAGCTATGAATCCAATCCGACTGATTGTTCCGACAGTTCTTGTTCTTCTGCTGGCACCGGCACTCCTTGCACAGTCGCTACGCGAAGGCCAGTCGCTACGCGAAGCTACCGTTGCTGTTCGCTCTGCAGGGTATGAACCCCAAGTCACCAAGCGTAACGAAGTTACCGTCCTGGAACCTCGTCTTGCACCGTTCTATCATGGCGTAGCAAGTGGTGATCCGATGACGGATCGTGTTATTATTTGGACACGTGTAACGCCTGAGCCGAACGACACGGAAATCAGTGTTACGTGGCGCATTGCCACCGACGTAGATCTTACCAACGTTATTCAATCCGGAACGGCCACAGCAACATCACAGCGTGACTTTTGCGTGAAGGTTGACGTAACGGGGCTCTCACCTGCCACAACATACTACTACGGATTTGTGGCTAAGGGGCGCGCTTCGCTCACGGGGCGAACACGAACAACTCCAACAAACGACGTAGATCACCTTCGTTTTGCCGTTGTCTCCTGCTCAAATGTCCCCGCCGGATACTTTAATGCCTATCGCGGCATTGCAGAACGAAATGACCTTGACGCTGTTCTTCATCTTGGTGATTACATCTATGAGTACAGCGCAGATACAACATCGTACGGTGGAGCCATCGGCAAACGTCTTGGTAGGAGTCACCAACCAGAAAACGAAATTGTTACACTCGTTGACTATCGTACGCGCTACGCACAGTATCGCCTTGATCCCGACCTACGAGCACTTCATCAGCAACATCCCATGATTCATGTCTGGGATGACCACGAGTCGGCAAATGATGCCTATACCGATGGTGCGCAGAATCATCAGCCTTCAGAGGGATCCTGGACAGATCGACGTGAGATTTCAAAGCGTGTTTGTATGGAATGGATGCCAACACGCGAACAGCCAGATGGTCGCGTGTACCGTGCAATTCGATACGGTAACCTTGCCGAACTCTTTATGATCGACACACGTCTGGATGGTCGTGACAAACAAGTAGCCAATGTTGGTGAATCTGCTCCCCAGGCCTCTCGTGATTCTTTGTTATCGCCAACACGACGTATCATGAGCCAGGCACAGGAAACGTGGCTGGCAAACGGTCTTACGTCAAGCACGTCAACATGGAAGATTCTCGGTAATCAGGTGATGCTGTCACCGAACACTGTCAATCCAATTGATACAGGATACCTGTTCTCAAACATTAGCCCCATACTTGCCTTTTTCCTGCGGGCACAGCTGCCGCAGCTTCGTGAAATCTTTGAATCTGGATTTTATGGTGATGTATGGAATAATTATCCGGCAGCACGCCGTCGTCTCCGCGATGTGATCGTCACAAACAACGTCAGCAATGTTGTTGTTGCTACGGGCGACTTCCATTCGGCCTTTGTCTGGAACGTCGTGGACGATGATAACTATACCAGCCAGCCATATGCTGCCGAGTTTATGGTGCCAAGCATCACCAGCGCAAACTTTGATGAGAACCTTTCATCTGTCCAACAGACGGCGACCATTGCACCGCAGCTTGTTGAGACGATTAACAGGACGCTTACAGCGAACAATCCACACCTTGCGTACGTCGATCTTGTGAATCATGGATATACGATTCTCGACATTCGACCAAATGCTGTACAATGTGACATCTTCTACGTAGACACACTTTACATACGCCGTCTGAATGAGCGTCGCGCAAAGAGTTACCGCGTGGTAGCAAACCAAACGATGACATGGCAGGAATCCCCGAACGCCGCTCCGGGTAAGATGCAACAGGACCAACCTGCACCACCAGAACCACCGGTGATTTCGTCGGTTCAGTATGACAAACCGTCGAAGGTCACATTACTCGGATTTGGTCCTCAACCTGCGCAGGACATTTTATACGTGTCATACGTCTCCACATCATCCGATCAGCAACAAGGGAATATTGTTGACATCAACGGAAGAGTGTTGGACGTTAAGGGTAGTCAGGCATTATCGAATGGCCTTCAGTCATTGTCAATCGACGTATCAACGCTCAGTCCGGGTAGATATGAGTTTGTTCTCGTACAAGGCAGTGACCGAATTCGTATGCCATTTATCATCAAGCGGTAAATCGAATGATCTCTCGACGTTGGCGTATTGTCTTCGCGGTAACCATGATGACCTTGGTTACGGCCTGTGGAGGCCTGGACCCAGGTGATCTTCCACCAGATTCCACAATTTCCGGCACGATTGTCTTCGCCGGCGGTGCAGCTGCATGGCCACCTGCCGATTCTATTCGTGAGGTACGTGTTGTGGTGTTCGACACCGTTCCTCGAGTAGAATCAGATGTCATTGCAAGTGTTCTGCGTGGAACTGCACTTTTTACTGATCCACTCCCGCAGTCTGTTGATTCGGCAGTATACTCCCTACTGATAACAGCGCCACCACGTCGCTTTGAGTACATCGTTGTAGCCGCCCTGACCGGTCCGAACGTGTTTACGGATTGGACAATGCTTGCCGTACATGCACCCGTTGGCAGGCCACAAGAACCAATTGCTGAAAACATCAGTGTTGGTGATCAACGCATCATCAACTTTGTCGTACGATTTGATTCCCTACCGCCACAGCCCTTCGAATGAAGACCATTTCTCCAGTCCTCGTTGTCCTGTTTGTCCTCGCCTCATCTGCCATTGTCTCTGCGCAGACGGCAGTAATTAATGGTACCATCACAGATCGTGAAACCGGAGAGGCTATTGCTGGAGCAACAATTCGACTCGAAGGCACACAACTTGGTGCTGTTACGGGGCAAAAGGGGCGTTTTACGGTGAAGAGTGTTCCCTCGGGAACAATACGGCTTCGCATCTCCATGATTGGTTACGAACCTGCGACAACAACACTTATCGTGCAGACTGGTGAACAGAAGGAAATCGTACTGACGCTGTTACCCTCACAGCTCCATTCTGCGGAAATCGTCGTCAGTGCCTCCAAACGAATTCAGGCAGCACAGGATGTTCCTATCAGTATCAGCGTTGTTAATGCAAAGGACATCGAAGACCGCGGACTCACACGTCTAGACGACGCATTACGATACGTAAGTGGTATCAGCGTGCAGCGTGATCAGGTAAGTATCCGTGGTGCGAGTGGATTTGCCTTTGGCGTAGGATCACGTGTTGCTGTGTTACTCGATGGATTTCCATTGTTGTCTGGTGACAATGGTGACATCAAGTTTGATGTATTACCCGTGGCTGACGTCGAGCGTATTGAGATTGTGAAAGGAGCAGGCAGTGCACTCTATGGAACCGGAGCCCTTGGTGGTGTTGTAAGTCTTGTGACGAAGGAAGCTACAACAACGCCATCGTTCTACGTTCGTACATATGGAGGATTCTGGACGGAGCCACGATTTGACGACTGGAAATGGTCAGAATCAACTCCTGTACTTAGTGGCGCAGATGTACGATATGCACAACGTCTTGGTGATGTGAGTGTAAGCATCAGTGGAGGTATTCGGAACGATGACGGATACCGTGACTATGACGGGTACAACCGTGGATTTGGATATACGAAGGTGCAGTGGCAGGCCTCCGAAACATCAACATTTACACTGTTTGGATTTGGAACATCTGAAGCACGGGAAAACTTTGTGTATTGGAATGGCCTTCGGCAGGCAACATTTCCGCAGGACGATGTCAACAGACAGCAACGACTCCATACATCAAAGGTAGCAGGTGGCCTTCATTGGCAAGAACAGTTTACGTCGTCATCAGTTCTATCCGTACGTTTCGGAACATTTCGCACACATTTTGAGGATCGTATAGCTGGGACCAAGGTTGATAGTAACACATCAACAGCATGGTCGCATAATGCTGAGGCCCAGTATACAACGGACCTGACGTCGATTTCCGTCTTGACGACAGGCCTCGCCGTTCGTGTTAACGACGTCGGTTCAGATGTTTACGGCAATCAAATACAAAGTGTCATCTCCGCCTATGCCCAGAGTGAGATCACGATCCTGCCAAATCTCATTGCAACTGTAGGACTCCGTGCGGACCGTGAGGAAACATACACCTTACCATCACAATTTGAGCTTTCACCCAAGGCCGGAGTGACCTTTGAGATTGACGACAATACGGTGGCCCGTGCAAGTGTTGGTAGAGGATTTCGTGCAGCAACGGTGGCAGAACGATATGCGCGAATCCGATACGGTGCCTTTGCCGTTGCGCCGAATCCGTCAATACGTCCCGAAAGTTCATGGTCTGGCGAAATCGGCATACGCCATACAACACATCATTGGATCTTACCAGTTGAAATCGACGTGGCATTTTTTGACAACGAGTTATACGACCTCATCGAACCAACCTTTGATGTAACGTCATCAACTGCCCCAATTGTGTTTACCAATCTCCAAAGGGCACGAATTCTCGGCATCGAGGCAGTTCTCCGCTCGATGCTTCTACCGAATCTGGGAGTTGAGTTGGGAATCACGGCCATGTCACCGCGTGACCTCTTACTCAACGACGTCTTAAAATATCGCAGCAGTATACTCTGGTATAACCGTTTTTCGTGGCAGCCACTTTCGTGGCTCGATGTACAGATGGACTATCGTTTTACGAGTCGTGTTGAACGTGTTAACGAGCGACTTAATCTCTTTGTCACAGAAGCTGACCTGCGTGTCCCCTCTCACATCGTAGATGCCCGACTGTTTATCGACCTCAAGCCTTTACTCTCAACCAACCTCCGTCTCGGTCTTCTTGGCCGCAACATCTTTGACTACTATTCAACTGACATCCCTGCCAACCTCGCCCCAACGCGGTCGTTTGTCGTACAGGTAGAGTGGAGGTGAGAAAGGTGGGGGTAAAGGTGGGGAGGCAGGTGGGGTTAATGGTGGGGAGGCAGGTGGGGGAAGATGAGGGAAGATGGGGGAAGATGAGGGAAAATGAGGGAAGATGAGGGAAGATAACGCTCGCGCAGCGAGCACCCCGTGAAGCGAAGCTGAGCACCCCGTGAAGCGAAGCTGAGCACCCCGT
>ERZ761609.3372-NODE-3372-length-10573-cov-6.740255_pt1 | contig 10573 bp, 11 predicted proteins | sample MGYA00511163_ERZ761609 | MGnify/ENA primary metagenome ERZ761609 (study PRJEB28899, sample SAMN02445070) | bioreactor sludge metagenome | biome: EBPR sludge | place: Australia: Brisbane, Thorneside Wastewater Treatment Plant | collected 2011-12-16 ... | reverse complement strand
TTTCACGCGGGGCGGTCGTCATCATCCGTCAGGATGCGCTGCGCCGCCCCGTCGAGGTCGTCATACTGGCCCGAGCGCAGTGACCACATGAAAGCCAAAAGGCCGACGCCGCCCAGCGCCAGCGCCGCCGGGATGAGCCATGCCAATGCGTCCATCGCTTGTCCTCCTGCAGGATCAGGCTGCCTTGCGCCCGCCATTCAAGCGCAAGGCGTTTAGTGTGACAACCAGCGACGACGCAGACATGGCAATCGCCGCAATCAGGGGCGTCACAAAGCCAAGCGCAGCAAAGGGAATGGCAACGGCATTATAAAGCGCCGAGAAGCCGAAATTCTCCACAACCAGCTTGCGCGACTGGCGCGCCACATCAATTGCCTCCACCACCGGCCACAGCGTATCGCCCTGGAACACGAGGTCTGACGCAGACTGCGTGGCATCAACCGCCGATCCCGGGGCCATCGATGCATGAGCCTGCGCCAGCGCCGGTGCATCGTTGAGGCCATCGCCAATCATCAAGGTGCGTGCACCCGCCGCCTTCAGGGCCGCAAGATGGGCCGTCTTTTCATGTGGCAGGAGACCCGCCTTCCACGACGCAATGCCCGCAGCTTCTGCGACGGCGCGCGCAGGCGCCTCCCTGTCACCGGAAAGCAGTTCTACGCGCAGGCCGCGTGCTTCCAGTGCATGAACGACGGCCCGCACATCGGCGCGCATGACGTCATCAAAGGTAAAGCGGGTCGCAGCTCCCCCCTCGCGCGCAAAGAAGAGCGACAATGCCTCGCCCTCCTTGCCATAGGGCGGCACGGTCGCGAATGCCCCCACGAAAGAGGCACTGCCAAGACGCATACGCACGCCATCAAGTTGCGCCTCAATGCCCTCGCCCGGCGTTTCACGCGCATCCATCGCCACAAGCCCCGGCCCCGCCGCATGCGCCAATGCACGCGACAGCGGATGACGGCTTATACGCGCCAGCCGCGCGGCCTGCTCAAGCATTTCAGGATCAACTGATGAAGCAGCAAGCACCGGCCGGCCAAGCGTCAGCGTACCGGTCTTGTCGAACACAACATGCGTGACTTCTGCAATCCGCTCCAGCGCATCGCCCGATTTCACCAGCGTGCCATTGCGGAACAGCCGGCCCGTCGCCACAACCTGAACTGCTGGCACCGCAAGCCCCAGCGCGCATGGGCACGTAATGATGAGAACGGCAATCGCATTGACAGCGGCCGTGTGCACGCTGCCATCAATCAGCAGCCAGCCTGCGAACACCATGGCCGCCAGCGTATGCACGACAGGCACATAAACGCGCGCCGCCTTGTCGGCCAGCCGCACATAGCGCGAGCGCGTCTGTTCGCCCGCCTCCACCAGCCGCGTGAGCTGGGCGACGAGCGAGTCTTCGCTGCGCGCAACTGCCCGCACCACCAGCCGCCGCGAGAGATTGATGACACCGGCATGCAGGCGTGAGCCCGGTGCCGCCGCCACCGGCGCGCTTTCACCTGTCACCAGCGCGCAATCGACATCGCTGTCGCCGTCGATGACTTCGCTGTCAGCCACCACACGGTCACCCGGCATGACAAGCAGCCTGTCGCCCGGAACGATGTCGCGCGCGGCCACGGCTTCTGCCGCACCGGAAGCAGTCAACCGCACGGCAGGCAATGACTGAATGGCGAGGAGATTGCGCGCTGCCGCCCGCGCCCGGTCGCGCAGATTGTGATCCAGCCACCGCCCGATCAGAAGCAGGAAGAGGAGCATCACCGGCGCTTCAAAATAGGCGTGCTCACCAGCAATTGAGGCCTCATAGATGCTGAGCGCAAGGGCACCCAGAACAGCCAGCGAGATCGGCACGTCCATGTTGGCGCGGCCCTGCCGCAGCGCCGCCAGCGCCGAGCGGAAGAACGGAATGCCACCATAAAGCGTGGCCGGAATGGCGATGAGCGCGCTCAGCCAGTAGAAGAGCGTGCGCGTGCCCACATCCATGTCAACGCCCAGCCCGGCCCAGATCGAAACCGAGAGCAGCATGACATTCATCGATGCAAAGGCCGTCACGCCCAGGCACCACATCAGCAGGCGGTTTTCGCTGTGTGCGTCACTGGCAATCGCTGCCGCATCAAACGGCGCAACACCATAGCCAAGACCGGCAATTGCCTCAGTGATGCGGATGGGAGCAAGCGTCCCCTCCCAGACCGCAGCAAACTTGCGTGTCGAAAGATTCATCCGCGCATCAAGGATGCCCGGCAGCGCCCTGACGCCACGTTCGATGCGCGAGAGGCAGGCGCCACAATGCGCGCCACGCACCACAAGCTCAAGATGCATGCGTCCGGCCGCATCACGCCGCACAAACGGCGCGGGATCAAAGGCAACGCCCTCTTCGCCGCCGCCATAAGTCGGGCAACCCGTCTCAGCTTCTAGCGCAACCATATGCGGCGCTTTCCTTCAAAGGTGTTGCCCGAAAGATCGCGCGCGGTAAAAGCAATATCCCACCGGCCCAGCGCGACATCGCCAAGCGGCGCGCGCCAGACGCCCAGCGCAATGCGCTCGAAAGCAAGCGTACGGTCTAGTGTGGCGTCGGTCGGGTGGCGCAGTTCTGCGATGATCTCAAGATCACCCAGCGGAGCGCCCTCTGCTGTCATGCGCAGTTCGGCATAGCTGCCGGCGCCCGCGCCGCCAACACCCAGCACAGCCTCCCAGCCCAGTGCGTCCTGCGCGGCGCGTTCTGCCAGCACATCATTGTAATGTATGCCCTGGAACCACGAACGCCTGACATCCTCTCCGGGGAAACTGTCAATCGCCGTCACGATGAAGATTACGTTGACCCCCATCACAACGCCAAAGAAGGCAATCAGCCCGAACAGCACCTGGCGCCCCGTCAACGGGCGCCGCCCATCCTGTGTTGCCGTCATGCTCATCGGTCACCTGTCAGGAAATTGGTTTCGTCTGCCACAAACTCGCCGCTGACCGGATCACGCACGGTGAAGATAACGGGCACGCTCTCCTCTGCCTGTTGTGGTGCCGTCAGGAAGACGCGCAAGGCCCGCGTTTCATCAGCTGCCACGCGCACGGTCAGCGTGCCCTCGCCCTCGGCACCCACAGCGCGCAGGATGAAGGCATTGTCCGGCCCGACAGTGATCGTAAAGTCGCGGGCGCTGCCGGTGCGATTCATCAGCTTCAGCGTATAGGCATTGCGGAATGTGCCGTCCGACAGCCGGACATAGGGCGGATTGCGGTCGCGCAATACATTGAGATCAATCGTTGCGCGCGTGCCCAGCGAGAACAGCATGATGCCGCCGATCAGTGCAATCAGCCCCGCATAAACGAATGTGCGCGGCCGCAGAATGTTGATTTTGGGCTTTTCGCCGCGCGCCCGCAGTTCGACATTGTGACTGGTGTCATATCCGATGAGCCCCGTGGGCAGGCCCACCTTCTTCATCACGTCATTGCAGGCATCAATGCACAAAGCGCAATTGATGCATTCCAGCTGGTCGCCATCGCGGATGTCGATGCCCATCGGGCACGCCGCCACGCACTGGTTGCAGTCGATGCAATGGCCCCGCCCTTCCCAGCTTTGTCCCTTCTTGTGCGCACCGCGCGGCTCGCCGCGATTGCGCCGGTAGGTGACATTGAGGGCGTGCTCGTCAATCAGGGCTGCCTGGATGCGCGGCCACGGGCACATATAGATGCACACCTGCTCGCGCGCAAAACCTGCAAGCGAATAGGTCGTAAATGTGAGGATGCCCAGAAACAGATAGGCCGACACCGAAGCCGTGCCATCGAACAAAGCCGGCAACAGACTGGGCGCATCATGGAAATAGAAAACGAGCGCACCACCCGTCGCTGCCGCAATCAGAAGCCAGACAACATGCTTGCCCGCCTTGCGCGCAAACTTGCTGCCTGTCCACGGCGATTTGGCAAGCCTGATCTGGGCGTTGCGGTCACCCTCAAAAAAGCGCTCTACCGCGAGAAAGAGATCTGTCCACACCGTCTGCGGACACGCATAGCCACACCACACCCGGCCGAACATCGACGTAACAAGAAAGAGCGACAGCGCAGCCAGAATCAGCAAGCCGGTGATGTAATAGACTTCCTGCGGCCAGATTTCGATCCAGAAGAAATAGAACCGCTCGCCCGCAAAGTCGACGAGCACGGCCTGCGATGGTCGGCCCTCTCCCCTGTCCCAGCGCAGCCAGGGCAGCAGATAATAGACTGCCAGTGCAAAGCCCATCATCAGCCATTTGACGCGGCGAAAAAGCCCGCGAACCCGCTTGGGATAGACGGGTTCGCGCGCCTTGTAGAGGGTGCGGACGCTCGCGCGGTTGACTGCCTTTGCGTCCGAGACCGCAATGGCCGATGAACCGGTTTCTTCAACCGCGCGATCCATAAAAGCTCCTATTCGCCGCCGCCCAGCGCATGCACATAGATGGCAAGCGCGTTGATGGTGGCGTCATCCATACGGCCCGTCCACGCCGGCATGACACCGCGGCGCGCATTCGTGATCGTCTCCGTAATGGCGGCAAGATCGCTGCCATAGACCCAGTCGGCATCCGTCAGATTGGGCGCACCGAACTCACGCATGCCCATGCCCGCTTCGCCATGACAGACCGCACACTGCTCCGCAAACAGCGGCTGCGCCCGAAGAACGGCAGCCGCATCGCCGCCCTGCCCGGAAATTGACAGCACATACTGCGCAAGGTCAGCAATCTGTTCCTTGGTCAGAAGTTCGTCACGGCCGAATGCCGGCATTTCCGAGATGCGCGTATCGCTGTGATCTGACCTGATGCCATAGCGGATTGTCTGGCGGATGTCCTCCAGCGTGCCGCCCCAGATCCACACATCGTCAATGAGATTGGGATAGCCAACGCTGCCCTGCGCACCTGACCCGTGGCACGGCGCGCAATTGTCGCCGAACACTGACGCGCCTGCCGCCAACACGAAAGACAGCAGGTCCGGATCCTGTTCAATCGCCTCCAGCGGCGCATTCGCCAGCTTGGCCATTGTCGGTGCACGCTGGGCCCGAAGCGCTTCCAGATCGCTGACAACGTCTGCGCGGTCAGACTGGCCCAGAACACCCGTCGTGGCGCTCTCGACCAGCGGAATGGCCGGGAACAGAACCCAATAGACAAGCGAGATGATCACGGTGGCATAGAAAATCTGCAGCCACCATTTGGGCAGCGGATTGTTCAGCTCCTTGATCCCGTCCCACTCATGGCCGGTGGTTTCAACGCCGCTATGTGCGTCGCGTTCTTTGTCCTGGTGCGTGCTCATTCGTCACCCTCCAGCGGCAGCCGGGCCGCACGATCGAATTTCTTCCGGTTGGATGGCCACAGTGCATAGGCAACGACGCCCGCAAACAGCAGCACGAAGTACACAAGCCCCCACGTCTGCGCGAAGGTTGAAAGACTGTCTGATGACATGGCGTTCTCCCTCAGCGCAGATTGTCGGCTGTGCCTGGCTCATAGGTCGAGAAATCGACCGTCGTACCGAGCATCTGCATATAGGCAATGATGGCGTCCATCTCTGTCACGCGCGACGGATCGCCGTCGAAGTCGCGCACCAGCGCCGTCGGCCAGCGCTTTGAGAAGGCACTGGCGTCATCACCATCAGGCGTCGCCTGGGCAAAGAGGTCGGCAGCTGCCTTCTCCAGCATTTCATCCGTATAGGGAACGCCCAGCATCTGGTTGGCGGCGAGATCGGCTTTGATGCGGCCTCCCTCGAGCTCAACGTCGGCGAGGAATGCGTAGGGCGGCATGACCGACTCCGGCACCACCGCGCGCGGATCGATCATGTGCGCGACATGCCAGCTGTCAGAATATTTTCCACCCACCCGCGCCAGGTCTGGCCCGGTGCGCTTCGACCCCCACTGGAAGGGATGGTCATACATGCTCTCGGCGGCGAGGCTGTAATGGCCATAGCGCTCCACCTCGTCGCGCAACGGACGCACCATCTGCGAGTGGCACGTATAGCAACCCTCGCGGATATAGATGTTGCGGCCCGTCAGTTCGAGCGGCGTGTAGGGACGCACGCCCTCCACCTTCTCGATCGTATTCTCGAGGTAGAACAGCGGTGCGATCTCGATGATGCCGCCAATCGACACCATCACAAGGATGCCCGCCGTCAGCAGCAGCGAATTGCGTTCAAGCATTCCGTGATTGAATTTCATGGCTTGCTCCTCATTCCGCTGCCACAGCTGCAGCCGCAGGGCTGCGCAGCGGTTCGCTCGACCGCACCTCGCCCTTGATGGTGCGCCAGATGTTCCAGACCATGATCAGCGCACCGGCGAGATAGAGCGCGCCGCCCAGTGCACGGATCACGTAATAGGGGTGCATGGCCTCGACCGTTTCCACGAACGAGTATTCGAGGAAGCCGAAGGCGTTATAGGCGCGCCACATCAGGCCCTGCATGATTCCGCTCACCCACATCGCCGTGATGTAGAAGACGATGCCGATGGTCGAGACCCAGAAATGCCACTCAACGAGCTTGAGCGAGTAGAGCCGCTGGCGCTTCCACAGCCAGGGTACGAGGCAGTAGATCGCGCCAAAGCTGACAAAGCCGACCCAGCCCAGCGCGCCTGAATGCACGTGGCCAATGGTCCAGTCGGTGTAGTGCGAGAGTGCGTTGACTTCGCGCACGCTCATCACCGGACCCTCAAACGTGCTCATGCCGTAGAACGCAACCGAGACCACCAGCATGCGCAGCACCGGATCGGTGCGCAGCTTGTCCCACGCGCCCGACAGCGTCATCAGGCCGTTGATCATGCCGCCCCAACTGGGCATCCACAGCATGATCGAAAAGGTCATGCCGAGTGTCTGCGCCCATTGCGGCAGCGCGGTGTAGTGCAGATGGTGCGGGCCCGCCCAGATATAGATGAAGATGAGCGACCAGAAGTGCACGATCGACAGGCGATACGAATAGACCGGACGCTCTGCCCGCTTCGGTACGAAGTAGTACATGATGGCAAGGAAGCCTGCGGTGAGGAAGAAACCGACCGCGTTATGGCCATACCACCACTGCGTCAGCGCGTCCTGCACGCCGGCAAAAACCGGATAGCTCTTCACCGACAGGAAATCGACCGGCAGCGCCAGATTGTTGACGACATGCAGGAGTGCAATCGTCACGATAAAGGCGAGATAGAACCAGTTGGCCACATAGATATGCGGCTCCTTGCGCTTCCACAGCGTGCCAAGGAACACCAGCAGATAGACAACCCACACGATCGTCAGCCACAGGTCCACATACCATTCAGGCTCAGCGTACTCCTTGCTCTGCGTGATGCCAGCCAGATAGCCGGTCGCCGCCAGCACGATGAAAAGCTGATAGCCCCAGAACACGAACCAGCCCGCAATGCCGCCGGCCAGACGCGCCTTGCAGGTGCGTTGCACGACATAGAACGAAGTCGCGATCAGCACATTGCCGCCGAAAGCGAATATGACCGCCGAGGTGTGCAGCGGCCGCAGTCGGCCAAAGTTCAGTTCGGGAAGCGCCGGGAAGTACAGGAGATCGGGATAGGCAAGCTGAAGGGCGATGATGACGCCGACCAGAAGCCCCGCAACGCCCCAGAACAGGGAGGCAATCGCACCTGCCCTGACCACGCCATCGAAATATCCGTCTTCGGTTGCCCTGGCGCCGCTTCCATAGGAGCGGAGCAGCAGCACAAAGCCGGCGACGCATCCCGCAAAGAAAACGGTCGCGTGGAACGCAAACAGCGGATCCTCTGTTTGCTGCGCCGCAAGCAGCGAGCCGACAAGGAAGACGGCCAGCACGAGCCCGGTCAGCCAATAGTCGAAATGGCCCCGGCTCTGCCGCGCTGGACCGCCCGGCATGGTATTGGTTGACATAGGTTCGATCCCCTCTTCACGGATCACGCGAAACCACGGGCAACGCCCGGAGAGTCGCGTGGAAGTGCGGGCGGAGTGGACCCGATCCGGGCTGCGTTCATCTTGATCTTTGTCAAGGCGCGCCAAAAGCTTGCAGCCCATGCTTCGGGCGATTTTGCCGCACGCGCACGGTTCAGAGAGGTTAGAATGATTCTCGTGAAGAGCGCCGCATTCCCGGTGTGGAAAGAAGCTGCGCGTCTTGCCGCATCCGCGCTGCTTGCCGGCATCTCGGCAACCTTTTTTGTGTTGGGCATCATCACCATGCAGGCCGAAGGCAGCGTCTTCTGCCTCCTGAGCCCGGCAATGGCACACTGCGGCTGGTGCCTGGCTGGTGCACTCACCGCCCTCGGCGCCGTCATTGCCGCTGCGCCCGCTTCAGGCACGTCGTCTGCTTAAGCAGATATTTACGCAAGCCCTGCACGCTCGCGGCATGAATCGCTGGAATTGCAAGCGTTTTCATGCCGTTGACAAGGCGGCAAACCCGCCTTCATTCTCCGGCATCCTGACTGGCTGCATACCCACACCGGGGCTGGGGGGCGCCTGAGGGATCACTGAATACCCTTGCTTTTCTTCGTGCAGGCGAACAGACAGGGACTCGCGGATTGACCTCGGAAATCAACTCAGGCGATGCGGGCGTATTGAAGCGCCTCCAGAAACTGGAAAAGCGCATGGAGCGGCGCGTGCGCCGTCGTGCGGAATCCTATCGCTTCGTTCCCGGTGAACGCCGTGGCCAGCCCTCGCCCCTGGGCATGGCGGCCCGCGCCGCTGTCATGCCGGAGCAGGAGCAGCGCTGGCTGCGCGCCAGCGGCATCCTTGCGCTCGCAGCCTTGGCGGGGATCATGTTTGTCTGGACTGCGATGACGATGAAGACGTCGCGCCCGACTTATGTCGAGCATTCCGCCGACGGCATCGTTGCCGTATTTGCCTCAGACCGCCTGGCAACCGTTGCGCCGCGCATGGCGGGCCTTTCTGGTTACGCACCGTTCGAGTTCTCACCCTCTTCCAGCGCCGAGATGATTGAGGAGCAGGCTTTCCTGCCAGAGCTTGATGGTCTTTATGCCGGTCCCGAGGGGCCTGGCGATGCCATCGATCCCTTTGGCGGCCGCGTGCGCATGGTGACCGTGTCATCAGGCGATACGCTGGCGGGCCTGCTGGGTCAGGCGGGTGTGCAGCGGGCTGATCAGGTCGCAGTCCTCGACGCGCTTGCGCCCGTCTATCAGCCACGCAACATCCGCGCCGGATACCGCATTCGCATCGAATTTGCCGATGACGGCGCCAATCGCGCAATCGCAATCGCCAGCGGCACCGCTGATCCCGATACGCAGTCAGAGCCGCCGCGCGCCCTTGCCCGCATTTCATTCAAACCGGCGGTTGACAAGGAAATCGTTGTCGAGCGCAACGCCGAGGGCGTGTTTGTTGCCACTGAAAAGCTGATGCCGCTGACCCAGCGCACGTTCCGCGCCAGCGGCATCATTGATTCAAGCCTCTTCATGTCGGCGATGGCGGCGGGCGTGCCCGACGCAGTGACGGTCGAGCTGATCCGCATGTTCAGCTATGACGTGGACTTCCAGCGCGAAATCCATACCGGCGACAGTTTTGAAGTCTATTTTACCCGCTTCTACAACGAGTTTGGCGAGCCGGTGAAGTCTGGCTCCATCATGTATGGCGCGCTGACGCTTTCCGGGCAGAAGATCGCGCTTTACCTGTTCACGCCGTCTGATGACGGCATTGCAGATTATTTTGATCCCAATGGCCGCAGTTCGCGCAAGTTCCTGATGCGCACACCGGTTGATGGCGCCCGCATCTCCTCTGGCTACGGCATGCGCCGCCATCCGACATTGGGCTATTCGAAAATGCACCGCGGGACCGACTTTGCGGCGCCCACCGGCACACCGATCATGGCAGCGGGCAGCGGCACGATCGAATTTGCGGGCCGCAACGGCAGCTACGGCAATTATGTGCGCATCCGGCACAACGACGAGTACAAGACGGCGTACGCGCATATGTCGCGCTTTGGTCCCGGCATCACCAAGGGCGTGCGCGTGCAGCAGGGCCAGATCATCGGTTATGTCGGCTCGACCGGGCGCTCCACCGGCCCGCACCTTCATTACGAGGTGCATCTGAACGGCGAACAGGTCAATCCGATGGGCGTGAAAATGCCGACGGGCCGCAATCTGCAGGGCGAGTTGCTGGAAGCCTTCCTGGCCGAGAAAGCACGCATCGATGCCGACATGGCCGATACGCCGATCAGTGCGCCCGTGGAGTCTGCCGGCGAACCCTCACTGCGCGGCAGCCGGAGCGAATAGGCGGCATTCTACTCGCCGCCGCCTGCGTCCCTGAACTGCCGCAACTGATGCATGCGCACATGCAGGATCGCGACAATACCAATGCGCCCGCGCGACAGCTTGCGCCAATAGACAAAATGTTGGCCAAAGCGCGCATAGGAACCGTCAACGCCGAATTCAGCCGGAATGCGCCGGGTGGTGACTGTGCCGCGCGCAATGGCTTCAAAGCAGCGAAACAACCCTTCGATGTAACGCCGGGCCTGAACCGCGCCATACCTGTCGAGTGTATAGCGATAGATGCTGTCGGCCTGTGCCGAGGCGCGGGGGCTGAGCCAGGCGCGGCTCACGGCGTCTTCTGACGCCGGTTGCGCGCGATCAGCGATGCGGCCGTCTCAGCACGATAGCTGCGCTCGGGCACGGCGAAGGAAA
>ERZ761609.3371-NODE-3371-length-10575-cov-36.403992_pt1 | contig 10575 bp, 6 predicted proteins | sample MGYA00511163_ERZ761609 | MGnify/ENA primary metagenome ERZ761609 (study PRJEB28899, sample SAMN02445070) | bioreactor sludge metagenome | biome: EBPR sludge | place: Australia: Brisbane, Thorneside Wastewater Treatment Plant | collected 2011-12-16 ... | reverse complement strand
TCCCTACACGACGCTCTTCCGATCTCTTCGGCGCGGCGGCGGGGGCAGAGGCAGGCGCTGCGGGAGCGCCGGCTGGGGCGGATTGCATTTTCTTCCACTCGGCGGCGGCGAAGTCGCGGTCGGCGTCGGTCAGCGCGTCAATGGGGATGGTGATGACGGAGCCGTCGGTTTTCTTCAGCGAGATGGTGCGCGCTGCCACATCCACGCCGGTCATCTCGGCTTCCAGGGAGGTGCCGGCTTTGCTGGTCCATTTGCGGATTTCAGCGTGGGAGGTCAAGGCTGCGACGGCGCAGGCGGTCAATGTCAACGGCAGGAGAAAACTGCGGGATTTCATGGCGGTGGATGGGATGATGCCCCGCAGTCTGCCCACTTGCCACAAGCGGCACAAGCTCAAACTGACCGGGATGCAAAGAACGCCGCAGGGCGGCATTTGTTAGCCGGCACCGCCTCAGTTGGCGGTGGAGCGGAGATGTCTCTCATAATGCGCCGCGGCGCCCGCGTTGTGTTTCCTCACGGTTTGAGCCAGCGCGTCCGCATCGCCCGCGCGGAAAGCGCGCAGTATGGCCCGGTGCTCGCGGTTGGCCTTTTGTGGATCAGGCGGCGCCGCATTTTGAAAAGCCATGCGGTGCAGCCGCTCCCACTCACCGAGCAGGGATTTCAGCATTTCCTCCGCGCGCGGGAAGCCGGCCACCCGGCATGGCAGCAGATGAAACTCGCGGTTCGCCAGCTCAAAAGCCGGCATGTCACCCGCTTCCACCGCGGCATCAAGACGGTGGATCAGTTCCTCCAGCTCAGAGAGGTCATCCGCCGTCATTTTCGGAAGCGCCCGCAGCGCCGTGGCCGTTTCCAGAGCATCTAGCAGGCAAAAAATCTCCGTCAAAGCCGAGACCTCCACCCCGGCCACACGCACCCCTGTGTGCGGGCGGATCTCCACGAGCCGCTCGGACTGAAGCTGCCGCAGCGCCTCCCGCACCGGGATGATGCTCACCGCGAACCGCCGCGCCAGCGCGTCTATCACGAGCGCCTGACCTGGCTGCAGTCTTCCGCTGACGATTTCGGAGCGCAGGGTGTCATAGACCATGCGTTGTTTGGTTGGGGCGGCGGACATGGGAAAACGAAACGTATTTTGGCGGCTCAAAAAATCGCTTGTCATATATCATATATGATCTAAACACCGCAAGCACCAACTGTACCCGCACCCAGCATGACCACCCAGCGCATCGGCATCATCCTCAACGGCGTCACCGGACGCATGGGCACCAACCAGCACCTCGTCCGCAGCTTGCTCGCCATCCAAAAGCAGGGAGGCATTGTCCACGGCGACACCCGCCTCATGCCCGACATCATCCTCACCGGACGAAGCGCCGACAAGCTCGCCGCGCTCGCCGCCGCTCACGGCGTGGAAAAACACACCACCGACCTCGACGCCGCGCTCGGCGACCCCGCCTACTCCATCTTCTTCGACGCCTCAGGCACTCCCCACCGCATTCCTTTCCTGGAAAAAGCCATCGCCGCCGGCAAGCACGTTTATTGCGAGAAACCCACCGCCTCCCTCACTGCCGACGCCCTCGGCATCGCCCTAAAAGCCGAGGCCGCCGGTGTGAAAAACGGCACGGTGCAGGACAAGCTCTGGCTGCCCGGCATCCGCAAATTTCTCGCCGCCAAAGAGCAGGGCTTCTTTGGCGACCTGCTCTCCGTGCGCGGCGAGTTTGGCTACTGGGTCTTCACCGGCCACGTCCACGACCAGCCCGCGCAGCGCCCGAGCTGGAACTACCGCGGCGAGGACGGCGGCGGCATCATCATAGACATGCACTGCCACTGGCGCTACGTCATCGACAACCTCTTTGGCGAAGTCACCCACGTCTTCACCCACGCCGCCACGCACATCCCCGAGCGCATTGACGAGCGCGGACGGCCCTACCCCTGCACCGCAGACGACAGCGCCTACGCTCTTTTCAAAACCAAAACCGGTGTCGTCTGCCAGTTCAACTCCTCCTGGAACGTCCGAGTCCGCCGCGACGATTTGCTCACCATGCAGGTGGATGGCACCCTCGGCTCCGCCATCGTCGGCCTGCGCAAGTGCTGGACGCAGCATGCGGCCGCCACGCCGAAACCTGTCTGGAACCCCGATATTGACCAGCCGCTCGACTTCTACGCCGGCTGGAATGAAGCGCCCGACACCACCGCCTACGACAACGCCTTTAAAATCCAATGGGAACTGTTTTTGAAGCACGTCGCCTTCGACACTCCCTTCCCCTGGACCTTGCGCGAGGGCGCCAAAGGCGTGCAACTCGCCGAACTCAGCCTCCAATCCCACACCGAAGGCCGCTGGATCGAAGTGCCGATTTTGAAATAAGCATGGAAGTTTCAAGACCGGACGGATTCTTCCAGGCTGGATGATTCGAAATTGCCAGCCATGAAGTGTCTCGCCTTATTTTGGATGGACACACGTCTTGAAATTTGGAATCCGCGGCTTTCCCGAAACAATTACACGTCCTCGTCCAGATCGGCCGTCCCTGCCTTCTTGCCGCGCAGTTTGGCCTCAATGAAAGCGTCAAGGTCGCCGTCCATGACACCGGAGATGTCGCTGGTCTTCTCGCCGGTGCGCAGGTCTTTGACCATCTGGTAGGGCTGGAAGACATAGCTGCGGATCTGGCTGCCCCAGCCGATGTCGGTCTTCTCTCCGTATTGGCGGGCGACTTCGGCGGTGCGCTTGTCCTCCTCGATCTGGTAGAGCTTGGCCTTGAGCATGGCGAGCGCTTTGGCCCGGTTCTTCGGCTGGCTGCGCTCCACCTGGCAGGCGACGATGACGCCGCTGGGGATGTGGGTGATGCGCACGGCGGTCTCGACCTTGTTGACGTTCTGGCCGCCTTTGCCGCCGGAGCGGTAAGTGTCCACTTTCAGGTCCTCATCCCGGATCTCAATGTTGATGTCCTCCTCGTTGTCGGGAGTGACGTCTATGGAAGCGAAGGAGGTGTGGCGCTTCTTGGCCGCGTCGAAGGGGGAGATGCGCACGAGGCGATGCACGCCGCGCTCGTTTTTGAGGAAACCGAAGGCGTTCTCACCCTGGATTTCGAGCGTGGCGGAGCGGGTGCCGACGTCATCCCCCTCCTGGTGGTCAATGATCTGGACCTTGTAGCCTTTGCGCTCGCACCACCGCACATACATGCGCATGAGCATGTCCGCCCAGTCGCAGGCCTCGGTGCCGCCGGCGCCGGAGTGGATGGTCATGAAGGCGCTGCCGCGGTCGAACGGGCCGGAGAGCAGCAGGTCCAGTTCATAGGCGCCGATGTCGCGGTCGAGCGCGTCGTATTCGGTGCGCACCTCGATCATGCTGGCGGTGTCGCCCTGCTCCCTGGCCAGCTCAATGAGGACTGGGAAGTCGTCCACGCGCGCGAGCAGCTCGCCGAGCGGGGTGATCTGGCGTTTGATGATGTTGGCGCGGTCAATGACCTTTTTGGCGGCGTTCTGGTCGTCCCAGAAGCCGGAGTCGGACATTTTGTGCTCCAATGCGGAGAGCTCCTCAGTCAGTCTGGGGAGGTCAAAGATACCTCCGGAGTTCGCTCAGGCGGCCTTTAAGGCTCGCCACGTCGAACGCCTGGAGGTCGGTCAGGACGGACTTGTTTGTCGTTTCCATTCCCCTGCCAGTAGGGCATGAAAAATGCGGATGCAAACGGGATTTCCCGCAGTGAATGAAAAGGTATGCCACACAGGCGCCGGCGATTTGCGCTCAAGCCGGCCAGAGCGACTGATAGACGAACGCGCCGAGCAAACCGCCGATGACCGGGCCGGCGACGGGGATCCAGGCATAACCCCAGTCGCTGCCGCCTTTGCCGGGGATGGGCAGAAGAAAATGCGCGAGGCGCGGGCCGAGGTCGCGGGCGGGATTGATGGCGTAACCCGTCGGGCCGCCGAGGGAGAGACCGATGGACCAGACCAGCATTCCCACCAGCGCGGGGCCGAAGCCCGTGTCGAAGCCTGAGCCGGGCACGAGATTGTCGGGCGAGAGGATGGCCAGCACACCTAGCACGAGCACGGCGGTGCCGAGGATTTCACAGACGAGATTTCCCACCGTGTGGCGTATCGCGGGGCCGGTGCTGAAAACGGCGAGCTTTGCTCCCGTGTCCTGCGTTTCCCGCCAGTGCGGCAGATAAGCCAGCCAGACGAGCACCGCGCCGAGAAAGGCCCCGGCCATCTGCGCGGAGATGTAGCCGGGCACCAGCGCCCATTCGAATTTGCCGATGGAGGCCATGCCGAGGGTGACGGCGGGATTCAAATGCGCGCCGCTGACGGCCCCGGTGCAGTAAACCGCCACGGCCACGGCAAAGCCCCAGCCGGCGGTGATGACGATCCAGCCGGCGTTGTTTCCCTTGGTCTTTTGCAGCACGACATTGGCGACGACACCGTCGCCGAGCAGGACGAGGATGAGGGTTCCGAGGGCTTCGGCAAGGTAGGGTGACATGGCGGATTTGAGTTGGAATTACATGCGAGGTTAGCGGGCGGCATGGTCCGTCTGCAAGCCTGGATTTTGACCGAGCTACCCGCGGCGGATTTCCGAGCCTTTGAAGTGGATGTTGAAACGGAAGACTTTTTTCTTCCGGCAATGAACCGCGCCGGTTTCCAGGTCGAAGCGGTCGGGGATTTCGATATGGTGCAGGTCCGCGGTGGCGTGGAAGCCGCGCTCGGAAAAGATGTCTATGAGCATGGCCAGGGCCAGCGGCTCGTGAAAGAGCGCGTCCTCGGTGTTGATGCATGCGCGGCCGGAGATGGCATGGCGGACGATGATTGGCATCATTTTCGTCTCGATGAAACCGACCACGGCCTGCATGAGCGCTGGGTGCTCCACCTTGTAGGTGTCGAGACGGCGGACGAGGTCCTGGCGCGCGTGGCGGATGATCTCGCTGGCGAGCGGCAGCTTGCGCAGGAGGTCGAAAGTGCGCGGGTCGAGCTCCAGGGAGCTTTGGTATTCGAGCTCCTTGAGGATGTTTTGCCGCACCACTTCCAGCGGCGCCTGGGCGTTGATGAAGTGGTAGTGGAATATCTCCTTCAGGGAGACAAGCGCGTCATAGGTCTTCTCTTTGAAGACTTTGTATCGGTTGCGGGCCAGCTCGGGGTCGAAATCAGTGGCCCTCTCCTCCCAAAGCTCGCCGAGCCCGGATTGGCGCACCTCCTTGTTGTGATCTAGCACTTCCCTCCCGCGCTTGAGCTGGCGGGCGATGCTCTCCGCCTCGTCCACAAACAACACCATGATGTGGAAGATGGGCTGCTTGAAGTGCGCGGCCAGCGGCGTGTCCGCGAAGTCCCTGCGCAGGCGCATCATCTCATCGAAGAGCATCTTGAGGCATTCCACCTGCACCTTCGTGCGCGGGAAGCCGTCGAGGATGGCTCCGTTTTGCTGCTCAGGCTCGAGCAGCTTGCGCATGAGGATGCCCACCACCTCGCGATCCCCCACCATGCCGCCGCGTGCTTTGATCTCGCGAGCCTCCGGTGTGTCGAGCAAGGCGCTGACCACGATGGGCTGCGCGTCAATGCCGCGCACCTGGCGGATGAAGTCCGTGTTCGTTCCCTTGCCCGCGCCCGGCGCACCGCCGAGCAGGATCAACTCCTTCGGGAAACGCAGTTTTTCACGGCCATAGTCGGCCTCAAGCTGCTTCCAGACATGGTTGAAGATGAGCTGGGCGTCTTTGATCTCCAAATCAGCCGGGACGACGGGTTTGGGAGAGGTTTCGGGGGCGGTTGATGACATGGGTGGGCTTATCGCAGGGAGCGAAAGGGTTCAACCCTTCAGCGTCATCAGATACGCGAGCAAGTCGGCCACCTGCTTGTCTTGGAGAGCATCGAGCAGGCCTTCGGGCATGAGGGAGCGGCGGATGAATTGGGTGCTGCGGATGTCAGCTTTGGGGAGGCGGCGGTCGGGGAGGCCGGCCTGGCGGATGACGACGGCGTCTTTGTCTTCGCTGACGAAGAAGGCGTCGATGAGGTCGCCGTTTTTCATTTCGACGCGGTAGATGCGGTAGCCGGGTTCCATGGCGGCGTTTGGCGTGAGGATGTTCCGCAACACGGCTTCCAGGCCCATCGCGCCTGCGCCGCTCAAATTCGGGCCGATCTGACCGCCTTCGCTGCCGATCTGATGGCAGGCGATGCAAAGCGCGGCAAAGGGCTTGCCAGCCTGGGGATCGCCTTTCGCGGCCAGCGCCGTGAGCTTGGCAAACTTTGCCTCCAGCGCCACCGCCTGCTCCTCGGTGAGCAGCGGCGGTGTATCAATGGTTTTGGCGATTCGGGCGCCTTTGCCTTGTTGGAGTGTAACCTTCAGGCGATCTGGAGCGAGTGGGAGAAAGAGTGCGTTCCCAGAATCGGCTAAAGCCTTCACTCCAACTGACCTGTCGAACGACGCACGAATTTCGGTGGCGCTGCGTGCCGCCTTCCACACGCGGAACTCCATGATCGCACCTTCGGTGCCTTTGTTGGGGCCGCTCCAGCCGATGCGGCAGTTTTTCCACTTGGCGGTCGCGGGCTTGGTGCCTTCGGCGTCGAGTTCGCCGTTTTGGTAGATGCGGCAGATGCCTTGTTCATCGCGCGTCACTGCGAGATGCGTCCACAGGTCGGGCGTCATCGGCTTGGTGGCCGCGCAGACATCGTGCAACTCGGGTCCGGCATAGACGCGAAATTTGGATTGGAAGAAATTGAGCTGGATGCCTCCCGGGGTGCCCAGCAGGCAGTCCTCATTGCCGATGCCGGGTGCGAGCCGCACCCAGGCCTCGACGGTGAAGGGACCTTCGAGCGTGATCTTCGAATCGACCCACGCGGTGTCCTGGCCGTCGAGCAGCAGGACCTCGCGGAAGATGCCGCCGAGCTGCTGCTGAAGTTTTTCGAGCGCGGGATCATCGCCGAGCACGGTGGCGAGGCGCTCCAGCACAGCCGGGTCGAGATCGTTCACGGGCACGACCTTGTCCAGAACGGCCGCCATCAGAAACTTCGCGCCGCCCTCTGCCTGGCCCGAGAGGGGAAGCAGGACGCGCTTGCGCTGATCCGAGTTGAGCTTGGGATACAGTTTGAAAAGCCTCTCACAGGCGCTCCGCGCCACGTTCGTGCTGGTGGAGATGAGTGCGTCCAGCGCGGCCTCACGGACACGTTCATCCGGATCGGAGTCAGCCAACACATAAAACAACTGCGCCTCCTGGGTTCGCATGGCGGTGAGGGCCTTGAGCCGGTGAACAAGCTCACCACTGGTATCCATGGGCACGGCTTCCTTTTGGAAGACGCGGTTCTGACGATCCATCAATGGCTGGATGATGGCCTCTTCCGATCCTCGTTGAAAGCCGATCACCATGTCCAGTGCCTGCCGACGCACCTTTTCATCGGAGCTTTGCATCATCTGTGCTGAGACAGCGATGATAAGCCGGCCAATCTGGGAATTGTCGATCTTCGTGCGGTTGACCAGCAGGTTTGCCACCACGGATGAGCGTGACTTTTCGTTCGTTAGGAGAGCTTTCAATGCCTCTCCCACGCCCGGCTCCTCAGGGAACTGCGCGAGGCGGAGAAGTTCTTCGTCATTCGGAGCGCGGTCGAGCTGCGGGAGCAGTTTGGCGACGCGGGAGGCGCTGGCTTTCGGCTCCAACGCGAGCGAGGCGAGCACACGGGCCTCAACGGGCAGTTTCGCGGCAGCATCGGTGTCGAGATAGTTGGCGACAATATCAGGATGGCGTTCCAGGAACATGCGGACGAGGAAGCGCTCGAACTCGCGGTCGTAGGCCTCGCGCACGGGGATCTGCTTCGGGCCGCGGGAGGATTGGATGGTGGGGCCGTTGGTGAGGTTGGGTTTGGCGAAGGCGAGGAGGTGTTCGATGATGTGCGACCGTTCTGATTCCTTGGTCATCGGAAATTCGAGTGGAATGGCAAGTCCTTGAATAGCCTCGAACCGAACTTCGGGATCAGCATCCTTGCTGGCAGAGACTAGCTTTGCTGCGTTCTCTGGAGATTCTCCTTCACTCATCAGCACCGTTGTTAAAGCGTTGCCGGCTACACGCATTGTTTGCCTTCTCAGATTTCGATTGGATTCGTGTTCAAGATCAACTCCTTCACTTGATGGAACCGGATTTCCGAGAGCTTCTTGGAGCCACAGTGCTTGCACCCGCTTCGCTGGAGACTGCTTAGCGTCTGCGACGATCTTGTTGAGAGCACCAAAGGAGCTTGCATCTCCTTGGTCGAACAAGGTCTGCCAAGCCAGATGCGCTTTCGCGACAGGCTCTTTGCCGAGCGATGCGACAAGCTCCTCGGTGCTCAGCTTCGTAAAATCCGCCACTTCGGTCTTCGCGGCTTTCGGCTTCACCCGCCAGATGCGTCCCCGCGTCTTGTCACGATCCGGATGCGCTCTCGGCACCTCGTTGTGGGAGATGATCTTGTTGTACCAATCGACGATGTAGATGCAGCCGTCGGGGCCGTTGGTGAGGGCGACGGGGCGGAAGAAGGGATCGTCGCAGGTGATGAGGTCGGGGAGCTGGGCAAGCTTCCAATACGCGCCGTCGCGATGCATGGCGATGGTTTGAATCTTCGAGATGATGGGATTGGCGACGGCCATCACATGAGCGGGCTTGGGCATTGTAGTCCCGGCTTTAGCCGGTTCTGATGCCCCTGAGCCGGCTGAAGCCGGGACTACAGAACTCTGAGCCACGACGGCGGGCGAGAGCGATCCTGACTCAATGAGCGCAAGACCGCTCAAACCCGTGCCGCCCATGCGGAAGTCAGCCTGCGGTGGGAAATCGGGCTGGTAGCTCTTCTTCAATGCCTCCATGCCGCCAGGGTAGTAGGCGTATTCGTGGAAGGGCATGACGGGGTAGCCGTAGTCGTTCGCTTCTTGAATGAAGGTCTCGCCTTCGCCGGTGATGACGAGGCCCCAGATGTTGTTCGGGCCGGTGCTGATGACCTCGAACTCGCTGCCGTCGGGTCGCATGCGGGCCATGCTGCACTTCGGCCAATCAATGACGACATCGCTGCCGGGTTTGCGGACCTGGCTGTTGTTGAAAAGGCCCTGCGCCATCCAGATCCAGCCGCCGGGAGCCCGCGTGAACTGATGCGGAAAGAGGTGCGAGTCCTGCACGCCGAAGCCGGTGAGCACGACGTCGAAGGTGTCCGCCTTGCCGTCGCCGTTCGTGTCTTTGTAGAGCTTCAAATCGTGGCCGTGCTGGATGTAGCAGGTATCGCCTGCGCCCCAGGGCAGGATGCCGAGCGGGATGGCGAGGCCGTCGGCGAAGACGGTCGGATTCGTGAGTCCACCCGCGGGAATCTTCGCATTCAAAGACTCCCGCGGATAGACGAGCACCTTGTCCTTGCCATGCGCCTTGTAGGCGGCTTCTGCGGCGGCGGGGTTTTCATTGGCATCAATGGGATACTCGAGCGCGGTCTGCGTCCACAGGCGGCCGCGCTGATCGAAATAGACGCTGACGAATTTGCCGAGGCCTTCGCTTTCCTGCACGACGAGTTCGATTTCGTAGCCTTCGGGCAGTTTGAACTTCTTGAGCTGCTCCTGTGCGCTGAGCGCCACTCCTTGGACGTCATTGTAGGAGATGTCGCGCTTTGTAGAGGCGGCAGCCTTGGCTTTCGCTTTTGGTTTCGGCGGCAGATTAGCCTTCATTCCATCGAGGCCCCCGATGCTCTGCCAAGTCGGCGCACCGGGCGTGGCGGGGAGTTCCTCAATCGTGACATCCTTCACCTGCACGAGGCAAACGCCGCCGCTGTGCACCTGCGGGGCAATGTGGCCGTCGAGCGCGATGTTGGGATCGGTCTCGGTGTAGTCGATGCAGTGGACGCCATTGATCCAGGTCTGGATGCGCGGCCCTTCGGCACGGATGCGATATTCGTTCCAGCCAAAGACATCCACCGCTTTGTCGAGCGCGGCCTGCTGCTCGGGCGTGGGTGCCCAGATGACCCTGTTGCGGCGGTGCTCGTCGTAGATTTTGCCGAACCATCCCGCGCCGCAGTCCACCTGGTAGCCGCTCATGGCGGTGCCGTCGCGGATGGAGCGGATCTGGATGCCGGAGTTGATCATGCCGGTCTTTGGATCGCCGCTGCATTTGATCTTCATCCGCAGCTCGAAGTTTTGAAAGGAGCGCTGGGTGGAGATGAAGTAGTTCTTGGGAATCTTGGCCGTGGTGGAGCCGCCGGTGATGCAGCTGTCTTCGACGCGCCACACGGCGGGATCATAGTCCCAGCCATCGAGGGTTTTGCCGTTGAAGAGGGAGACGGGCTCCGCGTGGCTGAAGGCGGCGAGAAGGGGGCAGAGGACCAGGAGAGCGGTGAATTTTCTCATGGGCATACAACGCCATGAAAATACCGCGCTTGGCAAGACATCATCCACGTCAGGCTGCCTGAAAAGCACCTGGGTCAGGTGGAGCGGAGGCTGTCAATTCAGGTCCACCAATGGAAATGCCGGTTCATCAGGCCGACTGCTGCGGCCAGCACGAGCAGCACAAGAGCCAGCTCAATGAACAGGCCGAGGCGGCGGTTGCGCTCGGCGCGGAGCTGGTGGAGCGGCTTGCGCTTCGGCTGGCGCGGCTTGCGCGCGGCGGGGCCGAGAGG
>ERZ761609.3369-NODE-3369-length-10581-cov-7.477864_pt1 | contig 10581 bp, 9 predicted proteins | sample MGYA00511163_ERZ761609 | MGnify/ENA primary metagenome ERZ761609 (study PRJEB28899, sample SAMN02445070) | bioreactor sludge metagenome | biome: EBPR sludge | place: Australia: Brisbane, Thorneside Wastewater Treatment Plant | collected 2011-12-16 ... | reverse complement strand
GAAGCGGCCTTGGCGGCGCGGTTGATATAGCCGCGCACGCTGCGCGGAGCGGCGGCCGGTGCAGCCGGGACCATGACGGAAGGATCGACGACGAACCGTTCCGGCAGGTGCTCGCCGAGCCAGGTCAGCAGTGTGGCGGCGTCGGGCGCGACGCCCGGCGCGACTGGAAACACGGTCGGATCGTTGGCGGGCCGCTTGTCGATGACGGTGAGCCGCGTCGGAAACGTCGTGCCGTGCTTGGCATAGACGGAGCCGTCGATGGCGGCGGAGAACACGACGCGGCCACAGTCCTGCAATCGGACGAAGGCGTCCCTCCAGACCTGATTGTCGGGTGCGAAGCTGGCGCCGGTGATCGTCACCAGGCGGCCATCGGGGGCCAGACGCGCCAGCGCGGAGGTGACATGGCGCCAGGTGGTGTCGGCGACGCGGCCTTCGACGTTCGCCATCGCGGAGAATGGCGGGTTCATCAGCACGACGCTGGGCGTGACGGCGGAATCGAGGTGATCGTCGATCTGCGCCGCGTCGAAGCGCGTGATGGGAACGGCCGGAAAGAGGAGATCCAGCAGCCCGGCGCGGGTTTCGGCCAGCTCATTGACCACGAGTGCGCCGCCGGCGATCTCGGCGAGGATGGCAAGCAGGCCGGTGCCGGCCGAGGGTTCCAGCACCCGGTCGGTCGGAGTGATGGCCGCGGCGCGGGCCGCAACCAGGCCGAGCGGGATCGGTGTCGAGAACTGTTGGAAGGTCTGGCTTTCGGTCGAACGCCGCGTGTGCGTCGGCAGAAGGCCGGCGATCTTCGTCAGTGCGGAAAGCCGTGCAGCCGGCGTTCCGGCTTTGCGGAAAAGCGCCTTTCCGTATTTGCGCAGGAAGATGACGGTCGCGGCCTCGCAGGCGTCATAGGCCGTTTTCCAATCCCAGGCGCCGGTCGCATCGGAAGCGCAGAAGGCGGTCTCCATCGCCGAGCGCAGGGTTGCAGCATCGACCCGATCGCCGCGCTCGAGATGGGGCAGCAGCAGGCCAGCGGCCGCGAAGATGGCTTCGGAGGGGACGGGATTCGAGCCGAGCGGAAAGGGCGCGGTGGCGGACGCCGCCGCGGATGCGGAAATCATGGTCATGGTGGGAACCTTCAGGAGAGCGGGAATGGACGAGCCTGCGCGGCGCTCTCTCTCGACCGCTCCGGCTCAAACCCGTCCCGGCAGCCCTCTCACTCTCAAGACGCCCGCATGGAAAAAGCGCCCGACCGTGAGGGGGCGCTTTTTCGAGGGTCAGTTCCAGTGTCCGTCCGCGATCTCGCCGGCGACCAGCGCGCGGGCCTTGCGGATCAGGTCATCGCCGCAGGTGTCGATATGGCCGAAGAACCTGGCGCGGGCGCCGTTCGCGGTCCAATCGGCATAGGCGCAATATTCCCGAGCAGCGGATCGGAAGGCCCGCATATCGTTGGCCCAATGCGGCCTGGGCTCGATGACGACGGTGATGCCGTCCTTGGTTTCGGGCCAGGGCAGAGACCGTTCGCGCGGCGGATGCTTACGATCCGCCGCGAAGATGGCGTCGATGCCGGTCATGGCGCCTCTCCCGGTTCTGGGCGCACGAAACTTTCGGGATCGTCGGGATCGGGCGGCAGATAGGTGTCGTAGGGATTGCCGTCGGCGAGGTGGCCGAAGGGCGTGAAGACGTAATCGCCATCGTCCCGCCCCACGGCGCAGATGACGTAACGCGGATTGCCCGTTGACGCGTCGAGGCATTCCATGAGGGCGAGATTGCCGTCACCGGCCGCGCGCAGCAGGGTCTGGAAGTTCGTCCGGGCGTAGGAGGGGATGCTCATAGCGGACCTCCCTTGCCGGAGACGGTCTTGGCGAGCCAGCCATCGGTGTAGATCCAGTCCACGGTCTCGCCGGTGGTGAGATCGAGGACATGAGCGCCGCCGCCGAAGCCGTTGAGCCGGGGCTTCGAGCAGGTGTTGGCGTATTGGAAACCCCATTTGCCGGTGAGTCCGAACTCGGCGGCGCAAAGCTTTACGAACTGGATCAAGCGCTCGGGATCGCCGGTCACGTCGTCTCGCATCCAGAGTTGGCTGCCGCCATGCTCGGGCTGGATCGAAAGAAGAAAGCCTTCGGAGGGCGGTTCCTCCGGTGCGCCTTCAGCGGACTGCGTGTTGTAGAGGGCGAGCGCGCGGGCGGCGTTCTCGGGCGTGCCGACGTCGAGCAGGCACGAGAAGTGAGTGAAATAGTCGGCCATGACAGGCTCCTGAAATGAGAAAGCCCGACCCGCACGGCACAGCCACGCAGACTGTCGACCTCCGGGGCCGGGCTGATGGAAGTGGGAGAGAGAAAGGCGTGGGACGGACGGAGCCGCCCCGCGCCTGAGTGCTATTCGGCGGCAACGGCGTGCGGGGCTTCGTCCTCGTCGTCGGCGAGGTCTTCCTCATCGTCGAGGAAGGCCGGAAGCGCCTCGTCGCCTTCGCCGTCCGCCGCCGGGTCATCATGGTCGACCAGACGCAGCGGCTCGGGCAGCCAGCCGGTGTCGGCGAGCAGGCGCTCGGCCTCCTTGGCCATGTCGCCCTTCTTCAGATGGTCGATGAGCCCTGCTGCCCGTTCGCCCGCACCCTCACGCACGGCTTCGAGGATGCGGGGTTTGGTGACGCGGCCGAGATAGTTGCCGACGGTCGGCTTCCAGCCCGCCACCACCATGTCCAGACCAGTGGCGCGCGCAAGCCGGTCGGCCTGCGCCAGGCGAACGTCCAGCCCATGCTGGCTGACGCCTGATCCGTAAGGGTTCGGGCGCTCGAACAGGGCGTTCACGCCGTAGCTGACGCAATGGGCGAGCAGATCGAGGCGGGTGCCGCCGTCGAGGTGGGTCAGCCAATCCCAGAGCGCCTGGTCGTCGGCGGGAACATGATCGCCCCAGCGCTCGTGCCGCTCGGCGACCTCGCGCGCGGGAGTGCTGTCCTTCAATTCCTCGGACTGTGCCGAGAAGAAGATATGATTGACGCGGGCCTCGAGGCAGCCGGCCGGTGCGGTGCGCCGGAAGGTGTCGCTGACCAGCTTGTGCAGCAGCAGGGTCATGGCGACGTCGGGATGCTCGGCGACCGCGTTGCGCAGAGCGAGGGTGCGATGCGCGGTCAGTTCGATGACGAGACGCTCGGGCAACGGCTTGACGCCATCCTCCTCCTCGTCCTCCGACTCCGCGGGCTGGCCGCCGATGGTGATGACGGCGCGCTGCACGGCGGGCGTCGCTACGGGGCCGCCGTCGATCTCGGGCGTATCGTCTCCTTCGGCATCGACCGGACGCTCGTCCTCGGGACGGACATAGCCGCGATCCACCGACAGCGAGCCGTCCGAGTCAAGGCTGACGAAGACGCCAGCGATGGCGATGTCGGCTGGATCGTAGATCACCGGGCACTGCTCGAAGGCGTCGAGCGCCTGCTCGATCTCGCCGAGACGCGCGTCGATCTCGGCGGGCAGCTCGTCGGCCTCGGCATATTCGGCCTCGATCCGATCGTACTCGTTACGCAGCGCCTCGCGGGTTGCGCGTTCCTCCTCGGTCAGATCGGCCGTGGCGCCGACAAGCTCCCGAAGCCCGCGCTCGTGGCCGTAGGGAAAGCTGAGCGCGGCCTCGACCCATTTCCAGCCTTCGCCCGCGATCTCGTCGGCGACGATCTTCAGCTTCTCGGCCACCAAGCGGTCGAGCAACCCGGCATCCTGAAGCCAGCCGCCATCGTCGGACTCGAACAGGTCGCGCAGCACGATGCCGCCGGCCGCCTCATAGGCCTCGACACCCACGAACACCGCCCGCTTGTCGGCGGCGCGCACTGTGGTCTCGGTCAGCATTCGGCGGATGTGGTAAGGTTCCTTCTGCCAGCCGTCCTTGATGGCCTCCCAGACCTGCTCTTGGCGGCCATGGTCAGAACTGACGGTGAAGGCCATGAGCTGTTCCAGCTTCATGCCGTCGTCGGCATAGATCGCCAGCAGCGCGGGCGAGACGGAGACGAGGCGCAGGCGCTGCTTCACGACATTGACGTCGATGAAGAAGGCGGCCGCGATGGCTTCCTCGGTCATGCCCTTGTCGCGCATGGCCTGAAAGGCGCGGAACTGATCGAGCGGATGGAGCGGTGCGCGTTCCATGTTCTCGACCAGCGAGACCTCATCGATCAGGACGCCGCTGTGGGCGTCGCCGACAACGCAGGGCACCGGTGCGATCTTGGCCAGGCGCTTCTGCTTCATCAGCAATTCGAGCGCACGGTAACGGCGGCCGCCGGCGGGCACCTCGAACATGCCGGTCTCGGCGCCATCGGCATCGAGGACCGGACGGACATGCAGGGACTGGATGAGCCCGCGCCGGGCGATGGACTCGGCCAGCTCCTCGATCGAGACGCCGGCCTTGACGCGCCGGACGTTGGACTGGCTCAGCACCAGCTTGTTGAAAGGAATGTCGCGCGCCGACGACAGGGTGATCTTCTGAACGGCAGTGGCCATGATCTTGACTCCGCGACGGGCGGCCGGGAGACTCTCTCTCGACCTCCAACCCGTCACGAAGCGAAGCGCCGCCCTCTCACTCTAAGAGGGCAGCGCCGGTCGGGCGGAAAGGCGTGAAGCCGCAAACCCGCGTTTCCGTATTTCCGGTTTTCAGGATCATCACGCGGCCTTCCGCTCGTCATCGGCCATGCCGACATCGGCGTCCGGCAGGAAGCCGAGCAGCCAATCGGCCGCCTTGCTGGCCAGGGAGGCGGCGCGGACGATGGCGCGATTGTCCTCGCGCAGCACGTCCAGCCAGGAGCCAATATAGTCGGCATGACGGACGGTGGGCGTGATGCCGAGCGAGGCGCAGCAGAAGGCCGCATTGATCTCGGCAACCAGCTCCTCGAATGCGTATTTCTTCGAGCCGAAGGAGCCTGAGAAATCCCGGTTCAGGCGCAAGGGGTGGCCTGTGGCGTGCCCCAGCTCGTGCAGGGCTGTTCTGTGCCAATTGATCGGCTCGAAATAGGCCTGGGGCGGCGGCACCTGCACGAAGTCAGGCGCCGGGGCGTAGAAGGCGCGATCTCCGCCGATGCGAAAGTCGATGCCCGTCGCCCGGATCAGGGCTTCGACCTGTGGTTCGATGAGGCCAGGCGGAGGCGGCGGGGCCACAATGCCGACATCCACCGGCAGGCCGTCGCATTGGGCCGCGTTGAACACCGTGAAGCGCTTGAGGAAGGGGATCGCCACGGCGTCCTCTCCGGTTTCGCGGGCGCGGCGCTTCTCGTCCTCCGGAGTGAAGCGGTCGGCATAGACGACGGTGGTGCCGTGTTCGCCGCGCCGGACGTTGCCGCCGAGCGACAGGGCCTGGCGGAAGGTGAGCCAGCTCTGGCCGGGGAAGCCTTGCTGGATCACCGCGCCCCAAAGGATCAGCACATTGATCCCGGAGTAGTGCCGGCCGGTGGCGGCATTCCTCGGCATGGCGAGGGGAGCCTTGGCCGAGGCTGATCCCCAGGGCTGGACCCAGGGCACGCGCCCGGCCTCCAGTTCGCCGATGATCTTGTCGGTGATTTCGTCATAGAGGTTCGACCGGTCCGATCCGGCGCTAGCGCGAGCGGTGTTTCTGGACATCGCGGTTCTCCGCGACGGGCGCCGGAGGCCTCTCCTCCAGCCCTCAACCCGTCACGGAAACCCCGTCCGCACTCTCACTCTCGGGGGCGTTGCGGGGCCTCCCCGCAGAAGGGGTCGGCCGAGATTTCGGCTCGGCCGCAGGGGAAGGCTTTCCCCATATCTGGCCTGCTCCTAACGGCTTCCTTGAAACTGTCAGAAATTGAGGTATAATTCTAACAAGGGAACAGCAAATGGCACGTATGACCGAACAGATTCTGGCCCACGCGGAGGGGCTGCCCGAAGGCACCCCCTTGTCTGCCAAGAGCCTGCTTCACCTCGGCAACCGGGCGGCCGTGGATCAGGCGTTGTCGCGCCTAACTGGGCGCGGTCAGCTCATCCGTGCTGGTCGTGGCGTCTATTTGCTTCCCATCGCCAGTCGGTTCGGCCCGCGCATGCCTTCGGTCGAACAGGCTGTTGAAGCGCTTGCGACCCAGAAGGGAGAGACCATCGTCTCGAACGGGGCCGCTGCGGCGAATGCCCTTGGCTTGACGACGCAGGTGCCCGTCCGCTCGGTCTATCTGACCTCCGGGCGCAGCCGAAAAATGCACCTCGGCAAGCAGGTCGTGGAATTGCGACACGCACCGCGCTGGCAACTGGCGCTCGCCAACCGCCCGGCGGGGGAAGCCGTGAGGGCGCTGGCCTGGCTCGGCCCGGAAAAGGCGGAGGCGGCGCTTGCGGCATTGAAGCGGAAGATGCCGCCTGGTGTGTTCGGCGAACTGGTCGCCGCCGCGCCGCAGCTTCCGACATGGCTCGCGCAAAGCGTTGGCAGGGTCGCGTATGAACCTAGAGAAATGACGAAATGATGCCTAAGCAGATCGAAATTCGCTCGGGAGGGAGCAATGGCTGAAACCCAAATCGAGTGGACGGACGCCACATGGAATCCCGTAGCGGGCTGTTCGATCATCACCGCTGGCTGCACCCATTGCTACGCTATGGAGATGGCGAAGCGGCTTGAGGCCATGCATATCGAGAAATATGCCGGCCTCACTCGAAAGACCGGACGGCGCACCGTCTGGAATGGTGTCGTGCGCGAGGATCGCGACGCGCTTGCCATTCCCCATAGCTGGCGCAAGCCGCGCAAGATCTTCGTCAACTCGATGAGTGACCTGTTTCACGAACGGGTCAGCGATGCCTTCATTCTCGATGTTTGGCAGGTAATGCGCGAGACACCGCGTCACAACTACCAGATCCTGACGAAACGTCCCGAGCGCATGGCGGAACTGGTCGCTAACAAGATCGGCGAGGTTTTGCCGAATGTATGGCTGGGGACCAGCATCGAGGACGCGAATGTCGTCGACAGGATCGATCATCTGCGCGCTGCGCCGGCGGCGATCCGCTTCATCTCATTCGAACCGTTGATTGGGTCGGTGGGGACTGTCGATCTCCAGGATATTCATTGGGCTATCGTCGGTGGAGAGAGCGGTAAATCCGCACGTCCGATCCGTGAGGAGTGGATCGACGAAATCTATGTTCAATGCCAATCCGTTGGCACGGCCTTCTTCTTCAAGCAGTGGGGGACGTGGGGCAAAGACAACAAAAAGAGATCGAAGAAGGCAAATGGCCGCGAGTATCGTGGTCGAACCTGGGATGAGATGCCTGCCGCGCCGCAAGCGTTTGCATGATCGCACGAGGCACATTGAGGGGGCGGTATGGTCGAGAAGCGATACGAATGGGCTGATGGCGCGAAACTCGAGGAACATTCGCGGCGCAAGCACAAGATTCTTCGCGAATACATCTTCGACTATCTCACAGTCCGCTGCAAGCTGCCGCAGCAGGAGCGCTTCCGCCTAGCCATCGTGGATGGCTTTGCCGGAGGTGGTCGTTATCAGTGCGGGACATCAGGCTCTCCCCTGATTTTCATCGAAGAACTGAAGCGCGCCACCGAGGCGGTGAACACAACCCGTGCGGCGCAGGGCCTGAACGCGATCGAGGTTGAGTGTCTGCTGGTATTCAACGATGCCAGCCGTGATGCGATCGAGCTTCTGAAGACCCACGTAGCGCCGCTTCAGGCGGACATCATCGCGACCTGTCCGAAGCTTCATTTGCGTGTCGAGTATCTGAACCAATTTTTTGAAGCCGCGTATCCCACGATCAAGAACTTTCTTGAGCAGGGGCGCTATCGGAGCGTGATTTTCAATCTGGATCAGTGCGGACATAGCCATGTCGAGCGGAACACGATTCTCGACATCATGCATTCCTATCCGGCGGCCGAGATATTCTATACCTTCGTCATCAGCTCATTGCTGGCTTTCCTTCAGAAGGATCAGCCGGAGCGACTGGGGCTTCAGCTCGAGCATCTCGGCCTGGCCAGCGGCGATATCCAAGCGCTCGACAGTTTGATGAGTCAGAAGGATTGGTTGGGCACGGCGGAGAAGATCGTCTTCGATGCCTTCCGACTTTGTGCGCCTTATGTCAGTCCGTTCTCGATCAACAATCCCGGTGGCTGGCGATATTGGCTGATTCATTTCGCGAATGCCTACCGTGCGCGGCAGGTTTACAACAACATACTCCACGACAACGCCAGCCTTCAGGCACATTTTGGAAGGTCTGGCCTCAATATGCTGTCCTATGATCCGCGACATGATGAAGGGATGCTCTATCTCTTCGACGATACCGGCCGCGCCTCGGCCAAAACCCAGCTCCTGGGCGACATCCCGCGTCTTGTGACCGAAGCTGGCGATGCCATGTCCGTGATGGAATTTTATGAGAGCATCTACAACGTCACGCCAGCCCATGCCGACGACGTCAATGCGGCGATCATCGAAAATCCCGATCTTGAGGTGATTACTCCTGCCGGTGGCGAGAGGCGTAAAGCCAATACCATTGGCGTGAACGACGTCATCAAGGTGAAGACGCAGCGCAGCTTCTTTCCGATGTTCTTCGACGCACGAAAGTCCTGACCGGCTGAAGGGGCGGCCAACCGAAACGATGTTTGACGCCTCAACAGGCGGTCATTCAGCCTTTATATCCAGCCAAGGTCCGCCAGGCTGCCATTTCTGATCGAAACGCTGATCCGTCGCGACGGCATGCGCCGGAGGCATCATCAGCGCAGCGATCTGAGCCTGGATGTCGGGAAATGGCTCGGGCGCGAGGGCGATGTCCGTGCGTCGCAGAAAGGCAGACCACTGGGCTTGTTTTGCGGCGGCGAACGCAGCCGAGAGCGCCAGCGGTGGTTCGGCGGGTGGTGAGGTTTCGCGCCGGCTGAACGTCGCGGCGATTGCCTTGGCCAGAACCGCTCCTTCGAAGGCGAAGGTGTTCGCGATCGCCCATACGTCAAAGAAATCCTTCATTCGCGAGTTGGCGATTCCCAGCGCCGTCATGGCCTGGAATTTCTCTGCGAGAACCGTCTCAGGCGGATAGGCTTTGAGCCGCGGTGTGGGCATACCGAGCAGCGACGGATATTCGATGTCGAGGACGCCCGGCGTGATGGCATCGCCGTAACCGATGTCTATGTGGATCGGCAGCCGCGCCCCGGCCAATTCCGCCTGAACGTCCAGGGCGACGCCGCTATACTCGTCTTCCGCCCGCGCGGCGGCTACTCTGAGCGTCTCTGGCTTGAAGATCACGCCATCGTCGCTTGGAACCTCCAGTACCTGGCGGAAAATCTCGGCCACGCGCGCAGGTGCATTGTCGCCGAACCCAAGCAGGTCGAGGTCGCCGGTCGCCCGATAGGGTGTCGGCGCCCAAAGGCTGAACAGCATGGCGCCCTTCAGCACGAACGCTTCCCGGAAGGGAGAAAGACTGAGCCGATAGAGCAGACGCTCGATGGCATAGCGAGTCATGACGAGCTGCGCATTCTCCCGCCGGTCGCGGGCTCGTTGCGTCAGTCGCGCCCGCGCGGAGACGGCAATGTTGACCGGGGCCTTGGTCATGCCAGCGCCTCTAGATAGGGCCGGATCACCGCCTGCACGCGATTCACTTCGGCATACCGCCAGAGATCGTCGATGGGCGACTGCCGAGACCGGGCGAACAGATCCCTCAGCGCCTCCACGGCGACATCGATACCGATCTTGTTGCGGTACTTGAAGCAGTCCGCAACCGTCTTGGCCGGCGCGGTGATCGGCACGGGGACGCCGTCGATTTGATGGATTTCCACCCCCGCACTAAGAGAGATGGCGCTGGCGCGAATAACCTTGATCTGTACGGACGGATTGACGGGCGCCCAGTCCTTTGGTCCCAGCAGCATCCAAACTGCATGAGGCGTCTGCGTAGTGAGTTGATGGAATTGCAGGGCTGACAGTAGCCCGATCACGCCCTTCGGTTGGATTCGCGCCGCTTCTGCCAGGCTGGACGCGGCGTCGGATGGGGCGTCGCTAAGCTTATAGAGTCCGCGGCCAACCCGTTGCAGAACGCCGTCCCGTGTGAGCCGTTGGAGATAGACCCGCGGCACGCCAGCCTGATCGAAGTCGGCGCCGCGCGCTATCCCACGCTCACGGGCGACTTCGATGGCGCGATCTTTGTGGTGGCGGGCATCCATGGTGGCTGTTCTAAACCCTCGATGATTGTCGACTATTTCCGAGGTTTTATAACACATCGCCAGTCGAGTTGCGAGGGGGCACCGATTATCTCAAAGTCCCCTGATCGTGATCGTTCAAGCCTGATGCGCTCATGAACGCCATAGAATGGATGGACGGTAGGTCAACAAACGGAATGTTCAGACGAGAATGGAAAATTGCACCGTGAATCGCTATGATGTAGTTCTTGCAGGCACTTTCGTCCTCCGAGCCCCCAAGATGGTGTGGTCGGCGTCACCGGCGATAGATGGCGAAGTTTTCCACATGCCGATCAGCCGAAAAAAGCCAATGTTTTCATAAGTGGTAGCTTTTCGACGGTAAGGGTGACGGTATAATGCTTTTTGAAAATATTTTTTCGCTTTGTTTTTCAATTGGATAGGCTATGCGGCCGATAATTGAATGGGAGTGAGGCGAGGTCACTCGCCTAATGCACGGCTATGTTTTAGGTT
>ERZ761609.3368-NODE-3368-length-10585-cov-47.552991_pt1 | contig 10585 bp, 9 predicted proteins | sample MGYA00511163_ERZ761609 | MGnify/ENA primary metagenome ERZ761609 (study PRJEB28899, sample SAMN02445070) | bioreactor sludge metagenome | biome: EBPR sludge | place: Australia: Brisbane, Thorneside Wastewater Treatment Plant | collected 2011-12-16 ... | reverse complement strand
CGAGATTGGTCAGTGACTGGAGTTCAGACGTGTGCTCTTCCGATCTCTCCTCCGCGACCTCCGCGCCACCCTCCTCGAGTTTCGCCGTACCCACGGGTTCGGCCGCGGTATCAGCGCCGTCCAGATCGGCGAAACCCGCCGCGTTATCTACCTCGAAGTCGAGGGTCAGGAGTATGAACTCGTGAACCCGGAATATACCTGGCTGTCCGGCGACAAATTCGAGCTCTGGGACGACTGCTTCTCCTTTCCCGAACTGATGGTCCGCCTTCAGCGCCACCGGCGTCTTGTCCTTCGTTATCAGCGTGTTACCGGCGAGTACCGGGTCCTCGAAGCCGAAGGCGCCCTCGCAGAACTCGTCCAGCATGAGATGGACCACCTCGACGGCGTCCTCGCCGTGGATCACGCCCGCTCCTCGCTCGACCTCGCCATGCGCGCCGTCATCTTGCAAAGGTGATACGTATCAGGGTAGGGTGAAGGCAGGCGAACAGGCGGACACTCTCGGGTTTCTGCTTAGGTAGAATTCAGGTAATTCAGCGGCACCTTCGTACCTGCACAAAAACAAAGCCGCGGTCGATAAATGGGTAGTGATGATTGAGCGACGCACCGAACCCCGAATGCTCTGCGCCGACCTGGTCGATGTCCGGTGGCAGGATAAATCCGGACGCAGCCGCAGGGCTGTGGCCAATCTGGAGGACATCTCCCTTTCGGGAGCCTGTATCCAGTTGGACGAACAACTCCCTCTCGGGACCAAGGTGACGATCAGCTACCCCAAAGGTGAGTACCGCGGCGTCGTTCGCTACTGCGCCTTCCGCGAAATTGGCTATTTCGCCGGCCTCCAGTTCGATACCGGCAGCAAGTGGTCGCAGCGGGTCTTCAAGCCCCTCCATCTTCTCGACCCCCGTTCGCTGGCGAAAAAGCCGGAGCCTGGCAAGGAAGAGTCCGCGCCCCCGCCCCACTAGTCCCTTCGCCAGCCCGCATACGTCACCCACCGCCACGCCGCCTCCGCCGGTCCCTGCCTCCAGCGCCCCAGCCACCACCGGCTCAATCCCATCTGGGCTCCATAGATCGCCAACGCCAGGCCTAATCCCGCTATCGGCCCCACCTTTCCGAACCAGCCCAGCCCGTACCCATAAAAGATCATTGTGCAGACCACGGTCTGGGTCAGATAGTTGGTCAAAGCCATGCGACCTACCGGTGCGAACCAGTGGACCCTCTTTCGCCCGGCTCCGCCCGCCCCCAGCCTCGCCACCGTCGCCAGATAAGCCGCGCTCAGCGCCGGCACCGCGACGCTGTTCACTGCAAAATACACCAACCCGTCCAGCGACGGCTGCGACATCACCGGAGCCTTCACCAGCATGAACACCTCGCCGCCCAACCCCAGCGGCAACCCTACCGCGAACCCCCAAAGCTGACACCGCCGCAGCAGCGTCTCCCGGTTCGCCAAACCCTGCAGGATGCCCCGCCGCCAAACCCACGTCCCCAACAAAAACAGCCCCAGCAGCCGCGGTCCAAAGAACGGCACAAACATCAGCGCCTGTCCGGCCTCCTTCGCCCTTTCAATCAGAATCTGCCCGTAACCGCCCGTCGCGTACACCCGGATCAGCCGCGCCAGTTCCGCCGGGTCCGCCGGTGGCTGCTTCATCGCTTCCGGGTTGAAATGCGCCGCCAGCGCGCCCATCCCAAACCCCAGCAGCGGGAACAGGTACAGAACCGCCGCCCACCACAACAGGGTCTTCGGCTCCCGCCGCCGGAACAGCAGCAGTGCGAACCCGAAGACCGAGTACGCCAGCAGAATGTCACCCCACCACAGCAGGAAGATGTGCACCAGCCCCAACGCCATCAATGCCCCAAACCGCCGCCCCAGAAACCCCGCCGGCCGCGCTTCCGCCCGCTCCATCTGGATCGCGAACCCCACTCCGAACAGGAACGAAAAAATCGTGATGAACTTGCCCGAAACGAACGCGTCCACCACGAATTGGGCCGCCCGGTTCGCAGGCTCCTGCCACATCAGCGTGTGGTCGAAATACGCCATCATGGGCCCGCTAAACCCCCGCATGTTCGCCACCAGCACCCCCAACAGCGCGAATCCCCTGAAAATGTCCAGAATCTCCACCCGCTCGGCGGGCGTCACCGGTCCCAGTCGGGGCAGGGCAGGGGAGGCGAATTCGGGTTCAGGCGTAATCATGGCCAGCAATCAGAATACAATGAGCGCATGCCGGTTCTCCTGCTTTCCTTCCTCCTCGCCGCCGATTTCTACCTTTTCACTTCCTTCCGCGGCAACGGCGAAACAGGCATGTTCCTGGCTCTCTCCCAGGACGGCCACACCTGGGAAGAACTCAACGAAGGCCGCTCCTGGCTCCCGCCGGAGCACAAAGGCCAGTTGATGCGCGATCCCTTCATCGCCAAAGGCCCCGACAACCACTACCACCTCATCTGGACCTGGGGCTGGCGCCGCGACCAAATGGACGGCAAACTCCAGATCGGTTACGCCTCCTCGCCCGACCTCGTCAACTGGAGCCCCCAGCGCGCCATCCCCGTCTTCCCCAACGAACCCGCCGCCCGCAACGCCTGGGCCCCCGAAATGGCCTGGGACCCCGCCCGCAAGGAATGGCTCATCTTCTGGGCCACCACCATCCCCGGCCGCTTCCCCGACACCGAAAAGACCGGCGATGAAGGCTACAACCACCGCCACTACGTCATGACCACCCGGGACTTCCAGACCTTCTCCCCGCCCCGCCTCTTCTACGACCCCGGTTTCAACTCCATCGACGCCTCCCTCTTCCACGCCAACGGCCGCTGGACCATGGTCTTCAAGGACGAACGCCGCAACCCCGTCATGAAAGTCCTCAAACTCGCCTTCGCCAACAGCCCCGCCGGCCCCTGGTCCGAACCCTCCGAACCCATCTCCCGCGACTGGGTCGAAGGCCCCTCGCCCATGCAAATCGGTGAATGGTGGTACATCTACTACGACCGCTACACCAAACCCCAGCACTACGGCGCCATCCGCTCCAAAGACCTCAAAACCTGGGAGGACATCACCCCCCAACTCAAATTCCCCTCCGGCCACCGCCACGGCACCATCCTCCGCATCGACGCCGACACCGCCCACCGCCTCCGCGCGGTCCGGCGGTAGAACGGAGCACGCTGTGTCCCCAAGGCTCCCCCACGGCGCCTCCTACACCCTGCTCGCCCTCGGCGCCGCTCTCGCCGCGGCCGCCCTCTCGTTCACTGCCCTCGCCGCCCAGTTCGACAACAATGTCTATGACTGGCTTTTCCGCGTCCACCCCGCCGGACACCGCCCTCATGAAGCCGTTCTGCTCGCCTTCGACGACCGCACTCTCATGGACCATGGCGGCGTCCGCGGCCTCCGCCGCACTCTCGCTTCCACTCTCGAAATTCTCGCCGCCGCCCCTCCGCGTGTCACGGCCGTCGATCTCACCCTCGCCGACCCCGGCGACCCCGCCGAAGACGCCCGCCTCGCCGCCGCCATGCTCCGCCTTCCCGGCCTCGCCCTGGCCGCCGAAATGCTCCCCGATTCCTCCGGCTGGCAGGACCCCCGCCCCGAATTTCTCGCCGCCGCTGAAGCCATCGGCCACGTTCACGCCCTCCCCGGCCCACTCGACGAAATCAACCGCATGATCGCCCTCGAACGCGCCGCCGGACGCGACCGCCGCTTCGCCCTCGCCCTCGAAGCCCACCGCCTCGCCCTCGGCGGCGGCGCCATCGTCAGCACCCCCTCCGACCTCGAATCCGGCGGCGTCCGCATCCCCTCACGCCAGGACGCCGGCCGCCCCCTCCGTGTCCACTACCGCCCCTCGTCCACCGTCGAAACCCTCCCCATCGGCGCCCTCCTCGCCGATCCCGCCCGCGCCCGCGCCCTTCGCGGCCGCGTCGTCTTCATCGGCGTCACCGCACTTTCCGCCATCCCCGACCGCCTCTTCACCCCGCTTTCTCCGCTCGATGGCAATCGTCCCATGGCCGGCGTCGAAATCCACGCCCAGTCCTTCGAGACCATCACCAACCGCTCCTTTATCGTTGACGCCCCCCCCATCATCCCCGTCGCCCTTGCCTTTGCTCTCGCCGCCGCGCTCGCCGCCGCCTTCACCTTCACTTCCGCCCCCGTCGCCTACTCCCTCGGCCTCGTCCTGCTCGTCGCCGCCCACACCCTCCCCTGGCTCGCCTTCCTCGGCCGCCTCGTCCTGCCCCCCTTCGCCCCCGTCGCCGCCTCCTGGAGCGCCCTCGCCGCCTGCGCCGCCTTCCGCTTCTTCTACGTCCGCCGCCAACTCGCCTCCAGCGAGCAGACCACCGCCCGCTACCAGCAGGCCTTCCACTTCGTCGCCCACGAAATGCGCACCCCGCTCACCGCCATTCAGGGCTCCAGCGAAATCATCAGCCGCTACAACCTCCCCGAGGACAAACGCAAACAGATGGGCCAGATGATAAATGCCGAGTCCAAACGGCTCGCCCAGATGATCACCACCTTCCTCGATGTCGAACGCCTCTCTGCCGGGCAGATGGACCTCCGCTCCTCCTCCTTCCCCGTCTCCGGCCTCCTCGACGCCTGCCTCCGCCGCGCCCAACCCCTCGCCGACCGGAAACACATCTCCCTCGAAGCCACCGCCGCGGACGACCTCGCCGCCACCGCCGACCGCGAACTCCTCGAATACGCCCTCTACAATCTCCTCACCAACGCCATCAAATACTCCCCGGAACACACCACCGTCCGCGTCTCCGCTACCCGTGATGCCCACCACCACCTCCTCGCCGTCACCGACCAGGGCATGGGCATGACCCCCGAAGAAGTCAAGAACCTCGGCCGCAAGTTCTACCGCACCGAACGCGCCGAACGCGCCGGCATCCAGGGCACCGGTATCGGCCTCTCCATCGTCCGCCAGATCGTCGATCTCCACGGCGGCCGCCTCTCCGTCGAAAGCGCTCCCGATCAGGGCTCCACCTTCACCATCGCCCTCCCAGCCTGATCCGCAACTCCTCGTAGAGAAAGCCCGCCGTATTCGCCGCCTGCCACACCCCCAGCAGCCCCAGCATCCGTGCCGGATACCGCGTCCGCAGCGCCGGCCCCACCAGTAGTTCTCGCCAGTTCCAGCGGAACGACAGATCCGAGAACACCCCTCCGCCGCCCCGCTGTGCCCGCAACCGGTGATAGTGTGCCGCGCCCCGTCCGTAGTTGAAATGCTGCTTCGCGAACCCTCGCAGCGTCAGATTGTGGCAATGCCGCACCCGCGCCCCTTCCACCCAGTGCGCCCGGTGTCCCAGCCAGCCCCACCGGTCCGTCAACTCCCGGTCCTCGCTCGCGATTCGAAACCGCTCGTCAAATCCCCCGGCCCGCAAAAACGTCTCACGCTCGCACGCCATGTTGTTCGATGCGAAAAACCGCGCCTTCCGGCGATCCGCATTGAAGTACCGGTAGGCCGCATTCGCAATCAGCTGACTCGCCTCCGCCTGCGAATTCTCCGCCAACCCATTCACGGTCGTCCCCCCCGCCATCAGCCCCGGATACTCCGCCAGTTCTTCGGCGAACGCCGCCAGCCAGTCCGGATCCGGCAAACAGTCGTCATCGGTGAACGCCAGCCACCGCCCCCGCGCCGCCTGTGCTCCCGCATTCCGCGCCTTCCCCGGCCCCCCGTGCTTCACCCGCAGCAGCCTCATCGCCATTCCCCCTCGATACCGCCTCACCACCCCCTCCAGGTCCGCCTCCCCTTCGTCATCCACCACGATGACCTCCCACGCCCCCGCCTCCCATCTCTGTGCCGCCAGTGCCTCCAGGCAGTGACCCAACGCCTCCGGACGGTTCCGCGTCGGCACGATCACGCTGAAGTCCACAGTCCCCGGTCCTCCTCTCTGACATGCTCAATCCGGTTGAACTCGTACTTCGCCAACTCCTCCATCGACCGCCCCGCCCCCAGCAGATACCCCACCATCTGACCCGCCCCGTCCACCACCAGGCCCAGCGCCAGCGCCGGAGCCAGCCGCAAAAACAGGCCCCGGCTCCGTCCCGGCTTGAAAAACTCCCGCGCCGACCGCCAGAACCGCACCGCCGGAATCAACGGCGAAGCCGCGACATAGAACAACTGCTTCTTCCTTGACCAGGACACCGACCGCAGGCCCCCAAACAGCCGCCCGCACCAGAACTGCACCGGAATCCACGACCGCCACTTCGAGTAATTCACATGCCGCACCCGCGCCCCAGGCTCCACGCACATCGGCACCCCCCGCGCCGTCCACTCATAATGCAGCACCGTCTCCGCCTCCAGCATCGGCTCCAGCCGCCCCCCCAACTCCAGCAGCCACTCCCGCTTGTAACTTGAATTGTGACCCGGCAAAAACGGCGGCGAATGCCGCGGCGATGGCTCCATCCATGGTCCATATCCAATCACGAAATCCGCCCACGAGACCAGCGTCCCCGGATTCGCGTTCCGCACCACCGGCCCCACCACCACCCAGGGCTCTTCGTGTGCCTTCAGTAGCGCCTCCGCCCAGTCCGGATCCGGAAAACAGTGATCCTCTGTCAACACCACCACCCGCCCCCGCGCCCGTCTCACCCCCGCCGCGTTCGCGTGGGCTATCGACTGCACCGGCCCTACCCCCACCCGCTGGACCGCCGCAAACGCTTGCGCCACCTCCTCCGGCGGCTTCAACGTCTCCTCCTCCGGCCCCACCAGCACCAGTTCCATCCGCCCCGCCACCGTCTGCCGTCTCAGATGCTCCACCGTCGTCCGCAACGCCCCGTAATCCCGCGTCGTTGACGAAATCACCGTCAACGGGTACTCCACTGCCGCCTGCTCCTGCCGCTGCGCCTTCGGCAACCCTTTCACCGCCCCCACCAGCCACTCCAGTCCCGCAATCCCATCCCGGACGTCCGCCGCCGGCGCCCCTCCCTCCATCACCGCCCGCGCAAACCGCCGCCACTGCTCGTCGTAGGATGCCTGCATCCCCCGCCCGTACGGCTTCACCCGCACCCGCCCCTTCGTCCCTTCCACCTCCACCGTGAACGTGTCACCACCCACCAGCGAAAGCCGTGCTTCGCAGACCGCCCCACCACCGAATCGCGCGTCCAGCCTCCCCGACTCGTCATCCAGCATGTGCGATTCCGACTCCGCTTTCACCTCCTCGGGCTCCTCTCCCAACAGAAATCGCCACAAATCCAGCTGATGCGACCCCAGATCTAGAAGCGATCCGCCCCCCTCCTCCCGCCGCCCCAGCCAGCTCCGCGCCGAATACCCCGACCCCGTCGTCCAGACTGACCGGATCTTCTCCACCCGCCCTAAATCTCCCCGCCTGATTCGGTTCCGCAGATCCACGAACCGCGGATGGCACCTCTGATTCAACCCGACCGCGCACACCCGGCCCGCCGCCTCCGCTGCCCTCCCGATCGCTCGCGCGTCCTCCACCCCCGCCGCCACAGGCTTCTCCAGCATCACGTGCCGCCCCGCCGCCAGCGCCGCCTCCGCCCCCTCGCGGTGCAATGCCGGCGGCGTCGCAATCAGCACCGCGTCGCACTCCACCCTCTCCAGTATCTCCCGGTAGTCCAGGTAGCCCGCCTTCAGCCCCGGCGACGGGTCCGCCGTCCCCACCACCTCGAATGCCCCCGTCCGTCGCAGTGCCGGTAAATGCAACTCTCTCGCCGCCCACCCCAGTCCAATCACCGCCAGCCTCGGCCTCGTGCCGCTCATCCGCCTGTCCTCCAGATCGCGCCGCCCCAATCGTCGTTCCAGAGGCAAGCTAGACTATAGGTTGCCATGACTCCCCTGCTGCTGGTGGAAGACGACCCCTCCGTCCGCTCCACCATCACCACCTTCCTCGAACTCGAAGGCTATGCCGTCGAGGCCGTCTCCTCCACCTCCGAGGCCCTCGCCCGCCTCGCCGCCAATCGCTACCCCATCGTCGTCTCCGATATCTACATCGACCAGCGCACCGGCATCGACGTCCTCAACGCCGCCCGCTCCGCCGACCCCAATGCCGCCGTTATTCTCATGTCCGCCCGCGGCAGCATGGAGACCGTCATGGCCGCCACCCGCGGCGGCGCCTTCGACTATATCGCCAAACCCTTTGAACTCGACTCCCTCCTCGAAATCATCAAACGTGCCGAAAACGCCGCCCGCCCTGACGAGGACGACGAGGACATCGACCCCGAGGATCCACTTCCCACCGAGATGATCGGCTCCTCCGCCAAACTCATCGACATCTACAAGACCATCTCGCGCGTCGCACCCACCGAGGCGCTCGTCCTCATCGAAGGCGAAACCGGCACCGGCAAGGAACTCATCGCCCACATGCTCCACGCCAACAGCCTCCGCGTCCAGCAGCCTTTCCTCCCCGTCGACTGCGCCTCCCTCGCCCCCTCCCTCATCGAAAGCGAACTCTTCGGCGCCGTGCGCGGCGCCTTCACCGGCGCCGACCGCGACCGCGCCGGCGTGTTCGAGGCCGCCAGCGGCGGCACCGTCTTCCTCGACGAAATCGGTGAGATCGACCTCAACTTCCAGCTCAAACTCCTCCGCTTCCTGCAGGAAAAAGAGATCCGCCCCCTCGGCTCCGCCAAACCCAAAAAGGTCGATGTCCGCATCATCGCCGCCACCAACCGGAACCTCCGCCGGATGGTCGACGAAGGCAAATTCCGCGAAGACCTCTGGTACCGTCTCGACGTCGTCCGCATCGAAGTCCCCCCCCTGCGCGAACGCCACGGCGATGTTCCCCTGCTCGCCGGCGCCTTCCTCAAACGCTACAACGCCCGCTACGCCATGGACGCCCGCCTCACCGAATCCGGAGTCCGCGCTCTCGAGGAATACACCTGGCCCGGCAACGTCCGCCAACTCCAGCACATGATGGAACGCCTCGTCATCCTCGCCCCCAGCGGACGAATCACGGAAGACGCCGTTGACGACGCCATCCGCTCCTCAAGCCCCCGCGAGCAGTCCGGCGAAACCCTTGCCGATACCGAAATGGAGCAGATCCGCAAAGTCCTCGCCGCCGCCGGGGGCAATAAATCCCGCGCCGCCCGCATTCTCGGCATCGAACGCAAGACCCTCTACCGCAAACTCGAACGCATGGGCCTTGCCTCCAGCGTCTGATTGCCCCGCGTAAATAACGGATAAGAATATCCGAAACCCGTAACTGGGGCCTATCCCTAAACGTCTGAACAAGTACAAGAGAGTTTGCAGCTCCAGATTCATAAAGCAGGAGTACAATGGGGCTGCCTGAGATCATACGGCCTTTGTATCTAATACCTACGGGAGGTCAAAACCATGTTCGAAACTCTCGACGACCGGATCAGGCAGGACGACAAGGAGACCACCAACCCACGCGAGAAGTACATGAAGTGGGCCATGACTCTGGTGGTGACGGTCCTTCTCTTCGGCGGCCTGTATGTGAGCATGCTGATGATGGAGCAGTAACGCTCCTCGGCACCTGACAGACGCAATCTGCACTAACCCATCTCCCGGAAGCGCCGAGCCACCGGCTCTATCCAGGAGTTGGCCGATGAAATGAAACGGGCCGGACAGGCTCCCCGGGTGTGTCCGTCGGTGGCAGGAGGATAGCTGCGCTTGCCTCCTCGACGGGACTGGGAGCCGTCCGGCCCGTTCGCTTCTATCGTCACGGCTTGCCCGCGTGCATGAGGCCTGTCCTGCCTCGCACCCCGCCGGCCGCCGTCCCCCCTCCCGCCCTAGAAGGCGCCCTCCGGAACCAGGTCCAGCGGACCCAACTGCGCCATCACTGATTTTACCGCTGTACGATACTCCGGACGCGGATTGTAAGTCTTCAGCAGCCCGTCCAGGTTCTTGTTACGGTACAAACGCGACCGGTTCAACCGCGACGCTACCCGGTAAATCCCCTCTCGCGAGGTCCGGAATCCCGTGTCGCCGTTGTCCCAGCCAAACATATTGTTGTTGCGGCTTGCCTTCCCGCCGGTGCTCTCCACCATGCTCAGGGATGGCAACAACCGCCAATCCAGATTGTTCTGGTCCGCCGCGGTCACAAAGTCCTCCGCATACACATGCGCCGGACAATCGCGTTCCAGAAAATACTCCTTGATTCGTAGAAGCCGGGGGTCAGTGGAGGTCGCTACTTCCGGCAAATGGGAATCGGGATCAGCCGTTCCCTGGGAAGCCAGCAAACCAAACACCACTACCAAACCTCTCGATATCGCTTTCGTCATCAATGCACAACCTCTCTGTGGGGTGATCCAGTTTCAGATGTTGACTTAATCTGGGTTCGCCGGACAGTGGCGATGACTGCTCGATCTCGAGCCAGGCAAGCGGGGCTTCAAAGCGCCGGTTGCCGTCATGACCGGCCGCGCCGGTGAGCGGGCCGGATAACGGATCAATGCGTACTGCGCATCCCCTTTATCTTACCATAAGCCAAACTTTTATCAAAACCTTTAAGTCTAATGAATACAACTGTTTACGCCTTCAGACCTCCACGTCCGATACAGTCAACCCTGTATTCCCGCCCCCAAACACCCATTACCTTCTCCTCGGCTTTCCCCGTCCTCTTTTGAGCCAAAATCCTGCTGGGGCTATCATGAAGAGCATGAAACTCGCCGCCCTCCTGCTCACTGCCTTACTCCTCC
>ERZ761609.3365-NODE-3365-length-10589-cov-15.017182_pt1 | contig 10589 bp, 8 predicted proteins | sample MGYA00511163_ERZ761609 | MGnify/ENA primary metagenome ERZ761609 (study PRJEB28899, sample SAMN02445070) | bioreactor sludge metagenome | biome: EBPR sludge | place: Australia: Brisbane, Thorneside Wastewater Treatment Plant | collected 2011-12-16 ... | reverse complement strand
CCAGCAGCAGCTGGTCTATCGCGAGCTGGGCACCCGGTCGCGGTGGGACACCGCCGTGCTCGCCGGCGTACCCGCCGCGCTGCGCCCGCAGGTCCGGGCCAATGTCGCGTCGCGTCGGGAGTTCCGTGCCCTGCATGGCAACGACTTGGCCGACACCCTGCCCGCCTGGCGGATCGTCGCGCCCGCCCCGGCCGAGGAGTTGCTGCGCTACTACCGGCGCGGGGAGCAGAGCTACGGCATCGGCTGGGAGTACCTCGCCGCGATCAACCTCGTCGAGACCGCCATGGGGCGGATCCGCGGTACGTCGGTCGCCGGCGCCCAGGGGCCGATGCAGTTCCTACCGTCGACGTGGGCGAAGTGGGGTCGCGGCGGCGACATCGAGGACCCGCGGGACGCGATCCAGGCGGCGGCGCGCTACCTAGCGCACGATGGCGGAGCGCGCCCCGAGCGGCTGGCTGGCGCGCTGTTCCGCTACAACAACTCGCTCCACTACGTGCGCGGCGTCACCCACCTCGCCGAGGTGATGGAACACGATCCACGCGCGTTCTACGGCTACTACCACTGGGACGTCTACTACCTCACCTCCCAGGGCGACGTGCGTCTCCCCGTCGGATACGAGCGGAAGCGACCCGTCCCGGTCGAGCGGTGGTTGGCCCGTCATCACCAGCGCTAGGGCGATCATCGTCACTATGCATTTGTTACAGCATCACAGTGCGCTCTGAGTCGACCACACAGAGGCTGGGCCGGCCTATTGTCGAACGACAATCGACACTCTCGGGAAGGACTCTCATGAGATCTGCTGTGACCTGGCTGGCCAGGGTGGCCGCCCTCACGGTATGTGGCGCGGCGGTGGCCCAACCTGCATCGGCGGTGTACTGGCGATCGGCTGGCAATCCGTTGAACGTCTACGAGAACGGCAAGGTCCAGGGACAGGCGTACGGGAACTACTACAACAAGAACAACACGCACGCGGCGAGCCAATCGAACCGCCGTGACGCCAAGCCAGGCGGCGACGGCATCTTCGTCCACGTGGATCACTGGTACCTCGACCCGGGCCACGGCAACTGGATCATCAACGGCACCGACCGGACCAACAACACCACCTCGGGGGCGTGGCAGGACTCCACATACACGAACGGCTTGTGGCCCTACGGCGAGACGGCACGCGGGATCATCCACGTGTGCGAGGACCACTCGTTCGCCAACGACCCGTGCTCGGAAGACGTCATTGCCTCCTTCAGCTATTGAGCCGGAGACGCCAGCTCTGCTCAGCGTTCACGAACTTGGCGCCAGCCGCGGCCGCACTCCGGTCCTCTCGGGCATCTCACTGAGATTCGGCCCCGGGCTCCATGGGCTGCTAGGGGTCAACGGAGCGGGGAAGACGACGGCGCTGCTGACCATGGCCGGGGTGCTGCCGCCCGACTCCGGAGAGGTTCGCGTGGGGGGACATGACCCCTACGCGCGGACAAGTCGGGTTGCGGCCCTCCAGCAGATCGCCTTGATCCCACAAGAGCTCGAGGTTCCGCGGCACCTGCGACTGCGCGAGTACCTGTCGTACGTCGCTGCCCTGCGCTCGGTGCCTCGAGCCGAGCGGGCGGCTGCGGTGACCCGCGCGGCTCAGGCGGTATCCCTGGAGGAGCGGCTCGACCAGAAGCTGAGCACGCTTTCAGGAGGCATGATCCGTCGAGCGTTGATCGCCCAAGCGCTGCTCGCCGATGCGTCGGTCCTGCTGTTCGACGAATCGACGTCGGGCCTGGACCCGACGCAGCGATCCGATGTGCGTCGCGTGATCCAACGCCTGGCCGAGACCAGGTGCTGCCTCCTGGCCAGCCACATCATCGAGGACATCCAGTACCTCGCGCAGCGGGTGGTGGTGCTGCACTGCGGCCAGGTCGTGTTCGACGGGACCCCCGAGGAGCTGGAAGCCGGGGCCGAGGACGAGCCGAGTGGGCGCGGTTCGCGGATGGAGCGGGCGTTTGTCGGGCTCACCAGCACGGCCGACGTTCCATGAGTATTCGATCGAGCCTGGCCTGGCGACTGGCACCCGCATTGCTGGCCATCGAGATCGCAGTCCTGTTGTCTCGGGGCATCCCGTGGTTGGGGGAATGGGCGTGGAGCATCGACTGGACCAACGGGACAGCGATCGTGACCGGCCCGGTCGTTGCCGGCCTCGCGGCGTACGACTACGACCGGTATCGCGGCATCTCCTACGCGGAGTGGTCCAACTCCCCTCGGTGGGGTTGGCTGCATCCGGTTCCGGTCGCCGTCGGCAACGCGACGGTCGGTATCGGCGTACACGCCGGCGTGCTGGTCGGTGTCCTGGTCGCCAACCTGGCCGTCGGAGCGGGTGGAACGCCCAGCATCGCCATCCTGCTCCCCACGGCGGTCACGTTCAGCATGATCGCCGTCTGTGCCTGCCTCGGCGTGGCACTCGCCGAACTGGTCAGGACGCCTCTGTCCGCTCCGCTCGCGGCCGCGCTGCTGTTCGGCGCCACCATCGCCGGCGCCAGCCAGGACTCGTCCCTCCACGTGTTCAGAGCCGGCGGCGTGACCGGCTCGTTGGTCGGCCTCACCTGGAGCCGAGCCGGGGCCGCGGTCACGCTGGCGGCGTACGGCTCTGGGGGGCATCGGCCATGCTGCTGGCCCTTCTGCGTCGATCGCAGGTTCGGTATCGCACGCGGATGGCGTACGTCGCCCCGGTCGTTCTCATCTTCGGAGCGCTGGCGATCCCGGCCGCTGCCAGTCCCGATCGCCTGGTTGTCGACAGGTCGCCGGGCCGCTACTCGTGTGCGGGAGACACGCCCTCGGTCTGCCTCGCAACGAGCACCAGCCGGTCACTGCCGTCGCTTACGCGTCAGCTCGACCGGCTCTCCCGACCACTGGTCCAGGCGGGCGCTCCGGTCCCGACCGTGTTTCGCCAGGTCGTCCCCGGTCAGGCATCGTCGAAGACCGATGCCCCACTGTTCCTGGAGTCGGCGGGGATCAACTCCACGACTGTCACGGCCAAGCTTGTCGCCGACTACCTGACCGTCCCGCGGGCGTGTGCTGCACTCACCTCGACGACCCCGCCTCCCGCCGAGTACTTCGCCGTGCGGTCGCTGCTGGCGAGCTGGCTCCTCCTCAGGATCGGAGAGGTCGATCTCGACCACCTGACGCGGGATGAGAGCTACCCGTGGCTCGCGCTCGCGGCCGACCGTCAGGCCGGCTGGGTCCGAAGGTCTTACGCGCAACTGTCCTCGTGCGACTTGGCGGCGGTTCGGCTTCCTCGATGACCGCGTGGTTGGTAGCCCGACGGTTGAGGAGCGGCCGCACGCTGGCCGTCATGGTGCTGCCGGCCGCCGTCGCAGCAGCCTGGTCCGGACTGTTGCTGACCCCGCCGCTCGCGGAACGCGCTCAGCCGCTGTGGCTCCTGATGGCTCTGCTGACTCCTCTGCTCGCGGTCCCTGGACTGGTCGTGGAGTTCTCCCGTGTCGAACGTTCTACGCCCGCGTTCGGTCGGTGCGTGAAGCTGGCTCCGCTGGGGACCGTCCTCGCTGGCGCGCTCATGTGTGTCGCACTGATGTGGCCCACCCGAGTGTTCAGCGGCTATCTGAGCTGGTTCCTGTGCGCCCTGGCCGCCACGCTCGTCTGCACAGCGCTGTTCGGCGCACTGGCGTGGGCGGTCGTGTTCGCCGGCGAGGTCTTGGCACTGGGCATGATGTCCGGCGGGACGCTGGCGTGGGGGCCGGAGCATGGCCCCCTGCAGCCGTGGACAGCCGTCGCGCTTGCCGCCGGTGCCGCCTCAGTCAGCGCGGTCGCTCAGCTCGAGGTCAGTTCGGAACCTTGACCCGCACGGTGTAGGTCTTCACGGCGCTGGCCGCGATCGCCGTACCGTCGTAGGTGAGCACCAGGCGGACCTTCTTGCCCGGCTTCACCTTCGCGGTCGACATCCGGAGCACGACCTTTCCCGAGGCGACCGTGGCGGTCGTCCGCTTCTTGCCACCCAGGACGGCGGTCACCTTGCCGCCGTCGGCCCAGGGACCGACGGTGAACGTCAGCACGATCTTGCGACCCTGGATGACACCCTTGGCTCGCTTGTGCGCGTTCTTGGCTGACTCCCCGAAACCCGGCCGGGCCTTGTCGACCACCACTCCCGCCGTGGTCGCGGACCCGGCCGCCAGCCCGGGACCACTGCCGGTCACCGTGACGGTCAGCTGGTGGCCGACGTCGTCCCGGCCAGGGGTGTACGTCGCCCCGGTGGCTCCCCCGAGGGCGATGCCGTCGCGACGCCACGAGTAGGCGAAGCCGTTCACCCCGGGCCACGCGCCGTTGTCGACGCTCAACTGCTCGCCGTACCTCGGGGTGCCGGTGATGCTCGGCGGGCTGCTGGGCGACGCGGCCGGCGGCCCCCACGTCAGCGTGAAGCCGGGAGCGCCCGCGTCGAACGGCTTGTGCCCCACAGCGATCCGGTACGTCGTCCCGGCGACTGCCTGGAAGCTCACCTTGCTGCGCAGGTTGCCCCCGCCCACGTCGTCATTACTGGCCACCGGGGTGAGTGTGCCGACCGTGGCTCCGGTGTAGACCGCGAGCACCGTGTCGGGGTCGGCGCTGGCCAGCGTGTCGAAGACGACCGGACCGGAGGTCGTCGGCGTCCAGCGGTACCACACCGACCCCGTGTAGCGCTGTCCGGCGTGGGCCGGCTCGCCAGCGTCCCGCGCGGAGTATTGGCTGTTGCCAGCCATCACGCCGGACGGACCCGCGAGCGTCGCGGACTGGGTGAAGAGATCGTTGAACGGATACACGTAGAGCCCGAGGGCCAGGTCGCCGCCGGCAACCGTGGTCGCGTTGGACGCCCAACCGCCGACCTGGAGGTAATAGGTCTGACCGCCCTGGACCACGCGCTGCGAGAGATAGGAGTACCCGGAGTTCTGGGCGGCCTCGTCGTTGCACCCCTGGGCGGTGAGGGCGCCGAGCTGGTCGCCGCGCCACAGGTTCATGACGGTGTCGAACGACGACCCGGTGGTGAACGCTTCTAAGTACATGTCCCGCGGCGGGGTGAAGCGGTACCACACGGTTTTGCCGAGGCTGCACGTCCCTTGGGTCGCTTCGCCCACCGGCTGCTGGATCGTCGCCAGCTCGTTGTTGGTGCGGTGCGACCAGTACCCGCTCCACCCAGGGGTGACGGTGATCGCTTGTGCGAACGCATCGTTGCGGGGTGCCGCGTTGGGCGGTCCGGTGAACGTCGCTGTCATCGCCAGCCCCGAGTCGCTGATCGAGCTGATCGCGGCGCCACTAAGCGTCTGGTCGTTCCAATTGCTGTTCGGCGTCGTACCGGCCCCGAAGCTCCGCCGATCAGAGGTGCCCGGCCACAGGTCGCCGCCATCACCCTCGTTGGTCAGACCGTCGAGTTCGCTGAGGCCGTCGGCCTCCTCGACGTCCACGATCCGGGCACCGACGGTCGTGTTGTCGTCGGACGCCTCCTCGATGTGGAGCACCAGGAGACCACCCCCGGGCAGCGTCTCGTCGTAGCTGCCCGGGATCGGCTGCCGGTTCTCGACCAGGAAGTACTCTCCGCCCGCCCGGTCGTACCAGTTCCAGTCGTAGCCGAACGGGTTCTGGCCCAGCACCACGGCGAGACCCGAGCCCGTGGCCCCGGCAGCGGCGTTCAGGGTCCGCATACTGGTGCCGTTCACCCGGTCCGGCGTGATCCAGCCGAGGGTGGCGCGAGACCAGCCGTCGAGGAGCACCGGGGTCTGGCCCAGGAACTGATCGGTCGGCAACGTCCCCCACTCGCCGGAGGCCATCAGCGAGAACTTCCCGACCCCTTCGGAGTCGTAGTCGTAGTCGTAGAGGTCGGGCAGGCCCAGGTCGTGACCGAGCTCGTGGACGATGATGCCGAGCGTCGCCTGATGGTCCACGTGGGACGGGTCCCCGGGCTTCCCGTGGATCTCGCCGAGCTGCACGTAGCCCCAGCCACCGACCCAGGTGCCGTCGACGTTCGGAATGTCGTCGGGGAACAGCTCGCCGCGGTGCGCCCACACGTTGTGCGCCGGGTCGGCGCCCTTGTAGCTCGCCTCCAACCCAGCGGCGACGACAACGATGTGCAGTTCGGTGTTGGTGACGACGCCGTCGTCGTCGACGTCGTACGCCGCGAAGTCGACGTAGGGGGCGGCGGCGATGATCGCCTCACGCGAGGCGAGATCGTTCTGGTGCTTGTCACCCACCCAGCCCGGGTTGGCCATCGGCAGGTTGACCCAACCCACCACGCCGTCGTTCGCCGTACCGCTGGTCTCAGTGGCCGGCACCAGGTCGAGCGCCCCTCGAGACGCTTTGTCGTAGTAGTCGGCCACGGTCTTGCCGACGCCGAAGAATCGGTCGTGCCACATCGCTGGAGTCGTACCGAGCGAGGTCCGGTCGGTGAACTGCGCCAGGATGATCAAGACCGGGGCGGTGCCGATCTGGGGCGACTGCGTCACTGACTGGTCGACCCGGACCTCGGAGCCGCGGTCGTCGCGGCGTTGGCTGCCACGTGCCTGACTCGACGTCCGCTCCTCGAGCGCCGCCGACGCGGCGAGCTCGTCACGGAGGTGCCGTGGACCCGCCGGCGTGCCCAGCCCTGCGACCTGACCGGAGCCCCTCAGCCCCCCGTCGGACTTCTGCCGGGCGTAGACCCAGTAGCCGTCGGTGCGCTGGACGATCGTGTAGCCCTCCGCCGTCTCGAAGCCGTGGTACCACTCGTCGCCCCACTGCCGGGCCACGATCTGCGACCCGTCTGGCTGGATGAGGGGGAACGTGCCCGGCGACGCCTGGTCGGCCGCCGCGGGGCTCGACGCAAGTCCCCAGACGGCCAGCACCGCACCGACACCTGCCGCGAGCAGGAGCACCAGTCGCACCGCGACCACGCGCCCGCACCGACCCACTGCTCCGACCATCCTGTGCCGCCCCCCGCACGCATCCCCGATACGCCATAGCCACGTGGCGCGCACTCTGGTCCGCTGGTGCTGTGGACTGCCTGTGCACCAGGCATTTACCGCATTTTGATGAAGTCGGCGCTGTTGTCGACCAGAGGGTCGGTGGCGACGGGCCCGGCTGCGGCCTACGCGTCGAGGATGTCGGCGTCGATCTCGTAGGCACCCTGGACGATGAACTCCTTGCGCGGGGCGACCTCGGAGCCCATCAGCAGTTCGAAGACTCCGGCCGCGCCCTCTGCGTCGTCGACGGTCAGCCGGCGCAGGGTGCGCCGGCGCGGGTCCATGGTGGTCTCGGCCAGCTGGTCGGCGTCCATCTCGCCGAGCCCCTTGTAGCGCTGGACCGGCTCCCTCCAGGAGACGTTCTTCTTCGAAAGCTCGGCCAGTTTGCGCTGCAGTTCGTCGTCGGAATAGGTGTAGACGTACTTGTCCATCCCCTTCTTGGGGTTGGAGAGTTCGATCCGGTGCAGCGGCGGCACGGCGGTGAAGACCCGCCCCTCGCGCACCAACTCGGGCATGTACTTGAAGAACAGGGTGGCGAGCAGACACCGGATGTGCGCGCCGTCGGAGTCGGCGTCGGCCATGAAGATGATCTTCTGGTAGCGCACCGCGTCGAGATCGAACGTGCGGCCGGAGCCGGCGCCGACGACCTGGATGATCGAGGCACACTCGGCGTTCTTGAGCATGTCGCCGATCGAGGCCTTCTGCACGTTGAGGATCTTGCCCCGGATCGGCAGCAGCGCCTGGAACTCGGAGTTGCGGGCCGCCTTGGCGGTGCCCATCGCCGAGTCGCCCTCGACGATGAAGAGCTCGGTGCGGTCGTCGGTCGCACGGCAGTCGTTGAGCTTGGCCGGCAGAGCCGAGGTCTCCAGGGCGTTCTTGCGCCGCTGGGTCTCCCGGTGCTGGCGGGCCGCGATCCGGGTCTTGGCGGCCGCCGCCACCTTCTCCATCACCAGCTTGGCCTGGGCCTTCTCGGCGCGCTTGGTGGAGGTCAGGAACTTCTTCAGCTCACTCGCGACGACCTTGCGTACGGCGGCGCGGACCTGGGGCGTACCGAGGATCTCCTTGGTCTGCCCCTCGAACTGCGGCTCGGCCAGCCGCACCGTCACCACGCCGGTCAGCCCCTCGAGAACGTCGTCCTTGGTGACGTCGTCGTCGTTGACCTTGAGCACCTTGGCGCCCTTCATGGCGTCGTTGAAGGTGCGCAGCAGCCCCTGCTCGAAGCCGCTCACGTGGGTGCCGCCCTTGGGGGTGGCGATCACGTTGACGAACGACCGCAGCTCGGTGTCGTAGCCGGTCCCCCACCGCACCGCGATGTCGACCTCGAGCTCGCGCTCGACCTCCTGGGGACTCATGTGGCCCTTCTCGTCGAGCACCGGAACGGTCTCGGTGAAGGTGTCGGTGCCTTGGAGCCGCAGGATCTCGGTCACCTGCTCGTCGTGGGCGAGGAAGTCGGCGAACTCCGCGATCCCACCCTCGTGCCGGAACTTCTCCTCGCGCATCTCCGGCCCGCGCAGGTCGCGGATCACCAGCTCGAGGCCCGGGACGATGAACGCCGTCTGCTGGGCGCGACCGAGCAGGCCGTCGAACTCGAACTTCGCGTCCTTGGTGAAGATCTGGCGGTCGGGCCAGAACCGGATGCGGGTGCCGGAGCGATTCTTGGCCACCCGGCCGCCCTTGCGGGTCAGCCCCGACTTGGGTGTGAACGACGCCTGAGGCCCCTCGCCCTCGAAGACGCCTGGTAGCCCGTGCTTGAACGAGAGCCCCTGCTGGGACGGGGACCGGTCGACGTCGATGTCCATCCGGGCCGAGAGCGCGTTGACCACCGAGAGGCCGACCCCGTGCAGGCCGCCCGTGGCGACGTACGAGCCGCCGCCGAACTTGCCGCCCGCGTGCAGCTTGGTCGCCACCACTTCGACGCCGGGCAGACCCGTCCGGGGTTCCTTGTCGGTCGGGATGCCGCGCCCGTCGTCGTGAACCTCCACCGAGTCATCGGCGTGCAGGGTCACCTCGACGTGCCTGGCCGCGCCCGCCAGCGCCTCGTCGACGCCGTTGTCGATGATCTCCCAGAGGCAGTGCATGAGGCCTCGGGTGTCGGTGGAGCCGATGTACATGCCGGGCCGCTTGCGCACGGCTTCGAGCCCCTCGAGGACCAGGAGGTGCGCGGCGTTGTAGGCGGTGTCGATCAGGGGCTCCTCGGACGTGCGTGGACCGGATCCGATCCGGATACCGGGATGTAACCGAATCTACTCACGACACGCCGAAGCACCAGGAAGGCACGCCTGTGGGGGCACGGTCTAGGTTGGCGAGAAATGCACCACAGTGCGAGGAACCCCGCGTGAATCGCACGACAGAGCACGGGCTTCACCGTTCGCACCACACGGAGGCCGCTTGGAGCACACACTGTCCAGGAGGGGATTCCGTGGAGAATCGGATACCAAGTCGTGGTTGGATTGTGATGTCTAGGGGGAGGCGTATCCGGGGAATCTTTGGAGACCCTGTCTACGTTGCACCAACGACACGAAGACATGAGAAATGAGGCCGTCGTGAACACTGCAGTCGCACCCAGCTCTCCGCTGACCGCAGCGGACCGCTGCGACCGTTGCGGGGCCCAGGCCTACCTGCGCGTGGAGCTCCAATCCGGGGGCGAGCTCCTCTTCTGCGCTCACCACGCTCGCGAGCATGGTGACAAGCTCAAGGAGATCGCCGCCACCGTCGTCGACGAGACCGACAAGCTGCACGGCACGCCTGCCTCGTCGCCCGAGGGAGAGCGCTGACCCGCACGCACCCGCGCACACGAGGGCCCCGGATCCACTCGGATCCGGGGCCCTCGCCGCGTCCACGACCCGTCGGGACCGTGTGAGAGAGTCCGCTCCATGTCGGGCGTCGAACTGCTGGTCGCGCTGGCCATCGCCGTCGGCCTGGTCGGCATCCTGGTCCCGATCCTCCCCGGCTCGATCCTGATCCTCGGCGCGCTGCTGGTCTGGGCGTGGTACGTCGGCGGGGTCACTGCCTGGGCGGTCTTCGCGGTCGCCGGTGTGATCCTCGTCGCAGGCGCGGTGGTGAAGTACCTCGTCCCCAACCGGCGGCTCAAGGAGGTCGGCGTCCCCGCATCCACCCAGTGGGTGGGCGCTGCACTCGGCATCGTGGGCTTCTTCGTCGTCCCCGTGATCGGGCTGTTCATCGGCTTCGTGCTCGGGGTCTACCTCGCGGAGGTACGCCGCGTCGGCACGAAGGCGGCGTGGCCCTCGACCAAGCACGCGCTGCGCGCGGTCGGGCTCAGCATCTTCATCGAACTGGTCGCCGCGATGGCTGCGACCTTCGTCTGGGTCGCCGGGGTCTTGGCCACGTGACCGTCCTGCTCTCCCTGATGGCGGCGGCGGCGTACGGTCTCAGCGACTTCAACGGCGGCTGGTTCGCCAAGCGCGGCGGGCCTTGGGCCGTCTCGTTGCTGGCCCAGGTGTCCGCGACCGTCGTGGTCCTGTTGGTCGCGCTGGTGGACGGCGGCGACCCCACCCGCTCCGACCTGCTCTGGGCCGTGGTCGCCGGTGTCGGCAACGGCTTCGGGACCGCATTCCTCTACCGCGGCCTGGCGTCGGGCCGGATGGGTGTCGTGGCTCCGGTCTCCGGCGTCACGACACC
>ERZ761609.3364-NODE-3364-length-10591-cov-6.520216_pt1 | contig 10591 bp, 9 predicted proteins | sample MGYA00511163_ERZ761609 | MGnify/ENA primary metagenome ERZ761609 (study PRJEB28899, sample SAMN02445070) | bioreactor sludge metagenome | biome: EBPR sludge | place: Australia: Brisbane, Thorneside Wastewater Treatment Plant | collected 2011-12-16 ... | reverse complement strand
GCGTGAGCAGCATCGCCTTGTACTTGCCGACCGCGCGAGTGAGGCGCTGCGTGCCCGATCCGCCGGGCAGGATGCCGACGCCGACCTCGGGCAGGCCGAATCGGGCGCCTTCACCCGCGACGATGATGTCGCAGTGTAGTGCGAGTTCGCAGCCGCCGCCCAGCGCGAAGCCGTTGACGGCCGCGATCATGGGCTTCGGGAAGGCCGCGATCTCGTCCCAGATGCGGTGGGCGCCATAGTCCATCATGCCGACGCCGGAGAGCGGCCTGAGTTCCTTCAGATCGCCGCCGGCCGCGAACGCCTTCTCGTTGCCGGTCACGACGACGGCCCGGACCGTCGCATCGTCGCGGAGATCGCGGAGGGCGGCGGCGATGGCCTTGCGCAGTTCGAGGTTGAGCGCGTTCAGCGCGTCGGGGCGATTGAGGCGCAGCAGCGCCACCCCTTCGGCAGGTCGTTCGACCAGCAATACGGACATCAGACCTCTCTCCCCTCGCAATTTTTGCGTGAGGCTACGTCGCCTCACTTAGCGGGGCAACAGGGCCATGCCGGGGGCGCAGGGCTGCGTCCCGGCAGCCAGGCGCGCAGAACAGCGACGCCGCTGCTGTCAGGCACCTGACCGGTGGCGCTGGCGGGTACGGGCGAGGGCCGCAAATCCCTGCGGCAGCGGCAACCGGCCATTCCCGTCACAGGCTATCCTGCGATCGCGCGACGTGCGACAAAGCGCGCCGCAACACGGGACGCGGCACATCATGATGACAGTCGAAGAGGCCATTACCGGCAGGCAGAGCGTGCGGGCCTATCTCGACCGGCCGGTCGAGCGGGAGAAGCTCGAACGCGTGCTCCGCATCGCCGGGCGCGCGCCGTCGGGCTCCAACATCCAGCCGTGGTTCGTGCACGTTCTGCAGGGTCGCGTTAAGCGGGAGCTCGGTGAGGCGCTTCTGGCGCTGCATCGCGCCCAGGCGCCGGCCGAACGCGAATACGCGTACTATCCTGAGACGTGGCGCGATCCCTACATCACGCGGCGGCGTGCGTGCGGTTTCGGCCTCTACAGGACGCTCGGGATCGGCCGCGACGACAAGGCGCGCATGAGCGAGCAGCACGGGCTCAACTTCACGTTCTTCGGAGCGCCGGTCGGGCTGATCTTCTCGATAGACCGCGACATGGAACAGGGGAGCTGGCTCGACTACGGCATGTTCCTGCAGTCGATCATGATCGCGGCGCGCGCGGAGGGGCTCGAGACCTGCCCGCAGGCGGCTTTCGCCTATCAGGCCCCGACCGTGCAGCGGATCGTCGGCATTCCGCCGGAACGCATGCTGGTGTGCGGGATGTCGCTCGGCTATGCCGATCCGTCGGCGGTCGTGAACACGTTCCGCACGGAACGGGAGCCGCTCGACGCCTTCGTGACCTGGGCAGATTGAGGACCTGGGCCGATTGAGCTGCTCGGCCGTACCCGCCCCTGTCTCGCCACGTTCTGAGCCTTCCTGAGCCTGCCGCCAAATCCGCCCTATCGCGGTTTCGTCGGCGATCCCGCCGTCGCCACATGCTTTGATGCCGGCACCTGTTGCCGCAGGACAAGGACTCGCGATGGCGAATCGGATCAAAACACACGTGCGGGAATCAAGATCCTGTGAGACGTCGAAGTCTTGCCACGGCGATGACGTGGCATGTGTCCGGCGTCCGGCAGGCAAACCACGGAGTTGAACAGCATGTCCAAGTCAGCGTCTCGTCTCGTCGTCGCCGGCCTCGGTGTCGCGACCATGGCCGTCCTCGGAGCGGCCAGTGCGTCTGCGCAGGGTGTTCGGCGTGTCGAAGCCGGCGTCCTCAGATGCACGGTCGATGGCGGGATCGGGCTCATCGTCGGATCGCGCAAGGACATGTCCTGCGTCTTCCGCCGCCGCGGCGGCCCGGACGAAATTTACTACGGGCGGGTGACGAAGATCGGCGTCGACATCGGCATCACGCGGCGGACCACGATCGCGTGGGCCGTCCTCGCTCCCACCGAACAACTTCCTGCGGCGTCGCTCGCCGGTCGCTATGGCGGCGTCAGTGCCGAGGCGACGGTCGGCATCGGGGCGGGTGCCAATGCACTCGTCGGCGGGTCGCGCCGCAACGTCATGCTGCAGCCGCTGTCGGTGCAGGGCCAGACCGGGCTCAACATCGCGGCGGGTGTGGCCGGGCTGACGCTCCGGCCGGCGGTGCGCTGAGGCGGCTCAGGAATTCCGGGGTGAGGCCTTCTAGCACATTCCGGGGTCAAACCCCGTGCGCGCGCGTGCGCACGGGGCTTTTTATTTGGCAAGCGCCCGCGAGGGCTGCATAAGTGGCGCCAGACCTCCCTCTCGATCGGGCAGACCATGACCCTCTCGCCTTCCGACATCGCTACGCTCGCCGAACGGCTGATCGACGCACGCAAAACCAAGCAGCCCAAGGTGCCGGCGGCTGAACTCGCCGATATCGACATCGAGACGGCCTATCGGATCCAGGATGCGGTCGCACGGCGGCTCGGCCCGATCGAGGGCTGGAAGGTCGGGGCGGCGGCACCGGGGGCGACGCCGAAGTGCGCTCCGGTGCTGCGCGGAGGTGTGGTACAGGCGACCGCCGCGCCGATCGGCGTTCCGGACCCGGTCGGTCTCGAGGTCGAAATTGTGTTCCGGATGAACCGCGCCATGCCGTCGGCGCACACGGAACCGAACGAGGACGACATCTTCGCCAATATCAAGAGCGTGCATGTCGGGCTCGAACTCTGCTCAAGCCGACTCGATCTCGGACCGCAGTCTCCCGGCTTCGCAAGTCTCGCCGACAACGGCATGAACCAGGCCTTCGTCGTCGGACCGGTCGTCAAGAACTGGCGCAACATCGACGCCGCCCGGCAGAAGGCCCGCGCCATCGTCGACGGCAAGACTGTCATCGAGACGACCGGCGGGCACACGCACGGCGACATCGGGCAACTGCTCGTCTGGCTCGTCCGGCATGTCGTCACACAGCGGAACGGGCTCGCGGCTGGCGCGCTCGTCGCGGCAGGATCATGGACGGGGCTGCACTGGCTCAACGCGCCGGCGATCGTCGGAGGTGAGTTCGAAGGCATCGGCCGGATGGATGTCGTCCTGCGTGAAGCCGATCCGACGCCGCGTGTCGGCGCGCCTCCAGGCAAACAGGTGTAAGGTTTTCGTGGCTGCCAGGCGCGGCGCACACGGGCTCGCACACGACGAAAGGCCCGCACGACTTGCGTCGTACGGGCTCTCTCCCTCTCCCCATTCCGACCGAAGCGCTCAGTTCCGGGTCACGAACAGCCAGCGCCGCAACCAATTGCGCTTGCGATTCGACGTTTCGCTCTCGATGCCACGATAGGCGACGATCTGGCGGCGATGGATCTCGTTGTACTCGCGGCGCGAAATGCGGCCGTCGGCGGTTGCGGCTCTAACCTGGCGATCGATGTAGTCCTGCTCGGCCTTGAGTTCGCGATACTCACGCCGCGTCAGGTCACCGGTGGTGCGGCCGAATTCGATGCGCTGATGCTGGGCGTCGCTGTTCGCCTTGAGCGTCTTCAGACCACCCGCTTCCGCGCCCGCCAGGGCGATGGTGCTCAGGGCAACGGCTGTCAGAATGGTCTTCATGGCTGGGCTCCTCGGCGTAGTGGGCAACCGTGTGGTCGCTCGTTTGAATTTCGTATCGTGAGGAGAGGATAGTTTTTCTGGTTTGAACGCAGTCTGAAACGGGGAGTCATCGGGCGTTCACCGCCTTACGCACCTGCAAAACGCCAACGGGACCGTTCGCGTGCGAACGATCCCGTCTGGTCATCCCGGATGCCAGACAGGACGGACGGTCAGCGGAGTGCTGCGATACCGATCCGGTACCGCGTCGCCTTCGCAGCACTTCGGAAGCTCACGAAGTCATAGTTCTCGATCGGCGTCCCGTGCCTGCTGCGCACCGCTGAAACGCGCTGCGCCGCGCACGGGATGACAGTGTGGTTCAGGCCGTCGCGGCGAGGGCCTTGTCGAGGTCGGCGATGATATCGGCCACATCCTCGATGCCGATCGACACGCGGATCACTTCGGGGCCGGCACCGGCCGCCTTGCGCTGTTCGTCGGTCAGCTGGCGGTGCGTCGTCGAGGCGGGATGGATGACGAGCGATCTGGTGTCGCCGATGTTGGCGAGGTGGGAGAAGAGCTCGAGCGAGGAGACGAGCTTGACGCCTGCTTCGTAGCCGCCCTTCAGACCGAAGGTGAAGACCGCGCCAGCACCCTTCGGCGTGATGCGCTTCTGGATGGCGTGATTGGCGTTGCCTTCGAGGCCCGAGTAATTGACCCACTCGACCTTCGGATGCTTTTCGAGGTGACGTGCGACGGCGAGCGCGTTGGCGTTGTGACGTTCCATGCGCAGCGGCAGCGTCTCGACGCCGGTCAGTATCATGAAGGAATTGAAGGGTGAGATGGCAGGGCCGAGATCACGCAGACCCATGACGCGGCAGGCGATGGCGAAGGAGAAATTGCCGAACGTCTCGGCGAGACGCATGCCGTTGTAGGATGCGTTCGGCTCGACGAGCGTCTTGTATTTGTGCTTCGCCGCCATCCAGTCGAAGGTGCCGCAATCGACGATGACGCCGCCGATCGAGTTACCGTGACCGCCGATGAACTTGGTCAGCGAATGCACGATGATGTCGGCGCCGAACTTCTTCGGCTGGCAGAGGTAGGGTGAGGCCAGCGTATTGTCGACGATGAAGGGCAGGCCGTGCTTCTTCGCGATCTTTCCGATGGCTTCGAGATCCATGACGATGCCACCGGGGTTGGCGATGCTTTCGCAGTAGATCGCGCGGGTCTTCGGCGTGATCGCGCGCTCGAAGCTCGCGGGGTCGGTGCCGTCGGCCCAGATGACGTTCCAGTTGAACTTCTTGAAGCTGTGATTGAACTGGTTGACCGAGCCGCCATAGAGCTGGCGGGCGGCGACGAATTCGTCGCCGGACTCGAGCAGCGTGTGGAAGACGAGAAGCTGGGCCGAGTGGCCGGAGGCCAGCGCGAGCGCCGCCGTGCCGCCTTCGAGGGCCGCGATGCGCGCTTCGAGCACGGATTGCGTCGGGTTGCCGATGCGGGTGTAGATATTGCCGAAGGTTTCGAGGCCGAAGAGGGCTGCGGCGTGGTCGGCGTCGTTGAAGACATAGGACGTCGTCTGGTAGATCGGCGTGGCACGCGCGCCGGTCACAGGGTCGGGGGCGGCGCCGGCATGGATCGCGAGCGTCGCAAAGCCGGGGGTGGAATTCTTGTCGGTCATCGTCTTCTTTCCTCGCGTCATGGGCGCCGAACCGGCACCGGGGACCTGCGGCGACACCGTCGCCCTCGGTCCCTTTTGATTCAACTGATCGTTTCCGTGCCGTTACCGGGCGGCTGCCATGCACTGAGCCGCCACTCTCGACCGGTCCGCCGGTGGCACCTTACTCTCTCCCGATCTTCTTTCAACCCGAGCCCGGAGCATCCCGTTTCATGTCGACGAATACCCGCACGGTCGCCGTTGTCACCACGTTCGGTCCGTCAGGAAAGAAAATCCTCGAAACGACGCCGGGCATCAAAACCTTTGCCTTTTCACCGACCCTGCCGCACGAGGAGTTCGTCGCACTCCTCGCCAAACACGCGCCCGTCCATGCCATCGTCCTCGGGCAGCATCAGGTGGGCGCGCGGGAGATCGCGGCGTGCGGCGGGCTACAGGTGGTGGCGCGGAACGGCGTCGGGTATGACAACGTCGATACCAAGGCCATGACGGAGGCCGGCGCGGCGCTCATGGTGGTCGGGGAGGCGAACTCGCCCGCCGTCGCCGAGCAGGCGATGTCCATGCTGCTGTCGTTGATCAAGAACGGCGAACGGCAGAACCGGCTCGTCCGGGAGGGCCGCTGGACCGACCGCATGACAGAACTCGGCGCCGATCTCTACAAGAAGAAGCTCCTGGTGGTCGGCTGCGGGCGGATCGGGTCGCGGACGACGCGGCGGGCGGCGGCGTTCGAGATGGACGTGATGGTCTATGACCCTTACGTGGACGACGCGGTGATCACGGCGGCGGGTGGCCGGCGTGTTACCGATCTCGATGCCGCGATCGCAACGGCGGATGCGATTTCACTCCACTGCCCGAAGACGGCGGAGACGGTCAACCTCATCGATGCGCGCCGGCTCGCGCTGATGAAGCCCAGCGCGATCCTGGTCAATACGGCGCGCGGCGGCATCGTGGACGAGGCGGCGCTCGCGGATGCGCTCACACGCAAGGCGCTCGCGGGCGCGGGGCTCGACGTGCTCGCGCAGGAGCCGCCACCAGCCGATCACCCGCTCTTCAAGTTCGAGAACGTGATCTTCGCCCCGCACACGGCCGGCGTGAACCACGACGCGCTCGAGCGCATGGCGCAGCAAGCGGTGGCGAACATCCTCTCTGTGTTCGAGGGCCGCATCAATGCGGCGAACGTGATCAACAAGGACGTGCTCAGGTAAGCCTGCGGCCGAGGGCCATCGCGGAAGCGGCCGCAATTGCGGCGAACGCGGCCATGGGCAGGTAGGCGAGCGGGCCGTGCGCGCCATAGACGAGGCCGGCGCAAGCATTTGCGGTTGCGAAGGCGAGCGCGGTCGCGACGGAGGCGAGCGCCTGGGCGGTGCCGGCCTGGCCCTCGGGAGCAAGACGCACCAGTGCGTGCATGGCGCCGATGTGGGAGGCGCCGAAGCTCAGTGCGTGCCCAGCTTGTAGCACGAACAGTGCCCACAACGGCGGGTCCCAGGCCATGACGAGCCAGCGCAGCATGGCTGCGGCGGCGCCGATCAGAAGCAGCGTCGAGGGGCCGGCCAGGGCGGTGACGCGTGCCGCTACGGTGAAGAGGAGGATCTCGGCGATGACGCCGGTGGCCCAGAGCGCGCCGATCCAGGTCGAGGACAGGCCGAGCGACTGCCAGTGCACGGAGCCGTAGGTGTACATCATGCCATGGCTCGACTGGACGGCGGCGATGGTCAGCATGAGCAGCAGGAGGCGTCCGTCTCGCGCGAGTCCGATGGCGGCAGAGAGCGAGAGCTTCGGACGATCGGTCGCAGCAGGCGCACCGTCGGATGCCGGCAGCATGAAAGCTGCGACGACGGCAGCGAGCGCAGAGGGGATGATAAGGATCATCACGACGTCGAGACCGAAGTGCGAGACTGCGACGCCGCCGAGGAGCGTTGCCGCGACGAACGTGATCGAGCCCCAGACCCGTACACGGCCGTAGTCGATGCCGTGCCGCTTGACGCCGCTCATCGCGACGGTTTCGACGAGCGGCATCATGGCCGCTGTGATGCCGATCACGACCTGCAGCGCGAGCAGGACCGCGAATGCCGACGACAGTGCCGTCGCGATCCAGCCGAGCGCGCCGACGGCGGCCAGAACGACCAGCGCGCCGCGATGGGCCGAATTGCGGTCGGCGACGTAGGCGATCAGCGGTGTCGAAAACGGACGCACGAGATGCGGCACGGCGGCGATGACGGCGATTTCGGCGACGGTCAGACCGCGCGCGGCGAGCCAGGGATTGAAGTACGGCATGACGAGGCCGAAGACCGCGAACATCGCGCCGTAAAGCGCGGCGATGCGGATCGAGAGAGCGCGCCGGATGCCATTCCCGCCGCCGGTGGTAGCGTCTGGCACGGTTTCTCTCTGTTCGGCCACGATTGCCGGATCCCGGGACTTGCGATCAGGCAGTGATTATCGCTGCGTAGTCTGCGGGATCGACGTTGCCACCCGACAGGATGGCCGCGACGGTGCGACCCTTGACGGGCAGCTTGCCCGAAAGGATCGCGGCGAGTGCCACGGCGCCGCCGGGCTCGATGACGAGTTTCAGCTCGCGGAACGCGAACCGCATGGCGTTGCGCGCCTCCTCGTCGGTCACGGCGAGCGCCTTGACGCCGTTCTGCTGCGCGAGCGCGAAGGTCAGCTCACCCGGCGACGGCGCCATCAGAGCGTCGCAGATGGAACCGGTCGTGGACGCGTTCTTCTCACGTTTGCCCGAGGCGAGCGAGCGGGCGAAGTCGTCGAAGCCGGCAGGCTCGACGACGTAGACTTCGGCCCTGGGATTGGCAGCTTTAACAGCAAGCGCGACCCCGGTTGCGAGACCGCCGCCAGAGCAGCAGGCCAGCACCGCGTCTGGCATGGCTCCGATCGCTTTCGCCTGCTGCATGAGTTCGAGGCCGGCAGTGCCCTGGCCGGCGATGACGTGGAAATCGTCGAACGGATGGACGAAGGCGGCGCGGCGCTCGGCGCAGATGCGGTGCGCGATGGCGTCGCGATCCTCCGTCGCTCGATCGTAGGTGACGACCTCGGCGCCGAAGGCGCGCGTGCGTTCGATCTTGAGGCGCGGCGCGTCGGCCGGCATCACGATGACGGAGGGCAGCCCGCACAGCGTCGCCGCGTGTGCGACGCCCTGTGCGTGATTGCCCGACGAGCAGGCGACGACACCGCCGGGAAACTTCGCGCGGTCGATGCGGCTCACGGCGTTATAGGCGCCGCGGAACTTGAAGGCGCCGACGCGCTGCATCGTCTCGGCCTTCAGGAAGACGCGGCCGCCGGTCGCAGAGTCGAGCGCGGGATGGGAGACGAGCGGTGTTACGACGGCGTACTGCGCGATGCGCTCGCGCGCCTGTTCGATGTCGGCAATGGTGGGCAGGACTTGCGCCGCCATGGTGCGCTCCGTCGGTTGGATGTTTCGCTTCGCACGATAAGCGGGTGTCGCCCAATCGCAGTCAAGGCGTGGTGCGTTATGGCGGCCATAAGCTGCGCGCGTGTGCGGAACCGACTGCACAAACAAAAAACCGATCTGGCGGGCCAGACCGGTTTTCTGCCGGATCGGAACGGCGGTCCTGGACGGCGCCTCATCAATCCGAGCTCCAAGTGCGACCCTGGAGAGTGATCATCCTCATCCCCCGACAAGATGATCACAGCACGGGTTATAATCTTGCGAATGTGGGTTGCATAGTTACTTATCGTTACAAAGTACTACAGCAGTGGCGAACAGGTAACTTGCGACCCAACCCGAATTTCTCATTGAATTTCAAGGCTAACTTTAAATTCGGCCCTGCGGTGGGACAGGACCTGCCGAACCGTTCGATCAATGAAATGGCATTCTGATCCGGAAACACGGCGGGTGGGGCCGTGCGCTTGCGATGGGGTCAGGCCCGCGCGCGGCGTGTACGGACAAGATGATCGACGGGGCCGTGGCCGGAGCCGACCGGGCGGTTCGCGCCGGATGTCAGCGCCTCGGTCAGATAGATCTTGGCATCGCGGATGGCGTCCTGCAGCGCGTGACCGAGTACGAGGTGCGCGGTGATCGCCGCCGACAATGTGCAGCCGGTGCCGTGCGTGTTCCGGGTGGGGATGCGCTCGGCGGAAAAGAGCCGCACGCCATTGCTGTCGGCGAAGACGTCGGTCGCCGCACTTCCGATGGCGTGGCCGCCTTTGACGAGCACGGACTTGCAGCCGAGTTTCAGCAACGCCCTGGCCTGTTCGGTGGCCTCGTCGATCGAGCGCGCGACGGGCGCGTCGAGCAGGCGCGCGGCCTCGTGCAGGTTCGGCGTGATGAGATCGGCGCGCGGGATCAGGCGCGTCTTGTAGGTGGCGATGGCGTCGGGTGAGAGCAGCGGATCGCCCGAGGTCGCGATCATGACGGGATCGACGACGAGCGTGATATCGGCGGCCTCGGTCATGGCTTCGGCGACGGCGGCAACGATGTCGGTGGTCGCCAGCATGCCGGTCTTGGCGGCGCGGACGTCGAGATCGGAGAGGCAACTTTCGATCTGCTGCGTCACGAACGAGGACGGGACGACCTGCACGCCCTGCACGCCGGTCGTGTTCTGCGCGGTCAGCGCCGTGATCGCGCTGGCGCCGTAAACGCCGAGGGCGGCAAAGGTCTTGAGGTCGGCCTGGATGCCGGCGCCGCCGGAACTGTCGGAACCCGCGATCGTCAGCGCTGCCGGTTCGCGCGTCATTGGCCTGCGCCTTTCTTCAGGATTTCGGTGCCTAGACCTTTCGGTGCGGCCCACTCTTCGAGTTCGGCGAGGAAGGGCACGTTCTCGAGAAGCCACTGGCCGACCCAGTTGATCGAGCCGGTCAGGAAGAGGATGCCGGTGATCACGAGGGCGACGCCCATCACCTTTTCGACCGTTCCGAGGTGGCGGCGGAAACGCTGCATGAAACCGAGGAACGGGCGGATCGCGATGGCGGCCAGCACGAACGGAATCGAGAGGCCGAGCGAATAGGCTGCGAGCAGGCGCACACCAGCGCCGAGGCTCTGTTCGTTGGCGGCGAGGCTCAGGACCGTTCCCAGGATGGGGCCGATGCACGGCGTCCAGCCGAATGCGAAGGCGAGGCCCATGAGGTAGGCGCCGCCGTAGCCCATGTTCTCGGTCGCCTCGCGGTGCATGCGCCATTCGCTGTAGAAGGCGGAGATGCGGAACACGCCGAGGAAATGCAGGCCGAAAAGAATGATGAATACGCCCGCCACCTGGGACAGCACACCCTTCCAGGATTGCAGGGCCTGGCCGAGCATGCTCGCACCCGCGCCGAGCGAGATGAAGACCGTCGACAGACCGGCAACGAAGAAGAGCGACGCGAT
>ERZ761609.3363-NODE-3363-length-10591-cov-8.705961_pt1 | contig 10591 bp, 4 predicted proteins | sample MGYA00511163_ERZ761609 | MGnify/ENA primary metagenome ERZ761609 (study PRJEB28899, sample SAMN02445070) | bioreactor sludge metagenome | biome: EBPR sludge | place: Australia: Brisbane, Thorneside Wastewater Treatment Plant | collected 2011-12-16 ... | reverse complement strand
GATCGGGTGCGCTCGGTCATGTCGGCCCTCGCGGAACGCGGAGGCACGCTCACGCGGCCTGCGCTGGCGGCGCGCCTCGGAATGCCGGTTGTGCGGCTCGTCCCCGTGCTGGCGGTGTTGCGGCGGTTGCTCAACGTGGACGGGTATGTCGTGCTGGGTCAGGACGAGGCTTCGGACACCGTGGTCCTGAACCTCGCACTGTTGCGCACCCAGTTCGGGATCGAGTAGGAGGCCCTGGTGGACGCCACCCTCAGCCCTCGCCGCGCCCGCGAGATCGTCGACGCGCTGCGTCGCGGCACGGTCCCGGAGCGGGGACTGGAGACCTTCGCTGTGGGGCTCGACCGGTTCCAAGCCGCTCTGGACGGAGAACTGGAGCACGTGAAGTCGGGCGGCGCCGGCATGAAGGCCGTCCGCGGAGAGTACGGGAGCGGGAAGACGTTCTTTGCGCGCTGGATCGAGGGTCGCGCCCAGCGGATGGGTTTCGCCACCACCGAGGTCCAGATCTCCGAGACCGAGACGCCGCTCCACCGGCTCGAGACCGTCTACCGTCGCATGATCGAGCGTCTTTCCACCGCCGACGAGTCAGGCGGCGCCCTGCGCTCCGTGATCGACGGGTGGTTCTACGCGCTCGAGCGGGACGTCCTCGCCGAGGGGGGCGTGAGCGAGGCGGACCCCGGCGCGCTGGTCGAGCGGACGACCGCGCTCATGGAGAAGCGCCTGACGGGCATCACGAAGCAAGCGCCCGCCTTCGCGGCGGCGCTGCGGGGCTACCGGGAGGCGGTGGCGAGAGGCGAAACAGCCACGGCCGACGGGCTCATCGCCTGGATCGGCGGGGAGCCCAACGTCGCGGCCAGCGTGAAGCGTGCGGCCAACGTCAAGGGCGACGTGGACCACTTCGGCGCCTTGGCGTTCCTCCAGGGGCTACTCGTCGTCTTGCGGGACTCGGGCTACGCGGGCCTCGTCCTCGTCCTCGACGAGGTCGAGACCCTCCAGCGGGTGCGGGGTGACGTCCGCGACAAGGGGCTCAACGCCCTCCGGCAGCTGATCGACGAGGTGGACGGGGGCCGGTTCCCGGGCCTCTACGTGGTCGTGACCGGGACGCCGGCGTTCTTCGACGGCCCCCAGGGACTCCAGCGCCTCGCCCCGCTCGCCCAGCGCCTGCACGTGGACTTCCGCACGGAGGCACGATTTGACAACCCACGGGCACCGCAGATTCGCCTCGCGGCGTTCGACATCGACCGGCTGGCTGAGGTGGGGCGCAGGGTCCGGTCGGTGTTCTTCTCCACGGCCACGGCACCCGACCGGGTTCGCGCCCGCATCGACGACGCCTACGTCAGCGACCTGGCCCGCGCCGTGGCTGGCGGGCTCGGGGGGAGGGTCGGCATCGCCCCCCGGGTGTTCCTGAAGAAGCTCGTTGCCGACGTGCTGGACCGGGTGGACCAGTTCCCGGACTTCGACCCTCGGCGGGACTACGCCCTTATGCTGGAGGAGTCCGAGTTGACCGTCGAGGAGCGGGCCTCCCGGTCGGCGTCCTCGCCCGACGACATCGAGCTTCCGTCATGAGCGCTGCATTCGACCGCCTCCACCCGGCGCTCCAGCACCACATCGTCAACAGCCTCGGGTTCCGGTCGCTCCGGCCGTTGCAGGAGGCAGCGGTCGAGCCCATCCTGGCCGGCGAGCACGCGCTCCTCGTGGCGCCGACGGCGGGCGGCAAGACCGAGGCCGCCGTGTTCCCCGTGCTCTCGCGGATGCTCGCGGAGGATTGGCGCGGCATCAGCGTCGTCTACGTCTGCCCGATCAAGGCGCTGCTGAACAACCTAGAGACCCGGCTGGCCCGCTACGGCGCCCTCATCGGCCGTCGCGTCGCCCTCTGGCACGGGGACGTGGGGCAGGGGGAGCGACGCCGCGTCGTGGCCGACCCGCCCGACCTCTTGCTCACGACCCCCGAGTCGCTCGAGGCCATGCTCCTGTTCCGGCGGGAGGAGCGCGGCGCGCTGTTCGAGCGCCTCCGCGTCGTCGTCGTGGACGAGCTCCACGCGTTCGCCGGGGACGACCGCGGTTGGCACCTGCTGTCGGTGCTCTCCCGCCTCCAACGCGTGGCTGGCCGGGAACTTCAGCGGATCGGCCTCTCCGCCACGATCGGGAACCCCGACGCCCTCCTCGCCTGGCTCGCCGCGGGCTGCTCGTCTGCCAGGCGGGTGGTGTCACCGACCGCCGGTGCGCTTCCGCCGCCCGACCTGCAGCTCGACTACGTCGAGAGCCTGGAGAACGCCGCCCTGGTCATCTCGCGGTTGCACCGCGGAGAGAAGCGCCTGGTCTTTGTCGACAGTCGGTCCCGCGTGGAGGCTCTCGCCGCGGAGCTTCGTGCCCGCGACGTGGCCACGTTCGTCTCCCACAGTTCATTGAGCCTCGACGAGAGGCGCCGAGCGGAGGAGGCCTTCGCCAGCGCGGGCGACTGCGTCATCGTGGCGACGAGCACCCTGGAACTCGGCGTCGACGTCGGTGACCTCGACCGGGTGATCCTCGTGGACGCTCCCTGGACCGTCGCCTCGGTCCTGCAGCGGGTCGGGCGGACGGGGCGTAGACCTGGGACTCGGAGGAACGGCCTGTTCCTTGCGACGAGTGAGGATGCGTTCCTCCGCGCAGCGGGGCTGCTCGAACTCATCGCCCAGGGCTACGTGGAGCCAGTAGAGCCGCCTCCGCTCCCGCTCCACGTGTTCGCGCACCAGACTCTGGCACTCGCCCTCCAGGAGGGGCGCTTCCCCGAGGAGGAGTGGCGCCTCTGGATCGGCGCGGTGCCCGCGTTCGCTGCCCTCGACGCCGAGACGGTCCGTGAGATCTTCGCCCACATGGTGACGACCGGCTACCTCACGCGGGATGCCGGCGTACTCTCGTTCGGCCCCGTCGCCGAGGAGCGGTTCAAGGGCATGAAGGTCATGGACCTATGCTCGGTCTTCTCCTCCCCGCCGCTGTTCAAAGTCCGCCACGGAGGTCAGGACCTCGGCGAAGTCCACGAACTCACCTTTCAGCGCACGGCCGACGGCCGGCAGCGACCGCTTCTCCTCGCCGGGCGGAGTTGGGACGTGGCAAGTCTCGACTGGACTCGGCGCGTGGCTCACGTCGTCCCCGCCGAGGCGCGTGGTCGGTCGAGATGGTTGGGTGAGGGGCAGCCGATGCACTTCCGGCTCTGCAGGGCGATCCGGACCGTCCTCGCCAGGACTGGCGCTCCGCTTCCCCTGACCCGGCGCGGATCCCAAGCACTGGAAGAACACCGCGCTGAGCATGCGGACATCGACGACCGCAGTACGGTGCTCCGCATGGAGTCCACAGGCCAACTCAGGTGGTGGACGTTTGGGGGCGGGGGCGCGAACCGGCAGTTGCAGTTCATCCTCCGGACAAGGCTAGCCGACAAGGCTGCGCCCGGGAACCTGGAACTCGGGATTCTCCCTGGCACCAGTCTCGAAGTGCTTGCGGAGACCCTACGGCAGCTGCGGTCGGAGCACGAGATCCCTAGGCCTGTGATCGAGGCCTCGGATGTGGCCGACAGGCTGAGGTTCTCTGAGTGTCTCCCTCCAGCGCGGGCATCCGATGTCCACGTCGCACGCGCAGCAGACTCCGATGCGATCCGCCAGATCGCCATCGAGCCGGTCCGTGGCTCGGTAGTTGTGTCGGAGTCGGTGAAGTGACCATCGCAGCACCGACTACTATGCGACTCCCCGAGGACGAGATCGCCGACTTGGCACGTGCTCAGATCGAGAACTACAGGCGTCAACCTGCCGAACTCATCAGCCACTACAATGCGGAGCGGTCCGCACTGGATGGATACCGAGGTCGGCAGCTGCTTGAGTTGTTGCAGAACGCGGATGACGCCGGCGTCAGCTCGAGGGTTGGGTGCACTCTTCACGTTGATTTGTCGCGTGACCGGATGATCGTTTCCAATTCGGGAACGGCGTTTAGCGCGAAGGGACTGACATCACTCGTAGTCAGCCACTGCAGCCCAAAGCAGTTGGACCGAAGCCGCTTCATAGGCTCCAAGGGTCTGGGTTTCCGGTCGGTCCTAACATGGACGGACTCACCGGGGATCTCGAGTGGTGGCTATGAGGTCGCGTTCTCCCGCGCACGAGCCACTTCGGTCGTCCAAGGTCTCGTCCGTGAGAGCGTTCTTGCAGCGGAGGCCGTAGAGCCGTTCCTCAAGGCGACAGGGCAGTGGCCCACGGCGGTCATGAGGTTCCCGGGGACCCCATCCTCTGCCGATCCGTGGCTTGCCGAGGCTCGCTCGTGGCGGCTCAAGGGATACGACACCGTGATCGTCCTCCCGTTTCTCGATGGTGACCGAGGAGAGGAGGCGTATCGAGACGCTCGCCAACAGTTGGCGAGCCTGCCGGGGAGGGCTCTGCTGTTCTGTCGGCATCTGACCCGCGTCCAGGTGTCTGGAGACGAGGCGAGGGAGTGGGAGATCGTGCGCGAACGACACGACTCCGAGCATCAGAGCGTTGCGTTGCGCATGGACACCGGAAGCGAATCGTGGGAGGTGTACTATCGTACTGGTCGGGTATCCCGGGATGCCGTCCAGGCTACTGGTGGTGGTTGGACGGACTACGAAGTCTCTGTGGCAGTCCCGAGGGAGGTGCGGGCGAATCCAGCCGGTGTCCTGCACGTCTTCTTCCCTACGCGCGAGCACCTTCCATGCCCGCTCGTGATGCACGCGACCCTCGAGACGACAGAGGATCGTAACCGACTTGTCGACCACAAGCCCAATCGAGAAGTTCTTCAGGAGCTCGCCGCGCACGTTGCTGCTGTACTCGAGGAACAGGCTGCCGAGGGCCCCATCCTTCGTGCCGTTGAGTTGATCGCGGGCGCGGAAGCCGCGGATCCCGAACTGAAACGCCTAGGTTTCATTGATGCCCTTGTAGCCCAGTGCACGGTACGGCGCCTGTTTCCTCGCCGCGACTCGACGCTGGCGTCCGCCGCGCATGTGCGGCTGGCCCCACATGCTGTGTGGATCGATGAGGTGGGCAAAGAGTACTTCTCGGAGGTGATCCCGATAGGACCCGAAGATGCGCTGCGACCCGCGCTGGCTCTGTTCAACCTTTCTTGGTTTGAGCGGGCTGAACTGAAGGAGCGTCTCCGATCGTACTTGGCTTCCGTAGCTGCCCGTCGCGCTGGCGAGGTCGTGGGCCGTCTCCTCGCCGCCAAGCAACTGGCGGCCATCGGCGCGGGCGGCCTCTTCCTTGGGATCGACGGGATGCTGATGACGGAGGGTGACGCCTGCTTCTTCAACCCGACGGAAGCGCTGGCGCCGCTCCCATCTTGGGCCTCGAGCATCAAGTTCGTGCAACGGGACTTCCAATCGGGGGTGGTGGCCGGGTCCGGGGTGTCTGCCCTACGTCATCTCGCCTCGGATCTCTCGCGTTCGGGTGGCAGCATCGACGAGTACCGGTTCGACACCGTGGCTCGCGCTCTGGTGAGCGAGGCGGATCACGCGACGCCGCACATGGGTACCCCTGCACTGGATCGCTGGCGTGATCTTCTGCGCTGGCTATTCAGCGCCTCCGGCGAGGGACACCAAGTGCTGCCAAGTCTGGCCATCCAGGTCGTGACCGAGGGCGGCGCTCTGAGGCGAGCAACGACCTGCTACTTCGGCTCGGCGTATCCGAGCGGCCAGCTGCTATCGCGCCTGTACGGGAAGTTTGGGGTAGACGAATTTGTCGGTGCCCCGAGGGACTGTGGTCTTGCCGACGTGCCCCCGGAGCGCGCAGAGGAGTTCCTTGCCGCGCTGGGCGTCAGCATTGCGCCGCGGTTTGCGGCGTTGTCTTCGGGGCCCGACTACGAACGGTTTGAGGAGGACGTGTTGGCTCGGATGACGTTCCCACGCTCCGTACGGGATCACATGTGCAACGGCGCCGACGACCTGATGGACTGGTGCACAAGTTACACCATTGATGGACTTGTGGTACCAGACAGATGGTTCGAGGTCTTGGCCGCCGGCGACACCGTGCCGATCGCCGCATACCTCCTATCCGCTGGTGCCCCGCTGCTGCTTGAGGAGACTGACCTCCGGGCGAAGTTCATGGCAACAGTGGAGTCCGAGAGAGTGTGCCGGGCAGACGCGTCTATCCCGATTCAGAACGTGGTGCTTCAATCCGTGCGGGAGTCGGCTTGGGTGTTATCGGCGGACGGGAAGCGCCGAAGGCCGTCCGAGATCATGCTCAGTGGGCAGGGCGTGCGAGTGCTCAAGGGAGTCTACGCGCGTCATGGCATCGACCTGCGCGATCCTCTCGTAGCGAACCATGGCGGACCTGCAGCGGTAGAGGCTCTGCTGGTGCGGCTTGGTGCCGCTGCGTCTCTCGAGACTCTCGGTGGTGGATCGCTGTACGACCTCCTAATGGCACTCCCGGAGCGTGACCCAGGAGGGCGCGTGGCCCCGGGCATCTACCGCACGCTGATCGAGGCGAGTGTGAGTGTGGATGGGACGCCTCAGCGCGAGCTGTTCGCTTCTGACGGCAAGATGTGGGGCTGGTACCGCGGTCGGGAAGGCTACTTGCCCGTATCGCAACTGCGGTACAACGCGAATCTCACCGTCACCAAGCCCATTGAGGCTCACATTGCGCTCGTGAGCATCCCGCGCCGGATGAACACGGCCCTAGTGAAGGAGCTGTTCGGTATCGCTGCCCTGACCTCAGAAGAAATCAAGCTCGAACTGATGTCCGAGGGAACAGAGTACGACGTTGGGAGCGAGGACGCGAATGAGCACCTGAGGTCTGCGCTACCGTACATCTATGCCCTGCGACTTGCTCGGAATCTGGACGAGCGAGGGCGCGAGCAGGCGCTGCTTCGCCGAGCCGTGCTGAGGGTGTGTAAAAGCGCACAGATCGCGGCAACACTCCCTGGTGGGGGAACTGAGAGGATAGTGCTCGCCGAGCCTGGTGAGCGCATCGTGGTCGATACGACGCTCGTTTTCGTGGGCGAGTACAGGCTTGGTGGTGAGCGGGCCTTGACGTTCTGGCTGGGCGTGGCCGAGGTGGTCGCAGAATTGATGGGGCGGGAGGTTGCCGATGAAGTTGGTGGAGTTCTGAGATGTGCTTCCCCTGCAGAAATGATGGAAGTTCTGAGGGTCCGACTCGGCCAGGATGCGGACGACAAACTGGCTGAGGCTAGGTCGCGGCTCGTAGAAGTGGCTGAGGAGGTCGAGGGAGTGGACCCACCGGTTTACGCGCTTCCACCGCCGCGGGAGGGAGGCGTCGGCCCCACGCCCCCGACAACGGCCGTCGAGCAAACCGTGTCGCTGGCAGGCGGCGAGGGTGGGGAGGGAAGTGCGGAGGCTCTCAGCGAAGCCGACGGATCATCTACATCCAGGTCCTTCAGACACGTAGAGGGACCAGCCAAGAAGTCTGCCAAGCGGCGAAGGCTCGTCGTTGTCGGACCCGGGGGAGGCGGGGGTGGGGGAGGCGGTCCCGTTGCGACGGAACAGGTCACGTTCCGAGTTGTCGAGGCGTTCGAGGAGAGCGAAGGGAGATACGTCGTCCCGGTAAGTCACTTGCGCGGCGCTGACGGCTTTGGTTGCGACCTGCTAAGCGTGGCGTCGGCTGAGGTGCGCGATGCTGCTATTGCCGCCGCGACGATCAGCGAGGCCGCGATTCTGCGTCGCATTGAGGTGAAGGGCCGCAGCACCAGAGCAGGCGAAGTCGAACTCGAGGACAACGAGTATCGCGCCGCGCAGAGATGGCGCGATCGCTACTGGCTGTACCGTGTCTACGTGGATCCGAGCCGCGAGTCGCACTACGAGGTGGCCGTGCTGAGCGACCCACTGGGCTCGAACGCCGTGCGGACCGTCACACGCTTCAATCTGGCGCAGGGCTCAGGGGCGACGTGGTACAAGATGGTGGAAACGACGGATGATTCGCACATCGGGCAGGACAACGTCGGCGTCGGCAAGCCCGAGCCCGAGCCCGAGCCCGACCCCGAGTCCGATGCCGGCTCAGGGGCATGACTACGCTCAATCAAATCCGCGGCATGCTCTTGGAGGAGTGTCTCCTGGTGCTGCTACGCGCTGGCGGCTACGTTCCAGTGCTCACCGCCGGCAAGGACCCGACGCTGTGCGATGGCAAGTCGGGCCTTGAGTGCCGAGGACGTGGAGGCGTTCATCAGCTGGATGCAGTCGCCGATCATCGTATCCGCCTTCCGTTCATCAATCCTCAGCGTCTGCTCTTGGAGGCGAAGTGCTATCAGCACGACAAGGTCGGCCTGGACGTTGTTCGGAACGCGGTGGGGGTCCTCAAGGACGTCTCGGAGTGGTGGGTGCCGGCGAAGCGCCCTGGAGAGATGCGCTCGCGATTCCATTATACCTATGCGATCGCGTCCGGAACTGGATTCAGCATAGCGGCGCAGAGGTACGCATTCGCGCAGGACGTCTATCTCTTGGCGCTCAAAGGCGTGCGTTGCTTCGCTGGGGTTTTACAGCCCATTCGTGAACTGAGCGCTGCAAGCTTCGGTGCGACGGATCCTCTACGGGTGCCAATCGACCTTGGGGCCTTGCGACGCACAGTCCGCGGCCTGCTTGCGAGCCGGCAGCCATACACCCGGCCGGAGATCGCTCCTGGAACCGGACCCGCTCTTGCGAGGATCGTGGCCGCAACGCGCCGGGTTGGTGGGGCAATGATTGGGGTTGCGCCAGGCGGATTCTCCGTCATCCTAGTTCCCGTTCATGCACGCGTGATCGACCAACTGGGCGCGCGTACGCCGGTGCGCATCATGTGGGATGATCAGGGTTGGTGGTTGGAGAACTCGGATGGCCAGCGTCTGTTCGACTTCGACCTCCCAGAGCACTTGTTCCGAATGTACCAGCGAAGTGGTGTTCTTGAGGAGGAGGCAGCGTTGGATCTGAAGCAGCGCGAACTGTCTGGCTTCGTGGCCGCGCGGGTGCGTCATGGTGTTCCTGAAGTCGTCCATCTCGAGCTCGATGCGGAGTGGTTGGAACAGTTGAGGCGAGAGCGGCGTAGTAGGTAGGCACCGGTGTCCGAGCCTTGGACGGCCGAGATTGCGTCGCGCCCGAACGTGGTGGCAGCCCGACGGCTGGAAGTACCGTGCGATGCCACCCAGCGCCGCGCCCCATCAGGGGTTGACACCCTGGTCCGACGGGTCCCACGGTTCGAAGTCGCGATGGACGTCTGCGGGCCGGAGGTGTTTGTGGATGCGCTCCAAAGCGCGCGCGTAGACCTCTGCGTAGAACTGGCGGTCCGTACCCTGAACCGTGTGCCGCTCAAGGCGATGGGGGCAGGTGGGAGACTCATTGATCTGCACGGACTTGCGGAACTCACGGTGTTGCTGTGAATCGGCGCCGAAGATTCGCCCCAACAGCACGCCGATCTTCTCTACGCAGGCGTCAAGTTCCGGGCCATTGCGAGCTCTGATCTCGTGCAGCCTCGAGATCCAGCGGGTGATCTGGTTACCAACGAACGAGCTGGGCGGTTGTGGCGTCGTGGCGGTAGGAGGCTGGGCACACACCCTGTTCCGGCCAGTCTCCTTCGCCAGATAGGCTGCCTTGTCCGCGGCTTCGAGCAGGTCCTTGGCGGCGGCCATATCGTCGACCAGCGTCGCCACCCCGATGCTCGCAGTGATCGGGATGCCGGCAGCGGGATGTGACGCGACCTGGTGACGGATCCGCTCGGCGACAGCGAGAGCCTCCTCCCGAGCGTGGTTGGGCAAGACGACAGCGAACTCGTCGCCCCCGAACCGATACGCCGTTCCCTTGGAACGACACACTGTCGCGACTCGGGTGCCGAACTCTCGGAGGGCATCATCCGCGCGAACGTGCCCCCAGGTTGTGTTAATCGCCTTGAACTCGTCCAAGTCGATCATCAGGACAGAGAGGGGCTCCGCTGTCGCACGCGACTGCGTGATCTCGGTCGGCAGCGCAGCCAGCAGCGCGGCCTTGTTCAGGAGTCCAGTGCCGCCATCGATGTACTCAGGGGCTTCGCTCGGCTCCGAGGGTGTCGCCGCCCGACTCCGCAGCCGGCCTTCGAGCAGACGCTCCTCGAGCCAGTTGGTCGCTAGACGGCGGCTCCGATCGGCGGCATCGGCGATCCGACCCTCCAATTCATGCGGCAGCAGCCCGAACTCGGTCTCGATGGGACTGGATGGCTTGCCGAGGCTCGCCAACTCCGAAAGAACGAAGTGATGGGCTTGATCGCCGTAAACCTCTCCGGTTGCGACGATGGCGTCGTGCCAGATGCGCGCGACGGCAAGGGCATGCTCCTCCGCGTGCGAGCCGAGGATGGACACGAGTTGGCCCCAAACAGCGCCGCTTGTTGGAGCGATGCCGCGCGCCGCCGTGTCCTCACGGAGCCGCCGCGCAGCTTCCAAACGGCGCTGTGCTGCCTCGTCGAACGCGCGAGCCATGCGTAGGCGCGCCAACCTCTCAACGTCTCTGGTCGGTTGGTACGATGTGACCACGCGGAGGTCATAGCACGACGACTGGCCCTCCGCCGCATCGTGACGGCAGGGAGGGGGAACGCCGCTCCGTGGGGTGCCCTGGGGTCCGTGGAGGGTCAGGGGCTGGGGGCCGCGGCCGCCTTGAGGGCGAGCGCTTCGA
>ERZ761609.3362-NODE-3362-length-10592-cov-12.836006_pt1 | contig 10592 bp, 10 predicted proteins | sample MGYA00511163_ERZ761609 | MGnify/ENA primary metagenome ERZ761609 (study PRJEB28899, sample SAMN02445070) | bioreactor sludge metagenome | biome: EBPR sludge | place: Australia: Brisbane, Thorneside Wastewater Treatment Plant | collected 2011-12-16 ... | reverse complement strand
CGGCATACGAGATTGGTCAGTGACTGGAGTTCAGACGTGTCCTCTTCCGATCTGGTGAGATCGGCGCCGAGCGCGGGCTGTTCTTCGCCGCCGATCTCACCGGCCGCGCGCAGCAGTTCGACTCGAACAACCAGAACGAGGCCCGCCGCGCCTTCCGCGTGGTCAACCTAAGTCTCGGTTACGCTTGGTCGCAGTGGTCCGTCACGTTCTGGGCGAAGAACCTCTTCGACGAGGTTTACGACAAGCGCGTCTATTTCTTCGGCAACGAGGACCCCGACTACATCGAGACCCGCTACGAAAACCGCGCCGACTCGCGCCAGGCGGGCGTGAGCGCTGCGTGGCGGTGGTAGTCCGTCCGGTCGGCGTTGATTGGCGTCAGGTGTCGCGGGCGGGGGAGGTGGTTGCCACCGCCTGCCGCGGCGGCACGGCAAGCTGCTTTCGGTTTTTCTGCGCCGTGATGATCGCGACCGCAGTGATGATGACGGCCGAGGCCGCCAGCATGCGCGGGCCCACCGGCTCGCTCAGGATCAGCCACCCGAGGAAGACGGCCACCACGGGATTCACGTAGGCGTAGGTCGAGACGCGGGCCGGCGAACAGTTTTTCATCAGCCACACGAAGGTCGTGAAACCCACCAGCGAGCCGATGCAGACGAGGTAGAGCCAGGCACCCGCCGAGGCGGTGGATATGGCCGCGGGGTCGAAGCGAGCCGGCTCGCCGCAGAGGATGCTGACCAGTGCCAGCAGCAAGCCGCCCGTCACCATCTGCAGCGCGGCGGCGGTCATCGGCTCGGCGGCCTGCCGTGCGTAGCGCGTGTAGATCGAGCCGGCGGACCACGTGACGCAGCCGAAAAGGATCGCGCCCACGCGCCATGGGTCGAGCCCGGTGGCCGCTTCGCTGCCGAGGTCGGGCCCCACCAGCAAGGCGAGGCCGCCGAAGCCGAGCGCCAGCCCGCCCAAAGTGGCTAGAGTGGGCTTGGCGCCGCGGGTCGCATCGCCGCCCACGGCGAGCACGAGCCAGTCGGCCAGCACAATGAAAAGCGGGCCGATCGAGATGATGAGCGTGGTGATGCTGGAGGGCGTCGTCTCGGAGGCCCACGATACGAGCCCGTTGCCGCCCAGCAGGAGCAGCCCGCCGATGACGGCGTTGTCGAACCACTGCCGCGGCGTGGGCCGGATTTTTTTGGTGAGCCACAGCCACGCATAGAGCATGGCGCCGGCGACGAGGAACCGCGCGCCCGCCATCAGGAAAGGCGGGATGGTGCCCACGGCCACGCGGATGGCCAGATAGGTGCTGCCCCACACGAGGTAAATCGTGGCAAAGGCCAGGATAAGGGCGGAACGTGAAGGCGCTTTTTCGGACACAGGAGGCGCAGCATGCCCGGCAGAAACCGGCATGCAATGGCGCTTTAGGCAGTCGGTTCGCGATACTCCATGTAGCGGATGGTGGCGGCGGCGGTTTCGGGACCGAGAAGCCGGCGGACGACGTGGAGGGAGCAGTCGATGCCGGCGGAGATGCCGGCGGCGGTGAGGATGTGGCCGTTGTCGTGGAAGCGGGCGGTGGGGTCCACGGTGGCGGCGGGGGCGAGTTCGCGCAGGGTGTCGAGGCACTCGTGGTGCGTGGTCGCGCGCAGACCGTCGAGCAGGCCGGCCTTGGCGAGCAGGAAGGCGCCGGTGCAGACACTCATGACGATCTCGGCTTTGCGGGACTTCACCTGGATCCACTCGATCAGCGAGGGCTCGCGCAGGAGCGCACGGGTGCCGAAGCCGCCGGGAATGACGAGAATGTCCGGCGCGGGGCAGCTTTCGCAGGTGTGGTCGGGCACGACCTTGAGGCCGTTGCGCGCGCGCACGGTGCCGGGTTTGGTCGCGACGGTGAAGGTGTTGAAGGTGTCGTAGCCGCGGAGTTCGTCGGTCACGGCGAAGACCTCGAAGGGGCCGGCGAAATCGAGCACCTCGACGTCATCGAATACCAAAATGGCGACGTTCTGTTTCATGCCGGCAAGCAAACGGGCCTGAAAGCGGAAGGAAACCAGAAAGGGGTGATTGGCCACGGAGACGCGGAGGTGCGGAGTTCAAGCCAAGGTGGCCGGGAGCGTATGATTGGGCGCATCAGCTTCATTGACTCGGCGGACGCTTTTGGTGCGTTGGGTGGCGATGAATGGCGGTGCGGAAATTTTCAACCGGCTGGTGCAGGCGGTGCTTGCACGGTTCTTCACGCAGACCGGCCGGCCGATGCCGGCGCCGGAGGTGTTGCAGGAGTTTGGTTGCCGGCTGTGGGCACTCATCGGCGAGCGCGGGTTGCCGCCTGAGCTGGCGCCGCAGGAGCAGGGTGAGCCGGGGGAGATGAGTGCGGAGGAGGTGGCGCCGTTGATCGCGCGGCTGGTCGAGGGCTTTTCCGCGGAAGTGGCGGCGGCGGTGGCTACCCCGGCGCGGCAATTGGTGAAGGCTTGTTTCCATCCGCATTTCAAGGTGTGCCGGGATTCCTTCCGCGAGGTTACGGCCGACGGCGTCTGCCGGCGGCAGCAACTGGCCAAGGTGCGTGAGCGGGTGAGTGGCAGCCATTGCGTGGACTGCCCTTACTGGACCGGGCTCACGCCGGCGCAGCATGAGGCTTTTCTCGCCCGTTGCTGGCAGGCGGGTGATGCGGCGGAGCTGGTCTTGCACCGGGAGGTTTACCTGCCGGAGGATTTCCGGGCGCTGCGGGTTTTTCTGGCGGGTGGCGAATAGGTCCGAATGGGTGGGTTTCGGTCTTGAAGGCGGGAGGGGGCCTGCGCTTAGTAGGCGCCCGTGGCCATAAAAACCGTCATCGTCGAAGACGAAACCCTGTTCCGCCAGATGTTGAAGATGGCGCTGACCAAGGTGTCGGGTCTGAAGATCGTGGCGGAGTGTGCGGACGGGCCTTCGGGCGTCGCGGCCTGTCTCCAGCATCGGCCGGACCTGTTGATTTCCGACCTGCACCTGCCCGGCAAATATGGACTGGAGGTCATCCGCGAGGTGAAGGCGGTGCAGCCCGAGCTGCGCGTGCTGGTGCTCACGAGCCAGCCCGATGCGGACCTGCCGGCGCAACTGATCGCGGCCGGGGTGCACGGTTTTGTGGACAAGACCGAGCCGCTGGACTACGTGCTGCAGGCGATCGAATCCGTGATGAAGGGCGGGATGTATTTCGCGACCCACGTGCCGCCGAAGTCCGGCGTTGGCGGCGTGGTATCGCCGGAGGCGCTGGCCGTGTTGCGCGGACTTTCCGAGCGGGAGATCGAGGTGGCGCGACTGGTGTCGCAGGGGCTGACCTCGAAGGAGGTGGCGGTGAAGCTCAACCTCAGTGTGCGCACCGTGGAGAAGCACCGGGCCAACATCATGGACAAGCTCGGCGTGCGCGAGGTTGCCAGCCTGGTGCGCCTGTGCGTGCAGGCGGGCATCATCGCGGGCTGAAAAGCCAGCGGGCTGGCCGGGCGGCTCAGGCCGTGAGGAAGGTGCGCAGCGGCGCGGCGACGACCTCGAACTCGCGCTCCACCGCGGCGACCTCGGCGGCATCGAGGGCGGCGCCGGCGGGTTGTTCCAAGCGCTCCTCAAAACGGGCCATCATCTCGGAGAGCGCGATGGCACCCATGTGATGAGAGCTGCTCTTGAGACTGTGGGCGGCGAAGCGTTGTTGCTTGCGGTCGCCGCTGGCCAGTTGGTCGCGCAGCTTGGTGAACTCCCGCAGATAAATCTCCACCAGTTCGCGGGTGCTCTCGATGCCCAGCTCATCCACGAGCATTTGCACGGAGGAATTGGGGGCGGCGGGTGAATGGGCTTCGTCCGGCATCGGAGGAGACTGGTGTAGCCACATCCGGGCGGCATGAAAGCACAAACATCCGGGCGGAGGGCGCCGGGGTTAGAAGTGGCCCTGCAAGGCGAGGGCGAGGAAGGCCGCGCGGTCGCCTTTCAGCCGGTAACCGCGGTCGAAGTAGTCGAAGCGCTGGTCGGCGCTGACGCCGGCATCCGCAACTAGCTTAAGAGCCGGGCTGAGCGAGATCTCGGCACCCAGGCCGAGCCGGATTTCGCGATAGTCGAGAAAAGTGTTGGCCAGACGATTTACCCCCGCCGCCGGCACCCCGTAGTTGCGGGTGATGCGGTAGCTGCCTCCCTGCACGGTCGCGCCGGCCATAAGGGAAAAGCGCTCGTTGGCGCGCCAAGTCACCCCGGCGCGGGGAAAGCCGAGGTTGAGGGTCCAATCCGGTGCGAATTGCCAGCGCACCCCGGCGATGGGGATAAAGGGATTGTCGGAGAAAGCGTTGACGGAGAAGCCCGCGACCCAGTCCAGATCCGGGTTGGCGCGGTAGAGGGCGGTGAAAAGCAGCGGGGCGTTGAAGCTGTTGCCATCCAGGCGGCTGCGGTCGCTGTAGTTGCCGGGGCGCAGATAGGCGGCCAAGGTCCAGCTCTCGTCGAGCTTGTGCCAGAGGCCGAGGGAAAGGGTGGTTTCAGTCAGCCTCCCGGGCAGCGGTGCGGTTCCGGAGTCGAGTTCGTGGGAGGCGTAGGCGAGGCCGTGCAGCAGGAGGGTGGAAGCGCCCAAGGGCGTTCGGCCGGTGAGGCTGAAAGCGGTATGCTGCACGGCCACGTTGCCGGCGGCCGTGCCTTGGCGGCTTAGATCGGCGCGGGCCGTGTGGCCGAAAGTAAGGTTGTAGGATTCCAGCAGGGCGGGTCGGAAGGTGGTGGAAGCCGGTTGGTTGGCCGCGACGGTGAGCGGGAGCAGGGCCAGCAGGAGAAGACGGGATGGAAGCGGGGGCACAATGCTCTTACGCTGAGGGAAATGCTTCGGATGCAAGCGGCCGGAAGGTATTTTTCGACTGCGACTCGGGGTGGGGTTGGACGGGCTTGGCCCTCGACAAATCCGGGCGGACTGGGTCTGCTGGCTGGCTCTTATGCTGCCGTTGGACATCGTATTTTGCGCCCACCTTCTGCCTGAGGATTGGTCGCAGGCGACGCGGAGCTGGGTGATAGGCGCCGGGCTGGCGGCGGGGTTGTTGGTGGCGGGTTATTATTGGCAGCAACTCCGGCGGCAGCGCCGGGAATTGCGCCGTTCGGAGGCCCGTTTCCGGAGATTTTTCGAGGAAGCAACGGTGGCGATCATCGAGGAGGATTTTACCGAGCTGCAACGGCGGCTGGAGGCGTTGCGCGACCACGGGGTGCGCGACCTGTCGGCGCATCTGGAGTCAAGCCCCGGGCTCGCGACGGAGCTGTTTCATTGCGTGAAAACGACCGCGGCAAACCGCCGTGCGCTGGCCATGATGGATGCGATCGATCTGTCCGACTATAACCTGCGGATGCTGCGGCTGACGGCGAAGAAGCCCCCGGCGGCATTTGCCGAGGAGCTGCGGGCGCTGTGGGACGGCCGGGACGAGGTCATGATCGATTCCACCTTCCAGGCTGGCGACCATCGCCGGCGCCGGTGCGTCGTGCAGTGGAAACTCACCCGCGAGCAAGGCCGGCCCAATTTCAAACAGGTGCTGGTGGTGTTCACCGACCTGACGGAACTGCACGAATCGGAGGAACGTTTCCGGCGGCTCTTCGAAGGCGCGGCCGAGGGCGTATATGAGTCGCTGCCGGGCGGGACCTTTCGCAGCGCCAACCCGGCGCTTGCCCGCATCCTAGGCTTTGCCTCTCCGGCAGAGCTCCTGGTGCAGCCGCCGGCCGCGCTTGACCGGCTCTATGTGCAGCCGGACCGGCGCCGGGAATTCATGGTGCGGCTGGAGCAGGACGGCGCGGTGCATGATTTCGAGTCCGAGATCGTGCGACCCGATGGCTCGCGGGTGTGGGTGACGGAAAACGCCAGCGCGGTGCGCGGCCCTGCCGGCAGGCTCGAGCATTACCAAGGCTTCGTCACCGACATCACGGCCCGCAAACGCGCCGAGCTGGCGTATCGGGACAGCGAGAACCGCTGGCGCCTGGCGGTGCAGGCGAGCGCCGCCGGAATCTGGGAAAACAACCTCATGACCGGGGAGGATTTTTACTCCGACCGCAGCAAGCAGATGCTGGGCTTCGCCCCGGACGAGATCTCAAGCCAGCGCAAGGACTGGGTCGGGCGCATCCATCCCGACGACATTCCCCTGGGCCGGCAGGCCATGATCGAGCACATCGCCGGCAAGCGACCAAACTACCAGGTGGAGCACCGGTTTCGCTGCAAGGACGGCACCTACAAATGGATTCTCTCCCGCGGTCGCGCTGATCTCGACGAGCAAGGGCGGGTGCGGCGCATCGTGGGCACGCACGTGGATATCAACGAGCGCAAGCTGGCCGAGCAGCAACTGCGCTCCAGCGAGGAGCGCTACCGCACGCTCTTCGAGCATTCGCCGATCGGTATCGTGGAGTTCGACGACCGGCCGGTAATGGAGTGGCTCAACGAACTCCGGGCGGCCGGCGTGACGGATCTCGGCCGCTATCTCGACCAGCACCCGGAGCAGATTGCCGACCCGTTGCGCAAGCTGCGCGTCATCGGAGCCAACGCCGCCGCGCTCCGGCTGGTGGGTATCGCCAACCTCGCGGGGCTGAACGAGGCGCTCCCCCGCATTTTCACCCCGGAGGCGATCGCCTTTCGCCGCCGGGCCTTTCTCGCCCTGTGGGAAGATCGCCGCGCGGTGGAAGGAGAGCTTACGCTGGGCGCAGCGGACGGCAGTCCGCGCCGGGTCCATGCACATTGGTGGGTCCCGGTGGTTGGAGGCGAAGCCCAATACCACCGCACGCAACTGGCGTTGCTCGACCTTACGCAGATGAAGACGGCCCAGCAGGCACTGGCGGCCGAACGCGAGCGGTTGAGCGTGACGCTCCGGGCGATGGCCGAGGGCGTGGTCACGGTGGACAACGCCGGCGTGGTGCAGTTTATCAACCATTCGGCCTGCGCGCTCATCGGGACGAGCGCAGCGCAGGCGATCGGCCGGCCGTTCGCGGCGCTCTGTCAACTGGTGCATGCGAAGACGGGTGTGCCCGTGCGTCCGCCGGACACCGGCGCGAGAAACGCGGGGCAGGCCGTCGTCCTGCCGGCCCAGACCCTGCTCATGCGGGCGGACGGAGAATCGCGTCTGGTCGAAGGCCGTTGCGCTCCGATGAAGGGCGAAGACGGCGGCATCATTGGCGCCGTGCTGGTGTTGCACGATGCGACGGAGGAATCGCGGCTGCGGGATGAATTGGAACGGGCTTCGAAGCTGGAGTCCGTGGGCCTGCTGGCCGGCGGCATCGCGCATGATTTCAACAACATCCTGGCGATCATCATGGGCAACCTGACGCTGGCCCTGATGGATGAGAAGGTGAAAGCCACCCCTGCCGCGCGGTGGCTGCACGAGGCGGAGCGCGGGGCGAACCGGGCCCGCGACCTCACGCAGCAACTTCTCACCTTTGCGAAGGGGGGCGAGCCGGTGCGCAGCGCGGTGCAATTGGCCGACCTCGTCAAAGAAGCGGCGGAGTTTGCGCTTCACGGTTCGGCGGTGCGGTGCGAATTCCAGCCGGCCCCCGCGCTTCGGCCCGCCCAAGTGGACAAAGGCCAGATCGGGCAGGTGGTGCAAAACCTCGTGCTCAACGCGGTGCAGGCGATGCCCCGTGGCGGCGTCGTGCACATCGCGCTGCGCAACGAGACGGTGCCGCCGGGCCCGGCGCAGCCGTTGGCGCCGGGTGACTACCTGCATCTTACGGTGCGGGACAACGGGCCGGGCATCGCCCCGGCGCTCTTGCCCCGCATCTTCGAGCCTTATTTCACCACCAAGGAAACGGGTGTCGGCCTCGGGCTCGCGACCGTCTATTCGATCGTAAAGAAACACGCCGGACACGTGACCGTGGAGTCGGTGCCGGGCGGCGGCACGACGTTCCAGATCTGGCTGCCCGCCTCGGCGGCGGCGGTGGAAACAAAGGCTGTCAGCCAGTCGCCTTTCGAGGAACTTTGCGGTCGCGTGCTGTTTATGGATGACGAGGAGGCGATCCGGCAGATGGCTTCCATCTTGCTTTCGCGGCTCGGGCTTGAGCCGGTGATGGCGGAAGACGGCAAGGAGGCGGTGCGGGTCTTCGAAGCCGCGCGGACCTCCGGCAGCCCTTTCGACTTGGTGGTGATGGACCTCACGGTGCCCGGCGGGATGGGTGGCCTCGAGGCGTTGCAACGGATCCGCGCCATCGATCCGCAGGTGCGTGCGATCGTGTCGAGCGGCTATTCGAGCGATCCGGTGATGGCCGATCACCGGGCGCATGGTTTCGACGGCATGGTGGCAAAGCCCTACCGGATTTCAGACCTCGCCAAGACGCTCCGCGAGGTGCTTGGGCAACGAACCGGAGGTTGAGACCGCCAGCCGTTTCGCGGCGGCAGGGTTTTACAGATTCTTGGCGCACGGGAAGTCGGAAACCGATTGCCTCCACCGCTGTCTGTGCGAGCTTATGAACATGAAATTTCGCAAAACCCTCGTTCGTTTGCTGGCCGGTTCCCTCCTGATGGCTTCGGTGGCCCTGCATACCGGTTGCGTGGTGGTGGCGGCCGGAGCCGCGGGCGCCGGGGCGGTGGCCTACATTCGCGGCGAGTTGGAAACGACCCTCGAAGGCAGTTTGGACAGTGTGCACCGGGCTTCCGGGCGGGCGATCAGCCAGTTGGAGTTCGTCAAGATCAGCGACCGCAAGGATGCGCTTTCGGCCAACCTCGTGGCCCGCACCGCCCAGGACAAGAAGATCGACATCGTGCTGACCAAGACCGGCGACAACCTGACGAAGGTGCAGATCCGCGTGGGGGTCTTTGGCGACGAGGAGCTGTCGCGGGCGTTGCTCGACAAGATCAAGGGCAACCTCTGAGCGCGGCCGGGGGCCTCCGGTCTTCCGGATTGCAATGTCGGGTAAATCGGCGACGCTGCCGGTTTACTCACTTACTCATGTTCCGAAAGCTCATCGCGAAGTTGCGCGGCTCACTGTCGTCCAAATCTGAAAACAAGCCGGCCGCAAGTCCGGTCAAATCCCACGGCAAAGCCTCGGCCCGTCCCGAGCGGGCCGCCGAGCGCGGACCCAAGCCCCAAGGTCAAGGCCAGCAACAGAGCCGGCCGCGGGAAGGCCAGCCCCGGCGCGAGGAACGGAGCCCCCGTGGTGAACGCGATGGCGGCCGTGGTCGGCGCGGCGGGCTGTCGCGCTCGGGTGGCGGTCCCCGGGCGGAGCGAGAGCGCCCGATGGTGGACAAGACTTTTGACCATCCGCGGACGGCGGACATCAAGCCTGCGGTGCCGGTGGACATCCCGAAGATGGATACCGAGTTCTCCAAGCTCGGGCTGTCCGATGCGCTCGCGTTTGCGGTGCAGGAGATGGGTTACACGGTGCCCACGCCGATCCAGGCGCAGGCCATTCCGGTGGTGCTGAAGGGCGGAGATGTCATCGGCTCGGCGCAGACGGGGACGGGTAAGACCGCCGCGTTCGCGCTGCCCATCATCCAGCGTCTCGCCGGGCACGGCAAGCTGCGCTGCCTCATCCTTGAGCCCACGCGCGAACTCGCTCTCCAGGTGGAGGAAGCTTTCCAGAAATACGCCAAATTTACCGACCTGCGCGTCACCATCGTTTACGGCGGCGTGGGCTATGGCAAGCAGGTGGACGACCTGCGCCGCGGCGTGGACATTCTCGCCGCGACCCCGGGCCGGTTGCTCGACCATTTGGAGCAGGGCAACTGCTCGCTGAAGGACGTGGACATCCTCGTGCTCGACGAGGTGGACCGCATGCTCGACATGGGTTTTCTGCCCGATGTGCGCCGCATCGTGAATCAAACACCGAAAGGCCGGCAGACGCTCTTCTTCACCGCCACGCTGCCGCCGGAGATCGCCCAGCTCGCCAGTTGGGCGTTGCGCGACCCGGTGAAGGTTGAGATCGGCCGCGTGCGTTCGCCGGCCGAGACGGTGTCGCACGCCTTTTACCCCGTGGTGGCATCGCAGAAATTCGAGCTGCTGCAGCTCCTGCTGGAGCGCACCGAATTCAAGAGCGTGCTCATCTTCACCCGCACGCGCATGGGGGCCGACCGCATCGCCCGCAAGCTGCAGAGCACCGGCCACACCGTGGGCGTGATGCACTCCGACCGCAGCCAGCGCGAGCGCATCGAGGCGCTCGACGGCTTCAAGTCCGGTAAATTCGAGGTGCTGGTGGCGACCGACATCGCCGCGCGCGGTCTCGATATCGCCGGCGTCTCGCACGTCATCAACTACGACGTGCCGGAGAATGCCGAGGACTACGTGCATCGCATCGGTCGCACCGGCCGGGCGCAGACGACCGGGGATGCTTTTACCCTCGTTACCGAGGAAGATGTCCGCGATGCGCGCAGCATCGAACGCTACATGGGCGTCGGGGTGGAGCGGAAGAAACTCGAAGGTTTCCCCTACATCTACTCCGCGCTCTTTGATGACAAGGCGTTGGCCGAGACCGCCGCCGTGGCGGCCAAGCCCGTCAGCCGGCTGCACCGCGGTGCCCGGCGGTAAAATCTTCCGGAATTCCGCGCAACTGGCCGGGGGCATGGCACGGGGACTGCTGAGTCTGGTGCCATCGTCATGATGCCGCCGAACCGGCGGCACCGGGCGGTCTTTCTTGGTGATTTGTAGTTCCCGCCCGCCGGTCATGCCGGC
>ERZ761609.3359-NODE-3359-length-10597-cov-4.474483_pt1 | contig 10597 bp, 10 predicted proteins | sample MGYA00511163_ERZ761609 | MGnify/ENA primary metagenome ERZ761609 (study PRJEB28899, sample SAMN02445070) | bioreactor sludge metagenome | biome: EBPR sludge | place: Australia: Brisbane, Thorneside Wastewater Treatment Plant | collected 2011-12-16 ... | reverse complement strand
TCCAAATTGAGTTGAACGCCCTCACCCCAGCCCTCTCCCACTGGGAGAGGGCTGGGGAGAACGAAATCCAAACTCCAAAATCCAAAATCAGAAATCGAAGAGGATTCCCATCGTCTTCTCCCGGCCTTCGATGAGGTGAGAGTAGGCCTCGACGCATTGCTCGGGACGGTAGCGGTGGGTGTTCAGGCCGTCCAGTTTGAAGACGCCGCGTCGGGCGAGATCGAAGAATAGATCGACCACCGCGCGTTCGGTCCAGCCGTCCTCCTCGTGCCGGATATGGGCGCCGATGATCTGGATGCCACGAGTCACCACGTCTTTTGTGATGTGCTGGGTCGTGGGGGCTCCGGCATCGCCCAGTAGCAGCACCGCTCCGCGCCATCTGGGCAGCGGCAGGCAGTGGGAAAGAACGGATGGGTGCCCGGTCGCGTCGACGACGACGCGCGGCGCCTGGCCTCCACAGAGGTCGATCAGTTGGTCGCCGACATCTTCGACGCGGGCGGCCAGAACCGCCGTCGCGCCTCCGGTCTTGGCCATTTCGAGCCGTAACGAGATCGGGTCGACCATGACGACGTGCCTTGCGCCCGCCGCCACGGCCCAACGCAATGCCATCTGCCCGACCGGACCGCCGCCAACCACCGCGATGGAATCGCCGAGACGGAATCCCGCGTTCTTGGCCCCCATGAAGCCAACCGTCGCTAGCGCGAACCATACCGCTTCCTCGTTGCTCAATTCGTCGGGAACAAGATGCGTCTCCGTAACAGGCGCGACCGCTTCGGTGCGGTGCAGGCGGCGCGAGGCCACCCGTTGGCCGACTTTGAATTCCGTAACGCCGTCGCCAAGCTCCACGACCCGGCCCACCATCGAATAACCGGTCTCAAAGGGATAGCTCTTGACCCACGCGTCGAAGTGGGAACCGGGCTCGAAAAGACGAAGGTAGCAGATACCCTCGGTGCCGGTGCTGACGAGGGTGGTCTCCGCCTGGATCCGGACCGTTCCCGGCAGTAGAACATGGTCAGGGCAATCCTGATATTCGACTTGCGCTTTGCCAGTGAAAACGATCCGCTTTGCCATTCTTCGGTTTTAGCCGAAGAAGGGCCTCTCTTCGCCGCCGTTAGAAACTTTCGGTGGAGGAGAGATCTCGACCGGCTTCTTGAAGACGCCCTGAATCTCGTGCTTTAGCGCGTCCTTGGGAAGATTGTCGGAGATGGCGATCTCCCGCGTGAACGGCAAGAAGACGGTGACCCGGCGATTGCTGAAGTGGAGCGGATTTCCCGGGTTCTTAAGCTGCTTGTCGGCAAAGCCGCGGACTTCGACGAACTGCTTGAGAGGGACGCCGAAGCGAGTCAATGCCTGCCGCATGGAGGTCGCGCGGTCGGAACTGAGCTCCCAGTTCGAGTAAACCGTGCTCGGATACGGCGCCGCGTCGGTGTGTCCCTCGACGATGATCGGGCGGCCCGATCGGCCAAGAATCGGTCCAATCTTCGAAATGAGCTGCATCGCCTGCGGCCGGATGACATCCCGGCCCGACTCGAAGAAGACGGCTCCGGCGGACTCCATCAGCTCGATCCGGAGCCCTTTCTCGGTGATGTCGACCTGCACGTGTTTGGAAAGCTCCTTGAGATCGACGTCTTTGGCAAGGGCCTCTTGAAACTGGTTAGCGATCTCCTTGAGTTCCAGCTGTTCGGAGGCGACCTTCTCCTCGCTCGGCCCCGACGTTCCGCTGGTGGGCTTCGGATTGGGCGAGCCCGGAGTGGCAAACGGACTACGGCTCTTCGGCGGATTCTTCATGAAGCCGAGCGGATCGTTGAAGTATCCGGCGACCATCGAGCGCGTTTCCGCCGACATGCCCATGATCCACATGACCATGAAGAACGCCATCATGGCGGTGACGAAGTCGGCGTAGGCGACTTTCCAAGACCCGCCGTGGTGCCCCGCGGCGATGATCTTTTTCTTCTTAACGATGATCGGTGTGTTGTCGCTCATGGTCCCATTTCGTTAGCCAATTGCCGTTAGCAGAGGATCTATTCGTCATTTCGTCAATCGCCAACCGTCCATCGTCTATGCCGCGGCCTTCTCCTTCACCGCGTTCTCCATCTCGGTAAAGCCAGGGCGGACGCTGGGTTCGATATTGCGGCGAGCAAACTCAACGCAGGTAATCGGCGACTCGCCGCGGGCGAAGCTGAAGAGAGCGAATCGGATGCAGTTCAGGTACTGGCCCTCGGAGTTGAGCCGCTTCATCATTGCGGTCGACATCGGGCCGAAGACACCGTAAGCGAGCAAGATTCCAAGGAAGGTACCGACAAGGGCGGCGGCAACCGATTGGCCGATCGCGGCGGCTTCGCCGCCGATCTTGCCCATCGTGATGATAACGCCCAAAACGGCGGCGACGATACCGAATCCGGGCATCGCATCGCCGACGGTCTGAACCGCGTGGGCCGGCATGTGCGCCTCTTGATGGGCGACCTCGAGGTCCAGCTCCATCATCTCCGAGAGGTCATGCGGCCCCACCGCGCCCGTGAGGATGACCTTCATCGTGTCGCAAAAGAAGGCACGGGCGTGGTGATGGCCCAGAAAAGTCGGGTACTTGCTGATGATGTCGCTCTTTTCGGGGTTCTCGATATGCTGTTCGAGCCCTAGAAGTCCCTCTTTCCGGGCCACATTGAAGAGCTGGTACATCATCTTGAGGAGTTCGGTGTAGGCTTCCTTTGTGTAGGCGTCGGGCTTGAGGAGCCCCATCGCGCCCTGGATGACGCCTTTGAAACCGCTCATGCCGTTGGCCGCGATGATCGATCCGACCGCCGCCCCGAGCAGGATGACAAACTCGTTGATCTGAATCAGAACCCCGATGTTGCCGCCGTGCATCAGGTAGCCCACGAGGGTTGCCACCAACACGATCGCAATGCCGATAAATGTGAACATCCTCTTTCCGCTCTCCAATCCGCGCCGCTCGCCCGGCGGCCCGCCAAGAGGCCTATTCCACATTTGCCCGGCAAACCTGACAGCCGGTATTCGCAAAAAACGAAAAACGAAGAACGAAGAACGAAAAGGGAGGCGAGACTCGAGATCGTGTGAATTCGTGAGAATCGAGCCCGAAAGTGGCGGGCGGCACGGAGCGCGGGTTTCAGCTTGATCGCAACGAGGACTTCCGTCCGACCGCCACTTTTCACTTTCAACTTTCGACTTTCCCCTCCCCCAATCCGTCCGAAGTAATATCCCGTGATCACCACCACGCCCCGCATTCGCTTGCTCGACCCTCACACCGTGAACCAGATCGCGGCAGGGGAAGTTGTCGAGCGTCCGGCGTCGGTCGTCAAGGAATTGGTCGAGAACGCGATCGACGCGGGAGCGACCCGAATCACCGTTGAACTCAGGGAATCGGGCCGCGAACGTATTCGCGTCGAGGATGACGGTTGTGGGATGGTGCTCGAGGACGCGCTGGCCTCGCTGCAGCGCCACGCCACTTCGAAGATCGGTTCGGTCGACGATCTGTCCTTGGTCGGCACGCTGGGCTTTCGCGGAGAAGCGTTGCCTTCGATTGCTTCGGTCTCGCGGATGACCCTGACGACGGGCACCGGCGACGGTCTGCGGCACCGCATTGAAATCGAAGGCGGCCAAGTGGCGCCGGCGGTCAAGGCGGCGGGTCCGCAAGGAACGGAAATCGTTGTCGAAGATCTCTTTTTCAACACTCCGGCGCGGCTAAAGTTTTTGAAGTCGGATGCGACCGAGCTCGGGCAGTGTTTGGAGGTTGTCTCGAAGTACGCGATTGGCTATCCGCATGTGGCATTTCGTTTCGAACATGACGGGGTCGAGATGCTTCAGACCGATGGGTCAGGCGACCGACTCGAAGCCATAGCAGGCGTTTGGGGCCGGGACTTGGCGCGGGGTTTGGCTGAGGTGGACACCGACGTGGGCGGGATGCGGGTGCGGGGCTTCGTCAGTCCGCCCCACCTCACAAAGCCGACCCGGGCGCTTCAGTTTTTGTACGTGAACGGGCGGCCGGTGCGGACGCGGACGCTGACAGCGGCAACCGACCAGGCCTACCGCAGCCTCACCCCCGAGCGGCGCTACCCGGTGGTCGTCCTTGTCTTGGATCTCGATCCCGGGCGGGTGGACGTGAACGTTTCGCCGACGAAGAGCGAAGTCAAGTTTCAGAGCGAGGGATTGGCGTTCGAAGCGATTCGCTGCGCGGTGCGCGAGGGGCTAATGCGGCATGGGATGATGCCGGATGCGGAGGGCGTTGCCCTGGCGAATCAGGCGTTGGCGGCGGCAGGCGGCTCGACTTTCGGAGGGCAGCCAGAGGGTTGGGGCGCGTTTTTGGCGACGATGGCCGCTCAGGCGCCGCTCGTGCCTTCGCCTTCGGAGAATGCGCTGGGGACGCTGGCAATGAGCTCACCGTCTCCGGCCCGGTATCCGTTCGCCGATCTCCTGGACGGGCTCAAAGTGGTCGGCCAGGCGATGAACACGTTTATCGTCGCCGAGACGCGGAAAGGGCTGGTGATCGTCGATCAGCACGTGGCCCATGAGCGGATTCTGTATGAGTATCTGTGTGGGCTGAGGGGGCCGACGGCGATCGAGATCCAGCGGCTCCTAACGCCGGAGACCCTGCACTTGGAACCGCGATTGGCGCTGGCAATCGCCGAGCAGATCGAGGAGATTCGGAGGGTCGGCTTCGACTTGGAGCCATTCGGAGGCGAGAGTTTTTTGGTGCGGGCGGTGCCGGCGGCGCTGCGGGGCAAAGACCCGGTTCGGGTTTTGCGCGATATTGCGGAGGAACTTTTGGATGTTCCGGTTCGAAAGCTCGAACCCTTGCGGGAGCAGATTTGGATCACGACCTCCTGCCGTATGGCGGTAAAGGCGGGCGACCCGTTGAGCCATGCCGAAATGGAGAAACTTATTGTGGACTTGGCATCCACTGAGAACCCTTATCTGTGTCCTCATGGAAGACCGATCACGATCACGCTGAACACGGACGACTTGATGAGGAAATTCAAAAGGACATAGAGGTAATGAACGATAGACGATAGACGATGAATGTTCTGAAACCAAGCTTGAAAAGGGAGTGTGAACGGACTACATACCGGCCTATCGATCATCGTATATCGTTTATCGTTTTTCCATGAGAATCCTCTCCCTTGACCCCGGGCTCGAACGCATCGGCTTTGCCGTACTGCAGAAGGAGGGCTCGCGCTTGGCCGCGCTGGACTATGGGTTGATCGAGACGCCTCGAATCGACTTGCCGTCGCGCCTTCTCCTCATCCACGAGCGGCTCACCGAGATCATTCAGACGCATCGTCCCGATGTGGCGGCGATCGAAAAGCTGCTCTTTGCGGTCAACAAGACGACCGCGATGGACGTTGCAAAGGCTTCGGGAGTGTTGATCTTGACCTGCCGTCAGGCGGGGCTCGACGTTCACGAGATCACCCCGCCGGAAGTGAAGCAGGCGGTGGTCGGTAACGGGGCCGCCGACAAGAAGCAGGTTCAGTTTATGGTCACGAAGCTGCTTGCTCTACGCGAAACGCCCAAGCCGGACGACGTGGCGGACGCTCTCGCCATCGGGATCGCTCATGCGTTCCGCGCCCCCGTAAGCTCGGCCATTGGCAAAATGGGTCAAATCGGCTTAAAGTAAGGGGTGCCTGAATTCGAAAGGTATTCCGCGCCTCCTCCACCTGGCCCCGTCGGGCCCCCGCCTCGCAGGGGGATGAACACGGCACTCAAGATTGCGCTGGGAATCTCCTTGTTGGGCATTTGCGGGTTGTTGGCATTCTACATCGCCATCTTCGCCTGGCTTCGAAACACCTTTCGAGGAGACTTTGCCGACTTGGAGCGGCAAGCCTCCGCGAATGAAGTGGAACTGCCCTTTCTGGGTCCCGACCCTTGGCGTCCAGCGGAGAAGCTCGAAGGAAGGGCGGGACGCTATGTCATGGAGAAATACGGTTTTCGGATTGACCTTCCCAACCCTCCCAAGACCGACAGATTTCGCTACAGCCGGGAAGATGCTCGATCCCTCGTGGCAACTTTTGGATACGTGTCCTCGAACCCGGAAGATGACTACATGCTCTACGGGTTACAGGTGAAGGATCCCGAAGAGCGAACCGTCGAGGCCGCCGCCGGTTGGTTTGAGATGATGTACGGCGAGGACGGAGCCTACACCAACGTGCGGCTTCGGCGTAGGGATACCCAATGGGGCGGATTGCCGGCAATCCGGATTTCCGGGTCCTTCCTGTACTTCGGTGACCAGTGGTTTGTCGACGGCATGGTCACGATCCACGAGGACCTCCACATCGCGACGGTGGTTCAGGATGACGAGCGAGCCGCCGGCCGCAAGAGGATGGACGAGATTGCCCAAAGCACTCTCTTCAAGGACCCAAAGGCTCCTTGGCCCAAGGCGAAGGAAGCTCGAGGGTCCGGTTCGAGACCTTAGGTAGATTTTGCTCGTGTCCGCTTTCATCCCCTACCGGCCCGCCCGCATCGACCGCGAGGAGAGCCTGAACCGATTGCGCCAAGACTTTGCCGTAGCCGACGGTAGGCGGACGGTTCGAATGTTTTCGCCCGACCCGATCCCGCGTGAAGCGATCGAATGGGCGATTCGCATTGCGGGGACGGCGCCGAGCGGAGCCCACCGGCAGCCTTGGTTTTTCGTCGCGATTTCGGACCCGGACATGAAGCAGCGAATCCGGGAGGCGGCGGAGAAAGAAGAGCGGGAGTTCTACGAGCGAAAGGCGCCGCCGGAGTGGCTGGAGGCCCTCGCGCCGCTCGGAACTGATTTCGTCAAGTCCCACCTCACCGATGCGCCCTGGCTCATTGTGATCTTTCGTCGGGACTACGAACCCGGGCCCGACGGCGTGCGGCGGAAGAACTACTACATGACGGAGAGCGTCGGGATCGCGGTCGGATTCCTCATTCAGGCGCTGCACCGAGCGGGGTTCGCGACGTTAACCCACACGCCCGCCCCGATGACTTTTCTGCGAGAGATCTGTCGAAGGCCTCAGAACGAAAAGCCGTTCCTGATCCTTCCGGTAGGTTATCCGACGGACGATTGCGTCGTTCCCGACCTGAAGCGGAAGAAGCTAGCCGAGGTGGCGGAGTTTGTGGAGTGAGGAGTGGCGGGTGGCGGAGCGATGGAGCGACGAACGGTAGGACCGCCACGGCCCATGGCTAACGGCCAACGGCCCACGGCTAACGACAAGAACGCATGAGCGAGAAACACAAAGAATCGATGGTCGGGTGCGCGCTCTTTGGAGGGCTGGTGATCGCGGCAATCGGCCTCGTCGTGACCCTCATGATCTACATGGGCGGAGCGCTGGCCTATATGCGCCGGGGCGATGCAAACCTCTGGGCCGTGCGCGGTTTGGGGCCGGGCATGGTTCTTGGCGGGCTCTTGCTCAGCGGCGGGGCGCTTCTTTACGGAATCAAAGAAGGGCGCAGAGTGACGAGCGGCAAGGGCGCGACGGTCGACCTCAACGCGCGGGTCATCGCCAAGTACGCCTACGATCGCGAGGGCCTGATGGTCACCGAGGACTACCTCTTCGATGAGCGGGACGGTCTGAAGTTCTACGTCAAGATCGAATTGAGCGGCGGCGCGGTGCGGGAGTTTCAATGTCTGCGGCCCGTCCACGCCTCTTGCGGCGAAGGGATGCGGGGAGCGGCGACCTTCGATGGGCGTTGGCTCGGCTCGTTCGTTCCGCAGGTGGGAACCGGGGCGGGAGTTCAGAGCTGGAGCCCGTGAAGGGGACTTTCGACTGACGACTTTACGACTGACGACTGTCTCACGAATGACGACGGAGAGCTGACGACTTCTAGACGCCTGTTCGTGCAACGGCTCAAAAAGTCGAAAGTCGTCAAGTCGTCAGTCGTAAGTTCCATTGTGGATAGCTCTGCAAAATCCTCCGCTTGACACCCCCTCCCCCCTCTGGTACAATGCCCCCTGCGTCACGGGTGACCGTGGGGTGGCTACGGCGGCCTCGAGGCCGCTTTAGGAGAGATCCTGTTGTTGAGGCAAGCGATGGGGTGCAAAAAGTCGAGCGGAACGCCGAAGATTTCGGCAGTCGGCGCGGCTCAGGCTAACCCGCTTGCATTTGGTCCCTTCGTCAGGTTTCTCGTCCCGGCATGCCGGGATCTGACCACGGAAAACAGTGAGGTTATCTTGATTGTCGACAATTTTCATCCTTGTTAGCAGTGCCGTCTTTGCGGCCGTTGCCGTTCGTCCGCGCTCCGGGTTTCTCACCGGCTTGTCGCGATGGTTCCGAAAAAAGCCCGTTCCCCAGCTTGCCGCGCCCGCCATCGTGCGCGACGAAGGCTGGACGCTGATCCGATGTGATGACGAAGAACAGTTCGGGCGCTGGCTCGACCGGGACGAGCAGGGGCTTCCCCCGTTGAATGGCGAAGAGCCTTCCTTGGGTTCCCATTTGCTGATCGAGCTCTATGGCTGCGATCAGACGTCGCTGGAGCAGGAGCGATGCGTCGGCACCGCCATGCGCGATGCGGCGGTCGAGAGTGAAGCCACCGTCGTCGCCCAGAGCTTCCACGAGTTCAAACCCTACGGCGTGAGCGGCGCGGTGATTATCCAAGAGTCGCACTACACGATCCACACGTGGCCCGAACACGGCTACGCGGCGGTCGACCTCTTTTACTGCGGCGGGACCGTCAAGGTCCACAAAGCGATCGAGGTCCTACGCGAGCGGTTTTCGCCGGAGCGGATCAAGTTCCTCGTCGTGAGGCGAGGTCTCCAGAGCGAAGTTCACCGCTGAAGCTTCGCGAACAGCAGGCTTTCTCCCGCCAGCCGCCAAGTCGTTTCGGAAAGATAGGCCAGGTCCAACCTGGCCGCTTTCGTTTGGGGGAACTCCTTCTGCACCTCCGAACTTTGGCTCGCCCAAACGTAGGCGCTGTAGCCGCCGAACGAAGGGACAAGCGCCTGATAGGACCCCAATTTCTCGAAATGGGGTTTGAGAGCGGCAATGATGCCTTCCATCGAGTAGGGGCAGAACACGTGGTTGTCGGCTTGGGTCACCAGCATTCCGTCGGGCGCCAGCGCGCGGCGGCAGTCGTCATAGAACTCCGGCGTGAAGAGCTGCTCGCTGAGGGCGCCGTCTTCGCCTTCGTACACGTCCGTGATGTCCAGAACCATGAAATCGTACGGCTTGGAAACCTGCTTCATGAAACCGAAGGCGTCGGCTATGTGGAGCTGGACGCGGGGGTCGTCGAAGGCGCCGTTCGAGAGTTCGGGGAGGTGCTTTCGGCAGGTGTCCACTACCCCGGCATCGATCTCGACCATGTCGATGCGCTCCAAGGCCTCGTGCTTCACCAATTCGCGCAGGACGCCCCCGTCGCCGCCGCCCACGACGAGCGCGCGCCCGGGATTCTCTAGACTCAGGATGGGGATGTGGACGAGCGCTTCATGGTAAGCGCGTTCATCCAGAGTGGCGAGCTGGACGTGCCCGTCGAGCAAGAGGATCTTGCCCAGCGCCTCCGTTTCCACGATTCGGATGTGTTGGAATGCGGTATGGACGTCGGCGATCTCCTGCCGAATCTGAACGCGCATCGAAATCTTCTCTCCCCGGATCGGGAAGTCGAGGAAGGGGTTGGGCACGGATCATTATGGCGCTTGCCCCATCCGGTCCCCTCTCCCCCCGGGAGAGGGTTAGGGTGAGGGCGTCCATCGGACACTACGGAAGCAACACTCCCTCACCCCCCCAACCCCCTCTCCCGGCGGGAGAGGGGGCGTCTTCCCAGAACTGCCATAATCCCAAGCCGTGAGCCACTCCGACGCCACCGGCACCTTCATCTCCGAAACCCACACCGACGCTGCAATCTGGATGTTCCGCGTTGCCAAGATGCATCTTGAAGGCAAAACGAAGTTCCAGACCTACCAGATCTGCGATATACCCCGGTTTGGCAAGTCGCTCTTCCTCGACTACAACATTCAAACCTCGCTTATGGATGAACACGTCTTCCATGAGTGCATGAGCCAGCCGGCGATGACATTGCATCCGAACCCCAAAAAGGTTCTCGTCTGTGGCGGTGGGGAAGGGGCCACTTTGCGCGAAGCGTTAGCGCATAACACAGTCGAGGAAGCGGTGATGGTCGACATCGACGAGGAATTGGTCGATATGGTCAAAACCCACATGCCGGAGTGGCATCAAGACGCTTTCGAAGACCCTCGCACGACACTTCTCCATACTGACGCTCGTGCCTGGATTGCCGATCACCAAGGCGCGAACTTCGACGTCATTCTCAGCGACCTACCGAACCCCCACGAAGATGGCCCCGGCCAAATGCTCTTCACGAAGGAGTACTTCGAACTCTGCGCGGGGGCGATGTCGGACGATGGCGTCTTCGCCATGCAAGCCGGGTCGGCCAACCAGAACTACCCCGAGTGCATGGCCTGCTGCATCAAGACGCTACAGGCGATGCCCGAATTCGAGTTCGTAGCCGGATACTGGGGCCACGTCACCACCTTTTTCCAGCCCTGGGGGTTTGTCTTAGCGAGCAAGTCCTATGATCCTATGGCGCTTACCGAAGCGGAGATCCAGACGCGGTTCGAATCTCGAAAGGTAAGGACGAAGTACTATACGCCTCGCTTCCATCAGGCAGTATTTAC
>ERZ761609.3358-NODE-3358-length-10601-cov-5.073393_pt1 | contig 10601 bp, 9 predicted proteins | sample MGYA00511163_ERZ761609 | MGnify/ENA primary metagenome ERZ761609 (study PRJEB28899, sample SAMN02445070) | bioreactor sludge metagenome | biome: EBPR sludge | place: Australia: Brisbane, Thorneside Wastewater Treatment Plant | collected 2011-12-16 ... | reverse complement strand
CTGCGCCAGCCATGCCCAGGCAAGAATTCCGAAAAACGCTCCTGTGTTCTGGGCCATCACACCGATACTTGCGAACTGGTCCGCACTCTTTCGAAGTTCTTCAACGCCATCGGGGTTCACTGCGGTGCGCAGCAGATCGGGCGAAAACGTACCGATACCCCAAAATCCGATGATACCGACAGCCGCCAATCCCATACCGACAATAGTATTTCGCCTCAATTCCGGATCGGAGAACAGTCCCACAATTGATCCAATTTTTATGTCGCCCTTTTTTGCTTGATCGCGGGTCGCAGTCCATTGTTCGGGTTCTTTGACAAAAATGCGGACGACGAATACGAGAAGGGCGGGTACAAAACCCGCATAGAAAATGTATCGCCAACTGTCCTGATCGGGGACGTAGGTGAAGACGGTTAGGCTAATGACGCCCGCGAGAACATTTCCAATTGCGGAACATGCTTGCATGATTCCCAGGGCTACAGGTCGTGCGTGATTGGGAAACACTTCGGCGACAAGCGCAGCACCCGCGGCAAACTCCCCGCCGATTCCTAAACCAGTGAGAAAGCGAAACGCTGCGAACATCTCCCAGCTTGTCGCAAGACCACTCAAGCCGGTAAAGACGGCATAGATAAACACGGTAATCGCCATCGTCAGCGTGCGTCCAAGCCGGTCACCTACCATACCGAAAAGGAAGCCGCCGGTCGCCCAGCCGAAAATGAAGATGGCGTGTACGTAGCCCCCAAGCTTGGCGAGTTGTTCAGGAGTTGCCTCAGGTCCGGCGAGGTCCTTTAGAGCAGGTTGGCGTGCGAGGACGTACAGCCACTGGTCCATGGTGTCGAACATCCAGCCGAGCGACACCACGACGAGCACCAACCAGTGATAGCCCGTGAGTCCATCAGTCCACTTTTTCTTGCCGAACAGTACATCAGTCACAGTAAAAGCTCCTGAAAGGGCATAGAATTGGCCCCACTGCGATTTGCTTTATCACTACCCGGAAAAGCGTGCGCACTCGCGCGCCCCGCCCCGCCTACCCAAGAGTCGAATCACCAAAGACTAGTGCCTTTTGACTCGGGGATTCAAGCGAAAACGGTCTCGATGTCGAACAAAAGAAGACTGACCGAAGATTTTGAAATTGACATCGTCGCCCTAAGCGCGGAGGCTATAGAATGGAAACGGGAGACGCAGCGTGCGCTGTTTCATTGCTATTGAGTTACCGCAAAACATAAGGCAGGCCATCGTCGCGATTTCCGCGCCGCTGCGTCAGGAGTGCAGGCGCGCCACCTGGGTTGCCGCGGGCAATCTCCATCTGACGGTGCGATATCTTGGGTCGCTTTCTGACAGGGAATTGGAGTCAATAGACAGGGGTCTCCGGGAGATTGTGTCAGATTTGCCGAGATTTACCTTGCGGATCCACGGCTTGGGGGCGTTTCCCTCACAAATGGACCCGAAAGTTCTTTGGATGGGTGCTTCAACCTCATCGAATGGATTAGACGCGCTCCAGTCACGTTGCGAATCAATTGCGCGAAACACGGGCCTTGCGCCTGACACCAGAAACTTTCACCCGCATGTGACCTTTGCGCGGGTAAAAAGTCCTTTGGCGATCCCCCTGGCATTGAACACACTTCAGCCAGGTCAATTGGTTGACGCGGGTGAATTCGAGGTGCCTGGCGTGTCATTATTCCAGTCCGAACTAACGCCGCGCGGACCGATTTACACGCGGCACCAGGAGTATTTGTTTTCGTGAACCTTCAAGGCCCAATTGTCGGTGCTTTGTATTGCGGAATCACGCTGTACATGCTGATGATCCTTGTGCGGTGGTTTGGACCGTATATACAGCTCGATTTCTACGATAGCCGCTTACGCTGGATAGCATCGGCTGTCGATCCCTTACTCCGAACGATTCGTAAACTTGCGCCCGCATTTGGACCGGTGGATATCGGGCCGCTTTTTGCGATTCTCCTGCTTTGGATTGTTCGTACTGTTGCAGTCGGCGCGCTTTCAGGCGTTTCGCTTTAGATATGGAAACACATCCACCCGGCTGGCCCAAATCCGAAGATGAGTGGGCCAGTGCGCGCGAAGACATGGTCCGCAACCAGTTGATTGCGCGGGGTATTACGGATACACGCGTGCTCGATGCGATGCGTGAGATACCGCGCCATCGTTTTGTACCCGCCCGATTCGCCGCAGCGGCATACGAGGACCGGCCGATCGATATTGGCCATGGCCAAACGATATCCCAACCGTACATGGTTGCGGCGATGACGCAACTACTGGAACTGCGGGCAAGCGACCGCGTTTTGGAAATCGGTACTGGCTCCGGTTATCAAGCGGCAGTTCTTGCACGGATTGCCTCCCATGTCACTTCTATCGAGCGAATCGAAGCGCTGGCGCAGCGCGCTGCTTCGGTCTTGAGCTCCTTGCACTTTACCAACGTAACGTTACGCATTGCAGACGGGACACTTGGCTGGCCGGAAGGAGGTCCCTATGATGCGATTATCGTGACCGCCGGGTCGCCTTCGCTACCGGAATCGTTAAAGCTGCAACTGGGCATTGGCGGACGCCTGATTTGTCCTGTGGGAACGCGCGAACTGCAACATCTGACGCGGGTGGTGCGGACGGAGTCGGGATTTCGCGAAGACACCGGCGCGGGATGTATTTTCGTGCCGCTCATCGGCAAAGAGGGTTGGTAGTTGTACGCTTCGGAACGAGGTGCTTCCTTGGATCACGCATGAATATTCTTGGACTCGAGAACGTACACTTTCTTCGCAATGACCACCGGATTCTTGAGGGTGTGTCCTGGACTGTTCGCGCGGGCGAGCATTGGGCCATTCTCGGCGCGAATGGATCCGGCAAAACCACGTTGCTGAAAATTGTCACGGGCTACGAATGGGCCAGCGAAGGCAGCGTACAGGTACTGGGGCGGGAGTTTGGAAAAACGAATCTTCCGGAATTGAGAAAAATCATCGGGTGGGTGAGTTCGTCGTTGGAGCATCGACTGCCAGGGGAAGATCGCGCGCTCCAGGTGGTGATGTCTGGATTTGACGCGACACTGGGTGTATATCGGAGTTTTGACGGAGCAGAACACGAATCCGCGCGTTCCGCGCTGACCGCCGTGGGCGGAGTCGATCTGGCGGACAAACGCTATAACATACTTTCCCAGGGCGAGCAACAGCGGGTGCTCATTGCGCGGGCAATGGTTTCCAAGCCTGCACTGCTTATTCTTGATGAACCGTGCGCGGGATTGGACCCTGCCGCGAGGCATCGGTTCCTCGCGGACCTTTCCGTACTCGCGCGCTCTCCGGGGGCGCCAACCTTTTTATTTGTCACCCACCACATTGAGGAAATCGGCGATTGGATCAGCAATGTGCTGATACTCAAGCAAGGTCGCGTGTTGGCCCATGGCGTGGCGAGCGCGTGCCTTCAGAGCGATGTGTTGTCCGACGCTTTCTCGATGAAATGCCAAGTGAGCCGCAACGGAAGTGCGTTCCAACTTCAGATAGCGTAGATCCCCTACCCTTTCAGGCCCGTCATGGTGATGCCCTGAATGAAAGTGCGCTGTGCGAGAAAGAACAGCAGAATGATGGGCATGGTAATCACCGAAGACATCGCCATCAATGGTCCCCATTGGGCCTCGTGGTTGCTTTGAAATTGCTGCAGGGCGATGGCCAAGGTGTATTGACGGTCGTCCTGGAGGTAGATGAGCGGGTTCAGGAAATCGGCCCACTGAAACAGGAACATGAAGAGCGCCGTGGTTGCCAAAGCGGGCTTCGACAGCGGAATAATAACGTGGGCGAAGATCCCGAATTCGCTGCACCCGTCGATCCGTGCCGCCGCGGAGAGATCGCGCGGAATCCCCATGAAGAACTGTCTCAGCAGGAAAATGTAGAACGGCGTTCCGAAGAATGCGGGAATAATGAGTGGCTTGAACGATCCGGTCCACCCCAGCCATTTGTAGAGCACGAACAGCGGAATCAGCGTCACTTCGTAGGGCAACATCATGGTCGCCAGGACGACTACGAACAAGGCATCGCGACCGGGCCACTCGATGCGCGAAAAGCTGTAGGCCACGAGAGAACACGACACCAATGTCGCGAGCACAACGGAAACACAGATAAAGAGGGTATTGCGCAGGTTGAGCCAGAAATCGATCATGCTGAAGGCTTTTGGATAGTTCTGCCAGTGAAAACCAACTACCTGCTCATATCCAACTTCTTCCGGCCACACTTTTAATTCTTCGCCATCGACCAGGATCACTTTTTTGACGTCGTCGTCCCCAATCTCAGAGCCGGTTTTTCCCTGATAGGTAATAACGCGGCGCCCTTCGGCGTCCAATTTGTCCGTCTTCGGAATCCATTGCGGCGGTTCGCCGGCCTTGGGGAAGATCTGCGTTTCGTGTTTCAGCGAAGTCGAGACCATCCAAACGAACGGCGCAATGAAAAGTACCGAAGCGAAGATCAAGGCGAGGTGGGCAAATACGGTTTTCGGCGTCATTCTAGTCGCCATGGTAGTGCACCCACCGCTTGGAGGTGTACATGACACCGAGCGTTAACGCCAGTACGAACACGAACAACATCCACCCCATCGCTGACGCATACCCCATGTTCAGATACTTAAAGGCCATCTGATACAGATAAAGCGCGTACACCAGCGTTTTGTTTGCGGGACCGCCCGTGCCGCCGGTCATCACGTAGACCTGCGTGAAGTACTGGAATGCGCCGATCAATCCCATGACCAGATTGAACAGGATCGTCGGTGTAATCATTGGCAGCGTAACGTTCCAAAACTTCCGAAGAGGCCCGGCACCATCGATATCCGCCACTTCGTAGAGCGACTGGGGGACCTCGGCAAGGCCTGCGAGGAAAATGACCACGGCGCCTCCGACACCCCAGAAACTCATTAGGATGAGTGACGGCATGGCCCAGTGCTGATCTGCCAGCCAATTGGGTAGCGGTATGCCAACGGCCCCCAGCAGCGAGTCGATTCCGGAGACACGCAGCATGCCGTTCAGCAGGCCATTTTCGGGATTCAATACCCACAACCAAAGAACAGCCGATGCGACCAGCGGCACAATCGTAGGCAGGAAAAAGATCGTGCGGTAAACTGACATTCCTTTGAGCTTTTGATTCAGCATGACGGCGAGCAGGATGGCAAAAGCTATCCCCAGCGGAACGGAGCCCACGGTGTAATAGAGCGTATTGAACAGGGACGTTCGCAGCGTAGAGTCATTGATCATTTGCCGGTAATTGTCGAGACCGGTCCAAATTGGGGGCTCGATTGCATTGAAATTGCAGAAGCTGTAATAAACACTTGCCGCAAACGGGTACAAGGTAAAGATCAGGAATCCGAAAATATAAGGTGAGGCAAAAAGGAGCCCGTTCCGCAGATTCCGGCGATCGGTACGCGTCATTGTGCCGCCTCCGGTGCGTCGGACCGTACGCGGTCCCATTCTGCGTTTACTTTTGACTGGAGTTCATCCAGCGCTTCCTGCGGCTCGCGCGCACCGAACATGACGTACTCCCGCGCCACCTGCGCCTGATCGGCAAACAGACGCCCGACCGGGGAAGCCGGGTAGTACACCGCAGGCTTGGTCATCAGTTCATTTACGAAGACCTTAAACTTGGGATCCTGGCTGAATCGAGGTTCGGTGGCTTCACTACGCCGGCCTGGCACGTTGTGAATGAGATGCGCGTAGTCGCTCGCTGGGGAACCGCTTCCATCCTCGCGCGCCCGATAGAACCAGGCGAGAAATTCGAAGGCCTCATTCAGGTGGCGACTGCCCGTTGGGATGCCGTCGAGCACGGTCGAGGGAGAAAACGATCGCGGTGGGGCACCCTCCGGCTGCGGAATTGGCGCAACACCCCAATCGAGATTCGGTGCGTACTTGGGAATGAAGGTGCACTGCCACTCGCCCTCGTGAATCATCGCCACTTTGCCGGTATAGAACGGGTTCGTAGCGCTGAAGTATGCGCCACCCGCCGAGAAACCGTTGTAGAACGCCTGCGCAACTTCCTTGTCCAACGCATACGCGGGCGCGTTGGGATCATCGGGGTCGCGCACCCAGCTCCCCTGCCATTCCAGCGACTTCAAAATGTTCGGATCGTCAGCGGCGATCACGCGGGTGCGGTTTTCGTCGAACCACTCTCCGCCAAAATAGCCGCCCCACATGTAGGTGAAGTCCCATGGAAGCCAGGGCAGGAATCCGATTTGCTCAACCGCGCCCGATGGACCGCGGACGGTGAGTTTCGCCGCATACTCTTCCAATTCCTTGAGGGTGCGCGGGGGCCGCTCCGGGTCGAGGCCCGCGCGCCGGAACGCGGCCTTGTTCCAGAGGAGGCAATACGAGTCTGTCAGCGTGGGTATGCCCCAGGTTTTTCCCTCGTAACTAACCATCTCATAGAGATGATCGAAGAAATCCTCGGGTTTCATGTTGGGCTGCGTCGACATCCAGTCATCCAGCGCCACGAAGCAACCCTGGGGGGCCAGCTGGGAAATCGTCTGCGCTTCCATGCTGCACACGTCGGGCGGTGCGCCGCTTGCAATGGCTGTGAGCAGCTTTTCGATACGCCAGCCGATGCTTAGGGTGCGGACGTAGATCTTGTCTTGGCTGGCGTTGAACTGGTCGATAAGCTGATTGTGCATTTCATGTTCATGACCCTGCGACCGATCCCAGTACGTAATGATGGTGCGGCCTTCGGCCAAGGCGTCGCGTTCCGCCGCGGAGCTGGCCTCGGATGGCCAAAGCAGGGCGAGCACGATTATATTTACGGCGGCTATTCCCGCCCATGAGAGGTAAGTCCTAAACAACAGCCAAACTCCACCACTGTTTGGTCGAACCCGGCACTTCAGGGAGGACTCGCGTCCTCTCCCCCAATCCGCTACCGGGTGTCCGCATTGCCGCAGCGGCAACAGGACATCGCGGGTATTATGCGCATTGGCGTGTACGGTTTTCCAGCGCTATGTAACGTCGCCTTGTGTTTTGCGCGCAGGCGTGTGTAGTCTTGCGCGGTCATTGCGAGGAGAAAGTTGTGAAGATTGGTGTGGTTCGTCGCGACGATGAATCGGTCGTTTCGGTCTTTTCGGAAGGCCGTTGGCTGGATTTCACCCGGGCGTTTCGTGTCTATGAATTGCTGGAACACCAACGGCTTGGGATGCCGATTCGCGATCTGCTGGAGTTGCTGCGCGCGGGCATGTTGGAAAGCGGCCGCTTGGGCGAGATTCTGGCGGCGATGAAACGCCACTCGCTTGTGGAAAAATACGAACTACGCGGACCATTGAGCTTCGAACTGCCATACCGGCCGGGAAAAATCATCGCCATCGGCCGGAACTACGCCGCGCACGCGGCGGAAACCGGCCACGACGTGCCGAAAGAGCCTATTTTCTTTTCGAAATCGCCGACGGCATGCATTGGGCCGGAGCAGGCCATCGTTACCAGAACCGAGTATGGTCGCGTCGATCATGAAGGTGAACTTGCAGTTGTTATTGGCAAAGTCAGCAAACAGGTTGCCGCCGCAGATGCGATGGACTGTGTGGCCGCTTATACGCTGCTCAACGACGTTACGGCGCGAGAGATGCAGAAGAAGGACATCGATGCGGGGCATCCCTGGTTTCGTTCGAAAAGCCTGGACACATTCTGCCCGTTTGGCCCGTACCTGGTGATGCGGGAATCGTTGCCCTGGCCCTTGCAGGTGGAGATCACGTGCAAGGTAAATGGCGAGGTACGGCAGCACAGCAATACCGGCCGTTTCATTTTTGGCATTCCCGAGCTCATCGCCTATGTGACGCAGTTCATTACGCTCGAACCGGGCGACGTCATTTCGACAGGCACGCCGGAGGGTATATCGGCGATGCTACCTGGCGACGTCGTGGAAGTGGCCGTCCCGGAAATCGGCGTGCTACGCAATCCCGTGCTGGGGCTTCACTAACCGTTCGCCCACCTTCCCGGCACTTACCCGCGAATTTTCCGTTGTAACAGAGTAATGAGTTGCGCGGTGGCGGCGTCGGCTTTGATTTCCTTGCCGATCTTCTGCACTGCGTACAGCACGGTCGTGTGATCTTTTCCACCGAAGGCCTCGCCAATTTCGGCGTACGAAAGCTTTGTAATCATATCTTTACACAAATACATGGCGAGCTGGCGCGGATACGAGACTTGTCGCTGACGGTTCTTGCCGCGGAGATCGGAAATTCGCACGTCGAAATGTTCGGCAACGGCACGAAGCACGGCTTCGATGTTTATCGGCTGTAACCGGTCCTTGCCGATGAGGTCCCGCAGTACCTCTTCGGCGAGCTGCTGGGTGATGTTCTTTTCCGTCAGCTTTGAAAAGGCGATGAGGGTAACCAACGCGCCTTCGAGCTCGCGAATGTTGGCAGTAATGTACTTAGCGATGCAATGCAAAACATCGGGCGGTACCACAAGGTTCTCACGTTGCGCCTTGTTCTGAAGGATGGCGATTCGGGTCTCAAGGTCTGGCGGCTGTATATCCGTTACCAACCCCCACTCGAAGCGAGATATGAGGCGTTCCTCCAGGCCCGGAATTTCCTTCGGGGGGCGGTCGCTGGAAATCACAATCTGCTTGTGCATGTCGAACAGTGTATTGAATGTGTGAAAGAACTCTTCTTGTGTTGCCTCTTTGCGCGAGATGAAATGAATGTCATCTATAAGCAACACATCGGCCTTGCGGTATTTCGTTCTGAATCGGACGGTCGACTTCTTTGCAATGCTCTCGATTAATTGATTGGTGAAGTTTTCTGTGGATATGTAGCAAATGTTGGCATCTGGCCGCCGCTGGAGAATCTCCTGCCCGATGGCCTGCATGAGATGGGTTTTGCCAAGGCCTGTGCCGCCATGCAGGAAAAGAGGGTTGTACGCACGGCCGGGCGACTCTGCCACTGCACGCGCGGCGGCGTGGGCGAATCGATTGCCGTTTCCAACCACAAACCTGTCAAATGTGTACCGTAAATTGAATTGCTGTGGCCGTGCTGAAGCCGGTGCCCGTTCGGTTGTAACCCGAGGTAGTTGGAGCTGTTCGGGTTTGGCTTGCACGACATGCGTGCCAGCTTCGGGCACCGGTGCGCGAAACTGAACATCGCTGAGATCTGGAATGATGGTACCCGCGCAAGCAGTGACCGTATCCAAATAATGATCGCGAATCCAATCGGCAAAAAACTTATTTGGAACACCCACGGTCAGGCGCCCATTCTCGTAAGATTCAAATCGTGTTTGAGAAAACCAATTGCTGTAACTCAGTTCATCGAGGATCTTTTTGAGTCGTTCCTGGGTCAGAATCCAAGGATTCTGCTCGTTGGAAATGCCCATCCCACTGCCATCTTGTGCTGGCAAATCTCGAACCCCTTCCGCAATTCGAGGATCGATCCCCACGGACTGCCGCCGCCCGGCTTCCCGCGAGACACCCCCCACGCTACGTTTCCCCCGTCAACGATCGCCGCTCGTCGCTGCGATCAAACTCCGCTACTGTTTCACATCCAGAGTATCGACCTGAACAACTCGCGACACGCAACGGTCAGAATTGCGCGCACGATATCAACAACTTATCCACAAATTATCCACCGCAAGGCAGCTACCGCATGACATGAAACAGGTGCGCGAGTGTGCACTACGTTTGTGCAACCTGTCAAGCGATCGTTCTACAACATTGACGCAAGCGCGGTTACGTTGCGCCCTTGATCGGTCATTGCTTGCACGGCCGCGCACGTTGAAGTTTTTGCGCAGACGATTGCGATAGATTTCGCATTCCGAAGCCTTGGTTTGCACAGGAATTATACTTTCACCCTTCGCGAAAAACACAAACAGCGCGTTACTCTTGCCTTCCAGAAAAAGGCACAACTCTCCCGCCTGTGAGTTGTAATGCATTTCGAAAAGACAGCCATTCCGCTCAGCCCAGCAACACAAGCGCACTAGCGAACGCTTTATCGTGTCTGCTGTAGCCCCAAGTAGGTGGAGTATAGCATCCGTATACGATACACGCAAGAGATAAAACGAGAATTGAATGTGCACAACGTCATTTGTTTATGCACACGCAAGTTCAATCGCAATCGCAGCGGGAACTTTTTTCGAGTGGAGATAGTTGACGCACGAAGGTATGCTACTCATTCTGAATCTGATGGATTGAGCAAGCGCAAATGCACACGCACGGATCTAACGCTATACCTCGGCTCGCCGTTACAATGGGCGATGTAAACGGTGTCGGCCCGGAAATCCTCGCGAAGGCGTTGACGCATCGCGCGTTGGACGCGATCGCGGATATCATCGTTTATGGGTCTCCTGATGCGCTTGCGCGTGCGCGAACTTTGTGCGGCATTGCGTCACCAGAACGTGATGTGCGGTTCAGCGATTCAGATGTCTTGGTTCCAACAATCATGCGCGGCGAAGTTCACGCAGACGCGGGGCGCGCTGCAGTCGCATGGATCCGACAAGCCGTTGCGGACACGATTCGCGGCGATGTCGACGCAGTCGTGACTTGCCCAATCAGTAAAGAGTGCATTCACCTCGCGGGGAGCAGTGCGCTGGGGCACACGGAAATCCTGGCGGAGATGACGCATACACCAGATTATCGAATGTCCTTATTTTCTGAGATCGGAAGAGCACA
>ERZ761609.3356-NODE-3356-length-10603-cov-26.814846_pt1 | contig 10603 bp, 10 predicted proteins | sample MGYA00511163_ERZ761609 | MGnify/ENA primary metagenome ERZ761609 (study PRJEB28899, sample SAMN02445070) | bioreactor sludge metagenome | biome: EBPR sludge | place: Australia: Brisbane, Thorneside Wastewater Treatment Plant | collected 2011-12-16 ... | reverse complement strand
CGGCGACCACCGAGATCTACCCTCTTCCCCTACACGACGCTCTTCCGATCTGCCGCAGACGCCCGGGACGCCCGGGCGCAGCCGCAACGGACACCGCCATCGCCGCAGCGCCCGCGACCCCCGCACCGCGCAGCAGCCGGAACAACAGGGTCTCGGCCTGATCATCCTGATGATGGCCGAACACCATCCAGTCGCACGGTACGCGATCGAGCGCGGCATGCCGTGCTGCGCGCGCCGCCGCCTCCGGACCGCCGCTGTGCGCAGGATCGACCGCGACCCTGAGGACTTGGAAGGGAACGCCGAGCCTCGCGCAATGCGCCTCACACGCATCGGCCCAGGCGCTCGCATTGGGGCTCAACCCATGGTGGACATGAGCGGCCTCGAGACTGAACCCCACCTCGGGCCGAAGACGATGCAGCAGCTCCAGCAGGACAACGGAATCGACACCACCGGACAACGCGCAGCATAGTCGCGCGCCCGCTCCGACCCCGGCACGGCGCAGGCACTGCGCGACGGCAGCAAGCATGGGCCCATTCACCTCGGGCGGAGCTTCATGGTGGCCAGCGCTCACCCTGCGCTGGAACGCGACGACACGGCGGCGCTCAGGCCGCCTTGTCCTTGAAACGACCGTAGCTCATGAGCTTATCGTAGCGCTGGGCCACGAGCTCCGAGGGCGTGAGCGCCTCGAGTTCGCGCAGCGCATCGCCAAGCGCACGCTTGAGTGCGGTGGCCATCGCGCGCGGATCGCGGTGCGCGCCACCAACGGGCTCATTGACGACCCGGTCGACAAGGTTCAAGGCTTTGAGTCGCGCGGCGGTGATACCCATCGTCTCGGCTGCATCAGGCGCCCTGTCGGCACTCTTCCACAGGATGGAGGCGCAGCCCTCGGGAGAAATCACCGAATAGGTCGAATACTGCAGCATCAGTACCTGGTCGGCGACCGCGATCGCCAGCGCCCCACCCGAACCGCCCTCACCGATGATGGTGCTGATGATCGGCACGCGCAGTTCGGCCATCAGGTAGATGCTGTGGCCGATCGCCTCGGACTGGCCGCGCTCCTCGGCACCGATGCCGGGGTAGGCGCCCGGCGTATCGACGAAGGTAAACACCGGCAGGCCGAACTTCTCGGCCAGCTTCATCAGCCGCATCGCCTTGCGGTAGCCCTCGGGACGGGGCATACCGAAGTTGCGCGCGATCTTCTCCTTGGTGTCCCGCCCCTTCTGGTGGCCGATGACGACGCAGGACTGCCCGTTGAAACGCGCCAGGCCGCCGACGATCGCCTTGTCGTCGGCAAAGGCACGGTCACCGTGCAACTCCTTGAAATCGGTAAAGATCAGCTCGGCGTAGTCCAGCGTATAGGGGCGCTGGGGGTGACGCGCAACCTGGGAAATCTGCCACGGCGTGAGCTTGCCATAGAGATCCTTGGTCAGCGACTGGCTCTTGGCCTCGAGGCGCCCGATCTCTTCGGAGATGTCTACAGCCGGGTCATCCTGCACGAAGCGAAGCTGGTCGATCTTCGCTTCCAGTTCGGCGATTGCCGTTTCGAAATCCAGAAAGGTGGTTTTCATCCAGCCGTTCCCAGTCAAAAAAATGTCCGCCATTGTAACGCCGCCCGGACGGCGACGCGCACCGTCTTCGCTGCGCTGCCGCATTCAGGCCGCCGAACGCATCGGGGCGGCCCCGTGATGGCGGCCGCCCCGATGCCCTGCCCCGAGCGCCTGTCGGCGCCAGCGGGTCAGTCGTTGTTGGCGAAGCCCAGCAGGTGCAGCAGGCTGGTGAAGAGATTGAAGATGGAGACGAACAGCGTCACCGTGGCCATGATGTAGTTGGTCTCGCCACCATGGATGATGTTGCTGGTCTCATACAGGATCAGGCCCGACATCAGCAGCACGAAGGCCGCGGATACGGTCAGCGACAGCGCGGGGATCGAGAAGAACACCGCCCCAAGACCGGCCAGGAAGGCGACCAGGATGCCGACCATCAGGAAACCGCCCATGAAGGAGAAGTCCTTCTTGGTCGTCACCGCATACGCGGAAAGGCCCAGGAAGATCGCCGCCGTGCCCGCCATCGCCTGCATCACGATGCTGCTGCCGTTGGGCAGCGACAGGTAGGCCGAGATGATCGGACCGAGGGTGAAGCCCATGAAGCCGGTCAGGGCGAACACGAACACGATGCCGAGGCTGCTGTTACGGAACTTGCTCGTCAGGAAAAGCAGGCCGAAGTAACCGACCAGGGTCAGGATCAGGCCCGGGTGGGGCAAGCCCATCGCCATCGACAAGCCCGCGGTGAGCGCCGAGAAAGCCAGCGTCAACGACAGCAGCATGTAGGTGTTGCGGATGACCTTGTTGGTCGACAGGACCGACGCTTCGGAGCGCGTCATCGTCATGCGGTTTTCCATTTCGAGCATTCCTCCAGGGGAAGTTGTTGAATTGTTTTGAACGACGCCGATCAGGCAGGTACTGCGTCAAGTTGGGGCGCCACGCTGCGCACCGGCCGCTGACTGCGCCGGACACGCTGCGCGAGCACACGCGAAACACGGTCTGCAGCCTCGTCGACCGCCGCCCGCACCTCGATCTGGGTGATGGCGAACACCACGTCCGGCAGATTGCGCAGCCGCAGTTGTACCACGCATCGTTTGTCCGTGCCGCCTCGCGGCCCATTCACATCGGCCACTTTCACACGCGCCCACTGGATGTGGTCGCGGAAACGCCCGATGGCGAACTGCATCCGTCGCGTCACATAGTCACGCAGCCCGGGAGCAGCCTCGACATTGTCGCAGTGCAGATCGATACGCATATGCAGTCTCCTTCGTTCTTGTTGCGCGATTGCCGTCGGGCACCACGCCTCGACGGATACTAACGCTCAGACTCTTCGATAAAATCCTGGTTCAACTGAATCTTTATCTGGTTTTATCGAAGTATCTTCATCCTGTGCCTACGGGAGCCATCCATGCTCAACTACAAGCAACTACACCACTTCTGGACGGCTGCCCGTGCCGGTGGGATCGTCCGCGGCGCAGAACGTTCCGGGCTGGCGCCACAAACCGTATCCGGCCAGATCGCCGCACTTGAGACCGAACTCGGGGTCAATCTGTTCAAGCGACAGGGCCGCAAGCTGGCGCTGACCGAGACGGGACGCATGGTGCTCGACTATGCAGAGGAGATCTTTCGCCTCGGCAGCGAGCTCGAGGAAGCACTGCGCAGCCGCTCGGCCGGGCGCGCCATGCCCTTCAGGGTGGGCGTTGCCGACGTGGTGCCGAAGGCCATCGCCTGGTTGCTACTCGCGCCGTCGATGGATCTGGCCGAGCCGATGCGCATCGTGTGCCGGGAAGGCAAGTTCGACGCCCTCCTCGGCGAACTCGCCATCCACAAGCTCGACGTCGTCCTCGCCGACAGCCCGCTACCGCCAAGCATGGACGTACGCGGCTACAGCCACGCGCTCGGCACCTCGACCATCGGCCTGTACGCCACACCCACACTGGCAGACGCACTGCAAGGCAGCTTCCCGGCATGCCTCGACGGCGCCCCGCTCCTGCTCCCGGGCGCCGAGGCGAGCGTGCGCACGCCGCTGCTGCGCTGGCTGGAAACCGAACGGCTAAGGCCGCGCATCGTCGGCGAATTCGACGACAGCGCCCTGATGCGTGCATTCGCGGAAGCGGGCGCCGGACTGTTCCCGAGCGCATCGCTGGTCGGCGAACAGCTGTGTCGGCAGGCGGGCATGGTGCATCTGGGAGACGCAAGGGGTGTGACCGAAACCTATTACGCGATCTCGGTCGAACGCAGGCTGACACACCCCGCAGTGCGCGCGATCAGCGAAGGAGCCGCGCGTCATCAGCTCGGCGGCTCCACCGCGGACTGATTTGATTTTCGCTCGCAGCCCGTACAGAATCGCGGGCTTGCCAAGGCTTCCGGACGGCGTTGGCGATGGAACGGAATGAGGGAATCGTAAGAATGGCGCGCTTGTGGCCGGGTGGGCCGACAAGTGGCCGGCAGGGCATGGCCGCCGCGGATCGGGCGTCTTGAAACGCTGACGCCGATCGTCATGGTGCCGGGAGTGGGACTCGAACCCACACACCTTGCGGCGGCGGATTTTGAATCCGCTGCGTCTACCGATTCCGCCATCCCGGCCAGGGACGCGCATTATGTCCGAACAATCCTCACCCCGGCAAGCACGCTGCTGACCGGTGCATCACGCGACGACGGCAACACGGCAAGTGAAAGCCGCCGACGTGGCACCAACCGCAACAGATCCTGGCTTCAAGAATCCATCATGCCCCTGACTCTCAGCGATTTCGATTACATCCTTCCCGCGGAACTGATCGCGCAAGCCCCCCTTGCAGAGCGCAGCGCCAGCCGCCTGCTTGTGCTCACCCCCGAGGCCGGCTCGGCGCCGGTGCTCGCCGACGCCTGCTTCACCGACCTGCCGGACCTCGTTCGCCCTGGCGACCTGCTCGTCTTCAACGACACCCGCGTCATCCACGCTCGCCTGCACGGGGTCAAGGACAGCGGCGGGCAGGTCGAGGTCCTGATCGAACGCGCGGTCGGCCCGCACGAAGCACTCGCGCAGGTGCGTGCAAGCAAGTCGCCCAAGACAGGCGCCCGGCTGCATCTCGCCGACGCCTTCGATGTCGAGGTACTCGGTCGTGTCGGCGAATTCTTCCACCTGCGCTTTCCCGCCGGCGAAGACCTCTTCGAATTACTCGAGCGCCATGGCAAGCTCCCCTTGCCGCCCTACATCCAGCGCGCCGCCGGCGACGCCGATGAAAGCCGCTACCAGACGGTCTATGCGCGCGACCCGGGGTCAGTCGCCGCCCCCACGGCCGGACTCCATTTCGATCAGGCCTTGCTCGACCGCCTTGTCGAGCGCGGCGTGCGCTGCGCCTGGCTGACCCTGCACGTGGGCGCCGGCACCTTCCAGCCAGTTCGTGTCGACGACCTCGGCGAGCACCGCATGCACCGCGAGCGCTACGTGATCCCTCAGGAAACCGTGGACGCCATCGCCGCAACCCGCGCCGCCGGCGGACGCGTCATCGCGGTCGGCACCACCAGCATGCGCGCACTCGAGGCCGCTGCACAGGAAGGCGCCCTCGAGGCCGGCAGCGGCGAGACCGAAATCTTCATCCTGCCCGGCTTTCGCTTCCAGGTGATCGATGCGCTCATCACCAACTTCCATCTGCCCAAGTCCACCCTGATGATGCTGGTGTCGGCCTTCGCCGGCATGGACAGCATCCGCCGCGCCTACGCCCACGCCGTCGCCCAGCGCTACCGCTTCTTCAGCTACGGCGACGCGATGTTCATCACCCGCCGCAACGAAGCCGAGAACGACAAGCTCAACAATGCAATTTGAACTCCTCACCACCGACGGCGGCGCCCGCCGCGGCCGCCTTACCCTTGCCCACGGCACGGTCGAGACACCGGTCTTCATGCCCGTCGGCACTTACGGCACGGTCAAAGCGATGACGCCGGCCATGCTCGCTGACATCGGCGCGCAGATCTGCCTGGGCAACACCTTCCACCTCTGGCTGCGCCCGGGCCTGGACATCGTCGCCGCACACCAAGGCCTGCACCGCTTCATGGCCTGGGACAAGCCCATCCTCACCGACTCGGGCGGCTTCCAGGTGTTCAGCCTGGGCGCGCTGCGCAAGATCACCGAGGAAGGGGTCAAGTTCGCCAGCCCGATCGACGGCGCAAAGCTGTTCCTGACACCCGAGATCTCGATGCAGATCCAGACCGTGCTCAACTCGGACATCGTGATGATCTTCGACGAATGCACGCCCTACCCCGCCACTCGCGACGAGGCGGCGAAGTCGATGCGCCTGTCGCAGCGCTGGGCGAAGCGCTCGCGCGACGAGTTCGACCGCCTGGGCAACACCAACGCGTTGTTCGGCATCGTCCAGGGCGGCATGTACGAAGACCTCCGCGACGAGTCGCAGGGCGCACTCGAAGACATCGGCTTTCACGGCTTCGCCATCGGTGGCCTGTCGGTGGGCGAACCCAAGGACGACATGGCGCGCATCCTCGCCCACACCGCACCGCGCCTGCCGCAGGGCAAGCCGCGCTACCTCATGGGCGTGGGCACACCCGAGGACATCGTCGACGGCGTGATCGCCGGCATCGACATGTTCGACTGCGTGATGCCCACCCGCAACGCCCGCAACGGCTGGCTATTCACCCGCTACGGCGACATCAAGATCAAGAACGCCGTTCACAAGGCCGACACCCGGCCGCTCGACCCCTCGTGCGATTGCTACACCTGCCGCAACTTCAGCCGCGCCTACCTGCACCATCTGCACCGCACCGGCGAGATCCTCGGCAGCATGCTCAACACGGTGCACAACCTGCGCTACTACCAGACCCTGACCGCCGAGTTGCGCGATTCGATCGCTGCGGGCGAGCTGGACGCCTACGTGCGGCGCTTCCGCGCCGAACGCGCCACCGGTACGCAGTGAAGGAACCACCCGCCCTGCGGAGGCATCTGATCCACCCGGGCGCTCGCCCCGCTGCTGTTATAATCGAGCGCTTTTTTGCCAATCTGGAGTTATCAACGTGCTGATTTCCAATGCCTATGCCCAAGCTGCGGGCGGCGACCCCAGCGGCGGCCTGATGGGCCTGCTGCCCCTGATCCTGATGTTCGTGGTGCTGTGGTTCCTGATGATCCGCCCGCAGATGAAGCGCGCGAAGGAACACAAGGCCATGGTCGAAGCCCTCGCCAAGGGCGACGAGGTGGTGACCGGCGGCGGCATCGCCGGCCGCGTGACCGAAGTCGGCGACAGCTTCGTGCAGCTCGAGATCGCCAACAACACCGTGGTCGCCGTGCAGAAGCAGGCCGTCGCCACCGTGCTGCCCAAGGGCACGCTGAAGTCGCTGTAAGCCTTGCACGCGCCGGCCGGCACCCAGCCCGCCGGCGCGTTTCGCATCACCCCATCCGCTGCACGATGTGCAGCCCGCTTCGCGGCCCCGCCGGTGCCCCGCACCGCGAACAACCGCAACGCCCCCCACACCTCTCCCGACGACGATGAACCGCTACCCCCTCTGGAAGAACGCCCTGATCGTCCTCGTGCTGCTCTGGGGCCTGCTCTACACCCTGCCCAACTTCTATGGTGAAGTCCCGGCGGTGCAGGTCTCGAGCGCCAAGGCCACGCTCAAGCTCGACCCGGCAAGCACCACCGACCGCCTCAACAGCGCCCTGCGCGAGGCCGGTCTGGCCCACACCGGGATCTTCTCGGACGCCACCAGCGTGCGCGCCCGCTTTGCCGACACCGAGCAGCAGCTGCGCGCCAAGGACGTGATCGAGCAGGTCTTCAACCCCGACCCGGCCGACCCCTCCTATGTCGTCGCGCTCAACCTGCTGTCGGCCTCGCCCAACTGGCTGACCTCGATCAAGGCCCTGCCGATGTACCTCGGCCTCGACCTGCGCGGCGGGGTGCACTTCCTGCTCGAGGTGGACATGCCGGGTGCGCTCGTCAAGCGCCTGGACTCGACCACGGGCGACCTGCGCACCCTGATGCGCGACAAGAGCGTGCGCCACGCCGGCATCACCCGCGAGGGCAACACCGTCGTCATCCGCTTCCGTGACGCCGAACAGCGCGAGGCGGGCCGCCGCGCCATCCAGGACGCCACCAACGACCTGCAGCTCGCCGACCGCGACGACGCCGCCGACGACCTCAAGCTCGTCGCCACGCTGACCGCGCAGGCGCAGCAGACGATGCGCGACTTCGCCATCAAGCAGAACATCACCACCCTGCACAACCGCATCAACGAGCTCGGCGTCGCCGAGCCAGTGATCCAGCAACAGGGCGCCGAGCGCATCGTGGTACAGCTGCCCGGCGTGCAGGACGTGGCCAAGGCCAAGGACATCCTCGGCCGCACCGCCACGCTCGAGGTGCGCATGGTCGATGACACCCCGGGCGCCGTCGAGCAGGCCCTGGCGGGCAACGTGCCCTTCGGCACCGAACTCTACACCGAGCGCGGCGGCGCCCCGCTGCTGGTCAGCCGCCAGGTGGTGCTGACCGGCGACCGCCTCACCGACGCCCAGCCCGGCTTCGACGGCCAGACCAACGAGCCTGCGGTGCACCTGACGCTGGACGCCGCTGGCGCCCGCATCTTCCGCGACGTCACGCGCGAGAGCGTCGGCAAGCGCATGGCCATCCTGCTGTTCGAGAAGGGCAAGGGCGAGGTCGTCACTGCGCCGGTGATCCGCAGCGAGATCGGCGGCGGGCGTGTACAGATCTCGGGCCGCATGACCACGGCCGAAGCCAACGACGTCGCCCTGCTGCTGCGCGCCGGCAGTCTGGCAGCGCCGATGGAGATCATCGAGGAGCGCACCGTCGGCCCCAGCCTGGGCGCCGAGAACATCACCAAGGGCTCGAACTCGGTGATCTGGGGCTTCCTCGCCATCGCCGTATTCATGATCGCGTACTACACCCTGTTCGGCCTGGTGTCGGTGATCGCGCTCACTTTCAACCTCGTGCTGCTGATCGCGCTGCTGTCGCTGCTGCAGGCTACCCTGACCCTGCCCGGCATCGCCGCCATGGCGCTGACCCTGGGCATGGCGATCGACGCCAACGTGCTGATCAACGAGCGCATCCGCGAGGAACTGCGCAACGGCGCCAGCCCGCAGGCGGCGATCTCGGCCGGCTACGACCGCGCCTTCGACACCATCCTGGACGCCAACATCACCACCCTGATCGCAGGTATCGCACTGCTGGTGTTCGGCTCCGGCCCGGTGCGCGGCTTCGCCGTGGTGCACTGCCTGGGCATCCTGACCTCGATGTTCAGCGCCATTCTGGTGTCGCGCATGATCATCAACTTCATCTACGGCCGCCAGCGCAAGATCACCAAGCTGCATCTGGGCCAGTCGGCGAACTAAGGGACAAGGGCAGACAAGACCATGGAATTCTTCCGTCAGCGAACCGACATCCCCTTCATGCGCCATGCGCTGAAGTTCAACCTTTTCTCCAGCCTCGCCTTCGTGCTCGCAGTGTTCTTCATCGTGCTGCGCGGGCTCAACCTGTCGGTGGAATTTACCGGCGGCACGCTGATCGAGGTCGGCTACGCCGAGCCGCCGCGCATCGAGGACATCCGCCAGGCGCTCGCGCGCGACGGCTACCCCGATGCGCAGGTGCAGAACTTCGGCAGTGCGCGCGAGATCCTGATCCGCATGCCCAACCGCGAGGACCTCGACACCAGCCGCATCTCCGAGCGGGTCATGGCCACGCTGCAAGCCACCGAAGGCCCCCAGCCCGAACTGCGCCGGGTGGAATTCGTCGGCCCGCAGGTCGGCAAGGAACTGGCCACCGATGGCGCAATGGCGCTGCTGCTGGTGATCATCGGCATCGTGATCTACCTGGCAATGCGCTTCGAGTGGCGCTTCGCCGTGTCCGCGATCATTGCCAACCTTCACGACGTGATCATCATCGTCGGCTTCTTCGCCTTCTTCCAGTGGGAGTTCTCGCTGCCGGTGCTGGCGGCGGTGCTGGCGGTGCTGGGCTATTCGGTAAACGAATCGGTGGTGGTGTTCGACCGCGTGCGCGAGACCTTCAAGAAGCGCCGCAACATGGACACGCCAGCAGTGCTGGACCATGCGATCACGGCGATGATCTCGCGCACCGTGATCACCCACGGCAGTACCTTGATGATGGTGGTGTCCATGCTGATCTTCGGCGGCGAGACGCTGTATTACTTTGCACTCGCCCTGACCATCGGGATCTGCTTCGGCATCTACTCGTCGATCTTCGTCGCCAGCCCGCTGGTGATGTGGCTGGGCGTGTCGCGCGAGCAGTTCATCAAGCCGAAGAAGGAAAAGGAAGAGGCGGTGGTCTGAGCCCACGCGGGCTTCCTGAAAAAAAGGCGCCTGCGGGCGCCTTTCTTTTTCTAGTGGCCTCGGCCTTCGCGGCCACGTACCCCGCGTAGGAGCGGCGCCAGCCGCGAGGGGTTGAAGGCGAAATGCGTTGGGCGGGTGCGATGAAAGACTCGCGGCGGGCGCCGCTCCTACAGCAAGGGCTACCGCGGCGCCCCCGCGGCCGCGAGCTTGAACAAGATCGGCCGCCTGGATCGCCACAAGCAGAGCGCTTCGCGTGCCGACTTGTAACCCCAGCCCTCAAACTGCAAAAACCTGCTTGACCGTGAGCGTCTCGCCGCGCTCGATGAGACCGATCAGACGGTCGATGTTGGGGTGCTTGCCTGGGTTGCTGCGGGCGTCCTCGGTGTGCTCGGCGTAGAGCTCCAGCCCTTTCCTGGCCGCTTCCGGGCTGATCGCGCCGTAGAGCTGGGCGAGGTGGTTGTACACCACCAGCGAGCCGGCCTGACCGGGCTTGTTCTCGATGGTGGCGACGACCGCAGCCGCGGTATCGATGAGGTTGAGTGCGGCGAGATGAGAAACGCCGGGCAGTGTCTTAAGGTTGTCGGCGAAAGCCATTCGGTGTTCCATTCTTTGTGAGCGTGCTCAATGCCGGGACCGGCAGCAGGCACGGGGAGTAAGTTGCGTTGGGCGCGGCGTGAGCCGCGACCTTCCTGGGCGTGGCCCCGACCATGTCGCCTGCACCCCCTCGCGGCAGATCGGAAGAGCGTCGTGTAGGGGAAGAGTGTAGATCTCGGTGGTCGCC
>ERZ761609.3355-NODE-3355-length-10605-cov-8.735071_pt1 | contig 10605 bp, 12 predicted proteins | sample MGYA00511163_ERZ761609 | MGnify/ENA primary metagenome ERZ761609 (study PRJEB28899, sample SAMN02445070) | bioreactor sludge metagenome | biome: EBPR sludge | place: Australia: Brisbane, Thorneside Wastewater Treatment Plant | collected 2011-12-16 ... | reverse complement strand
GCCGACCGTATCGAGGCCGGCACCTTCATCATGGCCGCGGCCATGACGGGCGGCACGCTGACGCTGAACCACGCGGACAACCGCCATATCCATTATTTGTTGGAGCCGCTGCACAAAGCCGGCGTCAGCCTGGTCGAAAACGAAGCCGAGCACAGCATCACCGTCAAACGCGTGCGTGACCGCCTGCGCGGCATCGACGTGATGACGGAGCCGTATCCCGGCTTCCCCACCGACCTGCAAGCACAGCTGATGTCCATGCTGACGATTGCCGAGGGTGCGGGCATGGTCACCGAAACGATTTTCGAAAACCGTTTCATGCACGCGCCGGAGCTTATCCGCATGGGCGCGAATATCACCGTGCATGGCTCTTCCGCCCTTGTGCGCGGCGTGCCGATGCTGAAAGGCGCGGATGTGATGGCGACAGATTTGCGCGCCTCGGTGTCTCTCGTTCTGGCGGGACTTGTCGCCAAGGGCGCGACCACGGTGCACCGCATTTATCACCTTGACCGCGGGTATGAAAACATCGTCGAGAAACTCTCCGGCGTCGGCGCCAAGCTGGAACGCCTGAAGGAAGAGGCAGCCTGAGCGTGAGCCCGCAAACCGGCCAGACCACCACCCCGCAGGCGGGCAAAATCATCGACGTCGTCCTCGATGGCGGCAGCCTGATGACCCGCTCCGCCGATATCGAAATGGAACGCCACCGCGCGATTTCCGACCTTCTGGTCGAAAACAGCTTCCGTCTTGCGCAGAATGATTCCGCACCCGGCCCCTATCACCTGCGCCTTGCCCTTTCGGCACTTGAACAGCGCGTGCACATCCGCGTGCGCTGCGTCATGAGCGCGCAGGAAGACGATATCAGCCTGCCCCTTGGCGGCCTGCGCAAGCACATCCACGACTATGTGATTTTATGCGACAATTTCTATAAAACCGCCCGCGCCGGACAGATGCACCGGCTGGAGGCGATTGACGCCGGCCGCCGCTCCATCCATGACGAGGGGGCGGAGATGCTGGCCGAAATGCTCGAAGAGCGCGTGATTCTGGATAAACTTACCGCACGGCGTTTATTTAGCCTCTTGTATGTGCTACACATGCGTGGCACAGAAGTGCTTTAACTTAACGAAAAACTGGAAAAATATGTCTGAAAAAGAAGACTTGATGAGTTTCGAAGGCTCCGTCACGGAACTCCTGCCCGATGCCAAATTCCGCGTGAAGCTGGACAACGGCCACATCATCCTCGCCCATAGCTCGGGCAAGATGCGTAAAAACAAAATCCGCATTCTCGAAGGCGACCGCGTCACTGTTGAAATGACCCCCTACGACCTGACCAAAGGCCGTATCACCTTCCGCCACAAATAAGGCGCCGCGCGATGACAGCGGATAGCCTGCCGCGGCCCCTGCCACGGCTCATACTGGCCTCGGCTTCCCCGCGCCGTCTCGACCTTTTGCGTCAGATGCTCATCACGCCCGATGCGGTTGCGCCCGCCGACATCGACGAAACACCGAAAAAGGGCGAATTACCCCTCGCCTATGCGCAGCGCATCGCCGCGGAAAAAGCAGCCGCGGTCAAAGCCGCACATGCGGGTGCGGTTATTCTTTCTGCCGATACCGTGGTCGCCTGCGGCCGCCGCATATTGCCCAAGGCCGAGACAGAGGGCGAGGCGCGCGCCTGCCTTGCGCTTTTATCCGGCCGCCGCCACCGCGTGATTTCCGCTATATCCGTGATTGCCGCGGACGGCACGCAGCGCACCCGCCCCGTCACATCGACCGTCAAATTCAAACGCCTTTCCGCAGACGACATCGAGACCTATATCAAAAGCATGGAGTGGAAAGGCAAAGCCGGCGGCTATGCTATTCAGGGGCTTGCGGCGGCATTTGTGCCGTTTATCAGCGGCTCTTACACCGCCATCGTCGGCCTGCCACTCGCCGAAACCATGCAGATGCTGAAAGGTGCGGGATATGAGCGGGATTGAGCTTTACATCGACGACATCGACGGCCGCCTGCACGCCGCAGTGCTGCGCCGGGGCATATTGACCGACCTTTACGTCGATGCGCTCGACCAGGATGCCTGCTGGGGTTCTGTCTATCTGGGCAAGGTTCTTAAAATCGACAAAAAACTGGATGCCGCGCTTATCGACCTTGGCGGCGGCGTCACGGGGCTTTTGCCTGCAAAATATGTGTACCTGCAAAACAGCGGCGAAGCGGCCGACCACAGCGGCATCGCCGATTTGCTGAAGCCCGGCCAGATGATTTTGGTGCAGGTGCGTGCCGAAGCCAAACGCCTGAGCCTGCATGAACAGCACAAAATGCCGCGCCTGACGATGCTGGTTAATCTTTCCGGCCAATATCTGACGCATAGCCCCGTGGCGCGGCAGGTCACGATTTCGTCGAACATCGAAAACGAAAAAGTCCTGAAATTCACCGCCAAGCTGAAAGGCAAAGGCGGCTGGCTGGTGCAGCCGAATGCAGAGCATGCCAGCGAAGAGCAAATGCAGACCGAAGCCAATCTGCTGCGCGCGGAGTGGGAACAGATACAGGCCGTGACCGAAACCAGCGGCGAGCGCCCGCGACTTGTCCGTGCAGGGCCGAATGCCGCGCTGCGCGCGCTCAACGATTACAGCGCCGCGCGTTTTGACCACATTTATGCAGGCAGCAAACATTGCCTTGAAATCGTCATGCAATGGGCGGCGCGGCACGAACCGCCGCTTGCGGAATCCAAACGCCTGCGCCTGTTCCGCCCCGAAAAACCCGGCCAGCGCCTCTATGACATCAATGATATTTATTCGGAACTGGAGATGCTGGAGGAGCAAATCGTACCCCTCGCGGGCGGCGGCTCTATCATCATCGAGCCCACGCATGCCGTTATCATGATTGACGTGAACCAGGGCAGCGCCACCAACATTGCCGCCGTCAATCAGGAAGCCGCCGCCGAAACCGCGCGGCAAATCCGCCTGCGGAATCTCAGCGGCGCTATCCTTGTCGATTTCATCGGCATGAACCAGAAGTCGGAGCGTATTCGCCTCTCGGACGTCATGCAGCAGCTTTTGCTCGGCGACCATGCGGCGGCGGAGGTGCACGGCTTTACCCGCCTTGGCATCATCGAAATCACGCGCAAACGCCGCACCGCCACGCTGAGCGAAAAGCGTAAGGTTTACCTCGGCAAATAAACTTGAACGCTCGTTCACAATAAAGGGCATGACCACCCCCGCGTCATGGCCTATAACGGTCATGGGCGTCACATCGCCCGCTCCTGACCGGACAACCGGATTACCGCTTCGTCGGACGACCGGACTACCGGCGCATTTAGTCTCCATCCAAGAAAGAAAAAATACGATGAAAAAACTATTTGTTGCCTGCGTGCTGGCCGCCAGCTTCGCGGCTTCCCCCGCGCTTGCCGATTGCGCAAAATTACCGAACCATGCCGCGCTGAAAGAAGCGCTGGGCGCCGCGCGCAAGGCGGATAACGGCGGCTTTAACCTTGATATGTGGGGCACCGTGGTTGACCGCAGCGGCCGCGTTTGCGCTGTCGCTTTCACCGGCGACACCGTCGATGCACAGTGGCCGGGCAGCCGCGTGATTTCCGCGCAAAAAGCCAATACCGCAAACGCTTTCAGCCTCAAAGGCCTCGCCCTTTCGACGGCCAACCTTTACAGCGCGACGCAGCCGGGCGGCAGCCTGTTCGGCCTGCAGGAAAGCAACCCCGTTGATACCGACGCCGCCTACGACGGCGCGGCCAAAGACTTCGGTTCGTCCAAAGACCCCATGACGGGCGAGCGTATCGGCGGCGTGAACGTCTTCGGTGGCGGCCTTGCGCTTTATAACGACAAAGGCGAAATCATCGGCGGTATCGGCGTCAGCGGCGACAGTTCCTGCGCCGACCACAACATCGCCTGGCGCGCGCGCCACGGCCTGAAGCTTGACTACGTCCCCGCGGGCGTCAGCGCCGATAAAAACGACAACATCGTTTATGACGTTGAAAACGGCAAAAGCGCCGGCGGCTTCGGCCATGTCACCTGCGGCGGCAAAGAGCTGGACGTTCTCGCCACCCTGCCCGCGACACGCAAAGTCGAAGTCAAAAAATAATCGGCTTTAGATTTGATACAAAAAAACAGCGCCCTCTGCGGCGCTGTTTTTTTTATTCAGCCGAAGCGGTAGGCCGATATCGGCGCGCTCATGACTTTTTCGTGGTAAATGCGCGCGCCTGCGCCATCACCCGCCGCGCCTGCGGCTATCATCAGGGGCAGCAAATGCTCCGCCTCCGGATGTGCCTGCTGCGCGCCGGGCGCTGATTCCCAATTGGCCAGCTGACGCACGCGCGAAACCGGCGTTGCCGTCGCCGCCGCTGTCAGCCAATTGTCAAACGCCCATGCCTCCGGCGTATCGGCACGGCCGGTCATCAAAAGCCGCAGGTTGTGGAAACTCATGCCGCTGCCGACAATCAGCACGTTATCATCGCGCAGCGGCGCCAGCGCCTGCCCTGCCTTCAAATGCATTTCCGCATCCATGTTTTCGTGCAAGGACAGCGGCACCAGCGGAATATCCGCATCCGGATATATCAGCTTGAAGGGAATAAAAACCCCGTGGTCAAGGCCGCGCGTGTCATCCACCGCCGCAGGCAATCCGGCATCCGCCAGCATTGCCGCAATATCCGCCGCCAGCGCAGGCGCGCCCGCCGCCGGATATGTCAGTTCGTAAGTATGCGGCGGAAAGCCGTAGTAATCGTAAATCAGCGGCGGCGCCGGATGCGCGCCAGCGGTAAAGGCAGGCGCATGCCAGTGGCCGGAAATCACCACCACCGCGCGCGGTTTGGGCAATGCCGCGACAGCGCCGCGCAAAAAAGTTTCCATGCCGCGCCATATATCCGGCGGGCTCCAGTCCATGAAAAAGCACGGGCCGCCCCCATGCGGCAGAAAAAAGCTCGGCAATGTCTGCGGCCCGTGCGTCATTTTATGCGCTCTTATTTCAAAGCCGCTTCGGCTTCGATGTCGATTTTTACTTCATCCGGCACGTTCGGCAGCGCATAGACAATGCCGAAATCAGCGCGTTTGATAACCGTGGTCGCCGTGAAGCCGACCTGTTTTTTCTGCGTGAAGGGATTTTCGCCCGTTTTGTTCAGACGTACGGCCAGCGCCACCGGTTTGGTCACATCCAAAATCGTGAGCGTGCCTTCAACAATTGCACTGTCCTGCCCTGTCAACGTCACTTTCGTGCTTTTGAATTTTGCCGTGGGGAATTTTTCGACGTTCAAGAAGTCTGCGCTTTTCAGATGCGCGTCGAATTTCTCAACGCCCGTGACCAGCACGGCCGTGTCAATCGTCACTTCCACGCTGCTTTTTTCCGGCATTTCCTCATCCAGTGTCACGCTGCCGTTCACGCTCGCGAATTTGCCGGAGGGGGTGGAAAAACCAAAATGCCCCGCATGCCACGTCACGCTGGTATGGGTGGGGTCAAAGTAAAAAGTTTCCGCCGCCAGCGCAGGGGCGGATGACAGCATCACAGCCGCCAGCGCGGCATAAAAAGTTTTTCTCATTGTATTTTTTCTCCGGTCAGAATGTTTGTGGTGCCGCGCGTAAAAAATGCCGCACGGCCTGCATGGAATAATCATAGTTTTCTGGTATACTTTGAATAGTAGGCAGTAATTTACAACATGGTATCCATTTGCATACCATTAAGCAATAAAGGCAAAACCATGCAAAATGCAGCACCCCAAACAAACGCGCACGAAGACCCGCGTGATTGCCCCGCCAGCGTCGCGCTCGGGTTGATTGCGAATAAATGGTCGGTGAAGATTCTCTATACCCTTGCCCATGCGCCGGAGACGTTGCTGCGGTTTCGCGAAATCCAGCGCCGCCTCGCCCCCATCACGCAGCGGGAGCTGACCAAGCACCTGCGCGCGTTTGAAGAAGCCGGGCTTGTGCGACGCGAAGTGTACCCCGAAGTGCCGCCGCGCGTGGAGTACAGCCTCACGCCGCTTGGCCTGTCGCTTTGCGATACGGTGAATGCGCTGTCGGAATGGGCGGCGAAAAACGGCGCCGAAATTCAGGCCAACCGCGCGAAGTTTCAAAAATCGCGCGTCGCAGATAAATAATAAAATAAAAATCTTACGCCTGCTGGCGCGCCTGCGCGGCCTTGGAATTGACGTAGGCCAGACGCACACCTTGCAGCACGAGGTCGGGCAGGATGATGTCGAAAACTTTTTCATCGCGGAACAGCTGCGAAAAACCGCCCGTGCCCACGACCGTGACATCTTCGCCTGCAAAAAGCTCTTTGCGGTAGCCCGCAATAATTTCACGCATCGCGCCAAGGTGCCCGAAGTAAAGTCCGCGCTGAATACATTCGCGCGTCGATTGCCCCAGATAGGTTTCAGGCACTTCGATATCGACTTCCATCAGCTTGGCCGTGTTGGATTTCAAACTTTCCATCGCAAGGCGCATGCCGGGCATGATGACGCCGCCGAGGAAATCCCGCTTGCGCGATACCGCCGCCAGCGTGGTTGCGGTGCCAAGGTCGATGATGACAAGGTTTTTATCAGGGAAAGCCTCAACCCCGCCAATCGCCCCTGCAATCAAATCCGCGCCCACTTCGCCCGGATTTTTGTATTTGATATTGATACCGGTCTTCACGCCCGCCTGCAGGATGAAATATTCCGCAGCCGGAAAATACTGGCTGATAGCGTGACGGATGGTGTAATTGCAACCAGGCACAACGGACGATAGCGCCACCACTGCAATCTTTTCATAGGCGATGTTATTGGTGCCAAGAATACTGCGCAGGAAAATGCCGAACTGGTCGGCGGTGCCGATTTGGTTGGTCGCATAGCGGAAACGGAACAGCAATTTGTCGCCGCCGAACAGACCGCCGACAATATGCGTATTACCCACATCCAGACACAGCAGCATGGCAAACCTCGTTATGTTGACCGGCGGCATCTTGCGCTGCGCCGCCATTCACGGCTGGCACGTTGTCAATCAACCGCACATCCCCAAGCCAGGCCGCCGCCAAACGGCGCCCCCAGCGGGTATCGACATATTCGGGTTTAAAGCCCGCTTCTTCAAGCTTTTTCATCACGGCGGCATCGGACATGCCGCTTTGCAGCAATTCGGCCAGCAGCGGCGCTTTTTCCAGCTGCTCCGGCGTCAGGCGGGCATTGCGGGAGCTGAGCGCCAGCCCGCTTTGCGCGCGCACCGTCGGGCAGGCGATAATCTCCACCGGCATAAACAGCGCGGCAACCATTTTCTTGACCAAAAGCAGCTGCTGAAAATCCTTTTCACCGAAATACGCGCGCTCAGCGCCGATGATGTTCAAAAGCTTCATCACCACCGTCAGCATGCCCGTGAAATGGCCGGGGCGGAAAGCGCCTTCCAGCTCTTTGGCGATTTCTTCTTCGCCTACTTTGACGCTGTATCCGTCCGGATACATATCCTTGGCGTCCGGATGAAACAGGTAATCAACGCCCGCCTCTGCAAGAAGTTTTTTGTCCGCCTCCAGCGTACGGGCATATTTCTCGAAATCCGATGCCTGGTTGAACTGCGTCGGGTTCACGAAAATACTGGCGACAACAATATCGTTCTCTGCCCGCGCACGGCGGCAGAGGTCGATATGCCCTTCGTGCAGGTTACCCATCGTCGGCACAAATCCGACGCTGCGCCCCGCAAGCGATTTACGCAGGCTGCGCCATTCGGTCGGGGTTGAAACTATGGTTGGCATCGGGAAAGGCTCCTGTTTTCACGGCTTGGTTATATTCATTCAGCGCGTTTGTCACCAAATCCGCGCCGTTCATAAAATTCTTCACAAATTTCGGACGGAAATCTGTATTGAGGCCGAGCAAATCCTGAAACACCAGAACCTGCCCGTCCGCCCCCGCGCCCGCACCGATACCGATGGTGACGATGCGCAATGATTTTGTGATGTCCGCCGCCAGCACCGTCGGCACACATTCCATGACCAGCGCGAAGGCGCCCGCTTCTTCCAGCGCCAGCGCCTCCTGCTTCAGGCGGTTCGCGCTTTCTTCCGTCTTGCCCTGCACACGGTAGCCGCCGAGCAGATGCACGAATTGCGGCGTCAGGCCAATATGCCCCATGACAGGCACGCCGGATTCCGTCAGGTGGCGCACCAGTTCCTGATTGCCCGCCGCGCCTTCTATTTTCACGGCATGCGCGCCCGCCTGCATGACCGCCTGCACAGCGGCGATATTCTCGCCAAGCGCTTTGCGGTAAGCCAGAAACGGCAAATCGGCCACGATAAATTTGTCTTTCGCGCCGCGCGCAACGGCGGCGGTATGCATGGCCATCATATCCACCGTTGCGGGCACGGTTGAATTAAACCCGTGCATCGTCATGGCCACACTGTCGCCGACAAGGATGCAATCAATATCGCTGCGGTTCACCAAAACCGCGCTGGTATAGTCGTAACAGGTGACCATGGTGATTTTCTCGCCGGCCTGTTTCTTTTTGGCAAAATCAAAAATATTCATCATTTCAGTTTCTCCTTGCTGGCGCCGTAAGCGGCGATGAAGCTTTGATAGACGTCGTGGAACGGGTCACCCTTGAGGGCGGCCAGATGTTTTTGCACCGTCGCGCCGTCGCCGCGCGCGAGCGGCCCCGTCAGCGCGGATGTGTAATCCGCAATCAGGTTATCGGTCTGCTGACGCAAATAGGCCTGCGCCGCTTCGGGCGGCAGGGCGAAATCAGCGGCGAAGCTTTGCATCAGTTTTTGCCACAGCAGGCACGAAAAATTCCCCGCCATGGCGCAAAGCGCGTGATACTTCGCCTTGTCCGATTTTTTGATACGCGCATGCGTATTCGGCAGGCCGGGCAGCAGTGCGGCAAAATCCGGCGCGTCGTCTTCGATGATAAATGGAATGCTTTGATATTTATCGCGCGTGTACAAATCCGGCCCGAAGGTCATCAGCGGATGCGCGCCATGCACCCCTGCCACAACAAGCGCGCCGGAGAAATGGATTTTGAGCGCGTGAAAACCCGCGAGGTGAAACTGCGCGAAATCCTCAATCGCATCATCACGGATAAGGATAAGAATATGCGTTGCCGCAGCCGCTTTGGCGCGCAAGTCTTCTTCCACCAGGCCGCGGTGCCATGTTGTATAGGGAATGCCGAGAAAATCAAAATAACAGGCGGTATGCCGCGCGACGCGGCCGTTGCCGATGATGAGATATGCCGGTACTTGTCTCACGATCAAGTCCACTTCGCCTGTTGATGCGGGCGCGAAGCCCGAAGTCTGTTTCACGGTGCCCGCCCCGAAAACGGGGTCGAACCTGTTTATATCTTTAAGATATATGTGAATCTGCGCTGCGGCAAGGGGATGCGCGAAACCGCCAAAAAACCTATTTTATTCAATACGTTAAAAATACCTAGACAGCCCGTCCATTTTTGCTTATAACCACTTTCCAGCGCCCAAGTAGCTCAGTTGGTAGAGCAGCGGATTGAAAATCCGCGTGTCGGTGGTTCAAATCCGCCCTTGGGCACCACTTCCCCTTCATAGAACGGCTATCCTTTAAAACCTGCACCGCACTGCGGCCAAGGTTCTATATCCATATCTGCCGTTTAAAATTTACGGCCGCCTTCAGATTGCCTTCAGCTAGAACGCGCATTTTTGAATCAGCAATCACCTGATTCAGGATAAACATGCGTATTTCATGGAATATAAACCCCGTCTCGCTTTGCCTGCTGGCGTCTTTATATATAGCGACCGCGCTGAATCTCGGCTTTTGGGAAAAAATCGGCGAGATTTACAAGACAGGCAACAGTCTTTCGCTGGGCGTGCTGATGACCGCCCCTGTGGTTTTGACGGCTCTTTTGAATATTCTGCTGCTGCCCCTTTCCGCACGGCGCATTATCAAACCCGTGCTTGGGTTTATCATTATAACCGCCGCGCTTTTCAATTACGGCATGTACCACTACGGCGTTATCTTTGATGACAATATGTTCACCAACATCGCCCAGACCGATATGGGCGAAAGCCGTTCTTACCTGAACCTTTCTTTTGCGCTGCAAATCCTGCTGACCGGGGTTTTGCCGCTGGCGCTGCTGGCTTTCCTGCCCGTACAGAAACTGACGTTTAAAAAAGCCGTATGGCAGCGCGGTTTGTCGGCGGCGCTTTCCGTCATACTGGTTATGGGGGTTGCAGCAACGCATTTCGACGATTACGCCGCTATCGGCCGCAATAACAAAATCCTTCGCAAAACAATCAACCCCGCCTACCCCTACAAACAGGCGTATAAATATATACACAATGCCTATTTCAATGCCGAGCTGCCGTATCGCCAGCTGGCGACCGATGTGCGGCGCAGCGGCGCAGCGCGCCCGCCGCGGCTGGTCATCATGGTTCTTGGCGAAACGCAGCGCGGCATGAATTACAGCCTGAACGGGTATGAACGCAAAACCAACCCCTATACCGCCGCCATTGAAAATGTAGTATCATTCCGGCATGTGCGGTCCTACGGCACGGCCACCGCGATTTCCGTTCCTTACATGTTTTCCCTCTCGCGCGAGGACGATTACAACGCCGATACCGAAGCGTCACAGGACAACGTGATGGACGCCCTTGAACGCAGCGGTACGGAAACCCTCTGGCTGGATAACGACAGCGGC
>ERZ761609.3354-NODE-3354-length-10606-cov-7.595773_pt1 | contig 10606 bp, 11 predicted proteins | sample MGYA00511163_ERZ761609 | MGnify/ENA primary metagenome ERZ761609 (study PRJEB28899, sample SAMN02445070) | bioreactor sludge metagenome | biome: EBPR sludge | place: Australia: Brisbane, Thorneside Wastewater Treatment Plant | collected 2011-12-16 ... | reverse complement strand
CCCAGACAATACAATTACATTTAATCGCAATACTTTCTTTTCAGTATTGGTTGTACTTGCATTTGCAGTTGGTGTTCTAACAGGTTATTTCGTTTGGGGAAACAATGTCGCAAGTGTGGCAAATGCCCCGTCGCAAGCCGAACAGCCATCAGGTCAAGTTAATGAAGCGCCAGTTGCTACGCAAGAACCGCAATATGTCCGCTATGATATTTCCACCGAAGGCTATCCAAGCCTTGGACCAGCAGACGCTCCTATTACTGTTGTGGAATTTAGTGATTTTCAATGTCCATTTTGCAAACGCTTCCATGAAGAAACATATCAGGCTTTGTTAGATGCCTACCCTGGACAAATTCGTTTTGTGTATCGCAATTTGCCATTGACTTCGATTCATCCTGATGCATTTCCTGCGGCAGTGGCTTCGTTGTGTGCTGAAGAACAAAATGCATATTGGGAATATCATGATAAATTATTTACTGGTGAATTGTTTGGTAGAGAAGTGTATTTGCAATATGCCACTGATTTGAATTTGAACACCGAAGAATTTGCGGCTTGTTTAGATAGTGGTAAGTTTGATACATTCATTGAACAAGATATGGATTTTGCATTCAACTTAGGTGTTTCATCTACTCCAACATTTTTCATCAATGGTTTGGCAATTGTGGGTGCGCAACCATTATCTAGTTTTCAAAATATTATTGATAAAGAATTAGCAGGCGAGATTCCATAATTAAATAACGAGAAATAAGAAATGAGAAACGAGTTGTGAAAATCACAGCTCGTTTCTTTTTAATCTTTAACTTGTTCCTAACTTCCACCTTAAAACAATTACACAATTTATTTCAAAGTGGTAATATAAAAAGAAAACTTCTGCGAGGGAAGCGCGATGAAAAAATTTGTAGCGATTGCTGGCAACATTGGGGTTGGAAAATCTACACTTGTCAAAATGCTTTGTGACCAAATGCAGTGGGACCCATTTTACGAACCCGTCAATCAAAATCCATACCTAGCCGATTTTTATGCAAACATGTCTGCTTGGGCGTTTCATTCTCAAGTTTTCTTTTTAACGCATCGCTTGCGTTCACATCTCAATTTAGTTGGTCATCCTAATTCTGTGATTCAAGACCGCAGTGTATATGAAGATGCAGAAATTTTTGCTCACAACTTATATAAGCAAGGAAATATTTCAGATAGAGATTATCAAACCTATCGAGAATTATACGAAACCACGATTCAATTCTTGCCTCCACCTGATCTTGTGATTTATTTACGGGCTTCGGTTGAGACTTTACAAAACCGCATCAGCCAACGTGGCAGAGATTATGAACGCACGATTTCTTATGATTATTTACAAAACTTAAATGATTTATACGAATCATGGATTGAAAATTTTACACTTTGCCCCGTGCTTGCCGTCCCTGCTGATGATTTAGATTATGTGGCACATAACGGACATTTAAGATTAATCGCTTCAAAGATTGACGATAAGTTAACTGGCAAAGAAGAAGTGGTCTTTGAACCAGAAGAAGTTGCACGAGCGGCGGAAGATTAGTTTGCGTTACAGGTTTAAAAGTTTGAAGGTTGGAAAGTTAACTCCAACCTTCATTTTTTAACTTGCAAACTTTTTAGCTTTACAACTTGAAAACTATGCTTTACCAAGAACCATCGCCAACAACGCCATTCTGACATACAAGCCATATTCCATTTGACGAAAATATGCGGCGCGCGGGTCATCGTCAAAATCAGTGCTGATTTCTCCCACACGTGGAAGTGGATGCATGACAATCATTTCTTTCTTCGCAGATTTCATAATTTCTGGGTCAATCACATACGCGCCTTTCACGTTTTCATAATCGGCTGGGTCTTCAAAGCGTTCTTTTTGCACGCGCGTCACATACAAAACATCCGTTTCAGGTAAAACCTTTTCTAGTGTATTAAATTCAGCTTGCGGAATATTCTTTTCAGCAATTTCATCCATCACTTCTTTGGGCATTTTCAAAATTTCAGGTGAGACGTAATTCAACTTGATATTTGTAAACATGGATAATAATCTTGCCAATGAATGCACGGTGCGACCATATTTCAAATCACCAAGCATGGTCACTGTCATACCATCTACTTGACCTGCGCCTAATTCTTCGTAAATTGTGAATATATCTAATAAGGCTTGCGTAGGATGTTCTCCTACACCGTCACCAGCATTGATGACAGGTTTCTTCGCCGCTTTTGCCGCAATCGCCGCTGACCCAGTTTCTGGATGACGCAACACAATCACATCGGCATAACATTCCAACGTGCGAATCGTATCAGGCAGACTTTCACCTTTAGATACAGATGAATATTTCACTTCGTTAATCGGAATGACTGAGCCGCCAAGCCTTTCCATAGCGGCTGTAAAAGATGATGATGTTCTGGTGGACGGCTCATAAAAAAGATTTGCCAAAATTTTTCCTTTGAGCAAATCAAACGTCCCGACTCTTTCAACCATTCCGCGCATTTCGTGAGCGACTCCGAATATATATTCAAGGTCTGCGCGACTGAATTGCTTAACCGATAAAATATCCTTTCCATACCATTCAGCATTTTTATTTTCACCAAACGGCAGGTGAAGGGATTGAGAATTTGTGGGCATAAGTTAGTCTCCTAGTTGATTGGTCTTATAAGTCTTACAGGTCTAATTGGTCTGACTATTTAGACCTCTTAAGCCATTAATGTTTATGCAGTTAAGGCTTGTAATCTAGAAGGGTAGCTATTTGTTGTGATTGTAAACATAAATATATAAATAAATTCCAAGAAATAAACCTAATGCAACATTGGGTGACTCCACAACCAATATTCTAATAAACAGAAAAAGATCGTAATATGATGTGTAAGACATTATTAACTCCCAACCAATATACTGAATCGTCCAAGCAATACTATTTGCTAATATCCATAAATAGCCTTTCCTCCCTTGTAACACAAATAACTGTGGAAGTGCAAATAATGCTCCTGATATAATTCTAGCAAATATTTTTATTTCAAAATTATACGAAAACCAGGCTTCAAATGAAAAGACTTGATAAATAATCCCAGAAACTATTGATGCAATAATACAACCAACAAAACCTAAAGTTATCCATCTTTTAGGCAGGTAGTCCGACAGTAGTAGCCACTGCATAATGACAATACACAAAAAATGAAAAAATGTAAAAAGAAATCCAGAGGCCCAAGGTCTTTGAAGTTGATATGGGTTTCCAGAAATAGCGAATAATTCCGCACCCATTTCCATTGCAAATATCGTGCCTAAAGTTATTTTTAAAAGGAATATTTGTTTATTCATAATTTATCCAAACAAATGATTCACCAGCGGAAAAATATTAATCAACGGTTCTTCGTATGGATGAACTTTTCTTATAGTCTTAATAGCTTCATTGACTAACTCACGCTTGCAATTGACTTCAAGTTTATATTCTGCCACTTCGCTGATTTCACCAACTTTACCTTCAAACGGATTTGCTCCTTCGGTTGGGCGGAAGAATCCACGCACGGGAATCAATGCAACACAATGGTCATAATTTCCAATTACACCGACTCCAATTTTTGCCAATTCATCACGGATATTCAAGGCGTGGTCTTGTGGCACGAAGATTTCAAGTTTTACGTCTGTAAAGTTTTGCATATGTTCCTTTCTGGTAGGGGCGAGGCACGCGTGCCACAAAGTGGTATGCCTCGCCCCTACATGTTATGTTAAGAAAAAACCTGACAATGATTTGTCAGGTTTTGATTTATAAAGGTGTTTCTTCATCCAAGCCGTTTGCTGTGGCGATTTCTTCAAACATGATTTCAATTTCATCTATGAAATGATCTAAGCCTTGAATCCGCTCAAGGAATCCATCACCGAGTAAGCCTAAAGCATTACAAGCATTTTGCCAAAATTTGAGATGGTCGCCATTGAGTGTCTGGATGGATAATGTCCAAGTCCACAACACAAGCCAAACCGAAGAAAGAGGCGTTTCACTCGCGAGCATGGCTTTGATGGCTTTGTCGTAATAATTCAAGCGCGTGACGTGAATCGATTCATCAACATTTGTTTTTCCACTCGCTAGTTGATAAGCAGACTTCCAATCCGAAAGCCAAGATTGGATTTGCTCTGGCTCAATTTTGTTTGCGCCAAGCAAACCATACACGCCTGCCACCATGCCAGGTTTTTGTGCGGCTTCGGCGCGCGCGGGAAAATCCAACAACAACCTGCGATGATAAATTGGCTCGCCATTTAATTCTGCAACAGCGTTGATGGCGTTGAACAACGAATGTAAATAAATTTTTATTTCTTGCGGCGTGGCTTCACCCGTGAATTCAGAAATTTCAAACCAAATATTTCTTGCGTTGGTTAATAAAGTTTTACAGCGTTGCAAAGTGAGTGCTGGTTGTTCAAACTCAAACCCTGCGCGTAAACTGGCTTGTATAAAATCAAAAAATTTTTCACGTTCATATAACAACATTGGGTCATAGACTTCGTATCCAAGCCACGGGTCGCCGCGCAATTCGCGTGGTGATTTAAAATCATCTTTTGAACGATGGGTAATATCTAAATGAAAATCGGGTGTAAGTTTTTTGAATTCGCGTTTTGTTTTTGGTTCGTTTTTGTGAACAAAAACTAAATCAATATCGGCTGTGCCACCGAGCATGGGGTCATTGGTTAATAATGAGCCTGTTAAATATGCGGCGATAATATTTGAATCGTTATACGCCCGTTCTTGAACGGTTTCTTTGGCAATGCGGAGAAGTGATTCACGTGTAACGCGCATAAAATCCTTTTTTGATTTACCACAGAGAACACGGAGTTCACAGAGGTTTTTTTCTTAAATTCTCAGTGTTCTCTGTGCGCTCTGTGGTGAAAATCATTTCAGCGGCAAACTTGGTTGAAACGGACTCAAGCCCAAGGTTTCACGAATTTTATTTTCAACCAACTTAATATGTTCTGGGTTTTGAATAATATTTAACTCATTTGAATCAATTTTCAAAACAGGTGTAAGGTCAAACGGTTTTGAGAAAAAATCATCATACGCTTGATTCAATTCATCAATATAACTTCGTTCCATCTGACGTTCATACGGTCTATCACGAAATGCAATTCGATTCATCAGTGTATCAGTTGTGGCTTGTAAATATACCAACAAATCAGGTTTTGGGATTTTCTCGCCCAACGCTTCATGCACACGATGATACATATCTAACTCGTCGCCTTTTAAATTAATTCCTGCAAACAAAGCATCTTTTGCAAATGTGTAATCAGAAATCAAATTTTTTCCTTCTGCTAATGTTTTCGGCACATTATTATTTTGTTGATGATATCGACTTAACAAAAAGAAAATTTGAGTCTGAAACGCATAACGGGCACGGTCGCTATAAAAATCAGAAAGGAAAGGATTTTCTTCAAAGACCTCCAATAAAACTTCTGCATCAAACGTGTTTTGTAACATCCGAGCCAAAGTTGTTTTACCAACACCAATGACTCCTTCAATAGCAATATACATGAACCAAACGCTCCCAAGTGTTATCAAATTAAGCATACCATAATTTGTAAGGGCACGGCGTCGCTATGCCCTTACGATATAATTTATTTATGACTCGCATTTGCATCACGCCGTTTGTGCAAGGTACAGGCGGCATGGCATCCTTCCGTTTGAAATTTGAAGCAGGATTAAAAAAACGCAATATAGATGTAACCTATCGTTTAGATGATTCTTTCGACGCGGCTTTGGTCATTGCAGGTACACGCTTCTTACCTGACCTCAAACGGGTTCGCCAGCGCGGCATTCGCTTAGTCCAAAGATTGGACGGCATCAATTGGGTGCATCGCGTCAAATGGTCAGGAGTTCGTTACACAACTCGTGCTATTTATGGCAACTTTATGCTTTCATTGATTCGCAATCGTTTTGCGGATAGAGTTGTTTATCAAAGTCAATTTATCAAAACTTGGTGGGAAGATTGGTATGGAATTGCAAATAAACCATCACAAGTGATTATCAATGGCATTGATTTAGATACTTACACACCTGATGGCGAGCATGAAAGACCAGATAATATTTACCGAATGCTTTTACTTGAAGGCAGTCTCGCACGCGGATTAAATTCAGGTTTATTCCACGGCGTAGCAGTTGCAGAAAAACTTGCTGAAAAATTTCCAATGGAAGTTGTAGTTGCTGGCACTGTAGATGAAGCCACGCAAAAAAAATTACAAAGCAAAGTTCCTGTCAAATTTTTAGGAACTGTTCCACGAGAAAAAATTCCGCATTTGATTCGTTCATCACATCTCATGTATTGCGCGGAAGTGAATCCTCCCTGCCCAAATTCGGTGATTGAGTCACTGGCTTGTGGATTACCCGTCATTGGCTTTGATAGTGGTTCACTCAAAGAGTTAGTTGGCGAATCTGCTGGAGTCATTGTTCCTTATGGAGCAAATCCGTGGAAGTTGGAAACACCAGATATTTCAGCATTGGCTGAATCCGCGAGTGAAGTGTTGACGAAGCAGAATCAATTTAGAACGTCCGCAAGGAAGCGGGCTGAGTCAGAGTTTGATTTGGATAAAATGGTTGATGCTTATCTAAAAGTCTTGTTGGAGAGTTAATCATGGATACAGAAATTCACGAATTTTTATTGAAACATTTGAATGGCATTATGGAAAATGATATTGCTTCTTATCACGAAACTACATCCGAAGATTTAACGTTATACGAATGGTGGGTGACGCCGCATCGTTTGGATGGTTTGCCATTTCATGAATTTATGATGAATTCAAATGCTGAACGTGGCACAGTGTTTGGCGCAGAAGAAACTGGCAAGACTCGTTTTGATTTATCGAATTTATTGATTCAAAGATATGGTGATACAGCCATTGCAAGTTATACCTTGTTGATTGGCACCTCGTCTAAAGATGGCGTGAAAGTTGCATCGCATAATGAAAGCCGTGTGATTGTGAAAATTGATGGGAAGTGGAAAGTTGTGCATGTGCATAAATCTCCAGCGTATTCTGCTCCGCATGTAGGATAATGTTGAAGATTCTTAAAACGCAAACCCTCGATTCAAACTTCCACACAATATTGCCAGACAGATAACAATTCCAATAATATTCCATGTGCGGCTGGCTTGGGTTTTTGATATTATTTCATCACTTACTTTTTCATATTTTGTTAAAGTCAAAACTTGCCTAGAAATAAAATAACCAATCAAACCAAATAGGACTCCGCTGATTTTCAAAAAGTTGATAATCCACGTTAATAAATCTATTTGGATTTTCTGAATTTGAAAGATGCGCATCAGAATAGGTAGTGATATTAATAAAATCGGCATTGAGACAGAAAAAACACCTAATATCCGGCTGATTCTGTTCAATTTCTCTACTTTACTAAGCAACTGCAAATCCATAAAATCATTATGGCATAAATAAAAGCCAAAGGCAATAGTGAATCTCAAAAAGCGAATAGGTTAAAATCAATCTGCGCTTTCTAATTACTATTCACCAAATTATGAAAATTTCTTCCTATAACTTCTTGTGGCTTTCACTCGGATTATTTCCTTTACTTGCACTTTCATTTATGTTGTCTGTTCCTGCGCAAGATTACTGGTGGTATTTGCGTTTAGGAAAAGATATTTTAGAACAAGGCTCAATCCCACTTGTAGATACCATGAGTCACAGCCGCGCAGGCGAACCAATTTTTTATCAACAATGGCTATCGTCACTTATTTTTTACTGGGTATATCAAATTGGAGATGCAAGTTTAACATTTCTTTTACGTGCACTATTAATTGGAATCACCTATGGAATGATTTGGCATTTCATGCGAACATGGTCTGGCGCGCGGACAGTCACCATTCTTTTGGTTATTCTAGGTCTTTCCACTTCTAATAACTGGATGATTCGCCCGCAATTATTTGCATATCCATTATTTTTATTATGTTTGTTTTCAATTTATCAATGGCGAGAGAGTAAAAATAAATTTCTATTTTTACTTCCACTTTCCGTTTTGTTATGGGTGAATTTACATGGTTCTTTTATTTTGCCCTTTGTTTTAGCAGGCGCGGCTTTTGTATTTGGTAATGGTAAAAGAAAAGAAATGGGTTTTGCAATTGTGGCAATGTTCATTGCAAGTTTAATAAATCCGCATGGCATTGGGGTTTGGGAATATTTATTTTTTATATTGAACAATCCATCTGATTATCTTTTCAGTGTTGAATGGTATCCGCCCACCAATGATGGCTGGCAAATGAATATATTTTTTACATGGTTATTAATATTTCCTTTGCTTGCAGGTTTTTCAAAAAATAAATTGTCTTTACTCGAATGGATTTTGTTTCTCGGCTTCGGCTGGCTTGCGCTTTCAGGTATCCGCTATGTGATTTGGTTTATGTTTTTGCTGGCGATTTTCACCTCAAAATTAATTGCAGAATGGAGTCATCAATGGCTTGATAAACCGATTGAGAAAATCAATTCGCGCCTCAATACTACGGTGGGGCTTGTTCTGCTGACCCTGCCACTTTTACTTACGCCCGGCATTCGCGACTCGTGGTGGCAAGATGCGCCTCAACTTTATGAATTATCTACTACGCCGATTCAAGCAGTTGAATTCTTGAAAGAACATGAAGAATTGCCTAATCCACTCTGGAATGATTATGCTTTTGGTTCATATCTTCAATTCATGTTACCTTCCCATCCCACATGGATAGATACTCGCATGTATAGTTTTCCAGTGGAGCAATGGCAAGAATATGTGAAGGTCACAAATGCTGAAAGTTGGAAAGAATTTTTTGATAGGGAAGGGATTAATTTACTTTTTCTTTCTCAAGCGGCACAACCAAAATTAATTGAAGAAGTTTCACAATCAAATATTTGGTGCGAAGAATATAAAGATGAATATGCCGTTATCTTTTCTCGTTGTGAGGCGAAATGAATTTCAAAGGTAAACTTGCCTTACAACAACGCGTATTACCAAGTTATCGTGTGCCGTTTTTTGACTTGTTAGCAAGTCATTGCACAAACGGTATGACTTTATTTGCAGGTCAAGCCCGAAGCGAAGAAATGATTGTTGGCGGAACAACTCAAATTGCAAAACATATTGAAGCAAAAAATATTCATTTATTTGGCGGAAAATTTTATCTTTGCTATCAAAAAGGATTTATTGACTGGCTCGAAGAATCAAAACCCGATGCTTTGATTGTAGAAGCAAATCCTAGATATTTATCCACACCTTCTGCTGTGAAATGGCTGCACAAACGCGGAAGAAAAGTCATTGGTTGGGGATTGGGTGCTCCGAAACAAAATCAGTTTTGGAAAAATTTTGTCAGTCAATTTGATTCTATGATTGCATACAGTCAACGTGGTGCAGATGAATATGCTTCGCTTGGTTTTCCACGTGAGAAAATTTTTGTCGCGCATAATTCGGTCTCGTCAAAACCAGAAAAACCTGACGATAGACCGTTGACGATAGACCGTGCAACAATTTTATTTGTTGGACGATTGCAAAATCGAAAAAGAATTGATTCATTAATTCGTGCTTGTGCTGAAATGGAATCAAAGCCGAAGTTGGTTATTGTAGGTGATGGACCCGAAAGAGAAAATTTGCAAACGCTTGCAAAAGAAATTTATCCACAAACTGAATTTGTCGGTGCAAAGCATGGACTTGAACTCAAACCTTATTTTGAAAAAGCAGATTTATTTGTATTGCCTGGTACAGGTGGGCTTGCTGTGCAAGAAGCCATGAGTTATGGACTTCCTGTTATCGTTGCAAAAGGTGATGGCACACAAGATGATTTAGTGCGTGAGAAAAATGGCTGGCAGATTGAACCCGAAAATTATGACGTGCTGGTTTCTACAATGAAAGAAGCATTATCAGATGTGAAGCGATTAAGAGAAATGGGAAAAGAATCGTTTCGGGTTGTTTCGGAAGAAATCAATATTGAGAAGATGGTAGAAGTGTTTATTCAAGCATTAAGTTCGTAATACGTGATTCGTAATTCGTAATTTTCTTTCCTCTTTCCTCTTTCTTCTTTCTTCAACATGTATAATTCAACGCATGGATATTTCTGAGAACATACATTTATTGGGCGGCACGCTTGGAAAAGTGATTTCTGAACTTGAATCGCCGCGTTTGTTTGAAATTGAAGAGAAGATTCGAGCGTTGGCAAAGTCCAGAAGGCTGGGGGATGCCATTGCCGCAAATGATTTACAAAAAGAAGTTTCTGCATTAACAGATGAAGAAGCACGCGTTGTTGCTTCGGCGTTTGGGACGTATTTTGATTTGGTGAATCTTGCCGAAGAGAATCGGCGGGTGCAGTTGTTGCGTCAGCGAGAGAATGAATCAGGTGCAGAACCAGTTCGCGAGTCAATTAGTGAGGCGTTTGCGATTCTAAAAAAGCGCGGGGTGTCTCATCAAGAAATATCTGCATTGCTTGAAAATTTATCCATCGAGTTGGTGTTAACGGCGCACCCAACCGAAGCACGAAGAAGAACAATTCTTTCGATGACGAAACGCATCGAAGAATTAATCAAATTGCTGAATCAAAATGAAATTACACCGCGTGAAAAAGAATCTGCAAAGGCTTCGTTGCATAGTGCTATTTCCACTTT
>ERZ761609.3353-NODE-3353-length-10606-cov-725.793195_pt1 | contig 10606 bp, 10 predicted proteins | sample MGYA00511163_ERZ761609 | MGnify/ENA primary metagenome ERZ761609 (study PRJEB28899, sample SAMN02445070) | bioreactor sludge metagenome | biome: EBPR sludge | place: Australia: Brisbane, Thorneside Wastewater Treatment Plant | collected 2011-12-16 ... | reverse complement strand
ACGTGGTACGCAAAGAACATCGCCAGGTTCAGGATCACGCCGACCACTGCAGCCGCTGCTGCCGCCTCGTGCGCCGCCTGCGCCGGTTGCTCGGCAAGCAGCCCCCAGAAGTCGGCGATGCGATGCGTCGAGGAAATGCCGACAGCGTTGAAGAAAGGCGCCGCGGTGCCGCACTGATGCGGCGCCGGTCCGGGATCGAGGGCGGCGCCGTGCGCCATGCCGGTCACCGTGTACGACTCGATGACCTCGTCACCGGCGGGTGTGAGCCAGACGCGGCGCGGATGGCCATTGACCGTCATCTCGACTGTCGGCTGCAGCGGCAGTTCGTGCAGGTTCGTCCATTGCTTGATCAGTTCTTCGGCGTTGACCGGCTTGACGGCGGTATCGGCGTCGCCATGCCAGATCGACAGCTTCGGCCATGGACCCTGATGCGGCGAGGCTGCGCGCACGCGCTCACCCCACTCGGCCGGAGCCAGGTTGCGGCCCTGGAAGATCGTCTCCAGCCCCTCCTGCATGCCTTTCGCCGCCCGATACGGGACGCCGGCGATCACCGCACCGCCGGCGAAGAGATCCGGATGGGTCGCCAGCATCACGGCCGTCATGGCTCCGCCGGAAGAGGTGCCGGTGACGTAGATGCGACGGCGGTCGAGCGTGTGCGCGGCCAGCATGTGCTCGACCATCTGCCGGATCGACTCCGGTTCCCCTTGCGCGCGCTCGATATCCTCCGGCTTGAACCAGTTGAAACAGCGCAGCGGGTTGTTGTTCCACTGCTGCTGCGGCAGCAGGAGCGCAAAACCGTGGCGGTCGGCGAGAGTCGACCAGCCGCTGCCCTTGTTGTACGAAGCCGCGCTCTGCGTGCAGCCATGCAGGACGACGACCAGCGGTGCCCGCGCCGGCAGCCCGGCCGGAACGTACTCGTACATTCGCAGTTCGCCGGGATTGGCGCCGAAGCCGGTGACCTCGCGCAGCCGGTTCTCCTGTCGGTCAACCTGCTCCGACCACGCCTGTACGGCGGCCAGCGCCGTCAGGAGTTTCTCCCAGCGGCTGCCATGCGGCGTCTTCGCCGCCAGTTGTGCCATCTTGGCGATCGAGGCCACCTTGTGGCCCAGTTTGTTCATCATTGGATTGCTCCTGTTGTCGGTTACGGTGGTGAGCAGGCCGATCTCGATCAGCTTTCGGACCGGCAGGAAGACGGCGTGGAAGAGACCCGGATCGGCAGTCCCGCCCCGCTGCGGATCAAGCCACGGCGGTGGCGGGGAGTCACCGTTGAGGCCGTAGTTGTGACTGACGACGGCACGCCGGCCCTGCCACCAGGTGCTGAACTGCAGAGAGGCAACCGGGCAGCCGCGATTGACCCAGACGCCAAACAGCTCGCTGGCGACGAGTGCCCGGGTGTCCTCGCCGCACGCGAGTTCGAGCAGACCAGCGAGCGCGTCGGCAAACGACAGCCCCTCGAGCGCGAGCCAGCACACCGGTTGCTGATCGGCAGCGGCAGCGGGCAGCGCCGGCCCGATGAGCACCCGCGGCGTGCTGCCCCCCGGGGCCACCGCCGTCGGCCGCAGCTCAGCGTAGCAGCGGATGGCTTCGATGGTCTGCGACTGCTGCGGTGCCGCCATCGCTCCGAGCAGCAACTGTGCCGCGTACTGCGGTGTCGCCGGCGGCGAGCCCCTGCCGCGTGGTCCGGGCGGCACCAGTCCGCCAGTAACCATGAGGGTCACGCGAAAGCGCAGGTCACGACGTGACTCGCCGAGTATGTCGGCCAGCCGCTCGCTGAATTCGTATCGTGCAAGTCCATTCATCATGGAGCAACGATAGCACGCTCCGTCGGCGTTTGCACGTCTTTTTTTAGTAAGTGACGTCTTTTCAGTTTATAGCGCTTTCCTGTCCGCTCCTTGCGGGCAGGCACGGCCGATGACCGCCGTGCGCGCTCGATTGCCGCAGTCGCGCCGCCAGCGCCGAGGCGATCGCCGGCGCCTGCCAGGGCGATGATTCTGTTACGATAGTCGTACACTTGAATGCAGCGTCGCCCTGTGGCAGCAACTGCCCGGCATCAACCACCGAGCCCCGACGATGATAGACCTCTATACCGCTGCAACGCCGAACGGCCACAAGATCTCGATTGCCCTCGAGGAACTGGCGCTGCCGTACACCGTGCACACGCTCGATCTGGCACAACGAGAGCAGAAACAGCCCTGGTTCCTGGCGATCAACCCGAATGGCAGGATTCCGGCGATCATCGATCGCGCGGCGGACGACTTCGCAGTCTTCGAGTCAGGCGCGATCCTGATCTACCTTGCAGAGATGACCGGCCGCCTGCTGCCGCAGGACATCCGCGGACGCTCGTGCGTGCTGCAGTGGCTCATGTTCCAGATGGGCGGCATCGGCCCGATGATGGGCCAGGCGAACGTCTTCTTCCGTTACTATCCGGAGAAGATCCAGCCGGCAATCGACCGCTACCAGGGCGAATGCCGTCGACTGTTCGAGGTTCTCGACGGCCGCCTGCGCGACAACGAGTTCCTTGCCGGCGACTATTCGATCGCCGACATCGCCAACTGGGCCTGGGTGCGAACGCATCGCTGGTCGGGCATCGGAATCGACGAGCTGCCGCACCTGCGGCGCTGGCTCGAGCAGCTTCGCGCGCGGCCGGCAGTGCAGAAGGGCATCAACGCCCCGCCGTCGGCGCTCGAGCGCGACGCCTGCGACGACGAGGCCCGGAAGTTCGTCGAGGAAGCACGCCGGATGGTCGAGACGGGCCAGTTTCGGCGGATCGGCAACTGATACCGAACAACCGGGACGCAGCCAGTAGCTTCCCTTCCACACCATCCGCCGGACATGCTGCGAGGAACCCATGAAGCTTTTCGTCTCACCGAGGGCGCCCAACCCGCGCCGCGTGCTGATGTTCATTGCCGAGAAGGGGCTGCAGGGAATCGAGACCGAAGTCGTCGATCTGACCCGGGGCGAGCATCGCGGAGCAGCCTTCCGTACCCGCAGCCCGCTGGCGAAGGTGCCGGCCCTGGAACTCGACGACGGCCGCACGCTCGGCGAGTCCCGGGCGATCTGCACCTACCTCGAGGGCCTGGCGCCGGAACCGAACCTGATGGGAAATGATTTCGCCGAACGAGCCTTCATCGAGATGGCTGACCGGCGCGTCGAACTGTACCTGTTCGGCTGCATCGCCAACTGGATCCGCCACTGCCACCCCGGCCTGGCGCCGCTGGAGCAACCGCAGTTTCCCGACTTTGGCCGTTCGCAGGGCGAGAAGCTGCGGGAGATCGCGCGCTGGCTCGATGGCGAGCTCGAGCGCCAGCCCTTCGTTGCCGGCGCCCGCTTCACGATCGCCGACATCACCGCCTTCTGCGCGCTCGACTTTGCGCGCGGCCTGATGCGCTTCCAGCCTGGCCGGGAAGGCTTGCCGCACCTGCAGGCCTGGCGCGACCGCATCGCCGAGCGACCCAGCGCCAGCGCCTGAGAATCCTGAAGAGCGGCCGCCCACCACCCTTCGTGCCGGCCGGGCGAACCCGGCCACATTGCGGCTCCTCCCGATCTCCGGAGCGTACAGATGACGCAACGCAGCATACACATCCTCCGGCAGTCAGCGGCCACGCCCTCGCGCTGGCCGCCGCTGCTCTTCCTGCATGGTGGCTATGTCGATTCGAGATGCTGGCAGCCCCGTTTCCTGCCGTACTTCGCCAACCACGGCTACGAGTGTCACGCCGCCGACCTGCCCGGGCACGGCCGCAGCGAAGGCCATGACGACCTCGACCTGCTCGGCCTCGACGACTACCTAGGCGACCTCCGGCCGGTGGTCGCCGGGCTGCGCAGCAAACCGGTGCTCATCGGCCACTCGATGGGCGCCCTTCTCGCCGAACGACTGCTCGAGGAGTCACTCGCCGAGGCAGCGATCCTGATTTCGCCGGTGCCGCCGAACGGCACGCTCGAGTCGTCCCTCAGCCTTTTCCTGCGCCGCCCGGGATTCGTCAGTGCAGTGACCCGGATGGCCAGCGGCGCCTTCGACGAGGATGGACTGCGCCTCCTGCGCGACATCTACTTCACGCCGGCCACGCAACCCGACGAACTCCTGCAACTCGTGCGGCTGGTGCAGCCGGAGTCGGCACGAGCGATCGCCGAAATGACCATGCTCGGCTGGCGCTGGCCGCCGCCGCCCCGCAGGCGACCCGTGCTGGTGCTCGGCGGCGAGCTGGACGCGGTCTTTCCGCCGCACCAGGTCCGCCGCGCGGCCCGCCGCTGGCGCGCCGCTCTCGAGATCATTCCCGCCGCCGGCCACGCGATGATCCTCGACCACCACTGGCAGGACTGTGCCGTGCGCATCCTCGGCTGGCTGCAGCGATTGACCGCGGCGTATCCGACGGCGGCAGCGGAAGCCGGCAGGAGCGGGCATCCCGCCAGGCTGAACGACGCGCGTGCAGGCTAGCGGAGTATAATCGGGGCTCCGACCAACAGTAGAGAGATCACCACCATGGGCCTCGATCGCGTGCCCTCCGGCAAGTCGCTTCCCAATGATTTCAACGTCATCATCGAGATTCCGATGCATGCCGATCCGGTGAAGTACGAAGTGGACAAGGAGAGCGGTGCGGTCTTCGTCGACCGCTTCATGTCCGCAGCCATGCACTACCCGTGCAACTATGGCTACATTCCGCACACCATTGCGGGCGACGGTGACCCGGTCGACGTGCTGGTGGTGACGCAGTTTGCCCTGCCGCCAGGGGTCGTCGTCCGCTGCCGGCCGATCGGCCTGCTGGCGATGGAGGACGAGGGCGGCCCCGACGGCAAGCTGCTCGCCGTTCCCGTAGACAGCCTGACGCCGATGTATCGCGACATCGAGTCGCCACGTGATTTTCCGCAGATGGTCCTCGACCAGATCGCCCACTTCTTTGCCCATTACAAGGATCTCGAGCGCGGCAAGTTCGTCAAGGTGGCCGGCTGGCTGGGCACTGACGAGGCCAAGAAGGAGATCATGGAGGGCGTGCGGGCGTATGCCGAGGCGAAGGAAAAACCGGCCTTCTAGACCCTTCCACTCCGCCTGTTCGCTGGCGGGGCGCGCGAGCGCCCCTTTTGCCGGGAGCCAGCCAGATGTCAGCAAGAATCGCCATTGCCCAGATCAACGCCACGGTCGGCGACTTCAGCGGCAACCGCGCGCGCATCGTCGAATTCGCCCGCCGCGCACGGGAGCAGAACGCCGACCTCCTGCTGACGCCTGAACTGGCGCTCTGCGGCTACCCGCCCGAAGACCTCCTGCTGCGCGACGACTTCTGCAGCGCCTGCGAGACAGAACTGAAGCTGCTGGCCGACGAGCTGCCCGACATCGCCGTTCTGGTCGGCCACCCCGAGCAGCGCGATGGACGTCGCTACAACGCCGCGACGCTCCTCAGCGGCGGCCGCCGCGTCGCCACTTACCACAAGCAGCGGCTGCCGAGCTACGAGGTCTTCGACGAGGAGCGCTATTTCGATAGCGGTGATGCCCCCTGCGTGCTGACGATCGGCGGACTTCGCTGCGGCGTCAATATCTGTGCCGACGTCTGGGAGGCCGGCGCTGCCGACCTCGCCCGACGGGCCGGCGCCGACATCCTGCTGGTCCTCAATGCCTCGCCCTACCACATCGGCAAGCGCGAACGACGCACCCAGGTTCTGCGGCAGCGGATCAGCAGCACCGGGCTGCCTGTGGTCTACGCCAACCTCGCCGGCGGCCAGGACGAACTCGTCTTCGACGGCGCTTCCTTCGCCCTCGACTCACGCGGCATCCTCTGCTGCCAGCTGCCGCAGTTCGAGGAGGCGCTGGGCATCGTCGACTTCGTCGACGGCGAGCCGCAGCCGACGACCATCGCGACACCGCCCTGCCAGGAGGCCGAGATCTACCAGGCACTGGTCCTCGGCGTTCGTGATTACCTCGGCAAGAACGGTTTCCCCGGGGCGATCATCGGTCTTTCCGGCGGCATCGATTCGGCGCTGACGCTCTGCGTCGCCGTCGACGCGCTCGGTGCGGACAAGGTCCGGGCAGTGATGATGCCCTCCCCCTACACGGCCCAACTGAGCCTCAGCGAATCGCGCGAGATGGTGCGCCTGCTGGGCGTGCGTTACGACGAGATCGCCATCGAACCGGCGATGCGCACCCTCGCCGACATGCTCGACGCACAGTTCGCCGGCCTGCCGGCCGATACGACCGAAGAGAACCTGCAGGCACGGATCCGCGGCATGATCCTGATGGCCATCTCGAACAAAACCGGCTCGCTGGTGCTGACGACCGGCAACAAATCGGAGATGGCTGTCGGCTACTGCACCCTCTATGGCGACATGGCCGGCGGATTCGCGGTCATCAAGGACATCTTCAAGACGCTGGTCTACCGCATCTCGCGCTGGCGCAACACCTGTTCGCATGCCATTCCCGAACGAATCATCAGCCGCCCGCCATCGGCCGAACTGAAGCCCGACCAGACCGACCAGGACAGCCTGCCGCCCTACGAAGTCCTCGACGCGATCGTTGAAGCCTACATGGAGAGGGATCTCAGTCCGCGCCAGATCATTGCCCTGGGCTTTGCTGCGGCCGACGTGCGACGTGTCGTTCATCTGCTGAAGATCAGCGAGTACAAGCGCCGCCAGGCACCGGTCGGAATCCGTGTCACGCAACGCGGTTTTGGCAAGGACTGGCGTTATCCGATCACCAATCGCTACCGCGACCCCTACTGATCAGTTACGGATGCGCGATTTCTGATACGATTTCCTTACGATCTTTCCAGGAGCCGAGACCATGAAGAAAATAGAAGCGATCATCAAGCCGTTCAAGCTCGACGAGGTGCGCGAGGCGCTCTCCGAAATCGGCGTTACCGGCCTGACCGTCACCGAGGTCAAGGGCTTCGGGCGCCAGAAGGGCCACACCGAGCTCTATCGCGGAGCGGAGTATGTGGTTGATTTCCTGCCGAAGGTGAAGATCGAGATCGTCGTCACGGATGCCGCCGCCGACGGCGCCATCGACGCCATCGTCAAGGCCGCGCGCACCGGCAAGATCGGCGACGGCAAGATTTTCGTCAGCAGCATCGAACAGGTCGTGCGCATCCGTACCGGCGAACTCGACGAGTCGGCGATCTGACCGGCGGCAACGAGCGACCGGCGCGCTGCCCGGGGCACCGTCCCGGCCACCGCCAACCCTGAGTTGCCGCAGCGCAGCGGCGTGGCCGGCACCCTGGTGGCAGACGTCACCGACCCCTCGCTGCCGTCGCCTTCAGGGCACACGGCGCGGCTGGCTGCGCGATTTCAGCAACACCCACAGGGCGCCGTCGCCGCCATCGCTCGGCGGCGCGTGACAGAAGGCCAGCACCTCGCGGTGGCGACCCAGCCACGCCTTCACCAGCTGCCGCAGGATTGCTTCGCGCCCCGGCGATCCGTGACCGCGGCCGTGCACGATGCGCAGGCAGCGCTTGCCGGAGAGCTGCGCATCGGCGACGAACTGCGCGACCTCTGCATGCGCCTGCTGCCGGTTCAGCCCGTGCAGGTCGATGTGGTCCTGAATGCTCCAGCGGCCCCGACGCAGGTCGCGCAGCACGCTGCGCGGCACGCCGCAACGCAGGAAGGAGTCGGCGCCACCGAGATCGAGCCAGTCATCGATCGCCAGCGAGCCATGCAGCAGTTCGCCGAGCACCGCCGCTTCGTCGATCTCGCGCTGCCGCGGCTGCGGACTCGGCTTTGGCCGATCGAGGCTGACGCGATCAAGCTTGCGCAACGGCCGCGCCCCGTCCACAGCGGCGAGGAACGCCGCCAGGTCCTCGGGGCTGTAGTGGCTGCGCTGACTCATCGCCTGCCTCGCTGCTGATGCCTCTGGCGAACGTGCGCACGCCACCCGGCATCGGCGCTGGCGAATGCTCAGCCCGCCAGCCCGAGGCTGTCGAGATAGCGCTCGGCATCGAGCGCTGCCATGCAACCGCTGCCGGCCGAGGTGCAGGCTTGGCGGTAGACGTGATCCTGCACGTCACCCGCAGCAAAGATGCCGGCGATCGAAGTCGCCGTCGCGTTGCCCTGGTGGCCGCCCTGGGTCAGCAGATAGCCCCCTTCCATCGCCAGTTGACCGACAAAGAGGTCGGTGTTGGGCTTGTGACCGATGGCGATGAAAACCCCCATCAGCGAGAGGTCTTCGCTCGCGTTCGTCAGCTTGCTGCGGATGCGGATTCCGGTCACCCCGGACTGGTCGCCGAGCACTTCTTCGAGGGTGCAGTTCCAGCGAATCGTCACCTTGCCGGCTTTTTCCCGGGCGAACAGCTTGTCCTGCAGGATCTTCTCGCTGCGCAGCTTGTCGCGCCGGTGCACCAGCGTCACGTGGCTGGCAATGTTGGCCAGGTACAGCGCTTCCTCGACCGCGGTGTTGCCGCCGCCGATGACTGCCACCGGCTGTTCGCGGTAGAAGAAGCCGTCGCAGGTGGCGCAGGCCGAGACACCGCGCCCGGCGAAAGCCTCCTCGGAGGGCAGACCGAGGTACTGCGCCGACGCGCCAGTGGCGATGATCAGCGCATCGCAGGTGTAGGTGGCCATGTCGCCGACCAACATGAAGGGGCGCTCGCTGACGCGCGCCGTGTGGATATGGTCGAAGATGATCTCGGTCTCGAAGCGGCGCGCGTGCTCTTCGAAGCGCTGCATCAGTTCGGGTCCCTGGACCCCCTGCGCATCCGCCGGCCAGTTGTCGACATCGGTGGTGGTCATCAACTGCCCCCCCTGCGCCATGCCGGTGATCAGGACCGGCTTCAGGTTGGCACGTGCCGCGTAGACGGCAGCGGTGTAGCCGGCAGGGCCGGATCCGAGGATCAGCAGGCGGCAGTGGCGGGTTGCTTGGCTCATGGTCAGTCACTCTCCTGATGGGTTGGAAAAAAATTATAACCGTCATCGCCGGCCTGCCGCCGCCGACCGCGACCACCGCTGCCGATCGAAAACCTGCAAAGTGCCTTATAATCGGCGTGCAAGCTCTTGATAGAAATCATTTCACTTGACGGAAGAATCGCCCATGAACACTCAGGCCGAGCAGCCCAGAAGAGGCCCCAGTCTCACCCTGCTGCACAGCATCCCGATTTTTGCCGGTGTCCCCGATTCGCAGCTCGAACAGATTGCCAAGGTTGCCTTTCATCGTCGGGTCGCACGCCAGACGACAATCGTTCGCGCCGGCGACAGCACCGATTCGCTCTACGTCCTGATCAGCGGCGGCGCCAAGGTTCTCAACAGTGACGAAGAGGGACGCGAAGTGATTCTGACCCTGCTCGGCCCCGGGGAGTTCTTCGGCGAAATGGGATTGATCGATGGCAGCCCACGTTCCGCAGACGTCGTCGCCACCGAGACCTGCGAGCTGCTGGTGATCACCAAGGGCGACTTCAAGCGCTGCCTGGCCGAGAACTTCGACCTCTGCCTGAACATCATGAAGAGCCTCGTGCAGCGACTGCGCGAAGCCGACCGCAACATCGAGAGCCTGGCCCTGCTCGACGTCTATGGCCGGGTCGCCAAACTGCTGCTGGATTTCTCCGAGGAAGAGCGCGGGCAGCGCGTCATCCGGCGACGGGTGACGAAGCAGGACATCGCCAAGATGATCGGTGCCTCGCGCGAGATGGTCAGCCGCGTCATGAAGGATCTCGAGAACCGTGGCTACTTTCGCGTCGAGGAAGGTCGCACCGTCATCCTCGAGAAGCGATCGCCCTCATCGATCAGCGCCCAGCGCTCCTGACCCACCTTCTGCAGAACCCAGCGATGGCATTGTTGAGCAAACTCGGCAGCAGGATTCCCTACCCGTCCCGAACAGCGAGCCCGCTGCCGGAGAAGATCGCCGTACTGCTGCGTGAATCCCGCTGGCTCGTCCTGATCGTTGTCGCCAGCTTCATCGCCCTCTCACTGTGGGGTTACGACCGCAGCGATCCCGGCTGGTCGCACGCCGTCCACGCCGGCATGCTGCACAACCCGGCCGGTCGCAGCGGCGCCTGGCTGGCTGACGTCCTGCTGTACATCTTCGGCCTGTCGGCATGGTGGTGGATCCTCCTCCTGCTGATCACCGTCGGCTGGGGCTACCGCCGACTGGAGGGCCAGCATGCCGGCGACCGGCGGCCGTTACTCATCTCGCTGGCCGGTTTCGTCGTCCTGATCGTTGCCAGCAGCGCACTCGAGACCCTGCGCTTCTATACCATCAAGGCAAGCCTGCCGGCCGGTCCCGGTGGCGTCATCGGCATCGAACTCGGCACTTTCGCCATTCGCTATCTCGGCTACACGGGTGCCACCCTGGCGCTCTTCGCCATGCTCCTGCTCGGCTGGAGCATCTTTTCCGGCATGTCGTGGATCACCGCCGCCGAACGCGTCGGCACCCTGTTCGAGCGGCTGGTGATGGCGGTGTATGGCCTCTACGGGCGCTGGCAGGATCGCCGCATCGGTCGCGAGGTGGCGCGCGAGCGCGAAGCCGTCGTCGAACTCGAGAAGAAGCGTGGCGACAGCCATGAGCCAGCACCGCCGGAGACGCCGGCAGCGGGCGCCACTCGCGCGGCGTCGCGGCCGGCCAGGGGCAGCGACCGCGACGCGGCAGTCGAACAGATCGGAAGAGCACACGTCTGAACTCCAGTCACTGACCAATATCGTA
>ERZ761609.3352-NODE-3352-length-10611-cov-4.945434_pt1 | contig 10611 bp, 8 predicted proteins | sample MGYA00511163_ERZ761609 | MGnify/ENA primary metagenome ERZ761609 (study PRJEB28899, sample SAMN02445070) | bioreactor sludge metagenome | biome: EBPR sludge | place: Australia: Brisbane, Thorneside Wastewater Treatment Plant | collected 2011-12-16 ... | reverse complement strand
AGCCGCTCGATCAGCATGGGTGGGGTTGTCAGAGAGCACGGCGCCCAGCGTGGCCATGAGCCGCTGGCCCAGCCAGGCGGCCAGCGGTTCATCAAAGGCGTAGGGGGGCATCAGGTAAACGCTGTTGCCAATGGGGCGAATGAGCAGTTCGTGTTGGCGGCCTGCTTGCGCGAAACGTTCGGCAAAGCGTGCGCCGGCATAAGTCTCTTTGACGTCAAAGGCCCAAATCATGCCCCGGTGGCGAACATGTTCGATGCGCGTATCTTCGGTGAGGGGTTGCAGGGCTTGGGTCAGGGCGCGTGCGCGTTGTTGGTTCTCGGCCAAGACATGGCCTAACTCAAAATGATCCAACACCGCCAGCGCTGCGCGGCAGGCCAGTGCGTTGCCGCTATAGGAATGGGAGTGTAAAAAAGCGCGAGCTGTCTCGTCGCTTAAAAAGGCTTGGTAAATCGGCTCGCGAACGAGCACCAAAGAAAGCGGCAAAAAACCGCCGCTGATGCCTTTGGATAAACAAACCAAGTCTGGCCACAGCGGGGCAGCACCCGCTTCGGCGGCCTGTTCAAAGGCAAAAAAACTGCCTGTTCGCCCGCAGCCGACCGCAATCTCATCAGCGATGAGGTGCACGCCATAGCGATCACACAAGGTGCGCGCCAAGCGCAAATAGCTTGGGTGATACATGGCCATGCCAGCAGCGCCTTGCACCAGGGGTTCGACAATGAGGGCGGCAATGTGTTCATGGCGCGCTTTCAACAGGGTTTCGAGCGCTTGCGCGGCGCGCGTGGCCACATCGCTGTCGGTTTCGTGTGGCGCCGCTTGGCGCGCATCGGGGCTCATCACTCGATGTGGGCGCAGCAGCAAGGGGTCATACGCGTCTCTAAAGATGGCCACGTCAGTGACGCTGAGCGCGCCGATCGTTTCGCCGTGATAACTGCGCTGTAAGCAAACAAATTCACGCTTTTGCGCCTGGCCTTGATTGCGCCAATAATGCACACTCATTTTGAGCGCGATTTCAACTGCCGAGGCACCGTCGCTGGCAAAAAAACAATGATCTAGAGCACCACCGGTTCGCTTCGAGAGGCGTTCAGCCAATTCAACGGCGGGTCGGTGTGTGCAGCCGGCGAGCATGGTGTGTGAGAGGCGATCGATCTGGTCTTTGAGCGCTTCAGCGATCCGTGCGTCGCCATGACCAAAGAGGTTGACCCACCAGGAGCTGGTGGCATCAAAATAGCGCTTGCCGTGCTCATCAAACAGCCAAGGCCCTTGTGCGTGCTCGATCGCCAGCGGCGGTAGGGCCCAGGCGCGCTGCATTTGGGTGCAGGGGTGCCACACATGGGTCAAGGAGCGTTGTGCCAGGGTGTGCATGAGGAAAAACCGATGAAAGTGTGCGCGGACCTTAGCAAAAAAAAACCGCACGGTTTAAACGTGCGGTTTTCCCTAAGCGCTGAAGGGCTTAATCGTTTTGTCCGCCAAAAATGCCCAACAAGGCCAAAAGGCTTTGAAAGACATTAAAAACATCGAGGTAAATGGCTAAGGTGGCTGAAACATAATTGGTTTCGCCGCCACGCACCACCCGGTTGATGTCATAGAGCAGATAGGCGGAGAAAATGCCCAAGCACATGACCAGTAGGGTGATGGTCAGCGCTGGCACCTGAATGAAAAAGGCAGCGATAAAGCCCACAAAGGTGATGAGCGCGCCCACAAACAGGAATTTGCCCAAACCGCTTAAATCGCGCTTGATGCTGGTGGCTAAGGTGGCCATGCCGCCAAAGATCACTGCCGTTCCGCCAAAGGCCAACATGACCAGATCGGCGCCGTTTTTAAAGCCCAAAATGGTGCCCACCAGCCGCGAAAGCATGAGGCCCATGAAAAAGGTAAAGCCCAAAAGCAAGAGCACGCCCAGGCTGCTGTTTTTGTTGCGCTCGATGCCCCAGATGAAGGCGAAAGCACCTACTAAAAACACGATCAAGGAAAGGCCGCCCGTGAAGCTCGCGCCAAAGCCCGAAGCCACGCCGATCCAGGCGCCCAATACGGTAGGGATCATGGATAGCGCCAACAGCGCGTAGGTGTTGCGCAATACGCGGTTTCTGGCTGCGCCGAGAGCGGAAGCGCTCGCTGAGGGATTAAAAACTTCGTTCATACATCACTCCCATGAAATAACCTTGTCATAGCGACTAAACATATCACGAAAAACGGCTCATTGTGCAGTCCAACCGCCGTCCATATTCCATGCTGCGCCGCGCACCTGGGACGCAGCTGCTGAGCATAAAAACACGGCCAATGCGCCCAATTGCTCAGCCGATACAAACTCAAGCGAAGGCTGTTTTTCGCCAAGCAGTTCGCGTTTGGCCTGCGCAGGGTCTAGGTGCTCTTTTTGAGCGCGCGCATCGATTTGTTTTTGTACCAATGGGGTCAATACCCAGCCGGGGCAGATGGCGTTACAGGTAATGCCGGTGGTGGCCGTTTCAAGGGCGACCACTTTGGTCAGGCCCACGATGCCGTGTTTGGCGGCCACATAGGCGCTTTTGTTGGCAGAGGCCACCAAGCCATGGGCGGAGGCGATGTTGATGATCCGACCCCAGTTGTTGGCTCGCATCTTTGGCAGGGCCAGGCGGATGGTGTGAAAGGCGGCGCTTAAGTTGATGGCGATCACATCATCCCAGCGCTCGGGTGGGAAATCCTCGATGGGGCTGACATGTTGAATGCCTGCATTGTTGATGAGGATGTCCACGGCACCGAATTTGGCTTGTGCGGTGCTGATCAGATCGGCGATCTGTCTCGGTTGTGTCATGTCGGCGCCATGGTAGAGGGCCTGCACGCCGCGGTCACGCAAACCGCGCTCGATGGCATTGATGGCGTCGGGCTCGCCCATGCCATTGAAGACGACATTGGCGCCCTGGTCGGCCATGGCCTGCGCTAGGGCCAAACCAATGCCGCTGGTCGATCCGGTAATCAGTGCTGTTTTCCCTTTGAGCATCACAACCTCCTTGAGCGAAAATCAGTCCATACTTTAGTCCTTTTAGCTTGCGCGGTGTGTATGCACCGTGTGATTGCCCAGGAAATCGTGATGAATACCCCTTGCTTTGGTGAAGTGGACTGTTTAAGCCCCGCGGGCTTTCACAAAATGCGTTGGACGCAGTGGGGGGATGCCGACAATCCTCGTGTGTTGATTTGTGTACACGGGCTCACGCGCGTGGGGCGAGATTTTGATGCGCTGGCTAAGCGCCTAGCCGTGCATTATCGGGTGGTGTGTCCGGATGTGATGGGCCGGGGCCGCAGCGATTGGTTGCGCGATCCGACGCATTATCAGCTCACGCAATACGTGGCTGATATGGCCGCGCTCATTGCGCGCGTCAATGCGCAAACCTTGCATTGGGTGGGCACTTCGATGGGCGGGCTCATTGGTATTTTGATTGCCGGTCAGGCCGGCTCTCCGGTTAGCCGCTTGGTGATCAACGATGTGGGACCACAAATGGATGCGGTTGCCTTGGCGCGCATCGGTGAATATTTGGGTCAGCCGATGCGCTTTGCCAATATCGAGCAGGCCACGGATTACATCTCGCAGGTGGCCGCGCCCTTTGGGCTCAAAACGCGCGATCAATGGCGCAGCATCACGGAAACGGTGTTGCGACCAGACGGCGATGCTTGGGTTTTGCATTATGACCCGGCCATTGCGGTGCCCTTTAAAACCATGACAGCGCAGGCTGCTGCGCAAGGGCAAGCACTGCTTTGGGCGCTTTATGACCAAATCCGCTGCCCCACCTTGTTAATTCGCGGTGCGCAATCGGATCTGCTCTCGCATGAGACGGCTTTGGCCATGACCCAGCGCGGCCCCAAGGCGCAGTTGCTTGAGTTCCAAGGCATCGGGCATGCGCCGATGTTGATGGATGACGAGCAAATTGAGCCGGTGGCCGAGTTTTTGTTGGCCGGTTAAGCGCCGCACGCGCGGCGTTGCTCAAAAGATGCCGCTGGCCAGGCCGACGCTGAGTGTTTCGCCCAGCTGGGCGCAGCGTGCAAGGTCGGTGTTTGTTAGCGCTTTGGGCGCTGCGATGGCTTCGGGGCTTTGTGCATGGGTGCAAACGATGAGTGCGGGGGCGACTTCGCGCAGCCGCCAACCGGTGCAGATGCGTTGCATTTGGCGCGCAGCGGCGCTGCCATCGCTGCCTGCGCAGACCATGAGGGCATAGGGGCGGCCTTCCAGTTGGCCGAGTGCAGGGTAGTAGAGTCGATCAAAAAACTCTTTCATGCATCCGCTCAACGCGGCCAGATTTTCGGGTGCTGCAAAGAGGTAGGCTCCAGCGTCAAGCAGGTGTGTGAGCTCGGCCGCATCGGCTGGCAGGCAAACCACACGCACCTCGCCGCTGGCCTTGGCTGCATCGGCGGCCGCTTGAACCATGTGTTGGGTGCCGCCGGTTCGGGAGTGCCAGACGATGAGTAGCGTTTTCATGCGCGGCCAGGTAGTGTGTGTGGCTAACGATTGAGTTTTTAGTTTAACGGTATCTATTGAATGAATACGCCTGCGCTCGATGTTTCCCCCGATAGCTTGCGTCGGGAGTTGGCGCCGCTGTATGCCGACCGTGTGTTGCCCAGTGGGGAGCCGCTCATGGAGCATGCGCAGGCGCTGGCGCAGCTTGCGGGTGCTTTGCAGCCTGATGAGCGTTTGGTTGCGGCGGCATGGTTGTTTGCTGTGCCGGAGGTGTTGCGCGATGCGCAGCATTGGTTGGAGGCGCGCTATGGGGTGGACATTGCGCGTTTGGTGTTGGGTTTGCAGCAGCTCACCCGGGTGTCGGAGCGCACGCGCGGCGTGCAGGCAGCGGCCGATCAATCCGAGAGGCTGCGCAAGATGGTGTTGGCCATGGCCGGCGATTTGCGCATGGTGTTCCTGCGACTGGCCTCGCGCTTGCAGACTTTGCGTTGGTTTGCGAAGAGCAAACGTGGGCAACCGCAGCCGTTCGCCAAAGAGGCCTTGGATCTGTATGCGCCGCTAGCCAATCGCCTCGGGGTGTGGCAGATCAAGTGGGAGCTGGAAGATTTGGCTTTTCGCTTTTTGCATCCAGAGCCCTACAAGGCCATTGCAACGCAGCTCGATGCCAAGCGCGGGCAGCGTGAGCAATTTATCGAGCGCACGGTCCAGGCGTTGACGCGGTTGCTGGAGGCCGCAGGCATCCAAGCGCAGGTGTCCGGTAGACCAAAGCATATCTACAGCATTTGGACCAAGATGCAGCAAAAGCATTTGGATTTCTCGCAGCTGTATGACGTGCGGGCGCTGCGGGTGATCGTGGCGGATGTGGCCAGCTGCTATGAGGCGCTTTCTGTGGTGCATGCCCATTACAGCCCGGTGCCCAGTGAGTTTGATGATTACATCGCCAAACCCAAACCCAATGGCTATCAGTCGCTGCATACGGTGGTCAACGATGCGCAGGGCCATAGCCTGGAGATCCAGATTCGCTCACAAGCGATGCATGAATATGCTGAGCTAGGGTTTGCTGCACACTGGCATTACAAGGAAAGCGGTGGCAGCCAGCAAGCGGCCGAGCAAGCCGAGCGCGTGGCCTGGTTGCGCAGGCTGTTGTTATGGCGCGAGGAGATGCAAGAGGCGGGGCATGGGCAAGATGCCACGCGCATCTATGTGCTCACGCCGCAGGGAAAGGTTGTCGAGTTGCCGCAGGGGGCCACGCCGGTGGATTTTGCTTACTACTTGCACACGGATCTGGGCCATCGATGCCGCGGCGCGCGTGTCGATGGCGCGATGGTGGCGCTCAACACGCCCTTGAAAACTGGGCAAACGGTGCAGATCACCGCCGCCAAGACGGGTGGGCCCAGCAGGGATTGGCTCAATACCGAACTGGGATATTTGGTCAGCCCCAGGGCGCGCGCGAAGGTGCGTCACTGGTTCAATCAAATGGCCATCGAGCAAACGATCACGCAGGGCCGAACCATTTTGGACCGCGAATTGGCGCGCCTGGGGCGCACGGCCATCAAGCTCGATGATCTGGCGCGGCGCCTAGGTTTTGCCAGCGTGAATGATTTGTGTGTTGCCGTTGCGAAAGAGGAGCTCAGTTTGCGTAGCATCGAGCAGATTTTGCGCTCCGATGTGCGTGCCCATGAGGCGAGCGCTGAGCTCACCCCCACCGCGCTGCGCTCGGCTTTGCCTTTGGGTAGCGCGGCTTTATCTGATAGGCCGCAAAACGCAAAAGGGCAAGTGTTGGTATTGGGGGTGGACGCTTTACTCACGAGTTTGGCGCGGTGTTGCCGACCGGTGCCGCCCGATCCAATCGTTGGTTTCATCACGCGTGGCAAGGGTGTTTCTGTGCATCGCCTGGGCTGCCGCAACGCGGCGGCACTCAAGCAGCGCCACCCTGAGCGTTTGATCGAGGTGGCGTGGGCGGAGCCAATGGGGCAGCTTTATCCGGTGGATATTGTGGTGTTTGCAACTCAACGAGCAGCTTTGTTGCATGACGTGCTGGAAGCTTTTGCCCGCGAGAAGATCAATGTGCGCGGTTTTGGTTCGCAACCTCAGCGCGGATTGATGATGATGCAATTTACGGTAGAGATTGAAAATACACATCGTTTAAACCACGTTCTTGCGTCAATCAGGGAACTCAATGGTGTTGTTTCAGCCATACGAAAATAGATAAAAATACACAAAATAACCAAATAAATCATCTTTTCATGCCGCATAGCGTTTTTTTGTTGCGCGGCATAAATGACTGTGTGTACATTCCGCCTTCTCGTTGGCCCGTCATGAAGATGGGTGAGACAAATAAGCGTGATTCGATAGCGCGCGGTTGGGGGTGTCATGCGGTGCAAAGGCCATTCAAGCCAGGTAAAGCCATGGGTATTGGTAGGGATCAGGGGCGCTTGGGCGCTGATGGTCTGGATGGCGATGGCATGGGGCGCGGCCTATGCGCAAGCGCTGACGCCTGAGCAACAAGCCTTGCAAGAAAGGCAGGCGCAGCAAGAGTTGCGTTTGCAGCAAGAGCGGGCGCGCCAACTTCAGCGCCAGCAGCTGCGCCCCGATGTGCGCCTCGAAGAGGCGGGCAGCGAGCTTGGTAAAGGTTGGCTGCCGGCGCAGGAGCAGCCGTGTTTTGTGATCGAGCGCATCGAGCTGATGGGTCGAGATGTCGAGCGCTTTGCCTGGGCAGCAGCGAGCGCGAATGTCACGGATGAGGGCGAGGCAGACGCGGCTGAAGGTCGCTGCTTGGGATCGCGCGGCATCAATTTGGTGATGGGGCGTATTCAAAATGCCATCGTCGCCAAAGGGTTCGTGACCACGCGCGTTTTGGCTGGCCCTCAAGATTTATCCAGCGGTGTATTCCAGTTAACGGTGGTGCCGGGAACCATTCGACACATTGCTTTTTCGCAAGACTCATCTGAGCGCGCCCGCTTTGGCAATGCTTTGCCTGCTCGGGCAGGCGATGTGCTCAATGTGCGCGACATCGAGCAGGCGTTAGAAAACTTCAAACGCTTGCCCACTGCGGAAGCCGACATTCAAATTCTTCCGGCTCAAGGTGAGGGCGCCGCGGCTGGGCAGAGCGATGTTCTCATCATTTGGAAGCAAGCGCGTTTTTGGCGGGCCAATGCTTCGGTGGATGATGCGGGCTCCAAAGTCACCGGCAAGCGTCAAGGTGCTGTGACGCTTTCTTTGGATCATCCATTCGCCATCAACGATCTGCTGTTTGTCAACGTCAATCATGATCTAGGCGGAGGCGAGGACGGTCGCCGCGGAACGCGTGGCCATTCCGTGCATTATTCCGTTCCCTATGGCTATTGGCTGCTGAGTACAACGGCCGGCCACAACCGCTATCACCAAACAGTGGCTGGCGCCAATGCGCTGATTGAGTTTAGCGGGCAGAGTGATAGCGTGCAGTTGCAAGTATCCCGCCTCGTGTATCGCGATCAAGTGCGCAAAAGCACGGTGGGCATGCAGCTGTGGTCGCGTTCGAGCAAAAATTTTATTGATGACACCGAGGTGGAGGTCCAGCGCCGCCAAACGGCTGGCTGGGAGTTCAGCCTCAACCATCGCGAATTCATCGGCCGCGCGATTCTCGACGCCAACCTGAGCTACAAGCGCGGTACCGGGGCTTTGGGCGCCATGGCCGCGCCAGAAGAAGCCTTTGGCGAAGGCACGTCCCGACCCAAGCTCTTGAATGCGGATGTGCAGTTCTCGGCGCCGTTGGCCTGGGGCCGTCAGCGGTTCAGTTACCGAGGTGTGTGGCGCGCACAGTGGAACCGCACACCTTTGGTCCCCCAAGATCGCTTTTCAATTGGTAGCCGCTACACGGTGCGTGGCTTTGATGGCGAAGCCATGCTCTCGGCCGATCGCGGTTGGCTGCTGCGCAATGATCTGGATTGGATCATCGGGCAAAGCACTCAGGCGCTTTATGTGGGGCTGGATTACGGCGAGGTGGGCGGACCATCGGCGGCCAACTTGGCGGGCCGGCGTTTGGCGGGTGCCGTGTTGGGCTTGCGTGGCCAGGCGTTCAAGGGATTGGCCTATGACGTGTTTGTCTCAACGCCCATCAAGGAACCTAAGCGCATCGTCAGTGCGGGTCATGTTTCAGGGTTCAACCTGAATTGGGCGTACTAAGCAATTCGTTTGTCTTCGGCGATTGTTGATGCCGAGGGATGTTTTTTTTTTGCTTGTTGAAAGGCGCGGATAGGCGCTGCCATTTTTATTTTCTGGAGGGTGAAATGAAGTTTTGTGTTTGGTTGGGTTCAAGTCTTTTGGCGCTGTCGCTGGCTGCTTGTGGTGGCGGAGGCAGCGGTGGTGAGGCGCCCGCATCAGATAGTGGGGTGAGCGCGCCCGTGGTCGATCCTGCACCACAAGCATTTTCGATTTCAGGCGATTGGCGTGCGATGAGCTTGGGCGGGGTCTATACGGTTTCGATCAATGGCGGTAATGGTGTGATCGAATTTACGCGGCCCGACGAGGTGACGGGAGCTACGCAACGGGTGGTGATGGCGGGCATGAGCCGTGGCAGCGATGGGGCCTATATTTTCCGCTCAGGTTTTGTGGTCGGTGGGTTGGCCTTGGATGTGGCGCTTTATCGCGTGGATAACAACACCATGGCCGGGCAGATTCTGTCTTCGCGCAATGGTTCGATGCGGCGCTCGCCAGTGATTTTGACGCGCAACTGGGCCAAAGACCTGAGCTCGATGCCGGGCGATTGGGTCAGCTCCGATGTGGGCTGCCATTATGAGCAAAGTAAAGGGCGCTGTGAATTTGAGGTTAGCGCTACCGAAGTTGCGCCGCTTGAAGCAAGCTTTATGTCCATTCGGTTTAACACATCGAGCTTTTCATTTTGTGCCGTCTCCGAGTTGATCAATGTCTCCGATTGCCCATCCGGCGGTCTTTTCCAGCTGGGCATTACGGATTTGGGCGAAGGCCGCTTTGATGTCTTGGGCGATCAAGCCTTTGTCTTCGGTGTTGGTGGCAGCGATTTGATGTTTAACCATGCCAAAGAAGGGCAAGCAACGGTATTCACCAATATGGGGTTATCAGCGCGCGACTCAGCGCTCGCGGCCGGGGCGTTTGGCGGTGTGTGGCGTGCAGCCGCGGACGATGGTCGCACAGGCGCCGTCACAGTCAATGGCGAGGCCGTGACCATCGAGATCAATGGGCGTGCGTCGATGGGCGGCAAGCTCACTCGCAATCAGCCGCTGCGTGCCACGGGTTTGCTCGAACTTGATGGTCAGGCCTATCCCTATTACTGGGTGGGCAATGAAAAACTGGTTCTGGTCAGTGGCAACTTGGGTTATTTCTTGCTGCATCGAGAGTGATTGGCAAGCGTGGCGGGCGCCAGCGAGCTTTTTTGCAGCGCCCGCCTTTGTAAGTTTTAATAAAGCCGATCTGAACGGCTCATCAGTGTCAATAGGATGTTTTATCGGGGGCCCCGCCATGAATCAGCAGCGCTATCGCATCGTCTTTAATCGTTTCAGATCAGCCTTGATGGTGGTGGGCGAGGTGGCGCGTTCGAGTGGCAAGCAAGGGGGCCGTGGTGCGGGTGTTGGCGGTCCTGCGCCGGTGTGGGCGGGCGTGCGCCCGCTCGTATTCAGTGTATGGGCAGCGCTGGGTTTCGTGGCTTTTGGTCCGGTTGGCGCCCAAGTGGTGGCTGATTCCAGCGCGGCGGGCACTGAGCGGCCCACGGTTTTGAATGCCCCCAATGGCGTGCCCTTGGTCAACATCCAAACGCCGAGTGCTGCGGGCGTTTCACGCAACGTCTACAGCCAATTTGATGTGCAGCAACAAGGTGCCATCTTGAACAACAGCCGCACCGCCGTGGCTACCCAACAAGGCGGCTGGGTGCAAGGCAATCCTTGGCTAGCCAAAGGCAGCGCGCGCGTGATCTTGAACGAAGTCAACAGCGCCAACCCCAGTCAGCTGCGCGGCTATGTGGAGGTGGCCGGCCAGCGCGCCCAAGTCATCATCGCCAATCCGGCAGGCATCAGCTGCGATGGCTGCGGTTTTATCAATGCCAACCGCGCCACGCTCACCACCGGCCAGCCCATCATGAACGGCGGCGCCTTGGAAGGCTACCGCGTGCAGCGCGGGCGCGTCGAAGTCAGCGGCGCCGGGCTGGATGCCAGCGGCGCAGACTACGCCGACCTCAT